>Ga0070741_10000806_pt1 | contig 104740 bp, 101 predicted proteins | sample Coa_R1_4_FD_66440 | JGI IMG/M metagenome (GOLD analysis project Ga0070741, IMG submission 66440) | Surface soil microbial communities from Centralia Pennsylvania, which are recovering from an underground coalmine fire - Coalmine... | ecosystem: Environmental > Terrestrial > Soil >...
GCAGGATCGCGACGATCTGCGTCTCGGTGAAGCGGGTCTTCCGCATGGGCGGGCTCCTTCGGCCCTTCGGCCGGCGGAACCCACAGTCTCAGCTGGCCCGGATTACCGGGGCGACGTCACGTCGTTCCGCCGCGGGATCCGCAAGACGCGACGGGGACGGCAGGTTTGCGTCTCGGTGCATGGTAACGGACGGCGTGTCAGCTTTGCCGGGGGTGCCTTCATGGGCTTTCGCGTCTTCGCGTGTGTCGTTGCCGGTTCGCTCGTCACGATCGCGCTTTCAGGCTGCGGCGGCGATGCCGCGGCGGCGACTCACGCCGGCGGCGCCGGCGGCGCCGTTCCCGCCGTATCGAAGACTCTCGCACCGCCTTCGACCGGGGCGCTGCGGCGAACGCTCGACCTTCCGTCGTGCGCCGGCGCGGGGAGCTCCTCGTTCGTCGGGGCGAACAATTCGAACGTCGCGGCCGGAGAATGGTCGGTCGTCGTCGGCGGTCGCACGAACAGGGCATGCGATCAGGACGCGGCGGTTCTCGGCGGTTTCGACAACGCGATCGACGGCGGCGGGTCGGCGTCCGACAGCATCATCGGCGGCGGCGAATTGAACGTCATCGCGGAGCAAGCGTCCAACGCTGCGATCCTCGGCGGCGGATCAAACGTGCTCGACAACGCCCCGTTCACGTTCATCGGCGGCGGATCCAACAATCAGATCGCGGGGCTTGCCAGTCAATACTCGGTGATCGCGGGCGGCGCCGGCAACAAAGTGTTCGCCGGGTACGGTTTCGTCGGTTCCGGAGAGTACAACCAAGTCACCGGTGAAGGCGGATTCATCGGCGCAGGCGGCTACGACGTCGCCTCGGGAGAGGGTGCGGTCGTCGGCGGCGGCTACGAGAACGTCGCCTCCGCGAACTTCGCCGCCGTTCCGGGGGGCTACCGGGACACCGCGACCGGAACGTATAGCTTGGCTGCCGGCGCGTTCGCCACCGCCGCGCAGACGGGCACCTTCGTGTGGAGCGATGGTTCCGACGGAAGCACGGCGTTGCGCTCTTCGCGGGCGTATCAGTTCCTGGCGCGCGCGGCCGGCGGCTTCACGCTCTACACCAACGCCGGTGCGACGGTGGGTGCCGAGCTCGCGGCCGGATCGGGAACGTGGGCGTCGCTCAGCGATCGCGGCGCGAAGACGAACATCGTGCCGCTCGACGACGCGTCCGTCCTCGAAAAGATCGCGTCGTTGCCGATCAGTCGCTGGAGCTATCGGACCGAGCGCGGGGTGCGGCACGTCGGGCCGATGGCGCAAGATTTCTACGCGGCGTTCGCGGTGGGCGAGGACGACAAACACATCACGTCCGTGGACGAAGACGGCGTCGCGCTCGCCGGCATCAAAGCGCTGCACGCTCGGCTCGGCGCGTTGGAATCGGCGCACGGTGCGCTGCGCAGCGACGAACTCGGGCTGCATGCGCGCGTGGCGGCGCTCGGTACGGAGAACGCCCGGCTGCGTTCCGAGGTCCGGCAGTCGGCCTCGGCGCAGCTGCGCGAGATCGGCCGGCTGCGGGAAGAGATCCGCTCGCTGCGCGCTGCGCTGGTGACTCGGCCCCGCGCGAGCACGCGGTCGGTGGAATGAAACGGCGCCGCTCGTGGCGGCGCCGTCGCATGCCGTGCAAGAGGTTTCGGGTCGTCCGTGATCCGGGCGACCCGAACCTCACGCGGGTAGCGGTTAGATCAGGAAGCCGAGCGGGTTGGGGGTCGACTTCGGCGGCGGGGCGTTCGACGTCGTCGGGGATTCGTCGTCCCAGCTGCGCGAATCCGTGTACTGGTCCTTCAGCCAGGTCACGAGCGGCAGGTTTTCCGAGAAGAGGGTCGGGTCCGGCAGCATCATGTGCGTCGTCCCCGGGACGAAGAAGAAGCGCGCGTTGTACGAGCCGGCCATGACGTCGCTCGCGGTCTTGTTGAGCTCGGTCTGGAACTGCGCGCCGCTGAGCTGGAAGTACGCGCGCATCGTCCCGTCCTGCTCGCTTTCGAGCAGCGACATACGGTCGTTCGGGTAGCGCTTCACGAGCGTCGCGAGCGCGGGCTCGAAGCCCTTCGTGCAGTCGCAGATCGGGTTCGTGACGTCGGCGAGCTTCCAGTTCTTGAACAGATCCGCCTCGATCGACGCCGCCAGCGCGCCGTTCGGCAGGGGCGGTCCGCTGTCGTCGATCAGATCGTACTGGAGCGCCACGATCTTCTGACGGTACGTCTCGTAGTTCAGCAGCGCGCCGAAGCCGCCCGCGCTCGAGCCCGCGATGACGAGACGGTTGACGACCGGCCACGTCGCGGCGATGCGCTGCAGGAACGCGAGCGAGTTCAGGTAGCCGGTGTGATGGTACGCGTGCGCGACGCCCTTCGGATCCACGTACGTCGCGATGTTCGAGCCGGCGTGCAGGTCGCCCGTGCAGTACGGAATCTCCACGAGCGTCGCCGTCGCGAACGGATTGTTCGGAAGCGAGCGATCGAGGATCGTGTTCTTGAGATTCGGAAGCGAGTTCTCGAACTGCGTCGCACCGACCGGACCGTGCAGCGCGGTGTTCTCGACGAGACAGGTCGTCGCGTCCCAGCACGCGCCGCCGGCGTCGAAGAAGACGACGAGGTCGGGACCCGTTCCGGGATTGACGCCGATGCCCGTCGTCGAGCCGTCGTCACAATTCGATTGCGGGACGTTGATCCACGTCCACTTGTCGACCGGCGCGACGATCTTGAGGGCCGTCGGCGGCGTTCCGATCTGCTTGACTGCGTTCGCCGAGCGAATCTGCCCGGCCGGATCGATCGGTGCGGGGAGCGCCGAGCCGGTTCCGGCGCGGCTCGCGCATCCTTGCGTGATGACGGCGGCAGAGGCCACGAGGACGGCGAGAGGTCGAAGAGGAGTGCGCATTGCGAAGACCATCCTTGGTGAATGCGGCGTTTCAGTGTTGCATCAGTGTGATGCATCTCATGTTATCGGCATCGTAAAGACAATCTTCATCCCTGCAGGAGTGTTTTTTCGCGCCTCGCCTCGCCGTTGCGATGCCCGCGCCGTCGGTATTTGCGGCGCAGCGAATAACGTTAATGCGTGTAAACGCATCAACGCTCGCGCGTTGGATCGCGGTGCGAAACGAACGTCGGGTGCACCGCGCGCGAGCCGCGCCGCGGTGCGCGTGGATCAGTACTCGGCGGGCGGAGACGACGTCGCCGCGGTGAGGTGCGGCGACACCGCGGCTTTCGTGCTGTGCGCGACGTCGCCGGGCCGCGCGTTCGCGGTCTCCTCGTCCCGCGCTTCGACGCCGGATTCGTCCGGGCGCGCCGCGTCGGCGGTACTGCGGGCTTCAGCCGCCGGCGGGGGCGCCGCGTCGACGACCGCCTCGGAGGCGATCCGGCCGGCGATCCAGCGGTACGTCGCGACGGCGCCGAGGAGGAACCCCGCGAAAGCGAGCGGGCGCAGCGGTCCGCCGCGCTTCTCCGTCTCGGGCGTCTCGAGGTGGCCTTCGTCGTCGATCTCGTCGGCCGCGTTGCCGGCCACCGCGAAGGTGTGCGGGTCGTAGGCGTTCAGCTTCACGTTCACGTGCCAGCGCTCCGAGGCCGGGATGCCGAGCGCTTCGACCAGCACGTCGGTCAGGCGGTTCCGCAGGGCGAACCAGCGCTTCTCGTCGACGCCGACGCCCGGGGCGCTCAGCTCCAGGTGCGTGTCGGCGATCCCGCCGTCGGCGACGAGCCGGCCCGCGACGGCGAAGTCCTCGGGCAGGAAGGGCGTGAAGTGCACGCTCGTCCACTCGGGCTTCTGGTCCGGGAGAATGTCGAGCACCGTCGCCGTCAGCTCGTCGGCGAGATGACGTTTCGTCTCGTCGTCGAGCGGCAGCGAGGAGAGACGCAAATACGGCATACGCGTTGCTCGTACCCGAACGGCCGGCGTCCGCTTCGTTCCCGGCGCGGCCGGCGCGCGGCGAGGGCCGCGCGGGCGCCCGGGGAAGATTCCGCCATGGCGTTCTACGTGCGTCAGGGACGCGTCCCCGAGAAGCGGCATACGCAGTTTCGCTCGCCCGGCGGCGGGCTGTACGCCGAAGAGCTCATGTCGACGAAGGGCTTCGAGAGCGTGTACGCGCTCGCGTACCATCTGCGGCCGCCCACGGCGACGCTCGACGTGCGCCCGTGGGAGCGCCCGCTCGTCCGCTTTCTGCCGAACGATCCGGTCCGCAACCGGCATTGGTTCACCGGCCGGGACGCGGTTCGCGGCGACGCCGTCGATGCGCGCGTCCCGCTCGTCGGCAACGACGACATCCTCTTGTCGACGGCGCTCGTGGACGCTCCGATGACGTATTTCTTCCGGAACGCCACCGGCGACGAGATGCTGTTCGTGCAGCGGGGCGAGGGGATTCTCGAATCGCCGTTCGGCGAGGTCGCGTATCGCGAGCACGACTATCTCTACGTGCCGATGGGGATGACGTATCGTCTGCAGCCGGCGTCGGAGACGGTGCTGCTCGTCGCCGAGTCGTCGGGGCAAATCACGATCCCGCGCAAGTTCCGCAACGAGTTCGGGCAGCTCGCGGAGTGGGCGCCGTACTACGAGCGTGATTTCCGCCCGCCGCTGCTGCGCGATCCCGTCGACGAGGTCGGCGAGTTCGAGGTTCGCGTGAGCGCGAAGGGCCGGCACGCGACGTACGTGGTCGCGCACCATCCGTTCGACGTCGTGGGCTGGGACGGCTACTGCTATCCCTACGCGTTCAACGCGCACGACTACATGCCGATCACTGGCAAGATCCACCAGCCGCCGTCGTCGCATCAGATCTTCGATGCGCCGGGCGCGGCGTTCATCTTGTTCGCGCCGCGGCTGTTCGACTACCACCCGCTCGCGGTGCCCGCGCCCTACAACCACTCGTCGGTCGACTGCGACGAGATCATCTACTACGCGTCGGGAAACTTCATGTCGCGCCGCGGGATCGAAGAACGGTCGGTGACGCTGCACGCCGCGGGCGCGCCCCACGGGCCTCAGCCCGGCGCGGTCGAGGCGTCGCTGGGGAAGGCGGCGACCGACGAGCTGGCGGTCGCGATCGACGCCTTCGGGCCGCTGCGGATCGCGGAGACGGCCGCGCCGGTCGAGGACGCGCAGTACTTCCGGAGCTGGATCGCGCAGCCGGCGGCACGCTGATCCGCCGTAAGCGCTTCGTAAGCGCCAGGGACTAGACTGGTCGCAGATCGGGCCCCGGGGTGCTCGATGCTGGTCGAGAGACCGGGGTGCTCGATCGCGTCGAAGAGGCGGGACCGCTGCCGGCGGCTCCGCCTCTTCGCATGCGGCCCGGGTCTTACTGCGCCGCTTGGGCGCCGCGGAGGAAGCGCGCGAGGTCCCGGGCCGCTTCGCGAGCCCCCACGTCGCTGCGCACGTAGGTCTTCTCGTGCGAGCGCTCCTCGTCGGCGAGCGCGGTGTCGGCCGGGTCGCGCGGAACGAAGAACATCCGCAAGGTGGCGTCGTCTTCGGCGACGCGTACCCAGGCGCCGCGCCCGCCGGCGCTCCAGTCCGGATAGCCGCGCTCGTTGGTCCCGTGGGCGGGGATCGCGAGCTGCTCGGCGCGGGCCAGGGCGTCGAGCCGGCCGGCCCATTGTTCCAAGGTCATCGCGTTGAGCGTTCCCGGCCCGGGGCTTCGCTCGCCGCGCCCGCGCCGAACCCGAAACGCGCGAGCGCGACATACCGCGGGCCGGCGCGCTCGGTGAACGATTCGAAGAGCGTGAGCGCGTCGACGCGCTGCAGGGCGCGGGGCGGCGCGATCGGCGGGAGCGCGGCAGCGCCGTCGGCACGCGCGAGCGTGACGTGCGCGTCGTCGTGCGGATCGAAGCTGAACCCGAGCCGCGCGAGCGGCGCGCGCACCGCCGCGCACAGCGCGCGAAATCCGGCGACGGCACGCGAAGGACCGGCCCACACGACGCGCGGTCGCCGCGCGTTGGGGAAGCCGCCGACCGCGTCGAGCGGGACGTCGAACGGAGCGAGCGCCGGCGCCGCGGCACGCAAGACGTCTTCGACCAAGACGACGCGCTCGGCATCGATGCCGCCGAGGAACGCCACGGTGAGATGGTAGTTCTCCGGCACCGTCCAGCGCGCCACGAACGGCGTGTCGCGGAGCCGCGCGGCGAGGGTCGCGCATGCGCTGCGCGCGCGCTCTCCCAGCGCGACGGCGACGAAGAGCCGCCGTCTCACGCGAGCAGCTTGTCGAGCCGAATGGGCAGGTCGCGAACGCGGATCCCGGTCGCGTGATGCACCGCGTTCGCGATCGCCGCCGCCGTGCCGGTCATGCCGATCTCGCCGATCCCTTTCGCGCCCATCGGGTTCACGTACGGATCGTCCTCGTCGATCCAGATCGCGTCGATGTCGCACGCGTCCGCGTTCACCGCGACGTGATACTCGGCCAGATCGTGGTTCGCGAAGTGTCCGTAGTGCGGATCGAGCGCGGTCTCCTCGTGCAGCGCCATCGAGAGGCCCATCGTCATCCCGCCGATGAGCTGCGAGCGGCCCGTCTTCGCGTTCACGATCTTGCCGACCGCGAACACGCCGAGCAGCCGCGGTACGCGGACCTCGCCGGTCGCCGCGTCGACGCGCACTTCGGCGAACTGCGCGCCGAAGGCGTGCATCGCGTACTTCTCCGCGAGCGGGTTCTTGCCGGTCGAGCCGTCTACCGAGAGGCCGTCGGGCGGGATGCGCCCTCCGTAGTCGTCGCGCAACCGCGCTTTCATCTTCTCCGCGGCATCGCAGATCGCGCTCCCCCACGAGACGATCCCCATCGAACCGCCCGCGCCGGGCGCCTTCGGCAGCGCGCTGTCGCCGATCCGCAATTCGATCCGCTCGGTCCCGACGCCCAGGGCGTCCGCGGCGATCTGCGTCAGCGCGGTCCACGTGCCGGTCCCGATGTCGGAGGCGTCGATCAGCACGCGATAGCGGCCGTCCGCTTCGACGCGGATCTGCGCCTGCGAGGGACGGCGCCGCGTCGGATACGTCGACGATGCGACGCCCATCCCGACGTACCAGCGGCCGCGCCGATGGGGGCCCGGCGCCGGATCGCGGCCGTCCCAGCCGAATCGCCGGGCGCCCTCGCGCAGGCACTGCACGAGACCGCGGCTGCTCCACGGGCGCTTCGACTCGGGATCCACCTCGGGTTCGTTGCGGATCCGGAACTCGACCGGATCGATCAGACAGCGCTGCGCCATCTCGTCCATCGCACATTCGAGCGCGTAGACGCCCGGCGTCTCGCCTGGCGCGCGGAAGATCGTCGGCGTCGGAACGTCGAGCTTCGCGAGGCGGTGCGTGGTGTGCCGGTTCTCGCCGCGATACATGATGCGCGTCGCCGTCGCGGTCTGCTCGGCGTACTCTTCGATCGTCGACGTCTGCTCCACGACGTCGTGCGCGACGGCGATCAGCTTGCCGTCGCCGTCGGCCCCGAGGCGAAAGCGCTGGATCGTGGGCGTGCGGTACCCGACCAGCGAGAACATCTGATGGCGCGTGAGACAGCACTTCACCGGACGGCCGGCGATCTTCGCGGCCATCGCGGTGAGGATGACGTGCGGGTGCGTGAACGCCTTCGACCCGAAGCCGCCGCCCACGTACGGGGCGATGATGCGCACGCGCTGCTCCGGCAGTCCGAACGCCTTCGCGACGTCGCTCAGGATCCCGTGCGGGCCTTGATTGCTGTCGTACAGCGTCAGCCCGTCGTCGCTCCACGTCGCGACGGTCGCGTGCATCTCCATGGGGTTGTTGTGATAGTACGGTGTGGTGTAGACCGCCTCGTGCGTGACGTGCGCGCGCCGCAGCGCGGTCTCGACGTCGCCCTCTTCGGTGTCGGTCGGGAAGCCGGCGTTGACCTTCTCGGGCTTGTAGAGATCGGTCCGGTCCGCGCTCAAGACGACGTCGTGCGGCTCCTGCGCGTAGCGGACGACGATGTGCGCGGCGGCCTCGTGCGCGATCTCGAGCGTCTCGGCGACGACGGCGGCGACGACCTGGCCGTAGTACGCGACGCGATCCGTCTGCAGGACGCGCAGCGCTTCGTCCTCCGGCGCGTCGATGCGCACGGCGTTCTCGTGCGTGACGACGGCCACGACGCCGGGCATCGCGCGGACGGCGTCGGTTTCGATGCCGGCGATCCGGCCTTTGGCGATCGTGCTCTGCGTGATTCCGAGATAGCTGCCGTCGCGGACGGGATACTCGAACGCGTATTTCGCAGCGCCCGTGACCTTCAGCGGACCGTCGATCCGGTCCAGCGGCGCGCCGATCGTGCGCGTCGCGATCATTGCGCGCGCTCCGCGAGGTCGGTGAGCGCGCGGGCGATGACGCGTTTCGCGAGCGTCACCTTGAAGGCGTTGTCGCGCAGCGGCTGCGCGGCCGCGAGCTCGGCGTCGGCGGCGTGCGCGAAGGTTTCCGCGTTCGCCGGCGCGCCGCGCAGCACGTCCTCGGCCCGCGTCGCGCGCCATGGGCGGTGCGCGACCCCGCCGAGCGCGAGCCGGACGTCCCTGACCGTGCCGCCCTCGACGTCCAACGCCGCGGCGACCGACACGAGGGCGAACGCGTACGACGCACGGTCGCGCACCTTCTCGTACGTCGAGCGTGTCGCGAAGGGCAGCGCGGGCACGTCGACTGCCGTGATCAGCTCGCCGTGCTCGAGCACCGTGTCGCGCTGCGGCGTATCGCCGGGCAGCCGGTAGAACTCGGTCAGCGGGATCGTGCGCTCTCCGGACGGACCTTCGACGCGCACGAGCGCGTCGAGCGCGATCATCGCGACCGCCATGTCGGACGGGTGCGTCGCGATGCAGTGCTCCGAGGCGCCGAGGATCGCGAGGTTGCGGTGGTAGCCTTCGCGCGCCGGACATCCCGAGCCGGGGCGGCGCTTGTTGCACGGCTTCGTCACGTCCTGAAAGTACAGGCAGCGCGTGCGCTGCAGCAGGTTCCCGCCCGTCGTCGCGAGATTGCGGAGCTGCCCCGACGCCCCCGAGAGCAGCGCCCTCGAGAGCAGCGGGTAGCGCTTCCGAATCAGCGGGTTCGCGGCGAGCACGCTGTTCTTCACCGCGGCGCCGATCCGCACGCCGCCGCCGGGCAGCTCCTCGATGTCGTCGTACGGAAGGCGGGCGACGTCGACGAGCAGCTCCGGCGTCGCCACGCCGAGCTTCATCAAGTCGACGAGGTTGGTGCCGCCGCCCAGGAAGGCGCCGTTCGTCTCGCGCGCCAGCGTCGCCACCGCGCCCTGCGCGTCGTTCGCGCGCTCGTACCGGAACGGGTTCACGTGGCCGCGACCTGTGCGATCGCGGGGACGATGTTCGCGTACGCGGCGCAGCGGCACAGATTGCCGCTCATCCGCTCGCGGATCTCGTCGTCGTCGAGCGTGACCCGGTCCGCGGCGACGTCGTCCGTCACCCAGCTCGGCCACCCTTGTTCGACCTCGCGCAGCATCGCGACGGCCGAGCAGATCTGGCCGGGCGTGCAGTAGCCGCACTGGAACGCGTCGTGCTCGATGAACGACGCCTGCATGGGGTGAAGCCGCTCGCCGTCGGCGAGGCCCTCGATCGTCGTGATCTCGGCGTCCTGGTGCGCGATCGCGAGCGCGAGACAGCTGTTCGCGCGACGACCGTCGATCAGCACGGTGCACGCGCCGCACTGGCCGTGGTCGCAGCCTTTCTTCGATCCGGTCAGGTCCAGCCGTTCGCGCAACGCGTCGAGCAGCGTCGTGCGCGTATCGACGGAAAGCGTGCGCGCGGACCCGTTGATCCGCAATGTGATCTCGACGTCCATCGGAGGGACGGTACCCGAAGCTTTCCGCGATAAACGAGCGTCCGCGAGCGGGCGGGCGCACACCCGTACGGAGGACAAGGGACAGCCCGCGGGAGCGCGCGAATGCGGATGGGAAAGGAGGGCGTGTGCCCGATTACGTCCTGATCCCGATCCTGCTCGTCATCCTCTCGCTCGCGCTCACCGCGCTGCTCTATTGGGGCGGCTTCGTGGAGGAACGCCGCAACGGGAGGAGCGCCGTCCGCTGACGCGGGCGCGTCGACGCCAAACGAAAGGGGCGTCCCGTGACGGGGCGCCCCTTCGGCTTTCCGAGAGACGCGCGATCAGGCGACGTGCGCCGGCGCGAGCTGGTGCGCCTGCAGCACGAGGCCCGGCGAGACGATGTGCTTCTGCATCCCGAGCAGCGAGGGATCGACGCCGAGCGCCAGCGCGACGAGCTGCGGGAGGTGGAAGATCGGCAGGTCGGTGCGTCCCCAGCGCGCCGCCGAATCGGCCTGATAGCCGTCGAGCGCGAGGTGGCAGAGCGGGCACGGCGTGAGCACCGCTTCGGCGCCCTGGTCCTTCGCCATCCGCATGTTCTGGCCGACCATGTTCGGGGCGATTCCCTTTTTCTCGAGCTGCACGTGGAAGCCGCAGCAGCGGGTCTTCCCCGCGTAGTCGACCGCTTCTCCGCCGAGCGCGACGATCAGATCTTCGAGCGAGTGCGGGTTGCGCGCCGACTCCCAGCCGTTGACGGACTCGGGACGGATGATGTGGCAGCCGTAGAACGCGGCGACCTTGAGGCCGTTGAGCGGACGCACCACCATCGCCTTGAGCGCGTCGAGCCCGATGTCGTCGATCAGCAGCCACAGCAGATGGCGGACCATCACCGTGCCGTCGTACTTCGCGCCGAACTTGCCCAGGATCGCGTTGGCCTGGCCCATGTGGCCTTCGTTCTCGAGCAGCTCCTTGTTGGCCGCGCGCATGTGGCCGGTGCAGGTGGAGCAGATCGTGATCACGTCGTCGAGCCCGAGCGCCTCGGCTTGCGCGTAGGTGCGGGCGTTGAGGACGCGCGCGACGTCGCGGTTCGTGTCGTTCAGCACCGACGCGCCGCAGCACGACGCGGCAGTCAGCTCGACGAGCTCGATCCCGAGCTTGTCGGCCAGGAGCATCGTCGAGTTGAACAGCTCCTTGCACGACTCTTTCGCGACGCAGCCCGGGAAGAACCCGTACTTGCGCATCTGCGCCGATTTCGACTTGCCGCGGATCTGCGGCTTCTCGATCGTAGCGGTCATCAGCTTACCGGGGCCTCCAGGGTGTCGAAGATGGTCCGGATCTCGTCGATCTTCGGGACGGGCTTGAGGAACATCGGCGGCAGCTTGCCGCGCATGGCGAGCCGCATCCCGAGCGGCGCGACCTCGATCAGCCCGCGGATGTTGAAGCGGCCGACCGTGCCTTGGATGACCTCGGTCTCGTGCAGCATGCCGGTGTTCTTCACCGTCTTCGCGACGATCAGCGCGTGGCGCGGACCGGGGAAGTCCTTGAGGCCTTCCTCGATCGTCGCGCGCTTGACGGCGATGATGTCGTCGTGCGGGTCGACGTGCTTGGGGCAGTACGAGCACGCGTAGCAGTGCGCGCACAGCCAGAGGTAGTCGTCGCTGATCTGCGCTGCGCGCTCTTTGCGCTTCGCGTCGCGCACGTCTTCGATGAACCGGTAGGCGTACGCGATCGCGGCCGGACCGGCGAACGACGGGTCGACCGAGACCACCGGGCAGAGCGCGTAGCACGTCGCGCACATCACGCAGTTCGCGACGGCGACGAGCTTGTGCATGTCTTCCGGCGAGACGCGCCGCTCGCGCTCGTGGTCCTCGTCGCGGTCCGCGGGCTGCAGGTACGGCTTGAGCCGCGTGTACTTGTCCCAGAACGGATCCATGTGGACCACGAGGTCCTTCATGGGCTGGAAGTTCGGCATCGGGTCGAGCGCGACGGTGCGGTCCGATTTCAGAACGCTCTTAACCGGCGTCTTGCACGCCAGGCCCGTCGTGCCGTTGATGTTCATCGAGCACGAGCCGCAGATCGCCGAACGGCAGGAACGGCGGAACGTGATCGATCCGTCGATCTCCGCCTTCGCGTGCTCGAGCGCGTCGAGCACCGTGACCGTCTCCGGAAGGTCGGTGATCTCGACCCGGTCGCGGTGCGGAACTTCGTCCGTCGCCTGATCGAACCGGAAGATATCTAAGGTGTAGGCCATGTTAATACGTGCGCACCGCCGGCTGCCATTTGGTGATGACGACCTTGCGTGAGTAGTCGGGCTCCGGGTCGGTCGTCGGACCGCGGTACCGCATCAGCGTGTGGACCATCCACTTCTCGTCGTCGCGCTCGGGAAAGTCGGTGCGCGCCTGCGCACCGCGCGACTCTTGCCGGTTCAGCGCGCCCAGCATCATCGTCGGAGCGATGTCGGCGAGGAACTCCGTTTCGAGCAGCCCGATCAGATCGGTGTTGAACGTCTTCGACTTGTCCTGGACGGTCATCGTGGTCGCCGCTTCGCGCGCGGCGCGGATCTCGCTCATCCCCGCGTTCAGCTCGTCGGCGTTGCGGAAGATGAAGGCGTGATCGCTCATCGCGTCGTTGACGGCTTTGCGCACGTGGCTGTGGCGCTCGCCGCCGCTGCGCGCGAGGATGCCGTCGATGCGCTCGCGCTCCGACTGCAGCGTCTTCTCGCTGGGCCGCACGTCGCCGGACGACTTGATGTAGTCGACGGCGTGCTGCGCCGAGCGCGCGCCGAACACAATCGTCTCGAGCAGCGAGTTCCCGCCCAGCCGGTTCGCCCCGTGCACCGAGACGCAGGCGCATTCGCCGGCGGCGTAGACCCCGGGGATGCGCGTCGCGCCCCACTTGTCGGTCTCGATGCCGCCCATCGTGTAGTGCATGCCGGGGAGGATCGGGATCGGCGTGTCGATGGCGTCCTTGCCGGTCGCGTCGAGCGCGAGCTCGCGGATCTGCGGCAGGCGCTCGAGGATCTTCTCGCGGCCGAGATGGCGCAGGTCGAGGAAGACGCAGCCGTCGACGCCGCGGCCCTCCAGGATCTCCGTCCATTCGGCGCGGCTGACGACGTCGCGCGAGGCCAGCTCGCCTTTCGTCGGCGCGTACTTGAACATGAAGCGCTCGCCCTCGGAGTTCAGCAGGTACGCGCCTTCGCCGCGCGCCGCTTCCGAGAGCAGCACGCCGTTCTCTTTGAGCGAGGTCGGGTGGAACTGGACGAACTCGAGGTCCATCAGCGGGATCCCGGCGCGATAGGCGATCGCCATCCCGTCGCCGGTCGAGGCGTAGCCGTTCGTCGTCTTCCGGTAGATGCGCCCGGCGCCGCCGGTCGCGAAGATCGTCGCCTTCGCGGTGACCAGCTCCAGGTCGCCGGTGCGCATGTTGTAGGCCACGATGCCGCTGCCGACGCCGTCCTCGACGCAGAGCGCGGTCGCGAAGTATTCCTCGTAGACCTTGACCTTGAAGCGCTCGAGCTGCTCCCAGAGCGTGTGCAGGATGACGAGGCCGGTGACGTCGGCGGAGTAGCAGGTGCGCGGCGAGCCGGCCCCGCCGAAGGGCCGCTGCGCGATGCGGCCGTCGGGCATGCGCGAGAAGATGCAGCCGCGGTGCTCGAGCCAGATGATCTGGCGCGGCGCGTCCTCGGCCATCGCCTCGATGGCGTCCTGATCGCCCAGGTAGTCCGAGCCCTTGGCGCAGTCGAACGCGTGGTTCTCCGGCGAGTCGTCCTCGCGATTGCCCAGCGCGGCGTTGATGCCGCCTTGCGCCGCGCCGGAATGGCTGCGCACGGGATGCATCTTCGAGACGATCGCGACGTCCGCGCCTCGCTCCGCCGCCTCGACGGCGGCGCGCATCCCCGCCAACCCGCCGCCGATGACGACGATGTCGTGCTTGATCACCTTGTCAGTTCCGGCCTCTCTAAGAAGAGGTGTGCTCCCTTGACTCTATCGGGAAACGGTTTCCGCGACGCACCACCTTCGTCGCACGCCGCTTCACCGACTCCTTACGCGCCGTCGCCGGCGAAGCGGAACGCGCGCTTTCCGGCTTGCTTGACCGCGTACAGGGCGCGGTCGGCGGCGCTGAACAGCGCGTCGGCCGACCGGCCGTCGCGAGGATAGAACGCGACGCCGGCCGAGCAGCCCAGCCCCAGCCGCTCCACCATGCGGAACAGCCGGGCGAGGACCGCTTCCGCGCCGGCCCGCGAGCAGCGCAGCAGGACGAGGACGAACTCGTCGCCGCCGTAGCGCGAGACGATGTCGCCGCAGCGCGCGCACTCGCTGAGGGTCGAGGCGAACCGGCGCAGCGCCTCGTCCCCGGCGCGATGGCCTTGGGTGTCGTTGAGGAGCTTGAGCCCGTCGAGGTCGAGGACCAGGAAGGCGAGCGGGCTGTCGTAACGCTCGCCGTTGCACAGCTCGCGGTCCAGCAGCTCGCCGAGCGCGCGGCGGTTCAGCAGTCCGGTGAGCGGGTCGGTCTGCGCCATTCGGCTCGTCTCGTCGAGCAAGCGTTTCGTCTCGCCGTACAGCCGCGCGTTCTCGAGCGCGATCGCGGCCTGCGAGGCGAAGTCGAGCAGCATCCGGACCTGGCTCTCCGAGATCTCCGGGTCGGCGGAGCGGTCCGCGTAGAGGATGCCGCGCACGGTGTTCCGGCTCACGAGCGGCAGCATGCACCATGCGCCGTCGGCGGGGCCGAGCGGGCCCGGATCGGCGGCGGCGCCGATGCCGACTTCGAGGTCGCCGCGCACCATCGCGCCGAGCTGCCCTTCGTCGCGCCACGCGCCGGGGTCGGGACTCGGGACGATCGCGCCGTCCTCGCCCGTCTCGAGGCGCCGCGCGACCCGGCCGTCGCCGACGTCGAAGAGCACGACGCGCCCGAAGCGCAGCACCTGATGGATCCCGCGCAGGACCGTCGCCAGGATGTCGTCGATCTCGAGCGTGGAGCTCATCGTCGAGAACACCTGCTGCAGGACGAACAGCTCGTCGTTCAGGTGTGCGTACTCGTCGCGCTCGGCCTCGAGCTCCGCGATCCGGCGGCGCAGGGCAGCGACTTCCTCGTCGTGCGGCACGGGAAGGGGAACTGCGGGACCGGAAGATGAGGTTGAGGCTTGCAGGGTACCGATCCGGGTCTCAGACGTCGGGCGTGCTTGCCCGCCGTTCTTCCTTTTCCCCGTAGGTTGGCTTTTCGTTGAGTTCGTTCGTCCATCTCCACGTCCACAGCGAATACTCGCTGCTGGACGGCGCGTGCCGAGTCGACGCGTTGTGCGAGAAGGCGTATACCGACGGAGCGCCCGGCGTCGCGCTCACCGACCACGGCGTGATGTTCGGGGCCGTCGAGTTCCACGACACCGCCAAGAAGAAGGGGCTCGTCCCGATCATCGGGTGCGAGGCGTACATCGCGCCGCGCGGGCGGTTCGACCGCACGGTGCGCGACGAGGCGCACGTGACGCTGCTCGCCGCGAGCGACGCCGGCTACAAGAATCTGACCGCCCTGATCTCCGCGGGCTTCCTGGAGGGCTATTACTACAAGCCGCGGATCGACATGGATCTGCTCGCGAAGCACAACGAAGGGCTCATCGTCCTTTCGGGGTGCATGTCGTCGATGGTCTCGGCGCCGCTGCTCAAGAACGACTACGAGACCGCGAAGAAGAACGCGCTGATGTTCCACGACATCTTCGGCGACCGCTTCTACGTCGAGATCATGCGGCACGGGATGCCGGAGGAAGAGGTCGTCAATCAGGGCCTCATCAGGCTCGCGCGCGAGCTGAACTACCCGCTCGTCGCGACGAACGACTCGCACTACCTGCAGCAGACCGACGCGCAGGCGCACGACGTGCTGCTCTGCATCGGCACCGGCAAGACCGTGCAGGACACGAGCCGGATGAAGTTCTTCTCGGACGAGTTCTACGTGAAGTCGCCCGAAGAGATGCGCGAGCTGTTCGCCGACATCCCGGAAGCCTGCGACAACACGCTCGAGATCGTCAAACGCATCGACATCACGATCCCCGAGAAAGTCTTCTACCTGCCGGACTATCCGGTGCCGAAGACCCCCGCGGAAGACGTCGCCGGCGTGCTCGTCGGGGCGGGCGCGGGCCGCGAGGACGGAGTGGCGGCCGCAGACGGAACACCGCATGGCGAGCTCGTCTCGGCAATGGATCCCACGCGCGGCGCCGCGATGTCGGCCGAGGACTATCTGCGGCTGGTCTGCGAGCGCGGACTCGTCGAACGTTACGGCGAGCGCGCGACGACCGATTCCTCGCTGCGCGAGCGGCTGGACTACGAGCTGAGCGTCATCAACAAGATGGGCTTCGCCTCGTATTTTCTGATCGTCTGGGACTTCATCAAGTACGCGCGCGACCGTGACATCCCGGTCGGTCCCGGCCGCGGATCGGCGGTCGGCTCGATCGTCTCGTACTGCCTCAAGATCACCGACCTGGACCCGCTGAAGTTCGGTCTGATCTTCGAGCGCTTTCTGAACCCCGAGCGTATCTCGATGCCGGATATCGACACCGATTTCTGCGTCGAGCGCCGCGACGAAGTGATCCGATACGTCAGCGAGAAGTACGGCAAAGAACGAGTCGCGCAGATCGTCACGTTCGGGACGATGGCGGCGAGGGCAGCGGTGCGCGACGCCGGCCGCGCGCTCGGCGTGCCGCTTCCGGACGTCGACCGTGTCGCGAAGCTGATTCCGTCGGGACCCGGCGGGCTGACGATCCCGCAAGCCTTGGAACAGATTCCGGAACTCGGGCTGCTGTACCGGAACGATCCGCAGTTGCGCAAGCTGCTCGATACGGCGAAGTCCATCGAGGGGCTCGCGCGAAATGCCTCGACGCACGCGGCCGGCGTCGTGATCTCGAAGAATCCGCTGACGCACCACGTGCCGCTGGTAAAGATCGGCGACGACGGCATCAACACGCAGTACGACATGTCGATGGTCGAACGCGTCGGGCTGTTGAAGATGGACTTCCTCGGCCTGCGCAATCTCACGGTGATGAAGGCCGCGTCCGACGAGATTCGCCGCACAGTCAACCCCGAGTTCGACATCGCGACGATCCCCGACGACGACAAGAAGACCTACGACCTGATCTCGCGCGGCGAGACGCTCGGGATGTTTCAGCTCGAGTCCGACGGCATGAAGCGCATCTGCGTGGAGATGAAGCCGACGACGCTCGAAGACGTGGTCGCTCTCGTCGCTCTGTACCGCCCGGGCCCGATGGAATGGATCCCCGACTACATCGCGGGCAAGCACGGCCGCAAAACGCCGAGCTACATCCATCCGAAGCTCGAGCCGATCCTCGCCGAAACGTACGGAATCGCGTGTTACCAGGAACAGGTGCTCCGGATCGCGCGTGATCTCGCCGGGTTCTCGATGGGACAGGCCGACGAACTTCGTAAGGTCGTCGGGAAGAAGCAGAAAGACAAGATCCCGCTCTACAAACAGAAGTTCGTCGACGGCTGCGGCGCCAACGGCATCTCGAGCGATGTCGCGGAGCGGGTGTTCTCGTTCATCGAGCCGTTCGCCGGATACGGGTTCAACAAAGCGCACGCCGTCGCGTACGGCTGGATCTCGTACCAGACGGCGTATCTGAAGGCGAACTATCCGCTGCAGTACTTCTGCGCGCTGATGTCGTCGGTGCGCGACAAGACCGACAAGCTCGTCGAGTACATCGACGAGGCGAAGAAGCTCGGGATCCCGGTGCTGCCGCCGGACGTCAACGCGTCGCTCGTGGACTTCGCGGTCGTCGGCGAGCAGATTCGGTTCGGGCTCGCGGCGGTGAAGGGTGTCGGCGAGAGCGCGGTGCGCGCCATTCTGGATGCGCGCGACGCGGGCGGGCCGTTCACCGACCTGTTCGATCTCGTCCAGCGCGTCGACGTGAAGGCGGCGAACCGCAAGGTGTACGAGGCGCTGATCAAGTGCGGCGCACTCGACCCGCTTCCGGGGAACCGCGCGCAGCTGCTGGACGCGCTCGACACGGCGCTCGAGGTCGCGTCGCGCGAGGCGCGCGACAAGGCGATGGGGCAGGCGTCGCTCTTCGGGATGATCGAGGAGCCGCATCCCTCGCTCAAGCCGTCGCTGCGGCCGCTGCCTGCGCCGTCGACGATGGAGCAGCTCGGGTGGGAGAAGGAGACGCTGGGGATCTTCGTCTCCGGACACCCGCTCGCCGACGTCGCCGATGCGCTGGCGCGCACCGGCGCGATCCCCGTTCGCGACCTGCGCGCCGTCGAGGACGACGCGCAGGTGAAGATCGCCGGACTCGTCACCGCGGTGCGGCGCACGCTGACCAAAGCGCAGACGCAGATGCTGATCGCGACCGTCGAGGACACGACCGGGGCGGTGGAAGTCGTCGTCTTCCCGAAGCAGTACGCCGACCTGCAGGCGCGCTTCGTCGAAGATCAGATCGTCATCGTCACCGGTCGGCTGCGCCTGCGCGAGCGTCGCGGCGGCGCGGTTCCGGGCGAGGACGCGCCGGTCGACGTGAACGTGTCCGTCAACGACGTGCAGCCGTTCGACCGCTCCGCGGTGCGCGTCGCGCCGCCCGCACCCTCCGGCTGGCACGTCACGGTGCGCTCGCGCGCGCAGGTCGATCAGCTCGCAGTGCTGGTGCAGGAGTGGGCGGGAACGACGCCGCTCGTCGTTCACATCAACGGCTCGACGGTGCAGCGCGCCGTGTCGGCGGACCGCCGCGTCCGCGAGCGGCTCGTCGCGATCGTCGGCGAGGACGACGTCCGCGAAGGCGCGCCGTGAGACTGCCCGCCGGCGTTCGTGATTGGCTGCCGCACGAGCTGGCGCGCAAGCGCGAGATCGAACAGCAGCTGCGCGCGGTCTTCGGCCGCTGGGCCTACGAAGAAGTCGAGACGCCGATGATCGAGCGGTTCGACGTGCTCGAGCGCGGCCTCGGCGAAGAGACGACCGAGCTGCTGTTCCAGTTCAACGACCGCCGCTCGACGGCGCTCGCGCTGCGCCCGGAGATGACGACGCCGGTCGCGCGGCTCGTCTCCACCCGGATGCGCGAGCAGCCGCTGCCGCTGCGACTCGCCTACGTCGCGCCCGTGTTCCGGTACTACGAGCAGCCGCAGGAAGGACGGATGCGCGAGCTGACGCAGGCGGGCGCCGAGCTGATCGGCGCGCCGGGGATCGACGCGGACGCGGAGACGCTGTTCATGGCGATCGAAGCGCTCGACGAGATCGGCTTGCGTGACGCGCGGTTCGACGTCAACGACGCGCGCGTCGTCGACGGCATCCTCGCCGGCGTCGGGCTCGACGGCGGCGACGCGCGCGCCGCGAAGGAGCACATCAAGCGCCGCAACGTCGTCGCGCTGGGCGCGTACGAGAAGCCCGTGCTCACGGAGTTCGCGTTGCGCCGCGGCGGGCACGGCACGATCGCGGCGGCGCGCCGCATCTGCAAAACGGAGGAGTCGCTCGCGGCGCTCGACGGGCTCGACACGCTGCTGCGGCGCGCGGCGGCGCTGGGATACGGCGAGCGCGTCACCGTCGATTTCGCGCTGCTCCGCGATCTCGAATATTACACCGGCTTCCTCTTCGAGGGCTACGTCGGCGAGATCGGGATGTCGCTCTGCGGCGGCGGGCGTTACGATTCGCTGCTGCCGCGTTTCGGGTATCCGGTCGCGGCGGTCGGGTGGACCGCGGGCGTCGAGCGGCTCCTGATCGCGCTGGAGCGGCGCGGCAAGCACGTGCGCCGCCGGCGCCACCGCATCGACGTGCTGGTCGCCGGCTCCGACGTCGTCGCCTCGCGCGAGCGCGCGGCCGGGAACGTCGTGCGCTACGCCGGCAGCGCGCCCGGCGACGACGAAGGACTCATCGAAGAAGCTCGCGCGCACGAGATCCCGCGCGTCGTGATCGCGGTCGACGGCACGGTGCGCGAGCTGCGCGTCGGCCCCCGCGCGAAAGGCGTTCCCGCACCGCGCCTCCCGTCGAACTGGGACGCGCGGTGAGCGACGCGCTCACGATCGCCGTCCCGAAGGGGGCGCTGTTCCGCGACGCGGCGGCGCGGCTGCGCGAGGCCGGGATCGACGTGCCGGACGATCCCGGTCGCCGTCTGACCGTCACGACCGCGGACGGCACGACGCTGCTGTTCCTCCGTCCGACCGACGTGCCGGCCTACGTCGAGTTCGGATCGGCGGACTGCGGCATCGTCGGCGAAGACGTCCTGTGGGAGACGGACCGCAACGTCGCGGAGCTCGCCGATCTGGGCTTCGGGTATTGCAAGCTCGTCGTCGCCGGCCGCCGCATCGACCGCTATCACGAAGGCGCGCCGCTCCCGACCTTCCTGCGCGTCGCCACGAAGTTCACGCGCTCGGCGGAGTCGTTCTTCGCCGAGCGGGACATCCCGGTCGAGCTGATCCCGCTGCACGGTTCGGTCGAGCTGTCGCCGCTCGTCGGCCTCGCCGACTTGATCGTCGATCTCGTCGCGACCGGGACGACGCTGCGCGAGCACGATCTGGTCGTGGTCGAGGAGATCGCCGAGAGCACGGCGCGCTTCGTCGTCAACCCGGTTCGGTTCCGCGCCAAGTACGACGCGATCACCGCGCTGCTGGAACGGCTGACGGGGGTCGCGGCATGACGCTCGCCATCGTCGAGGCCTCGGACCGCGACGCGCTCCGCGGACTGTACGCCGGAGGCTGGGACCCGCCGCAGCAGATCGTGGACGGCGTGCGCGCGATCATCGCCGACGTGCGCGGCCGCGGCGACGCGGCGCTGCTCGACTACACGCGCCGTTGGGATTTCGCCCACGCGTCGGCGGGAACGCTGCGCGTCGCGATCCCGTCGCTCGAGGAGGCGCGCGCGCTCGTCCCGGTCGCGATCGCGCGCGGGCTCGAGCTGGCTCGCGAGCGCATCGCCGATTTCCACGCGCGGCAGCTTCACGCGCCGATCGACTACCGGGCCGCCGACGGCACGCGATATCAATTCCTTTCGCGCCCGCTCGCCGCGGTCGGCGCGTACGTCCCCGGCGGCACCGCTCCGCTGCCGTCCACGGTGCTCATGACGGTCGTGCCGGCGAAGGTCGCCGGCGTCCCGCGCATCGTGGTGGTGACGCCGCCGCAGCGCCACGGAGAGGTGGATCCCGCGGTGCTGTTCGCCTGCGCGCTCACCGGCGTCGACGAGCTGTACGCGGTCGGCGGAGCGCAGGCGGTCGCCGCGCTCGCGTACGGCACGGAGACGATCCTGCCGGTCGACAAGATCGTCGGCCCCGGCAACGTATGGGTCACCGAGGCGAAGCGCCAGGTCTTCGGCGCCTGCGGCATCGACGGACTCGCGGGACCGTCCGAGGTTCTGGTCGTCGCGGACGAGCGCGCCGACGCGGAGCTCGTCGCGGGCGAGATGGTGGCGCAAGCCGAGCACGATCCGCTCGCGCGCGTCGCCGCCGTGTCGCGCGACCGCGCGCTGCTCGAGCGCGTCGGCGCGCTCCTCGAAGGACCGTTCGGGCGGGCGAGCGGTCGTGACGACATCGTCGGCGCAGTGCTTGCGGAGCGCGCTTGGCTCGTGCACGCGGCGAGCGACGACGACGTGCTCGACGTCGTCGAGCGCTTCGCGCCCGAGCATCTGTCGCTGATGCTGACCGATCCGTACGCGCTCGTCGAGAAGATTCGCCGCGCGGGTGCGATCTTCGTGGGCGACCGCACGCCCGTCGCGGCCGGCGACTACGTCGCCGGAACGAATCACACGCTCCCGACGTCGGGCGCCGCACGGTTCTCCTCGGGGCTGCACACCGCGGACTACCTGCGCACGATGACGCTCGTCGAGAACAGCGCCGCTCGCATGGCGGGCGACGCGGACGTGCTTGCCGCGCTCGCGGACTTCGAAGGATTGCCGGCGCACGCGCGCACCGCACGCATGCGGCGAACGCGCTAGCGGCTCAATCGCGGCGCGGCGATTCGGGTACGCTGTACCCGTGGTCGCCGTCGACACCAGGATCTCGCCCGAACCGACGACGTTCCGGCGGCGTCACCACGCGACCGTCAACGCGCTCTGGATCGGCATCCAGTTCCAAGAGGCGGCGCTGATGGCGATCATCGTCCCGGCGATCGTGCTGGTGATGGCTCCGCGCGATCACACGCCGGTTCTCGCCATGCTCGCGACCGTCTCCTCGTCCTGCTCGACGCTCATCCCGCCGGTCGTCGGCGCGCTCTCCGACCGGGGGCGGCGTCACGGCGTGAGCGACCGGCGCGTCGAGACCGCGGTGATGCTCGCCGTCGACGCGCTCGCGCTCTTCGCGATCGCCTTCGCGCCGAACACCCTGATGCTGGCGATCGCGATCGGCATCTCGGCGACCGCGATTTCGGCCGCGTCGACGGTCTATCAAGCGCTGCTTCCGGAAGTCGTCCCGCGTCACGCGTGGGGCATCTCATCGGGCTTTCGCGGCGCGCTGACGCTGCTGGGAACCGTCATCGGCCTGCTCGTCGCGGCGCTGCTGGCGCCGAAGTGGGCGCTCTACACCACCGCGACGATCGTCGCGCTCGGCGCCGTCACGCTGGCGCTCATCCCGAACGCGAAAGGCGACGAGAAGCCGGACGCCCCGGCCTGCATCGCCGATCGCCACGATCTCATCGTCACGCTGTTCGCGCGGGCGTTCATGGTGCTCGGGATGGGGCTGCTCAACACCTACATCCTGTACTTCTTCCACGACGTGCTGCACGTCGCGAACGCGCCCATGCGCACCGGGATCACCGCGAGCGGCGCGCTCGGCGGCGCGATCGTCGCGAGCATCATCGCGGGGATCGTCTCCGATCGCGTCGACCGCCGCATGGTGTTCGTCCTGTCCGGCGTGCCGATGGTGATCGCCGGCTTCGGCTTCGCGTTCGCGCCGACGCCCGGCGCGCTGATCGGCTACGCCGCGCTGTTCGGGATCGGGTTCGGGGGCATCTTCTCGGTCGGGTGGGCGCTCGCGCTCGACGCCATCCCCGAGATGGGCGACGTCGGCCGCGATCTCGGCGTGTGGTCGACGCTCTCGGGGCTGCCGTCCATCATTGCGCCGGCGTTCGGGGCGTGGATGATCGCGCTCGGCGGGACCCCGCGCGACGGCTATCGCATCATGTTCGCCGTCGCGACCGCCTGCTTCGCCTTGGGCGCGCTCACCGTGCTGTTCGTCCGAAAGCGTCCACCGGCGGTGAGCTTGGCCGCCGGGCGCGGGAACGCAGCGCGATGATGAACATGTCCGCGGACACGAGGAAGATGGTCGGCGCGCTGATCCCGATCTACGGCATCACGCTAATCGACTGCTTCGGCTACATGATCATGGTCCCGCTGCTGCCGTACCTCGCGCAGAAGTTCGGCGCCAGCGGCGTGGAAGTGGGTGCGCTGCTCGCCACGATGGCCATCGCGTCGACGGTCGCCGCACCGTTCTGGGGTGCGATCAGCGACCGCGTCGGGCGCAAACCGATCGTTCTGGTCTCGCAGGTCATCTCGCTGATCGGGTACCTCGCGCTCGCCTGGGCGCCGACGCTGCCGATGCTGTTCGTCTCGCGCGGCGTCGCCGGGATCGGCGGCGGCAACCTCGGCGTCACGCAATCCTACATCGCCGACGTGACGAAGCCCGAGTACCGCGACCGTGCGTACGCGGTGTTCGGCGCGATGTTCGGCACCGGGATCGTGCTCGGTCCGGTCACCGGCGGCTTTCTCGTGCGGTTCGGCTACTGGGTGCCGTTCGTCGTCGCCGCGATCATCGAGGTGCTCAACATCGGGCTGACGATCCGCTTCCTCCCGAAGACGAAGCGCAAGCGCGACGAGGGCCGCTTCAACCTCGCGCAAGCGGCGAAGGTGGTCGTCTCGCAGCCCGGGATCCGCAGCCTGATCCTGCGTCACTTCCTGTTCATCTTCGCGGTGACGTACTTCTTCTCGGTGTTCGCGCTCTACGTGAAGCGCGCGTTGGACTTCGGACCGCAGGAGGCGAGCTGGCTGATGGCGGGCACGGGCGTCGTCGGCGGCGTGATGCTCGTGATCGCGGTCGGGCCGCTCGCGAAGCGGATCGGCGACGCGGCGGTCGCGCAGATCGGGCTCGCGCTCAACGCGATCGCCTACGGCGCGCTCGGATTCGCGCACAATCTCTGGTTCTTCGTCGCGGTGCTCGTCGTGTGGGGGATCGGCGCGGCGTGCATCGAGCCGACCATCGCGGCTCTGCTCTCGAAGGGCTCTCCGGCGGACAAGCGCGGCGCGACGCTCGGGTTCAACGACTCGATGAGCAACCTGGCGCTCATGTCCGCGCCGGCGCTCGGCGGCTGGGTGATCGACCGCAACGTCGGGCTGATCGGCGTCATACCGGGAGCGGCCATCGCGATCGCGTTCGCGCTCGGGTGGTGGCGCCGCGCCGACGACGCGCGAACCGACCGAAGCCCGCGCACGCAAGCCGCGCCGGCGCGCTGACGCTCGGGAGCGGAACGGAATCGGGCGCGCGGCCGCCGAACGCGTCGGCCGATGATCTCGACGCCCGCGATCCGTCTCGTCGCGCTCGATCTCGACGGGACGCTGATCGGCGAAGATCTCGTCGTGCGCCCGCGCGTGCGCGAAGCCGTCGAGGCGGCTCGCAGTCGCGGCGTCGCCTTCACGATCGTCACCGGCCGCATGTTCGCCGCGGCGCGTCCGTTCGTGCAGGTGCTGCACCTCGACGGCGCGGTGGTCTGCTATCAGGGCGCCGCGATCTTCGACGCCGCGACCGGCCGGACGCTCCGCGAGACGACGGTCGCGCAGGACGTCACGCGCGAGGTGCTGCAGTGGGCGCACGACAACGGCGTTCACGCGCAGTGCTACGCGGACGACCTGCTGTACGTCGAGGAGATCAACCGCTTCTCGCGCCGCTACACCGAGCTCGCGCGCGTCGAGCCGCATCTCGTCGTCTCACTGCGCGACGCGTTCGCCAAGCGGCCGACGATCAAGATCGTCCTCGTCGACGATCCCGAGCGCTCGGAGAAGCATCTCGCTGCGATGCAAGAGCTCCTCGGCGAGCGCGCGTACATCACGCGCTCGCACCGTGACTTCGTCGAGATCATCGATCCGAAGGTGAACAAGGGCGAAGCCCTGGCCTTCGTCGCGCGGCGCGCCGGCGTCTCGCTCGACGCGACGCTCGCGATCGGCGATGCGTGGAACGACGTGCCGCTGCTCGACGCGGCGGCGGTCGGCGTCGCGATGGGGTCCGGGCCGCCCGAGCTGCTGAACGCCGCCGACCACGTCGTCGGCGACGTCGCGCACGACGGCGTCGCCGAGGCGATCGAGCGGTACGTGCTCGGGTGAACGCGCGCTCGCGCGCCGGCCGCAAGCGACCGCCGGGCGCGTCGCGCTCGCCGGCACGCGCCGCTGCGCGGCGCCGCCGTCCGGGCGTGTTCTCACGGATCCGCCCGTTCTGGATCCTCGTCGTGGTCGCGGCCGGGCTGGCGGCGTGGGGCGCCGTCGCCCTGGCGCGTGCGCCGTGGTTCAGGCCCGTCGCCGTCCGCATGCAGGTCCCGCTGGGCTCGCCCGTTTCCGCGGCGCAGGTCCGCGCTGCCGCGGCGATCCCGCGCGACGCCAACATGTGGCTGCTCAGCGCCGCAGCGATCCGCCGCCGCGTCGAGGCGATTCCGTACGTCGACCGCGCCGAGGTCCGCCGCACGCAGTTCCCCAAGCCCGTCATGGACGTGGCGATCACGGTCCGCCGCCCGTCCGGCTGCGTGCGCGCCGGAGCGCGCGAGGTGACGATCGACGCGACGGCGCGTGTGCTTCAGGACGGCTGCGCGCTGCCCACCGTCCCGCGCCTCGACGCCGGCGGCGCGACGCTCCCCCTTCCTGGGCGAATCATCGACGATCCCGACATCGGCCGGCTGCTCGCGGACCAGAAGACGCTCGCCGACGCGGGGCTCAGCCTGCGCAGCCTCGGACGCGACCGCTGGGGCGGGCTCGACGCCGTGGACACGAGCGGGGTCACGCTGCGCTTCGGCAGCGACGCCGACCTCGCGAAAAAAGCGGCGCTCGTCGGGCCGGTACGCGCGGGCATCGGGTCGAAGCGCCCGGTGCGCGCGATCGATCTGCGCGCGCCCGGGACGCCGATCGTCGAGTTCCGGTAAAGCTCGTCCACCGTCCCTGTGGAGCGTTTCTGTGGGGCGCTTGTGGACTATTTCGTAGGTATCGAGTGGGCGAGGCACAATATATCGTGGTGCGAGTGAAAGCGACGACGGATGGCTAGGGGCGAGACGATCGCCGGCCTGGACATCGGCACGACGAAGACGTGTGCCGTCGTCGCCGCGTCCGGCCCGGACGGGCTCGAGATCATCGGCATCGGCGAGGCGCCCTCCACGGGCATGCGCAAGGGCGTCGTGACCGATCTCGAGGCGACCGTCCACGCCATCGAGGCCGCGACCGAGAAGGCCGAGCGCATGGCGGGCGTGCACGTCTCGTCGGTCTACGTCGGCGTGACGGGCGAGCACATCAGCTCGACCAACAACCGCGGCGTCGTCGCGGTCACCGGCGAAGACCGCGAGGTCGTCGCGACCGACGTCCGCCGCGTCGTCGACGCCTCGAAGATCATCAACCTCGCCGCGGAACGGCAGATCATCCATGCGCTGCCGCGGCATTTCACCATCGACGGCCAGGACGGCGTTCACGACCCGGTCGGGATGAGCGGCGGACGGCTCGAGGTCGACACGCACATCGTCACCGGCGGATCGTCGTTCATCTCGAACGTGCTGAAGTGCGTGCACCGCGCCGGACTCGAGCCGGCGGGGATCGTGTTCGAGCCGCTCGCGTCCGGCGCCGCGACGCTGCTCCCCGAAGAACGGCAGGTCGGCGTCGTGCTGCTCGACATCGGCGGCGGAACGACCGACATCGCGGTGTTCGCCGACGGCGGGATCGTGCACAGCGCGACGATCCCGGTCGGCGGCAACATCATCACCAACGACATCGCGCTCGGCCTGAAGACGACGTTCGCCGAGGCCGAGAACGTCAAGCGCACCTACGGCTCCGGTCTGGTGCGTCCCGACGACGCCGAAACGTCGTTCCAGGTGAAGACGCTCGACGGCCGCAGCACGCGCGAGGTGACGTCGTCTCAGCTTCGCGCGATCGTGCTGCCGCGCGTGCTCGAGCTCTTCCGCATGGCGAAGACGAACATCGTCGAGCACATCGCGCGCGATCAGGTGCTGAGCGAGATCGTCCTCACCGGCGGCGGCGCGCAGCTGCGCGGCATCGACACGACCGCGGGCGAGGTGTTCGGGCTTCCCGTGCGAATCGGCGTCCCGACGACGGTCGCGGGGCTGACCGACGCGGTGAAGCAGCCGCAGTACGCCACTGCGGTCGGCCTGGTCTTGTTCGGTCCCCGCGGCGAGGCGGTGCCGCATCTCAACGGCCAGAGCTCGGGCGTGCTGGCGAAACTCTGGACCTGGTGGTCCTCCCTGTGGAACTGATCGGGTTCGCGTGGCGCGAATCGAACAAACTGCGCTCTTCTCGGACGAGGAACTTGCACTGATGGCTGATGCGAAACGGTTCGTGCCCGAGCACGCGGCGACGATCAAGGTGATCGGGCTCGGCGGCGGCGGCTGCAACGCGGTGAACCGCATGGTCGACGCCGGTCTGTCGGGCGTCGACTTCTACGCGATCAACACCGACGTTCAGGCGCTGCGGAACAGCAAGACGAACAATACCGTGCAGATCGGGAACGGCCTGACGCGCGGACTCGGCGCCGGCGCCAACCCGAACATCGGGCGCGAAGCCGCCGACGAGTCGCGCGAGGACCTCGCGATGATCCTCGACGGCGCGGATCTCGTCTTCATCACCGCGGGCATGGGCGGCGGCACCGGCACCGGCGCGGCGCCCGTCGTCGCCGAGCTGGCGCGCGAGTCGGGCGCGCTGACCGTCGCGGTCGTCACGAAGCCGTTCGCCTTCGAGGGCCGCAAGCGCATGCAGGCGGCGGAGCGCGGCATCGCCGATCTCGAGTCGAAGGTCGACACGCTCATCACGATCCCGAACGAGCGCATCCTCCAGATCATCGAGAAGCGCACGCCGCTCAACGAGGCGTTCACCTACGCCGACGACGTGCTGCGCCAGGGCATCCAGGGCATCAGCGACCTGATCACGCAACCGGGGCTGATCAACCTCGACTTCGCCGACGTGAAGACGATCATGACCGATGCGGGCTCGGCGATGATGGGGATCGGCGAAGGCTCGGGCGAGCACCGCGCCGCCGACGCCGCGCAGAAGGCCATCGCCTCGCCCCTGCTCGAGACGACGATCGAAGGCGCGCGCGGCGTGATCTTCAACATCACCGGCGGGCTCGATCTCTCGATGTACGAGGTGAACGAAGCGGCCGAGATGATCTCCCGCGCGGTCGACAGCGAAGCGCAGATCATCTTCGGCGCGTCGATCGATCCGGAGCTGCAGGGCAAGGTCCGCGTGACCGTCCTCGCCGCGGGCTTCGGCACGCGCCCGAACCGCCTGATGTCGGGCACCGAGTCGCTCGGCAAGACGCTCGAGTTCGACAAGGTCGCGCCCGTCAACATGGACGACATCGAAGTCCCGGCGTTCCTGCGCTACCGCAGCTGAGCGCGCTCGACCCGACGCCGAGGAGAAGCGAAGAAGGGCCGTCCCGCTCGGGGCGGCCCTTCCTCGTTTAGCCCCAGCCCGCTTCGCGGATGAACGCCTCGACCTCGTCGCTGTAGGGCTTCGGAAAACCCTCGGGCAGCGTAGCGTAGACGTTTCGAACCTCGCGCTCTTTCACGGCGTCGCCGCCGGTGAACGCGTCGATCAGCGCGCGCCAGCGGCGCGCGAGATCGCGCCCGCGCTCGCTGTTCGGCGCGCTGCCGTCCGCGAGCGCGGCTTCGACGTCGGCGATCAGCTCGGCCCAGCGCCGCGATCCGTCCGCCGCTTCGGGCGTCGCGCTGCGGAGCGCCGCGTCGGCCTCTTCGGCGCTCGCGCCGCGAACCTCGGTCATGTAGCGGTGCGCCCATCGTTCCATTGCAATGCTCTCCATCACGTGTTCGAGTTGTACGCGCGTGAGGTCGCCCGCACCGTTCGCGGACCGTTGCTCCAACGCGTCGATGCGTTCGATCGCGGTCTGCAGCGCGTCGCGTTTCCGCGCCAGCAGCTGCCGCTGAGCGCGAAGCGCGTCGCGAAGAGCGGCCGGCGAGCCGTCCAGCATCGTCGCGATCTCCTGGAGCGGAAGCCCGAGAGCCGCCAACGTGACGATGTGCCGGAGGCGTACGATCTCACGCGGCCCGTACCGCCGGTGGCCGGCTTCGCTCCGTTCGCTTGCGCAGAGCAGACCGATGCGCTCGTAGTGGTGCAGCGTCCGAACCGTCACGCCGGAACGCCGGGCGACCTCGCCCACGGTGAACGTGTTCATCTCGGATCCGATCGAACGAAGTATAGACCCTAACGTAACGTCAGAGGCAAGCCCTCCCCGACGTCGTTCGCGAACACACGATGTCGCGGCTGGGTCGGGCTTCGTCGTCGAGCGCGAGCTTGGTGTCCCCGCGCAGGACCACGATGCGAAGCAGGACGGCGAGGTCGTTGCCGATCGGGACCGCGACGTGCGGCACGACCGACGTTCCCCGGGTGCCGCGGTCCAACGGCCGCGGCGTGAAGGTGAAGTCATCGTCTTCCGAATCGCCGCCCGCGCGCATCTTCACGCGGACGCTCGCGAGCGCGGGTGTACCGCGCGGCCGCGCGGCTTGGTACGCCGGTGCGATCCAGGTCGTGATCGTCTCCGTGCCTTTGCGTTCCGTCACGACGACGGCCGCCCGTTCGCGCGTCCACGCGCCGGCGAAGAGCGGCAGCGGCGGAACGGGCAGCTTCGTCACGGCGATGCGGATTCGAGCTCCGAAGGCGACGACGTCGACGATGCGCTCACGGTGCACGGCCGCCGGTGCGGCGACGTGAGCCTGCGCGGCCGCCGCAGCGGTGCCTGCGATGCGGGTCGAGGCGGAAACGGCGCACGCGGCCGCTGCGGCGAGCGTGAAGACGGTCGCCCGTGAGCCGATGAGCCTGAAGCGCGATGTCGACATGTGGGGTTCCTCGGTTTCTTGGGAGCTGCTACGGCGCGACGCGCTTCGCTTGCTGCGCGGCCGCCGCTCCCACGGTGGCCGGCGGCCGCCGGAGGGAACGCGCTTCGGCGCCGTGCGGCAGGACCGGCCGATCCGGGTCGGGCAAGGCGGGGCGGTCATGACGGTGATGCGGGAGACCGCCGAGCGGGCGGTCGAGATTCGGCGCGAGATCCACCGGCGTCCGGAGCTGGGGTTCGAAGAGTTCAACACGCAGGCGATCGTCGAGCGCGAGCTCGACGCGCTCGGGATCGAACATCGCCGGATCGCGGGCACCGGCGTCGTGGCGATCGTGCGCGGCGCGCTGCCGGGTCACGTGACCGGGCTGCGCGCCGACATGGACGCGCTGCCGATCACCGAGGACTCCGGCGAGCCGTGCATCTCCGAAGTGCCGGGGAAGATGCACGCGTGCGGACACGACGCGCACACCGCGATGCTGCTCGGCGCGGCCCGCACGCTGCAGGAGACGCGTGAGTTTCTGCACGGCACGGCGGTGCTGCTCTTCCAGCCGGCGGAAGAAGGGCCGGGCGGCGCGATGCCGATGATCGAGCAGGGCGCACTCGACGATCCGCAGGTCGAGGCGGTGACGATGCTGCACGTCGACCCGCGCTTGCGCACGGGCACGATCGGTGTGACGCCCGGGCCGGTGAACGCGGCCGCCGACGAGTTCCGCATCACGATTCGCGGCAAAGGCGGACACGGCGCGTGGCCGCACAAGGCGGTGGACGCGATTCCGTGCGCGGCCGCGACGGTGCTCGCGCTGCAGAACGTCGCCGCGCGCGAGACCGACCCGCTGGCCAGCATCGTCGTCACGGTCGGCACGATCGAGGGCGGCTACCGCAACAACGTCATCGCCGACCGCGTCGCGATGACGGGCACGATCCGGACGCACGACATGACGATCCGCGAGAACGCCGAGCAAAAAGTGCGGCGCATCGTCGACGGCGTCGCCGAGGCGTACGGCGCGCGCGCCGAGCTCGAGATGATCTACGGCTACCCGCCGGTGATCAACGACCCGGATCTCGCCGCGTCGTTCAAGACGTACGTGCGAGACGTCGCCGGGATCCCGGTGGAGTCGCCGCCGCCGACGATGGGCGGCGAGGACTTCGCGTACTTCGCGCAGCGCGTCCCCGGCGTCATGGTCCGGCTGGGGATCTACAACGAGAGCGTCGGGTCCGTCCACTCCGGCCACAGCCCGCAGTTCCGCCTCGACGAGGACGCGATCCCGACGGGGATCCGGGCGCTCGTGGCGTTCGCGCGCGGCGTCGGCGACGGGTCCGTCCCGATTCCCGCCCGGGCGTAGCATCCACAGCGTCCCCGCACTTCTCCACAACGTGTAGTGCGATTTGTGGAGCGGGTGCACAAGATATTGTGGTTCGCTGCAGGGTTCGGCACAAGACGCCGAAAACCGGAGCATATGGCTCTGTCCGTTTCTCTGGACCGGCCGTCGCCCCGGGCGCTTCATCGCAGCGAGGATCTCGCCGCGCCGGGGCAGACCGCCTTCGGCCTTCTCTGCGAGGTCGAGAAGTGGCCGGTGTGGTTCTCCATCCTTCGGAGCGCCCGCCGCGTCGATCCGTCGCGTCCGCTCGCGCTGGGCGCCGAGGTCGCGATCCGCGCGAACATCCCCGGCGACGACGAGGAGCTCTACGAGGTCGACCGGTTCATCCCGGGCCACCAGCTCTCGCTGGTCGGTGCGTACTCGTGCCGGCGCCGGATCGACGTTCGCATCGAGCAGAAATCCGAGCGCTCGAAGGTCGTCCTGCGCGTCGACTACCCGACGTACGGCGGCTTGCTGGGGCACCTTTTCGACCGGCTGACCCGCCGCAGGAAGCTCGAGGTCGCGCTCGGCGACTCGCTGATCCACTTCAAGGGCCTGTGCGAGTTCGATCGGGACCCGGATGCCGTGCTCGTCGACTTCTGATTAGCAGTCGTTGACGAATTCTGCTAAGACCGGGTAGACTAGGACCGTGCCGCTCTACGACTATCAGTGCCGCGATTGTCAGCAGGTCACCGAGATTCGCCACGGCTTCCGTGAGACGTACGACGGCTCGTGCCCCGCGTGCGGCGGCGAGATGGCGCGCGTCTTCAATCCCGCCGGCATCGTCTTCAAGGGCTCCGGCTTCTACGTGACGGACTCGCGCAAATCGTCCGGGTCGTCCGATTCCTCGAACGGTTCGCCGGCCGGTTCTTCGGCGAGCGGTTCGTCCTCGAGCGAGTCGTCGTCGGGCGGGTCGGCTTCGAAGAAGAGCGAGACGGCGGCCTGAGCGGTGAGCGCGACCGCGCTCGTCTGGTGGATCGTGCTCGCGGGCGCCGTGGTCCTCACCGCGGCGATCGGCACGACGCTTCTTCGCGCGTTCGGCACGCTGAAAACGATCGCGCGGCGGGTCGACGCCTACGTCGAGCTGCCGGTCGTCGCCGCCCTGGGACGCGCCGACCGTGACGCCGCGCGCCTGACGGCGGCCGCGGCGAGCGCCGAAGCGCTGATCCCGCGCGCGAAGGCCGCGCTCGAGACGATCCGCCGTGGTCCGGTTTCACCGGAGCTCGTGGCCGCGTACCGCGGCGTCCGCACGGCGGTGATGGCCGCACGCGCCGCGTTCCGGCTGATCCGCGCCGTCCTCTAGCGGCGGCGCTTCTTTTCGGGCGGCTGCGGCGGCTCGGGCGGCGGCGGCGGCTCGGGCAGCTCCGGCGGCTCCCACGACCATCCGAAGCCGGGCGCGCCGCTCGCCTCGCTGCCGCCGAACGGCGCATCGACGTCGTCGTCCTCCGGGACCGCGAACGGCGCGCCGAACGGCGCCCCGGCCGGCGTCGCGGGCGGCGGCGGCACCGCGGGTGCGGGCCGCGGCGGGGGCGGCTTCGCCGCCGGCGGCGGCGGGACGGGCGGAAACTCGGGTTCTTCGGGCTCCGGCGGCCCGAAGGCGGGCGCCGGCCACGCGCCGGTCGTGAGGTTGTGCGTCTGGGCGGGCGCCGGCGGCACCGCCGCCGGGGCCGTTCGCGGCGCGGGCTGCTTCGATGCGGCGCGCTCCGCCGCGGGCGGTGCGGCCGGCGCGGGCGCGGCGAGCGCGTGCGGGCGGAACGGCTGTCCGCTGCCGGCGGGCAGGTCCACGCCGGCCGACGTGCCCACGAGGACGATGCGCGAGAGCGGCAGCAGCTGCGCGTCGGGACGTGCGGCGAGCTCACGCAGCTCGTCGAGGTACTCCTTCGGAAGATCCTCGATCGCCATCGCGTCGAGGATCAGCGAGACGGTCTCCGCGACCGCGTGCTTCGGCGGGACGCGCGTGAACGTGAAGAGCGACTGATAGACGTCGGCCTTCACCATCATCAGCAGCTTGCGCCAGTACTCCAGCGGCTGATAGCTTTCGAACTGTCCCGCTTCGCGCTTCGCGCGTGCGTACAGCGCGGCGATGCGCTTCCCGAGCCGGTCGGCGGGCGGTGACGGCTCGACGATCGCGACGCGGCGGCCCACGCGCGCGAGCTCGCCGACGACCTGCGCGTGAAAGCCCGGATCGATCTCGTGCAGGTAATGCATCGCGACGGCGACGTCGTACGCGTTCTCCGGCGCCGGGATGAGCGTCGCGCTGCCGCGCAGCGCCGTGGCGCCGAGCGCCTCCACCTGCGCGATGTGCGCGGATTCCGAGCACACGACGTCCACCTGCGCGCCGATCTCCTTCGCTCGCGCGATCCAGGCGCCGTCGTTCGCGACGCCCGCGAACAGCAGCTTGTCGCTCGGGCGAAACGCGAGCGCGTCCCAGATCTGTTCGTCGATGCGATACGATTCGCGCTGAAAGTCGGAAGGCGTGGTCATTGGGGAAGGTGGGACTCGAACCCACATGAGCTCACACTCGGTCGCTTTTGAGGCGACTGCGTATACCGTTTCGCCACTTCCCCCCGCACTTCGGCCGAAGGGCCCGGATTCGCGGCCGCCCAGGCCCGCTCCGCTTCCATGAACGCGCGTGCGGCCGCGACGTCGCCGACCCAGGCGAACGAGTAGACCGTTCGGCGCCAGCCGGGAGCGAGCGTCAGCGCCAGCGTCCCGGTGCTCCGGTAGGGCGTCCACACGGCACGCTCGACCGCGCGCGGCGGCCAGGACACGACGAAGGCGAAGCCGCCGCGAAACGTGCCGAGCGCGGTACGGCCGGCGGCGAGCGCGCCGGCGCGGTCGCGGGCGACGTCGTCGAGCGCGACGGGATCGTCCGTGCGCCCGTCCGGCCGGATCCGCGGCCGGCGCGCCAGGAAGGGAAGCGACGAGCGGACGACGGCGCGTCGTGCCGGTCCGCCGGGCGGTGAGACGACGCGCTCGTCGACGACGACCCGCGACGACGCCGGCTCCACGGTGACGATCCGCTCGAACGTCACGCCGGGCGGGTTCGCATCCGGCATCGTGTAGCGAAAGCGCACGACCGCGCGCGGCCCCGACTGCACCACGCGCACCTCGTACGGACGGTTGAACGTGCCGGCCGGATACGTGTGGGTGTAGCGCGCGATGAAGTCGCGCGGCGAGGGCGGCAACGGCACGTCGACGTCGTCGCGCCACGCGCCGGTCGCATCGAACGCGTTCGGCGACCAGCCCAGGCCGAAGCGCTGGATCTCGTACGGTGACGGATCGCGCGGCCCGGCGTGCAACGCTTGCAGCGAGAACGCGCGTGCGCCGGCGGCCGGGTCGACGATGAGCCGCAGTCGATCGTTGCGCAGCGTGATCGTGCGCGCTCCCAGCTCGGGCAAGACGACGCCGTCGCGAACCACGGCCGATTCGTGCGGAACGTCACCGTCGTGGCTCACCGCGAGGTGGGCCGACGGCGCGAGCGCGGTCCGGTCGCCGCCGGGCGGAGCGGCGACGTCCGCGCCGTCGTTCATCGCGGCGGCGACGTCGAGCGACGGCAGAACGAGCTCGTTCGTTGCGGCGACGACGATCGTGCGCGGCGCGCGGGCGCCCTCGACGCGCACGCTACACCGCTGCACCGCACCGGTCTGCCCTTCGGGCGGAGGGGCGGCGCGCGGCGGCGCGAGCGCGAGCGCGCTCGGTCGCAGACGCGCGCCGTCCGCCGAAAACGCGGGCGCGAGAAGGCGCAGCACGCAATCCTGCGACGACACGCGTCGCGGATCGGACGGTGCGCCGAGCGCGGCGAGCGCGAGACGCGAAACGCGCAGCGAGGCCGAGTGCGCCGCGATCACGGCCGTGACGGTGCCGAACCGGGCGTGCGCCGGAGCGTCCGACCAGTTCGTCGCGATCGAGAGCGTTCCGAAGGGCGAGACCAGTTGCGTCGCCGCGTCTCCGCGTCGCGCCGGGACGGACGACGCCACGCGAGCCGTCGTGTTCCGCAGCGCCGCGCGCAGCGCGGCGGCCGCGCGAGGATCCGCGCGCGCCAGCTCGGGGCCGATGACCACGTCGGCGTACTGCGTCGCGATGTCGCGCGGCGGATGGTGCAGGTCGACGAGGCTGCAGACCAGACCGCGCTCGGCGCACCGCCGAAGCTCGTCCCGGACGCGCTGAACGATCGCGGCGCTCCCGGACGGCGGCGACGAATCAGCGCGAGGCGGCGGCTCGCCGTACGCGATCGCCACGTCGGCACGCCGGTGCGCCGTGGCGAGGAGCGCACCGAGCCGCTGCGCGAGCACGCCGAACGCCGCCGTCGGCGCGTAACGCGCGGGAAGCGGCGGTGGATACGGCGCGAAGTGCGTCGCCGACTCGCCGGTGAGATCGTCGAACGACAGCGCGGCGTCCCACCCGTAGAAGGCGTTCGAGAACGGCGCTTCCCAGCCGGGCTCGGCGAGCGTGTCCTGCATCGGAAAGTCGATGACGCCTTGCGTTCCGAGCGCGACCAGCTCGTCGAGCGCGAGCGTCGTATTGCGCGGGTCGGCGGGACGCGGCGCGGGGTCTTCCGGCCCCGCGAGCCAGCCGGCTTGGAACTCGCTTTGCGCGAGCGGGCCGCGGCGATTCGTGCGCAGGAGCAGCGTCGAGAAGTCGAGGTCGACGCGATCGTGCATCCCGACGGTATACGCATCGCTCTGGTACCAGTTGCCCATCGTCCACGCCGGTGAGGACCACGGCTCGCGCATCTGATACGTGTTGATGAACGTCGGCGTGAGCGGCCCGACGACGTCGCGCACCTGGGCGTCGAGCCAGCGCAGGTACCGTTGCAGATGAGGTGCGGGATACGTCTGGTTGTCGATGTACGCGCCCTGGTCGTCGTCGAGCTGCACCGCGAGAACGCGGTCGGCGACGGGCCGGAACTCGTCGAGCACGCGATGCAGCCAGCGCGACGCGTAGCGCAGGTGCGTACGGTTGCGCAGCCATTCGCCGGCTGCGTCGTCGCTGTGCGCGTTCTGCAGCGTCGCCGTCGCGGGATACCGGCCTTCGAGCACGTCGTGCAGCGGCATGTCGTACTCGGGCCGCGTCAGCAGCCAGGCGGGATAGCCTCCGTTGCGCCACTCGTTGCGGATCACGGGCCCGGGCCGCACGATGAAGCGGAAGCCCAGCTCTTTGCCCAGCCGCAGCACTTCGCGCAGATTCCGGCGCGGATCCGTACGCCCGTCGAAGTCGAATTCGCCGTCGGCGATCTCGTGCCAGCTCCACGGGACGTACAGGTCGAGCGTGTTCGCACCGAGCCGGCGCATCGCCAGCATCGACGCGCGCCAGCGCTCCGGCGCGATGCGATCGTAGAAGAACGCGCCGCCCCAGAAGAAGAAGGGCCGCCCGTCGACGACGAGCCGCGGCGCGCCGAAGCGCTCCTGCACGATCGCGTGGCCGAAGCTCGGCGCGGCGTGCGCCGCGGCGCGGGTCGCGAAGAGCGCGCCGAGCAGCGCGACGCACGCGGCGCTCGTCGCTCGCAGGCGCGGCACGACGCACGCGAGCGGACGTCCTGCGAGACGAACGAGCCTTGCGATTTTCAATCTCGTTACGGCGTATGACGGGACGGACGCGCGGCGCTCGGTCGCGGCGAGGCGCTTCGTTCGAGCGCTCGCAGCTCGTCGCCGCACGCCTCGCGGAACCGCTGCTCGAGCGTGCGATACCGGCGCACGAGCTCCGTCCCGAACGGCGTGAGCTGCGCACCGCCGCGCTCGTTCCCGCCGCTGCGCCCTGCGACGACGGGCTCGCCGAAGGTCCGGTTCAGGGAGTCGACGAGCGTCCACGCGTGGCTGTAGGCCATCTCCATCTCGCGTCCGGCCGCGGAGATCGAGCCGTGCTCGTGGATCAGCTCGAGGAGGCGGATCTTCCCCGGACCGACCGCACGGTGTCCCGGGATCTTCAGCCGCAGCGCGACGTCGATCACGGCCGAATCTTTGTCCTCGCGCCGTCCCGGCCCTGGACGGCGCCGCGACGCCGCAGGCGCCCGGCGCGTCGCGTCAGAACGCGATTTGCGCTCCATGAACGACCTCTCGCGACTTCTCGGCCTGCGCGGGACGCTGCACGTCGATCACCTCGACAGCGCCGCGCTGCGCGACAACGCGCTCGGCGATCCGTCGCTGCGTCCCCTGGCGGTGTACACGCCTCCCGGCTACGACGCCGAAGGCTCGCGGCGCTATCCGGTGCTGTACTGCCTGCACGGTTACACCGGGGACGTGGCCGCGCTCGTGTCCGCACGGCCGTGGGAGACGAACGTCGTGCAGTGGATCGACCGGCTCGTCGCGGAGAGACGAATGCCGGCTGCGATCCTCGCGGTCGTCGACGGCTTCACGCGGCTCGGCGGATCGCAGTACGTGAACTCGATCCACAACGGCGACTACGCGACGTACGTGCTGCGCGACGTGGTCGGCCGCGTGGACGCGCGCTATCGCACGCTGGCGCGCGAAGGGGCTCGCGGGGTACTCGGCAAGTCTTCGGGCGGCTTCGGTTCGCTGCATCTCTGCATGGCCTATCCGGGGACGTTCGCCGCGTTCGCGTCGCACAGCGGCGACGCATACTTCCGCTACGCGCAGCTGCACAGCTTTCCCGTCGCGCAGCGAGCGCTCGAGCAGTTCGACAACTCCGTCGAAGCGTTCGTGGCCGATTTCGAACGTCGGCCGAAGCGGCCGTCGCATCTGTACTCGGCGATGGAGATGATCGCGTACGCGTCGGCGTACTCGCCGCGGGCAGACGAACGGTGGGCGATCGATTTGCCGTGGGACGAGCGGACCGGCGCGCTGCGCGAGGACGTCTTCGCCCGCTGGCTGGCGTACGACCCGTGCGAGCGCGTCGACGCGTCCCGCGAGGCGCTCGCGCGGCTGCGGCTGCGCTATTTGGACTGCGGACGGAAGGACGAGTACGCGCTCGACGTCGGTGCCCGCGTCTTCGCGCAGAGCTGTCGCGACGCCGGGCTCGACGTGCGGCACGAAGAGTTCGACGACGACCACCGCAACGTCGGCTACCGTTACGAGATCTCGCTCCCCGCGCTCGCCGAGGCCCTCGACCGGGCGGAGTGAGCGCGGTCGTGCGCCTTAGCGGCCGCCCCGGTGCGGCGCGTTTTCCGTGTCGGGCGGCGTCATCCGCTGGTGCAGCGCGCGCATTCGTTCCGGAGTGACCGCGAGCATCAACAGCACCGCGCCGGGATCGTTCATCATCGCGCGGTGCGGGCCGCCTTCCATCCCGTGCGCTGCAGCGGGCCCTCCCATCGCACCGGGACCGGCCTGCGGCGGCATGCCGTTCGGCGGCGGAGCGCCCGCGGGCGGCGCGCCGGCGGGCGGCGCGTTCGGGGCGGCGTAGCTCGGCGGCGGACCACCGTTCGGCGGGCCCGCGCCGGGTCCCGCGCCGTCGCGGCGACGGAAGCGCGCGCGCATCGCCTCGTACGCTTTGCGATGCTCCGCGAGAACCGCTTTCGCTTCGTCGGGCGTCAGGATCGCGTCGATCTGCTGCGCCGCCGCCTGCAGATCGGTGAGGCTGCCGGCGTTGACGCGGTCGACGATCGACTGCACTTGGGCGCGGTGCGCCGGACCGATGTCGTTGAACGCTGCGGCGCGCGCGTCGTCGCGCGCCTTCTGCATCTCCGACCAGCGTTCGCCGCCCGCTCCGCCGGACTGCGCGGGGCCGGGCGGCGGCGCCCCTTGGGCGAGGACGGCGAACGGGATCGCCGCTGCGAGCGCGGCGGCGAGCGCCGAGGCGAGCACTCTCATGCCGATACGGTAACGCGGGGCGGCTGGGAAGGCGATGGGACGGCGCTCGGACCGCACATGCCGGCCGCCACGCCGCTTTTGTTTGGACAGCAAGGCTTTCCGAACAGGCGGACGTACTAGTAGGCGAGGGTGACGATGAACCGTCCGCTCTCTCTTGCGAAAGCCAGTCCGCATGCTGCAGCAGCCGCCTCGTTCGATGACCCCGTTCGCCGTCGTGTCCTCCGCGGCACTCGCGGCCGGCGCGCTGCTCGTCGGGCTGGCCGGCTGCAGCGGTTCGGGCGGGACGGCGTCGGTCGCCCGTCCGGTCGCCACGCCGACCGCCTCCGCGACGCCGACACACGCGGCGAGCCCGTCGCCGAGCGCGACGCCGACGCACTCGCCCACCCCGAGCCCGACCCCGACGCACTCGCCGTCACCGACACCGTCTCCGTCAGCGACCGCGTCTCCGTCCGGGACGCTGTACGTGCTCGATACGCGCGCCGGAATGCTGCTGAAGTACACCTTGCCGGTGACGAGCGCATCGACGCCGGTCGCGCAGGCCGCCGCCCCCGGTCCGGCGGCGTTCGGCGTCGCCGCGAACGCGAGCTTCGTCGCCACGCTGAGCCGCAACGGCTTGGTCGGTCTCTTCCCGGCCCCGTTCACCTCGAGCAGCACCGCGACGGTGCAATTCACCATCCCCGAGCGTACCGGCGCGTTCCCGGCGTTCGACGCCTCGGGCGATTTGTGGACGGCGACCGCCGACGATACCTTCGACGAGTACAAGCCGCCGTTCTCGAACGGCATGTCGCCGTCGCTCAATCCCGACGACATCGACGCAGGCTGGGGCATCGCGTTCGACGGCGCGAACAACCTCTACATGGCCGACGCCGGAGCACCGGGCGTGGATGTGTTCGCAGCGCCGTACACCGCCTCGTCGGCCGTCGTGCCGATGCCGGCCGGCGCAACACCGGCGGAGGTCGCGCTCACCGGCTCGCAGATGTTCGTCTCGAACACGTCGGGCAACGCGATCGTCGTGTTCACGTTGCCGGTGAGCGCGAGCAGCACGCCGGCGTTCAGCTTCGCGGCCACCGACCCGCTCCAGATCGCGGTCGATCGATCCGGAAAGCTGTACGTCGTCGAGTCGGCCGCCGGCGCGATCGCCGTGTTCGCGCCGCCGTTCTCGGCGTCCAGCGTGCCGTCCGTCACGCTCACGAAGGGGCTCCTCACGCCGACCGGAGTCGCGGTCGGGCCGTAAGGGCGCGTCCTCGCCCGGCGCGCCGCGGCTCAGGCGGTCGGCGCGCCCTCGGCTTGCAGCGCGGGGATACGATCCGGATCGGGCGGGTCGCCGGCGCGCGGTGCGTCGGCGCTCGCGCGCGGCAGGCCGGCGAGATCGAGCGTCGCGTCCAGCGCTTGGCGCAGGTCCGCGATCAGATCGGAAGCGCTTTCGAGGCCGACGGAGAGGCGCAGCAGCCCGTCCGTCACGCCGCGCCGGTCGCGGTCCTCTTTCGGGATCGACCCGTGCGTCATGCGCGCGGGATGCGTGATCAGGGACTCCACGCCGCCGAGGCTTTCGGCGAGCGAGAAGAGCTTCGTGCGCTTCGCGACTTCGAGCGCGCGCGACTCCGGGCCGTGGAGCGTGAACGAGACCATCCCGCCGAAGCCGCGCATCTGCGCGCGCGCCAGCTCGTGCTGCGGATGCGACGGCAACCCGGGGTAGTACACGCGGTCGACGTCTGCGCGCTCGTCGAGAAAGGTGGCGACCGCATGCGCGTTCCGCTCGTGCTCGCGCATCCGCACCGCGAGCGTCTTGGCGCCCCGCATCGTGAGAAACGCGTCGAACGGGCCGGGCACGCCCCCGACCGCGTTCTGGTGAAACTTGACGGCTTCCGCGATCGACGGATCGTTGCTGATCGCGACGCCGCCGACGACGTCGCTGTGTCCGCCAATGTACTTGGTCGTGGAGTGCACCACGACGTCGGCACCGAGCGCGAGCGGCGACTGGAAGTACGGCGTGGCGAACGTGTTGTCCACGGCGACGACCTGACCGGGCTTGCGCAGCGCGCACACCGCGGCGATGTCGACGAGCCGCAGCAGCGGATTCGTGGGCGTCTCGATCCAGAACAGCTTCGTGTTCGGGCGCATCGCCGCGCGCACCGCGTCGAGGTCGGTCATGTTCGCGTACGTGAACTCGAGCCCGTACCGCGTGAGCACGCGCGAGAACAGCCGGTAGGTTCCGCCGTACAGATCGTCGGTGACGACGGCGTGGTCGCCGGCCGAGAGCAGGTTCATCACCGCCGACGTCGCCGCCATCCCCGAGCCGAAGGCGGACGCGAAGCGCGCGTCTTCGAGGGCGGCGAGCTGGGTCTCGAGCGCGATGCGCGTCGGGTTCACCGTGCGCGAGTAGTCGAAGCCCTTGTGCTCGCCGACCGCCGTCTGCGTGTAGGTCGACGTCGCGTAGATCGGAACGATCGTCGCGCCGGTCGTCGGATCGGCGTCCTGGCCGGCGTGGATGGCCCGGGTCGCGAAGTCCACCGTCAGCCGCTCTGCGCGGAGAGGAAGGAGATCACGTCCTGGCGCGTGACGACGCCGACCGGCTTCCCGCCGTCGGTGACGACGATCGCCGAGTTCGCCATCGTGAGCAGCTTGAAGGCGCGTTCCACTTCCGCGTTGTGATCGAGCATCGGGAAGGGCCGTCCCATCACGTCTCCGACCGGCTGGTGCACGATGTCGGCGTGATCGAACACCGCCTGCATCACCGCGACGTCGTTGATCGAGCCGACGACCTCCTTGCCGCGCATGACGGGAAGCTGCGAGATCTCGTAGCGCCGGAGCAGCTCGAGCGCTTCTTTCACGGCCTGCTGCTCGCGCACGGTGATCATCGGCGGCAGAGGCTGTTTCGTGCGGAGCACGTCGCCGACGGTTTCCTTGCGGCGCTCGTCCTCGAGGAATCCGTTGGTGCGCATCCACTCGTCGTTGAAGATCTTCGACATGTAGCCGCGGCCCGAGTCGGGCATCACGACGACGAGCACCGCTTCGGGCGGAAGGTCCTGCGCGACGCGCACCGCCGCGGCGACCGCGGTCCCCGACGAGCCGCCGACGAGAAGGCCTTCCTCGCGCGTGATGCGCCGTGCCATGAGGAAGCTGTCCTTGTCGGTGACGCGCAGGATCTTGTCGATCACGCGCATGTCGACGGTCTGCGGGAGATAGCTCATCCCGATCCCCTCGACCTTGTACGACTTCGGCGTGTCGCCGCTGTAGATGGAGCCTTCCGGATCGGCGCCGACGACGACGATCTGCGGGTTCTTTTCCTTCAGGAAGCGCGCCGTTCCGGAGATCGTTCCGCCCGTTCCCATACCGCTGACGAAGTGCGTGATCCGTCCGGCGGTCTGCTCCCAGATCTCGGGGCCGGTCGTGACGTAGTGGGCGCCCGGGTTCTGCGCGTTGTGCCATTGGTCGGGCTGCACCGCGCCGGGGATCTCCGCCGTGAGGCGGTTCGCGACGCCGTAGTACGACTCGGGGGAGTCGTTCGGCACGTTCGTCGGCGTGACCACGACTTCGGCGCCGTACGCGCGCAGCAGCGCGATCTTCTCGTTCGACATCTTGTCGGGCATCACGAGGATGCAGCGGTAACCGCGGATCGCCGCCGCCATCGCAAGCCCGGTCCCGGTGTTCCCCGACGTCGCTTCGATGATCGTCGAGCCCGGTTTCAAGATGCCGCGCCGCTCGGCGTCTTCGATCATCGCGACCGCGGGGCGGTCCTTCACCGAGCCGCCGGGGTTCATGTACTCGACCTTCGCCAGCACGAGACAACGTGCGTCGCCGACCACGCGGTTCAGCCGCACGAGCGGCGTGTGCCCGACGGCGCCCAGCGCGTTCTCGTAGTAGCTCATCCCGGCGGCGGGACGGGGTTCGGTGAGGGCCATGTCCGTGCGCGCTTCCGCAACCTCCGGAGGCCCGCCTGCGTCTAGCAGAGTGCTAGGAAAGACGGCGTTCAGGGAAAGGTTGGACCATGGCCACGGATTTTCGCAACGGTGGGTTTCCTCGCCGCGGGCGCGACCCGCTCGACGGCTTTCTGTGGCTGGCCCGCGTCTTCGACAAGGCTCGCGCGGCGCGCAACGGCACGATCTTCGACTACATCTATCCCTGCCCGATGGACCGCGGCGTGTTCGACCGCTGGGGCATCACCTCGCGGATGTTCGACGCCGCGCTCGAGACCTGTCAGACCGACGACGAGATCGTCGCGTGGCTCAAGGCGCGCGTGCCGGAAGCGCGGCGCGACGACGCGAACCGCTGGCTGCTCGACGAGAAGCGCGGCAACCTCGACCGGCAGGACGAAGAAGAGGGCGTCGTCGCGGCCTAGCGCGAACCGCGACTGCGTGACACGCGCGCGCCTCGCCGCCCTTGCGCTCTCGCTCGCCGCGCTCGCCGGCTGCAACGGGAACGGCGTGCCGCCGGCGCAAAACTACGCCACCATCACCGGACGCGCGTACGACGCCGCGTCGAACCAGCCGGTGGCCGGCGTCACCGTGACCGTCGACACGATCCTCAGCGCGACGACGGGCAGCGACGGAACGTACCGGATCGTCAACGTGCCGATCGGCTCCTATCACGTCGGCGTGACGCCGCCGGCCGGCTACACGGCGGCCGCGAACGCGCTCGACGACGGCAGCGTCACCGCCGGCCAAACCATCGAAGTCGACGTACCGCTGAACAAGTCGTAGTGCGCGTCGTCGTCGCGCCGGACAAGTTCAAGGGCAGCGCGAGCGCCGCGACCGTCGCCGATGCGCTCGCGCGCGGGGTTCGCGACGTCGTCGCGTCGGCGGAGTGCGTGTGCGTTCCGATGGCCGACGGCGGCGACGGCACGGTGGAAGCGTTCGTAGACGGCGGGGCGACCGCGCGCACCGTGCGGGTTGCCGGACCGCTGGGCGACCCGGTCGAGGCGACGTACGCGTGCGACGGCGCGACGGCGATCGTCGAGATGGCCGCCGCGTCGGGGCTCGTGCTGTTGGGCGGGCGGCGCGCGCCCCGGCGGGCGACGACGCGCGGGACGGGCGAGCTGCTCCGTGACGCGCTCGACGGCGGCGCCGGCAAGATCGTTCTCGGGATCGGCGGCAGCGCGACGACCGACGGCGGCGCCGGCGCGCTCGCCGCGCTCGGCGCGCGTTTCCTCGACGAGCGCGGCGAGCCGCTCGAGCCCCTTCCCGAAGCGCTCGCCGCGGTGCGCAGCATCGACCTCGCGAAGCTCGATCCGCGGCTCGCGAACACGGACATCGCCGTCGCGTGCGACGTCGACAATCCGCTGCTGGGTCCGAACGGCGCGGCGGCGGTCTACGGTCCGCAGAAGGGCGCGAGCGCCGACGACGTGCGCTTCTTGGACGACGTGCTGGGCAAGCTTGCCAACGCAATGTCGGCCGCGACCGGTCGCGATCTGCGCGGGACTGCGGGCGCCGGCGCCGCAGGCGGCCTGGGGTGGGCGCTGGCGAGCGCGTGCGGCGCGCGCCTCGAGCGCGGCGTCACGCTGGTCGCCGAAGTGCGCGGGCTCGCTGAGAAGCTGCGCGGCGCGGACCTGTGCTTCACGGGCGAAGGGAAGATCGACGAGCAGACCCTCCACGGCAAGGTCGTCGACGGCGTCGCCGCGCTCGCCCGCGAGGCCGGCGTTCCGGCGACCGTGGCGTTCGGCGGCTCCGTCGAGCCGCAGGCCGAAGCCGCGCTGCGCGAGCGCGGCGTGACCTGCATGCCGATTCTGCGGGCGCCGGCGACGGTGGAGGACGCGATGAAGGGCGCACCCGCGAACCTCCGGGCCGCGGCGGCGCGCGTCGCTCAGCTCGTCGCGGGCGACACCGCGCTCTTGGCGAAGCGCACGTAGCTCGCGCGCTGCGCGACCGCGTCGTCGACGATCGAGACGACGACGGCGGCGAGCCGGTCGGAGTCGTGGCGCACCGTCTCGGTTTCGCTGATGACGTTGGCGCGCACGATGCGCACGCCGAGCGCGGCGAGCTGGTCTTCGTCGACGGTGACCGGAAGCTGGCCTTCCTCGGCGTACGCTTCGCGCAACTTGCGGGGCAGCTCATCGTTGACGACGGCGACCTCGCAGACCGGCGCGCCGGCGCTGCGCAGCAGCGCACGGATGTGATCCGAGGCGGTATAGCCGTCGGTCTCGCCGGGCTGCGTCATCACGTTGCAGACGTAGATCTTCACGCCGCTCGCGGCCGCTATCTCCGCGCCGATGCGGTCGACGAGCAGGTTCGGCATGATCGAGGTGTACAGCGAGCCGGGTCCGAGCACGATCGCGTCGGCTTCGCGGATCGCGGCGATCACCTCGTCGAGCGGCGCGGCGTACGGCGGGTCCAGGTACACCTCTTCGATCGTGCCGCGCGCCTCGGTGATGCTCGACTCGCCTTCGACGACGCGCCCGTCGCGCATGCGCGCGCACAATCGTGCGACCGCGAGCGTCGAGGGGAGCACGCGCCCCTTCACGTTGAGCACGCGGCTCGACACCTTGATCGCCTCGTCGAAGTTTCCGGTGATCCCGGTCATCGCGGCGAGGAAGAGGTTCCCGAACGAGTGGCCGCTCAGCCCCTGGCCTTCGGAGAACCGAAAGCGAAACAGCTCGGTGACGAGCGCCTCGTCGTCGGCGAGCGCGACCAGACAGTTGCGAATGTCGCCCGGCGGAAGCACGCCGAGCTCGCTGCGCAGCCGTCCGGACGAGCCGCCGTCGTCGCTCACGGTGACGACGGCCGTGAGGTTCGTCGTGATCTTCTTGAGCCCGCGCAGCATGGTCGCGAGCCCGGTGCCGCCGCCGACGACGACGATGCGATAACCGCTGCCGAGCCGGCGGCGGCGAATCGCTTCGAGCGCGTCGGTACCCTGCGGCGCGACGGCGCTGAGGATCGCGTTCAGCCAGCGCCAGATCCCGAGCGCGACGAGGAGCGCGCCGAGCGCCATGAAGATCCACGACAGCCAGCCGGGCGGCAAGAACTCGTTCACGACCGAGTCGACGAGCTCGTTGATGCGCAGCGTGTAGCCTTCGTCGGTGAGATAACGCGACAGACCGTTGACGAACAGCGCGGCGCCGACGATCGCGAGCAGCAGCCAGCGCTTCACCCCCAGGCCCGGGGTGAGCCAGCGCGCCCGCGCCAGCGAACGGCCGATCGTGCTCGTCTTCATCGGTTCACGTCCCGCGCATCGAACGTCGCAAGGACGTTCGTCGTCGCCCCGAGATGCTGCTGCACGCGCCGGCCCAGGTACACGCTGCGATGCCGCCCGCCGGTGCACCCGATCGCGACCGTCAGCTGCGACTTGCCTTCGCGCTCGAAGCGCGGCACCAAGAAGTCGAGCAGCGGGAAGAGCCGTTCCAGAAAGGCTTCCGTGTCGGGGATCGCTTCGAGGTACGCGGCGACCGGGCCGTCGGCGCCGGTCAGGTCGCGCAGTCCTTCGACGTAGTTGGGATTCGGAAGGAAGCGCACGTCGAAGAGCAGATCCGCGTCGAGCGGGACGCCGTATTTGAAACCGAACGCGACGACCGAGACGCGCAGCCGGCGCGCGTCGGTTCCGGCGAACGTGGTTCCGATCCGGTCCTTGAGCTGCCCGAGCGTCATCCGGGAGGTGTCCCACACCGCGGTCGCGCGATCGCGCAGCGCGGCGAGCGAGGCACGTTCGCTCGCGATCGCATCGGCGAGCCCGACGCCGTCGTCGCCGAAGGGATGCCGTCGCCGCGTCTCGCTGTAGCGCCGGATCAGCGTCTCGTCGTCGGCGTCGAGGAACAGCACCTCCGGACGCGTCCCGCTCGCCTCGAGCGCATCCAGCGCGTCGATCGCGTCACCGTAGGGTCCGACGGTGCGCACGTCCATCGCGAGCGCCGCGCCCGGAAAGCCCGCCTCGCCGGCGAGCGCGACGAACTCGCGCGCGAGGACGGGCGGCGCGCTGTCGAGACACGCGAACCCGAAGTCCTCGAACGATTTCATGGCCTGGCTCTTGCCCGCGCCCGAGAGGCCCGTTACGATGACGAGACGGCGCATTGATGAAGCTCTTTTCGGCTGAGAAGGCCAACGCCCTCATCCCGGTCCTCGAACCGCTGCTGCAGGAGCTGTGGACGAAGCGTCGCGACCTCGCGATCCGGCTTCTCGAAACCGATCCGGCCCTGCGCGCAGGCCGTCAAGACGTCCGTCACGATCGCGGGCGCGCGCGCGCGCTCACCGAGCTCAAAGCCGAGGTCGTGCGGCTCATCAACCGCATCGAGGCGCACGGGTGCGTGGTGAAGGACCTCGATCTCGGGCTGCTCGACTTTCCGTCGATGCGCGACGGAAGGCCCGTCTACTTGTGCTGGAAAGCGGGCGAGACCGAGCTCGCCCATTGGCACGGCACCGACGAGTCGTTCGTCGACCGCAAGCCGCTCTGACGAGCGGCCGGTCTCAGGCCGAGACGGCCGCCGACGCAGCCTGCTCGCCGGCGTCGACCTTGACGAAGTCCTCGGCGAGCCCTTGGAGCCGAACCTCACCGAACTCGACGGTGTACGCGCCGGCGGCGAGGTCGGTGACCTTGCCGAACTCGGGGACCGTCGCGAGCTGCGGGATCTTCGCGCGGATCTCGTCGGGAAGACGAACCGTGTCGCCGACCTCCAGCGCCTGCTGATCGAACAGCTTCTCGAGGTCGTTCATCAGCAGCGCGAGCGGGATGCCGTATCCTTCGCTGACCTGTTCGATCGTCTCGGTCTCGCTGATCGAGCAATGCGAGCAGCCGCCGAGATGGAAGCGTGCGAACACGCGGCGGGCGCCCGCATGCGTCTTGAACGCCTGCTCGACGGTCATGTCCTTGCTGAAATGGGCCACGGTCGCCATCATTCGCCGGAACCGGCGCGCGGCCCCATCGGGTTGCGTGCGCGGAGAGACGCCTGTACGCCGGATTCTGTCCAAGCCTCCGAAGAAGCCGTGGCCGTCATCTCTCTGGGGCTCGCGTCACCGCGAGCCTCGGTGCGACATTGCTCGTCTTCCGCCGGGCCGGCGGCTTCCACGAGGGAAGGAACGAGCGGTCTTGCTCCGGGTGGGGTTTACCCGCGCCCGCGTCACCGCAAAGCGCCGTGCGCTCTTACCGCACGATTTCACCCTTGCCGTACGACGCCGAAGCCTCGCGCGGCGGTATGTTTCTGTGGCACTTTCCTTCGAGTCGCCCCGACAGGACGTTATCCTGCACCCTGCCCGATGGAGCCCGGACGTTCCTCGACGCTTGCGCGCCGCGACGGCCCGGCGTCCTCCGCGGCTCGCATGCTAGCAGAAAAGCGAAGGCGCCGCAATTTCTCGCGGCGCCTCGGTCCGTGGTGGAGGCAAGGAGACTCGAACTCCTGACCCTTACGCTGCCAGCGTAATGCTCTACCAACTGAGCTATGCCCCCCGGTCGACCGACGTTGATTCACGGCTCGCGGGGCGCGGTCCTGGCGCCGAACGCTCCGTGTCGTTCGTGAGCCGCGCGACCGCACGATCGAGGTGTTCGAGCAGGTGCGAGGCGGCCTCGAGCACGCTCGCCGTTTCGCCGTCCTGCGCGCGCTCGGCGCGGCGCAGCGCTTCGAGCAGCGGCGTCGTGTCGCGGATCGGCGCGTCGCCGAACTCGGCCGGATGTTCCGCCGCGGCGTCGATGTTCGCGGCGATCGCGGCGTCGAGCCGGCGCAGCGGAACGCTCGCGAGCTGCGTCGGCGCTTCGCGGGAGCGGTCGGCGACGCGCGCCAGCGTGCGCGCGTAGTATCCGGCCGACGTCAGCGCGACCATCCAGCGCCGCAGCTCGTCGCTGCCGCGCACGAACCGGTTGCCCGAGACGAGCGGCTTCGCGCGCAGCACGAAATCGTGCACTCGGTCGTCGAGCTCGCGCGCGGCGTCCAACGGCTCGCGCTCGCTGGCAGGATCGAGCAGCCGCGCGATCCCCGCATGCACCGCTTCGCGCGCGGCGTCGAGCGCCGCGCGAGCGCGCTCGCGCACGACGTCGCGCGTGCGCGTCGGGAACAGCAGCGTCGCCGAGAGCCCGCCGAAGAACGCGCCGACGATCGTCTCTGCGAGCCGGATGAACATCAATCCGTCGCTCAGCCGTCCGAGCAGCGCGTAGAGCATCGCGAGCATCGCGGTGATGAAGAAGATCATCAGGCCGTACGAGACGCGCAGCGAGTAGACGCCGAGGAAGAGGCAGACGAACGCGGCCGCGACGTCGGCCGCCGGCGCGTTGCGCGCGAAATGTCCGGCGACGATCCCGAGGACGACGCCGAGCGCCGTGCCGACGACCCGGGCCCAGGCGCGGGCCGCCGTCTCGCCGGACGACGCCGTGCCGCTGAAGACGAAGAAGGCGGCGAGCACGGCCCAGAACCAGCGCGACGGCGAGAGCGCTTCGCCGACGGTGATCGACGCGGCCGCGGCGAGGGTCACCTGCACGGCCTGACGGAGCGCCGGCTGCTGCTGCCACGCCGCTCCGCCGCCGCCGCCGCCCAGCTGCAGCGCGCCGCCGATGGCGCGCAGCCGCACGATGGCGTCCGCGACGTCGTCGATCGCCGAGGCCAGCTCGGCCGCGTGCGCGCTCGCGTTCGGATCGTCTCGCAGCCGCTGCGCGACCCGCTTCGCTCGCGCGAGCGAGCCGTGCAGCAAGGCGCTGATGGCGACCTGCGCCGCGCGCGGGCGCTCGCCGCTGTCGCGGCGCATCCGAAGCCCGGCCGCGGCGAGCGCCTCGGCGGCGAGCTCGGCGTCGAAGATGATCCGCATCTGCTCCGTCGCGTCGTCGCTGAGGCGGCCTTCGATGGCGAGCGCGGTCTCGTTGACGCGCCGCACGGCGGCTTCGAGGCGGCGCTCGGTCGCCGTGTCGCTCTCTCGCGCGCTCAGCATCCCGCGCACGATCTCCGCGACGAGCCGGATGCGCGCGCGCAGCGCGCCGACCATCCCGCGCGCGATGCCTTCGGGACGGTCCGGAAGCAGGACGAACCGCACGAGGAACGACGCCGCGGCCCCGGCCACGGCGGCGAAGACGAGGACCGGAAGCTGCTGCGTCGTCGCGCCGAAGAACAGGGCGAGGAAGTACGCCATCATCGCGACGACGCCGAACGCGTTCCAGCGCTGACCGTAGTGCCGGATCGCGACCGCGACGAACAGCACGACGAGGAACATCACGTCGGCCAGCAGCCCGCGCGCCGAGACCAGCGCACCGAGGAGGATCCCGATCGCCGCGGGGATCGGCGTGAGCAGCGTCGTGTTCCGCGCCGACGGATCGTTGACGGCGAGCGAGACCTGCATCGCGACGATCGCGCCCATCAGCACCACGTTGATCGAGTAGTGCATCGCGCCCGCGGCCTGCCCCAGGATCACGCTGGCGAGCATGACGGCGAGCGTCGTGCGCAGCGCCTGATACAGGCGCAGCAAGCCCGGATCAGAGGCGATGAGTCGGTCGACGGCTGCGCGGAGTGCCGGCTGCACGGGTCCGAGATTCCCCGCCGCGCCCCACAGGACTTCAGCCTCCGGGAAGCGGCCGCATCGATCTTTGCCGCGCAGAGCGAATCACGTGTCGTAGGTGGACGTCTCGACGACGATCTCACCGCGCTCGTCGATCGTCCAGCGCCGTACGAGGTGATGCCGGCTGCACGCGACGACGACCGTCCGCAGCGCGCCCGTCGCGTCGGAGGCGTCGAAATAGCGCACCGCGGCACCGCAGCGAATGTGACGCAGCCGAAAGGCGATCAGAGCCAACGCCAGGCGAGCGAGCGTCAACGGCGGCCCTCTCGAACGAGAGTATCAGAGGAGGCCCGGTCTTGACAGTCCCTTAACCGCGCGATACATTGCAACTCCGGGTAGTCCTGCCGTACCCTCGCGAGGCCTTTTCTCTGCAGCTTTCTGTCGTTGTCCCGGCCTACAATGAGGCTCCGACGATCGCGCTCGCGCTTTCCGAGATCGTCGCTGCGGTGCGCGAGATGGTCGACGAGTACGAGATCATCGTGGTCGACGACGGCAGCGCCGACGCAACGGCGGAAGCGGCGCGCTTGTGCGCCGAAGCGCACCCCGGCCGCATCTTCGTTTTTCGCCTTCCGGTGAACAGCGGAAAAGGCGCCGCGCTGATCCTCGGCGCGAACCACGCGCGCGGTGATCGCATCGCCTTCCTGGACGCGGATCTCGACCTGCATCCGCGCCAGCTCGCGACGCTGTACGCGCGGATGGACGCGAGCGGCGCAGACGCCGTGATCGGCTCGAAACGCCACCCCGACTCGCAGGTGATCTATCCGTTCTGGCGGCGGGTGCTCAGCGCCGGCTACTTCCTGCTGGTGAAACTGTTGTTCGCGATGCCGTTGCGCGACACGCAAACCGGAATCAAGCTGTTCCGCCGCCGCGCGCTGCTCGACGCGATCCCGCGGGTGCGCGTGCAGCGCTTCGCGTTCGACCTCGAGCTGTTGGTGTCGATGCATGACGCGAGCGCGCGCATCGTCGATGCGCCGGTCGTGCTCACGACGCAGCGTCTCACCGGACGGATCAAGCTGCGCGACGTGCGAACGGTGTTCCGCGACACCTGCGCGGTGTTCGCGCGCCGGCGCCTGCACCGCCGCGACACGCGCCGCGTGCAGCCCGCGCCGCCGCCGCCGGCGCCTGCTCCCGCACCGGCGTCCGCCGCGGCCGAGACGATGACCGAAACCGCGGTGCTCGACGCCGCCGCCGTCGCCGAATCGCTCGCGCAGGCCCAGCACGCCGGGCGCGAAGCGCCGCCGCGCATCATCGCGACGGTGCGCGGCGACGACGACGACGTCGAGGCGGCCGCCCCCTAGATCAGCGCCGCTCGCCCACTCCGGCGGACGCTCGCGCAGCGCGGCTCACCGCGCGCGGTGCGCAGCCAGCCAGCTCGCCGACTCGGTTCCGACGAGGTCGACGAGATTTCCGAGCGCGATGTTGACGTCGAACGCATGCAGTCCGAAGGCGGGGTGCCGTGCGGCGAGCGCTTCGAGCGCTGCGGCGAGCAGCGGCGCGCTCGGATCGACGCGGACGGCGAGATACGCACGTCCGCCGTTCGTCTCGCACGCCGCGGTGAGCTTGCCGGGGTTCTCGACGAGCGTCGTGCCGAGCGCGCGCGCGACCGCACCGAACGTCGGCAAAGCCGGCTCGAGCGCGGCCGTGCCGTCGAGCGCCTGCGGATTGACGCACGCGTCGACGTCGCCGGGACGTTCGGACGCGCCGAACGACGCGTCGCGCCCCGGCGGCTCGTTCGCGAGATACGTCGAGTACGCGATGACGCATGCCGTCTGCGGCGCCGAGCGGCACAGCGGGACGTGCGCGAACGTACCGCCGACGTCGCCGCCGGCCGGCACGTCGACTTCGGAGCCCGGGACGATGGCGGAGATGAGGCGATCCTCTTCGGGCTTGCCGTCGATCTGCGAGGCGATCAGCTTGACGAGGATGTTCGAACCCTGGCTGTGTCCGATCAGCACGACGCCGCGGCCGTGGTTGTAGCGTTTCAGATAGAGGTTCCACGCGTCGAGCACGTCGTCGTAGGGCGTGACCTCGTCGTAACTCGTCGCCCGCCCGCGCAGCACCGCGAGCGTGACCTGGCGATAGATCGGGGCGTACAGCCGGCACTTCGTGCCGAAGCGCGCGAACTGCTCGAGCGCCGTGCGCTGCAGCTCCGGGCTCGCCGTCATGTCGGCGTTCCCGGTCGGTTCGAGCGACGCGGTCGGATAGACGTAGAAGCAATCCACCGGGGCGTTCCGGTCCGGAACGTACGTGCCTCGCCGTCGCGTGCCGTCGGGCTCGATCACCGTCGACGTCAGCGGCGCGGAGCACGCATCGTTGCGTCCGGGCAGGCAGAGCCAGCTCTTCGGGTCTCCATAGTCGACCGGCGTCGCGGCGGCCGTCGCTGCGGCGAGCTGCGTCACCGCTGCCTGCGACGCGGCGAACGGCGCTGCTCGGGCGTTGCGAGGAAGCATCGTCAGCGTTCCGACGCTGCAGCACGCGACGAGCGCTGCGATCGCCGCGGCGACGTTTGACGTGCGGATCGTCGAACGGTGAGGTGAGTTCACTGCGAACCTCGCGCGAGATCGGCCGGAGTGCGGAAAAACGTCGCGCGAGGACGGTTCAGTAGACGTTCAGCGAGACGTCCGCTTTGCTGACCGCGGCCGGCGGCAGACCGACCTGCGCCGCCGCCCTTCGCACGAGCCCCTCATACGGCGCAACATTCCGCAAAGCCTCGGCAAGATTGTTTCCCCGCGCGCTGACGGCCACGGTGAGGCGTGTCGTGACGCGGCTGCTTCCGCTCGTGCGACGCGAACCGGACGAATATCCGAGTACGGAGATCGTTCGTTGCGCATCGCCGTTCGCGAGCCGATACGACACGCCGAGCACGAGCGGGCCGTTCGCCGCCGTGGGCCTCACGACCGTGACCGGGCTACCCTTCAGCGGTACGCCGTTCGGGAACGAGGAGGGCGGCTGACCTCCGTAGCCCTCGTCGACTCCGATGATCGGCCCTAACGCGACGCCGGCATGCTGCGCCAGCAGCTTCGCTTTCCGCGCCGCATCGTCGAGCGCGGAGACGTACGAGTCGTCGGAAAGAGCGACGGCGGCATTCGATTCGAGGAAGTCGGGCCGAATTTGCACGCCGACGCCCTTGTTCGCCTGTTTCGCGAGCACGTTCTCGAGCGCGGAGGCGAACGCGGTCTTCGAGACGGTCGTTCCGGCAAACTCGACCGAGATCGATTCGTCGATGTTCGCGTTTCCCGATGGCGTGACGTACGAGCGCGGCAGCGCCTGGCAGAAACGAAGCGCCGACACGGCGCCGACAAAAGCGACGACCACGCCCAAGAGGGCGATCCCGAGCACGCGCCCCGTCGCGCCGAGCGAGAACCTGGATCCCAACGCCATCGAACCACCTCCGCACAGGTGAGACGGTGACCAGGCCGGCAAGGTTCAACTACCCGGTCCGGAAAGCAGTTCGCGTCGCGCGGGCCGCTTTCCCGGACGTGATGCCGCGTATAGCGCGCTTCACCGGCGAATTGCGTCAGCGGCGGGGCACGAACGCGGTTCGTCGAACCTCGTGACGGCGAATGGCGGACAGCGGCCTCGATCACGCTCGCGACTGGCACGCGAGGCGCGGACTCATTGCCTTTGCGTTGTGCGCGACGAGCGTCGAAGGCGTCGCAGCAGGCGCGTCGCGATCGTGCATGCCGTCGTTCAATCTCACGATGGTCGTGCAGTTCGTCGAAATGATGAATGTGTTCTTGGTCGCGCCCATCCTCACGGTCGTCGCCGGGATACCGGCGTTCCTCGTGGCTGCGTCTCCGGCGCCGAGCCGTCGGCCGAGCAATCTCGCGATGGGCTGCAGCGCCGGCGTACTCCTCGCGATCGGGCTGTTCGCCCGCGGGCTCGATGTCCGAGCGATCGTCGTCGCGATCGCATGCGGGGTGCTCGTCGGCGCCGCAACGCGGCGCGTTCGCGTCGTTCGACGCTATTGGCCGCTATTCGGTATCGCCGGCACCGTTTCGATCGCCGTCGTGACGTTCGCGCTCGGACACTACAACGCACGATACTACACGTGCTGGCCGTAGCGTGCCGATACGAAGCCATCGCAAGATGCAAAAGCACGCATCGTCGCGCTGCGGCACTCTGGAGCCGCGTCGCATCTGCATCGTGAGTCAGCTACGGACATGTAGCGATGCGGCGATGAGCTCGAGCCGGTCTGAGGCGGACGGATCGCGAGGCGCGCCCGCGTTTCCGACGCGCGGGCGTCATGATTCGGCGGCGCCGCTCGGCGGGTCGTCGGGGAGCGCGTCGGCTTTGCCGGTCGCGAGAAACGTCACAACGTCCCAGGCGTTGTGGATCCCGATGAAGGCTAAGAGCAGCACGACCACGCCCGGCGCGAAGAGCGCTCCACGAAGCGTTGCGTGCATCGCGAACGCGGCGAACACGAGCGCGGCATACGTGATCGCCGGCAGAGCAACGTTCCACGCCCAATCCTCGGCGTCGGGCCGATACGTCGACAGCGCCGACGCTCGCCGGGCGACGCCCAGGACGTACGCAAGCCCGGCCAACCCCGTCAGGCCGAGAACGATCTCGACCGGCGTGAGCGACGGAAACGGCATCGTCATGACGGCACAGGTCAAGAGCGCAGCGGAGAAATGCACGACCGTCGGGGTGGTGAAAACGGTCAGCCCCGCTTCCGAGGTGCTGCGCCGTTGCTCGTTGACGAGCGTGATGACGATGAAGACCAAGCCGGTCAGCGCGGCGGCCGACGTCCCCATCATGACGTAGAAGCTGTTCCATGCGCCGAGCATGCCGCTCGGATTCGCGACACGGCGGCGCTCTCTTTGCGTATCAACGCGAAACGGCTTCCGCGCCTGTCGAAGCCGGCAAGGAACGACCACTGACGGGGCGAGGCTCAGAAGTCCGGCGACGAACGCCAGCGGTCTTCGAGCCGTTCAAAGCCGTGCCGTACCGCCACACCGGCTGTTGCCTGTCGCAACGTCGTCCGAACGCCGCCGATACGGCATCGCCGCTCGCGGCGATACGGGCGTGCGGACCCTCATGGATCGGCGCACGAGACGGAACGACCGGCGAGTCGCGGCGGACCGCTTTCGGACACCCGCTTGACGCACCGATGGCACAGAAAAAGCCCGCTGCTACGGGCTTTTCCGAAGAATGGAGACGAGGGGACTCGAACCCCTGACATCCTGCTTGCAAAGCAGGCGCTCTACCAGCTGAGCTACGTCCCCGTGTAGGGCGATTCTTGGCGGGAAGGGGCTCAAGGGCCTCGCGCCGAGCATAACGGCTGGGATGCCTCCGACCGCAACCAGCCGATTCCCGTATCCCGACACGCCGCGTGTCGAGCAGATCGACGACTATTTCGGCACGCGCGTCGCCGATCCGTACCGCTGGCTCGAAGACGTCGACTCCGAGCAGACGCGGCGCTGGATCGAGGAGGAGAACCGCCTCACCGAGTCCGTGCTCGAGACCGTCCCGCAGCGGGAGGCGCTGCGCTCGCGGCTCACGGGCGTCTGGAACTACGAGCGGTGGTCGGTTCCCGAGCGCGCCGGCAACCTCTACGCGTACTTCCGGAACACCGGGCTGCAGAATCAAGCGGTCCTCTACGTGACGCGGGATCTCGCCGAGCCGGGGCGGGTGCTCCTCGATCCGAACACGCTCTCGCCGGACGGGACGGTCGCGCTGTCGGGCGCCGCGTTCAGCGACGACGGGACGCTGCTGGCGTACAGCGTCTCCTCGTCGGGTTCGGATTGGCAGGAGTGGCACGTTCGCGACGTCGCGAGCGGGAAGGACCGTTCGGACATCGTGCGCTGGTCGAAGTTTTCCGGTGCGGCGTGGCGGCGTGACGGCAGCGGATTCTACTACAGCCGCTACGACGAACCGCAGTCGGGCGCGACCTTCAAGCAGGCGAACTTCTTTCACAAGGTGTTCTTTCATCGGCTCGGCACGCCGCAGTCGACCGACGTGCTCGTCTACGAGCGGCCCGACCACAAAGACTGGAACTTCAACGCGCAGACCACCGAAGACGGCCGGTACGTCGTCGTCGAAGTGAGCCGCGGAACGGCGCCCGAGAACGGCATCGTCGTCCTCGATCTGCAAGGTGCGGGCGGAGCCGTCGAGCTGCTGCCCGGCGGTGACGCGCGGTACCTCTACCTCGCCAACGACGCGGACGCGTTCTACTTTCTGACGACGAAGGACGCTCCGCGCGGACGTATCGTCGCGATCGGGCTGGGCGATCGCACCCCGCGCGAGATCATCGCGCAGACCGACGACCCGCTCGACGGCGCACGCATCTTCGGGGATCGCATCGTCGCCCTGTACCTTCGCGACGCGCACGCTTCCGTCGTGCTGCGATCGCTCGACGGTCGCGGCGACGGAGAGATCGCGCTGCCCGGACTCGGAAGCGTCGCCGGCTTCACCGGCAAGCGCACCGACACCGAGACGTTCTACAGCTACACGAGCTACACCGAGCCGGTCGCGATCTATCGCTACGATGTCGTGCACGGTCGCTCGTCCCGCGTGTTCGCTCCGCGCATCGCATTCGATCCGACGGCGTTCGCGAGCGAGCAGCTGTTCTATCGTTCGAAAGACGGGACGCGCGTCCCGATGATGGTCACCTACAAAAAAGGCGTCTCGCGCGACGGCAGCGCGCCGGCGATGCTGTACGGGTACGGCGGCTTCGACATCTCGCTGACCCCGATGTTCTCATCGGCCGTTCTCGTCTGGCTCGAGATGGGCGGCATCTACGCGGTGGCGAACGTGCGCGGCGGAGGCGAGTACGGCGAGACGTGGCACGAAGCCGGCGTGCGCCAGCACAAGCAGAACGTCTTCGACGACTTCGTCGCCGCGGCGGAGTATCTCATCGCCGAGCGATGGACCTCGTCGCCGAAGCTCGCCATCCACGGCGGCTCGAACGGCGGTCTGCTGGTCGGCGCGTGCATGGTGCAGCGCCCGGAACTCTTCGGCGCCGCGCTTCCGGCCGTCGGTGTTCTCGACATGATGCGCTTTCAGCGCTTCACGATCGGCTGGGCGTGGACGTCCGACTACGGCTCTTCGGACGACCCGGCCGACGTGCGTACGCTGCTCGCGTACTCGCCGTATCACAACGTGCGCAACGGCGAGCGATACCCCGCGACGTTCATCACGACGGGCGACCACGACGATCGCGTCTTCCCGGCGCATTCCTTCAAGTTCGCCGCCGCGCTGCAGCACGCGCAAGCCGGCGACGCCCCGATCCTCCTGCGCGTCGAAACGAAGGCCGGCCACGGCGCAGGCAAGCCGACCACGAAGATGATCGACGAAGCCGTCGACCGCTATGCATTCCTCGTCTTGGCGCTCGGGATCGACGCGCAACCGCCCGCGCAATGAAAAACCCCGCTTTCGCGGGGTGTTCTGGTGGGCCAACATGGATTCGAACCATGGACCTCATGCTTATCAAGCATGCGCTCTAACCAACTGAGCTATTGGCCCGGGGGAACGACGCCTTAGTCTAGGAGACGCCGCTCCCCTTGTCAACGGCCCGTCCGCGGCCGCCCGCTAGATGAGCTTGATCCAGGCCTGCATCGCCTGGTCGTCCTTTTTCACTTGGGCGAGCGCGAGATCGCGCAGGGCGTTCGCTTCCCGCTCCAGCTCGGCGCGGATCCGCACCATGTCGTCGAAGCCGCGCTGCTTCAGAAGCAGCGCCAAGTCGTCGGCATCGGCGTCGTGCGGCGGCGCTTTCATCTCGGGGTTCGGCGTCGTCGCGCCGGACGCCGACGCGTGGGGCCCAGCTTTTCCCGCGTGCGCCGACGGGTGGTGCACGGTCGCGGAATGCCCGTGGGCGGAGTGCCCCGCGGCGCTCGGAGCGGGGCCGGCGCCGGCGGCTGGGCGGCTGCCGCCCGCCGGCGCGTGACGCGCCGGCGGGCGGGCGGCGGGGCGAGAGGCGGGCGGCTGCGGGCGGACGGGGAGCGTCTCCATCAGCCGATCGACCGGATGAACTCTTTGGTGATCTCGTTGTCGGCCTTGCGCTGCTGCATTGCGACGTCGCGCAGCGTGTTCTGCTCGCGCAGGAGCTCCGAGCGCTCCGACGTCATCTCGTCGAACTGCTGCGACTGCGCCTGCAGCTGGAGCTGGAAGACCATCTGCTGCGCGTCGAGCGCTTCGGTGGCGCCGAGGTAGCCGCCGTTCACGAGGTCCTGGTAGTTGTTCGAGAGACCGCCGGCGGCGGTCGCGCCGTTGCCGGTGAGTCCGCCGGTGACGGCGCCGAGCCCGGCGCCGATCGGGTTGCCGGTGGCGAGCCCCATGGCGGCGCCGCCGAGGGCGCCCAGAATGTTGAAGCCCATCGCTGGTGTCCTTTCTGCGCTACTCGTCGTCGGTGGAGAGGATCTCGCTCGGCGCCACGTCGCGCTCGCGGCCGTCGGGCTGCTGGATCGGCTTGTACTGCGGAAGCTGGGGCATGCCGATCGACGGCGCGCCGAGCCCGGAGCCGAGCGCCGCGGCGGAGGAAGACGCGCTCGTCGTGCCGAGCGCGCTTGCGGCGCCGTAGCCGCCCGCGCCGAGCGTGGCCACCAGCGAGCGCAGCGCGTCGACCGGCTGACTTTCGCCGCCGGCGGCGGCCGCCTCGGTGCTCACGGCGGCGGCGACGGGAGTCCCGCTCACGTCGCCGCCCAAGCGGGCGTAGTGCCGCAAGACCGAGTCGGCATAGCCGAGCGTCGTTCCGTCGCCCCAGGTCGTCGTCGTCCCGGTCGCGTTCGGCGCACCCGCGTTGTACGCGGAGAGCGCGGCGCGGACGTTGCCGCCGTACTGCGCCAGGTTGCTCTGCAGCATGCCCGCGGCGTAGTCCGCGTTCTGCGAGGGGTCCATCGCCGCGGGCGTGCGGGCGAAGGCATGCCAACGGTCGTCGATCTGGAAAAGCCCGTGGCCGTGGCCGCCGTCGCCGACGACGTTCCGGCCGGAGTCGCTGCCGGGCCCGCCCGTTTCCTGGGCGGCCACGGCGGCGAGCAGCCGCGGGTCGAGGTGGTGTCGGGTCGCCGCGGCGGTGATCTGCGTGCCGTAGGCGACGTTCAGCGTCGTATCCATGCGCCCTGGAGTCCCACCCCTACTCGCGTTGACAAGGGCCCCGGGGTGGTCTACCATGGTTCGGTTGCATGGGGTCCCTCGCGGGGGGCCTCGTTCTATGGTATGGGTTCTTCACTGATCGACGTCGGGACCGTCCTGTTCGCGGGACGCCCGATGGTCCTCGACGAGCGGGTCGAGGTGCCGCCGTTCTCCTCGTTCACGTTTCCGCAGCCCGCGCACGTCCGGCTCGAGCTGCGCCGCGTCGGCCGGGGCCTCGAGATCGGCGGAACCATCGACGTCAATGTCGCAGGAGCATGCGACCGGTGCCTGGAGGACGTGAGCCTCCCGGCCACGGTGGACGTCGAGGAGCGTTTCGATCCGCCCGGCGGAGCGAACGATCCCTTTGGAGAGAACAACGTACTGAACGGCACCGATCTGGACCTCGGCGATCTCGTCCGGCAGCTCGTCGACAGCGCGCTCCCGATGGTCCTGACGTGCAGCGAAACGTGTCGCGGACTCTGCGACACGTGCGGACGGAGCAAGAACCCGGGCGGCGGATGCACCTGCCTGCCGGAGTCGACGGAAGGCAATCATGGCGAATCTCAAGTGGAAGACCCCCCGATCCAAGACGCGTAGCCGCCGCGCTGCGAACTGGAAGCTCAACCCCGTGACGACGGTCGAGTGCCCGCAGTGCCACCAGCCGAAGCGGCCGCACTTCGTGTGCGACTTCTGCGGCACGTACGACGGACGCCAGGTCGTCGCCAAGGACGAGCACGCCGGGCACGCGCACGGCTAGTTCGCGCCGTTGAACGCCACCGGGGTCCGCATCGCGGGCGTCGGGCACTACGTGCCCGAGCGGGTTCTCACCAACGCCGACTTCGAGCGGATGCTCGACACGTCGGACGAGTGGATCACCACGCGCACCGGCATGAAGGAGCGTCACATCGCGACGCTCGCCGAGCCGACCAGCGAGCTCGCCGTGGGCGCCGCGAAGAACGCCCTGGCGAACGCGGGCCTCGAGGCCTCGCAGATCGACTGCATCGTCGTCGCGACGGTCACCCCGGATTACTACTTTCCCGCGACGGCGTGCATCGTCGGCGCGAAGCTCGGCATCAGCGGGAAGCCGGCGTTCGACATCCAGATCGCCTGCAGCGGGTTCATCTACGGACTGACCGTCGCGGCGAACATGGTGCGCACCGGAACGTTCAAGCGCGTCCTGCTGGTCGGCGCGGAAGAGCTTTCGCGCATCACGAACTACGAGGACCGCACGACGGCCGTACTGTTCGGCGACGGCGCCGGCGCGGTGGTGCTCGAACAAGCCGCGGAAGACTCGTTTCTTTCGGCGGAGCTCGGCGCGGACGGCTCGCATCCCGAGCACCTGAACATCGCGGTCGGCGGAACCGCCGCGCCGGAGCTCACGGCGGACGACATCGAGCGCAAGCGCACGAAGATCTACATGAACGGGCGTGAGGTCTTCCGGTTCGCGGTCACCAAGATGATCGAAGCGACGAACGTCGCGCTCGACAAGGCCGGCATCGCGCCGCGCGAGGTCGCGTGGCTCATTCCGCACCAGGCGAATCGGCGCATCATCGACGCCGCCGCGAAGCATCTCGATCTGCCGAACGATCGCGTCGTCATCAACATCCAGAACTACGGGAACACGAGCGCCGCGTCGATCCCGATCGCGCTCTCCGAGACCGCGGCGGCCGGCAAGCTGCACGACGGCGACGTCATCCTGTTCGTCGGCTTCGGCGGCGGGCTCAGCTGGGGCGCCGTCGCGTGGCGCTGGTCGGCGAACGGCGCGATCTCGTCCAACGGCAAAGCGGGACACGCCTAGGCCGATGCGCGTCGCGGTGGTTTTTCCCGGACAGGGCTCGCAGGTCGTCGGCATGGGCGTCGACGCCGCGCGCGCGTATCCCGCCGCGGCCGAGTGCTTCGCGACCGCGAAGACGCTCCTCGGCTACGACCTGCTCGCGCTGTGCGAGCACGGCCCCGAAGAGCGTCTGCGCGAGACGCGCTACTCGCAGCCGGCGATCTTCGTCACCAACGTCGCGCTCGCGCTCGCGCTGGCCGACGTTCTCGATCCCGTCGCCGGCGCCGGGCACTCGTTCGGCGAGTACTGCGCGCTCACGCTCGCCGGGGCGCTGACGTTCGAGACGGCGCTCATGCTCGTCAACGAGCGCGGGCTCGCGATGCATCGGGCGGCGAGCGTCGCCGAAGGCGCGATGGCGGCGGTGCTCGGGCTCGATCCGGAGACGCTGCGCGGCGCGGTCGCGCAGGCGATCGAGCGCGGCGCCGGACGCGTCCAGCTCGCGAACTTCAACGCGCCCGGACAGATCGTCATCAGCGGCGACGCCGCCGCGGTGCGGGTCGCTGGCGAGCTGGCGCTGGAGGCGGGCGCGAAGCGCGTCGTCCCGCTGAACGTCGCGGGCGCCTGGCACAGCACGCTGATGGACCCTGCGCGCGAGGAGTTCGCGCCGCACGTGCGCGCCGCCGTCGTCATGCCGCCGCGCTTCGCAGTCATCTCGAACGTCGACGCGCAGGTGTACGACGACGTCGAGACGATCAAGACGAATCTCATCCGCTCGGTGAGCGACGAAGTGCGCTGGCACGACGTCGCGCTCGCGCTCGCCGGGATGTCGCTCGACCTCATCGTCGAGTTCGGCGCCTCTCCCGTGCTCGCGCCGATGTTCAAGCGCGTCGCCGGCGCGCCGAAGGCGATCACCGTCTCCGACGCGGCGTCGATCGACAAGGCGCGCGCGCAGCTCGTCGCGCTGCCCGCATGACGGGCAAGGTGGCGATCGTGACCGGGGCGAGCCGTGGGATCGGGCGTGCGATCGCGGTCGACCTCGCGCGCGCGGGCGCCGACGTCGCACTGTTCGGCCGCGACACCGCGGCGCTCGACGAGTCGGCCGCGGCGTGCCGTGAGGCGCGCGCTGACGCGGCCGTGAGCACGCACGCCGTCGACGTCGCGAACGAAGCCGCGGTCTCCGAAGCGGTCGCGGCGGTCGCGCGCGATCGCGGGCGCGTCGACGTGGCGGTCGCGAACGCCGGCCAGGCGAAGGACGGGTTGATCCTGCGCTTCAAGCACGAGGATCTCGACACGCTGCTCGACGTCAACCTGAAGTCGGCGTTCTACTTGAGCGCCGCGGTCGCGAAGCCGATGATGCGGCAGCGCGGCGGCTCGATCGTGCTCATCTCCTCGATCGTGGGCCTCGCCGGCAATCCCGGGCAAAGCGCGTACGCCGCCTCGAAAGCGGGGCTGATCGGTCTCGGGAAGTCGCTGGCGAAAGAGCTCGGCTCGCGCAACATTCGCGTCAACGTCGTCGCGCCGGGACTCATCGAGACTTCGATGACGTCCGACATGCCGGAGGCGGCCCGCAAGCACTACCTCGACACGATCGCGCTCGGACGCGCCGGCGCGCCGGACGACGTCGCGCCCGTCGTCACGTTCCTCGCTTCAGACGCCAGCCGGTACGTCAGCGGCCAGACCCTGGTCGTCGACGGCGGCTTTCTGATCTAACCACCCAGCTCGGCTCTTTCAGGAGAAACGACACAAGCATGGCTTCCGACACCTTCGATCGCGTCAAGAAGATCATCGTCGAGCAGCTCGGCGTCGAGGAGAACGAGGTCACGCCCGAGGCGTCGATCACGGACGACCTCGGCGCGGACTCGCTCGATCAAGTCGAGCTCGTCATGGCGTTCGAGACCGAGTTCGGCATCGACATCCCCGACGAGGAAGCGGAAAAGATCAAGACCGTGGGTGACGCGGTTCAGAAGATCGACTCGGTGACGGCGTCCAAGGGAGCCGAGTAGCAGCCCCTTCATGCTCGAGGCACTCGGCGAGCGCTTAGGCGCGATCTTCGACAAGCTGGCGAACCGCGGCCGACTCACCGAGTCGGACGTCAACGACGTCTTGCGCGAAGTTCGCGTGGCGCTTCTCGAGGCCGACGTCGCGCTTCCGGTCGCGCGCGAGTTCGTCGCGCGGATCAAGGAGAAGGCCGTCGGCTCCGACGTCTTCACCTCGCTCACGCCCGCGCAGACCGTCGTCAAGCTCGTCCACGACGAGCTCGTCGAGATCATGGGCGGCGCCGCAGCGCGGCTGACGTACAGCGACGCGCCGCCGACCGTCTATCTCATGGTCGGTCTGCAGGGCTCGGGGAAGACCACGCATGCGGGCAAGCTCGCGTTGCGGCTGAAGGAGCAGGGCCGCCGCACGCTGCTCGTCGCCGCCGACGTCTACCGGCCCGCCGCGATCGACCAGCTCAAGACGCTCGGGAAGCAGATCGATCTTCCCGTGTTCGATCGCGGGCAAGGCGATCCGGTGGCGATCGCGCGCGAAGGCGTCGCGGAGGCGCGGCGGCTCGGCATCTCGACGGTGATCGTCGACACCGCCGGGCGGCTGCAGATCGACGAGCGGCTCATGGAGGAGCTGCAGAACATCAAGGCCGCCGTCAAGCCGGCCGAGATCCTGTTCGTCGCCGACGCGATGACGGGTCAGGAAGCGGTGAACGTCGCGAAGGCGTTCGACGAAAAGCTCGGGATCACGGGCGTGATCCTCACGAAGATGGACGGCGACGCGCGCGGCGGCGCGGCCCTTTCGATCCACCGGATCACCGGCGCGCCGATCAAGTTCGTGGGCGTCGGCGAGAAGGTCACGGCGCTCGAGCCGTTCCATCCCGACCGGCTCGCCTCGCGCATCCTCGGGATGGGCGACGTGCTCACGCTGATCGAGAAGACGCAGAGCGTCTACTCGGAGCAGCAGGCCGAAGAGCTGGCGAAGAAGCTGCGCAAGTCGCAGTTCACGCTGGACGACTTCCTGGCGCAGTTGCGCCAAGTGCGCAAGATGGGCTCGATGACGGACATCATGAAGATGATCCCTGGGCTCTCGAAGGCGCTTCCGAACGTCGAGATCGACGAGCGCGACGTGAGCAAGATCGAAGCGATCATCTGCTCCATGACGCGGCGCGAGCGCGAGCGTCCGGAGATCCTCAACGGCTCGCGGCGCAAGCGCATCGCGATGGGCTCGGGGACGCAGGTCTCCGACGTGAACCGCTTGGTGAAGCAGTTCGAGGCGTCGCGCCAGATGATGAAACAGTTGGGCGGCATGAAGAAAGGCCGGTTCCCCAAGCTCCCGCTCGCGCTCGGGCGGTAACCCTCACTCGTAGAAGGCAGCATGGTCAAGATCAGACTCCGGCGCATGGGCGCCAAGAAGCAACCCACCTACCGATTCGTCGTCGCCGACGCGCGCTCGCCGCGCGACGGGCGCTTCATCGAGATCCTCGGACACTACAACCCGCGCACCGAGCCGAAGACGCTCGTCGTCAACCAGGAGAAGGCGCGCGAATGGCTCGCCAAGGGCGCGCAGACGTCCGATCCGGTGCGGCGGCTGTTCGCGGAGCTCGGGCTCGTGGACCGCGGCCCGATCCCCGAGACGAAGCGCGCTCCCAAGCAGCCGAAGTCCTGAGCGTCGTGATCGAACCGTGAGCGCGTTCGACGACGAATTCGGACTCTTCGGCGACGAAGCGGAGTCGACGGAAGAAGAACGCACGTCGACGCTCGGCGCGCGGCGCATCGCGTCGGACGAAGCCGCGCACGACGACATCGAGCCCGAAGACGAGCGCCCGCGGCGCGGGCGCGGCGAACGGCGCGGCGGCGGCTCCGAAGGCGGACGCCGCGAAGGCGGCCGTCGCGAATGGGCCGACCGGGGACCGCGCAAGTCGGCCGACCCGGCGCAAGCCGAGCAGCGCGCGGTCGCGCTGCTCGACTTCCTCGCGCGCAAGCTGGTCGCGTTTCCCGACGAGGTCGTGGTCGAAGCGGTCGAATCGGATCGCGGGCGCATCATCGAGCTGATCGTCGAGCACGAAGACCTCGGCAAGGTCATCGGCCGCAACGGCCGCGTCGCGCAGGCGCTGCGCACGCTCGTGCGCGCGAGCGCCGAAGGCCGCGTCAGCATCGACATCGTTTCGTTCGAGGACGATACGATCGAAGCGGAGGCCGAGCACGCCGGCGACGCGCTCGTCGCGAACGGCCGAGACCCAGAAGCGGACGACGCGAAGCAGGAAGACGAGGGCGCGGAGAGCGCCGAGGACGACGACGCCGAGTGATGCCAACGCCGGCCGCATCGCCGGCGTCTTCGGCCTGCGCGGCGAGCTGAAGCTCGACCCGAGCCGCATCGGCGCCGACGCGCTCGCGCCCGGCCTCGCGCTGCGGGCGACGCTGCGCGACGGCACGACGCGCGCGCTGCGCGTGCGCAGCCTGCGACTGCACAAGGGCCGCCCGCTGGTCGCGTTCGACGGCATCGGCGACGCCGCCGCGGCGGAGCCGCTCGTCGGCGCGACGCTCGCGCTGGACCGCGCCGACGTCGCGCTGGCGGCGGACGAGTTCTTCGACGACGATCTGATCGGCTGCGCGCTCGTCGACGCGCGCGGCGCCGTCCTGGGCGAGGTGCGCGCGGTGGAGCACTATCCGGCGCAGGACGTGCTGCTGGTCGGCGCGGCGCGCGCGATGGTGCCGCTGGTGCGCGAGTTCGTCCGCGCGGTCGACGTCCGCGCGAAGCGCATCGCCGTCGAGCTGCCGCCCGGGCTGCTCGACGCGCGCGAGGCGGAAGAAGCCTAGAGCGCCCGGCGGCGGGCCGGGCTCAGGTAGGCCGACGCCGCGGCGTCGACGGCCCGCTGCGCGGCTTGCGTCGCGCTCGCGGCCGTACGCGTCGCGCTCTGCCGCCAGAGCGTCTTGCCGGCGCAGTCGCGTGCGTCGAGCTCGAACGTCGCGGTGCGGTTCGTTCCGGGGCCGTCTTTGAGGGCGAGGATGCCGGACAGCACCGCGCGCGGCGAGTGGCCGCTGCACGCGGCCGCGGCGCTCGCCGCGTGCTCGCCGTGCGCGTCTTGCGCCAGCCGCGCGATCGCGGCCTCGCGCACGGAGCTCTCGGCCGGTCCTTCGACGGCGACGACGGCGAACGGTCCGGTGCCCGTCGCCGCGACGCGCGCCGGCTCCTCGCTCGACTCGGCCGCCTTCCCGCCGCCGCGGTGGAAGAGCCCGCGCAGGCTCCCGAGGTTCGCCTGCGCGCCGCCGGCCGGCTGCGGGGTCGGGCTCGGCGCCGGCGGCGGCGTCCCGATCGACGAGAGCTGCCGGTTCGCGTCGATCGACAGGAACTGCGCGAGCTGGTCGCCCTGGCCGTTCACGTCCGCGTACGTGCTGAGCTGCGCGCTCTGACTGTAGACCACGATCCCGCTCGTCGCGCCCACGACCTGCTCGACGATGGAGACGCCGTCGCCGAGCGGCGTGACGTAGCCGGTGATGTAGTAGTCGGCGTCGGCGGCGCGCGCGGTCGTGAGGAAGTCTTTCCGTTCGGTCCCGGGCGGCGGCGGGATGACCGTCACCTTTCCGGTGTTCGCCATCTCGGTCGCGATCATCGTCGCCAGCCGCGAGGTGGCCTCGCGGTCGATCGAGCCGTTCCCCGCTTGGAACGGATAGACGATCACCTTCGGCTTGATCAGCAGCGAGGACGGCGCTGCGGCCAGCATGGGGACGCCGAACAGCATGACGAGACAGACGACGAGGGCGCGACGCACGCTCGTCGCGTTCGTTCGCCGTGCCGCCGAGTCCTTATGACGCGAGCGGCAGGGGCGTGCGCGCCTCCTCCGACTCCCACGCGGCGCTGACGTGCGCGCCGAAAAGGAACACGACCCCCACGAGGTCGAGCCAGAGCAGGAGCACGACGAGCGCCGAGAGCGCGCCGTAGATCTGAAACGCGTAGGCCGCGTAGCTCGTGTAGACCGCGAACGCGATCTGGCCCAGCGAGTAGAGGATCGTGCACACGAGCGCGCCGGGCAGCACCACGCGCCAGCGCGAGCGCCGGTTCGGCAGATAGTAATAGAGCAGCGCCGCGACCACGAACACGAGCGCGGCCGAGCCCGCGTACGAGGCGATCTGCGGCGCCCAGCGCAACGACTCGAGTCCGGTGAACGAGGCGACCAGCGTAACGGCGACGGGGAGCACGGTCGCGACGATCAGCACCACGCCCGCGAACGGGACGAAGACGAGCGCGAGCAAAACGTCCCACACGTAGTGCCGGTACTGCGTAATCCCGAGCGAGCGGTTGAGTCCGAAGGTGAGCGCCTGGAACAGGTTCTTCCCCGACCAGATCAAGCCGACGATGCCGATCGCCCCGCTCACGCCGCGGTAACGCACGATCGCATCGAGGTTCCCCGAGACGAGATCGCCGATCGCCGGTACGTAGGTCTGGATGACGGTGTGCGCGCGCGCGATGCCGTCGTCGGTTCCGTACACGAACGCGAGCATCGCGACCGCGATCAGCGTCAGCGGAACGAGCGCGAAGAGCGCGGTGAACGCGATCGCCTGCGAGGTGAACGCCGAGCCCGCGGCCGAGAAGCGGCGCGCGGCGTCGCGGAACACGCGCACGTACCGTGACGCCATCTCAGCTGATCGCCGCGACGGCGGCCGCGGTGACCGTCGTGGTGAACGGAGCGCTCGTCCCGGCCGTCCCGGGCGCGACGCTGCGCGGCGGACGGGTCGTCGCACCGCTCGACATCGTCGCGCGGATCGCGGAGCGCGTCGACCGCGAGCCGGGCGGCGGCGTCGTCGCCCGGCGCGGTGAGCGTGTCTGCGTCGCGACGCCGCTTCCCGGGAGCGATCCCGTGCTCGTCCCGCTGGCGGGTCTCGCGCGCTGCCTCGGCGCGCACGTGGCGTGGGACGGCGCAACGCGAACGCTCGCGCTCGCCTTCGCGCCTGCGCTCGTGCGTACGATGCCGCCGTTCGACCCGAGCGCGCCGCAGGCGCCGCCGACCACCGTCTTCACGCCGCAGCCGGCCCCGCCGACGCCGCGCGCGATCGCCACCGGGGAGCCGCTTCCGCGCCGCACACCGATCCCGGCGGTTCCGTCGTGGCCGCTCGCAACCCCGCCTACAAGCCCGCGTCCGTGATCGCTTTGATCCAGCGCTGTGTCTCGGGCGAGTCCCACCAGTTCGCGATCCGCGCCTCGAGCACCGGGATCCCGCGCAGCCGGTTCGCGTGCGCGGTGACGGCGGCGCGGTCGGGCTCGGGCGCGTTCATCTCCGCGTGGAGCGCCTCGACGTCGCGGTTCGCCTGCGCGTCCGCGCCGAGCGCCGCGCGCAGCTCGTCGTACGGCGGGTGCGGAACAGCCGGCCGGCCCTTGTCGTCCATGCCCCTGTCGTTCCCCGCGCAGCGGCTCGGCTAGCGCGCGCCCCCGCTCTTCGGGGCGCCGCCGTGGGCAGCGCCATCCCTCTCGACGGAAGAGGTCGACGACGTACCGATTCCGCGGCGCGCAGTCGGTCCGCGACCCCCGAGCCGGTTCGCAAGCGAGAGCCGAGGACGTACGCTCCGATCTCGCTCCGCCGGGATGCCCGGACCACCGAACTACGGATCACCCTCGGTCGTGAAGACGAAGCCTACCTCGTACGTCCACACGTGCTCCTCGTTGCCGAGCTTCAAGACATCGATCACGGCACCGAGCGGACATCCGGGTGGAGCGTCGACCGCGATGACGCCGCCGACATCGTGCTCCGTCCCGCAGCCGACGTCACACAGCGTCTTCATCAGATCCCGAACGAACGGCAGGTCTTCTTCCGGGGACGCAGCGGTGAGCCGCATCCTGAACGTCGAGTGGCCGTTGTGCCGAAGCACTCGCCGATAGCTCAAGTAGCCGTCCGCGTCCGCGTCATCGGCGTACACTTCGTCGCCGAGGCTTACCCCGTAGACGTAGAACGGAATGTTGTCCAGGACATACGCGTGATCTCCGGAGCGTCGAGCCCAAAGCGCTTCGAACCGGACCGGCGGCCACGCGTCGGACGGGGCTCTTTCGAGATCGAAGCGGATTTTCCGAAGTTCGTACCGTTCGCAACTCGCCTCATCGGCCATCGCTGAGTCGACGAGCGCGGTGCTAGCGCGTGCCGAGCAGCGTCCGTGCCCGCGCCTCGAGCGTGCGCGCGTCCTCGCGCTGCACGGCGGTCGGGGCGGCGTCGGCCGACTCGATCGCGAGCAGCAGTCCGGCCGCCGCACCGTTGAGCCGCCGCAAGTCGATCGCCGCCGGCGCCTTCGTCGCCGCGGCGCGCGTGGCCGCGTCGTACGCGGCGTCGGCGATGCGCTCGAGCGTCGACGCGAGGGCATACTGCTCGCGCAGCGCGTCGGCGCTGACGTCGACGCGCGGATCCTCGCGCACGACGAAACGCTGCGTCGCGCGCGCGCCGTCGGCGTCGAGCGTGACCGTGTACGTGCCCGGAACGACGAGCGGGCCTTGCGGCTCGAGCGGCGTGTCGTGCGGGATCGCCGCGATCGTCGGACCGTGGAAGAACGAGCGCGGCGGCGCCGTGCGCAGATCCCAGACGGCGCGGTGCAGCCCCGCCGAGGCGTCGAGGCGCAGCGGCGGAGCGATCCACCACGGCGGGACGTCGAGCGAGGCGAGGCTCGTCGGCTCCTCCGCCGGATCGCTCGTCAGCGTGCGCACGACGTTTCCGCGTGCGTCGGCGATGGTGAGCACGACGCGCTTCGCCGTGCCGGGAAGCACGTAGTCGAGGAACGCGCCGGTCGGGCCGTTGGCGAAGAACGGTTCGTCGGGCGGGAGGGGCGTGTCGGTGTTGGTGTCGCGGCGCACGCGCCACGCGAGCGGCGGCGCGAGGAGCGCGGCGCGCCGCGAGGTGAGCGTCGCCGCGTCGCGCAGCGGCGTGACGTCGTCGAGGATCCAGAAGCCGCGCCCGTGCGTCGCGATCGCGACGTCGTCGCCGTGCACGACGAGATCGCGAACCGACGTGGCGGGCAGGTTCAGGCGCAGCGACGCCCACGATGCGCCGTCGTCGAGCGAGTACCACACGCCGCGCTCCGTGCCGGCATAGAGCAGGCCGGGGCGCTTCGGATCGGCGCGCACGACGTTCGTCGGCGCCGCTTCGATCCCGCGGTCGATCTCGGTCCAGGTCTTCCCGCCGTCGTGCGTGCGGAAGAGCTGCGGGCGCTGCTCGTCGAGACGGAAGCGGTTCACCGCGACGTACGCGCTGCGCGCGTCGAAGGGCGAGGCGTCGATGATGCTGATCTTCGCCCACGCATCGAGCCCGGGCGGCGTGACGTTGCTCCAATGCGCGCCGCCGTCCGAGGTACGCCACACGAGGCCGTCGTCGGTGCCCGCCCAGATCGTCTTCGCGTCGCGCGGCGAGAGGCCGAGCGCGTAGATCACGCCGCGATGCGGGCGCTTCGCCGCCGCGGTCGCCGCGAACGCGCCGAGGTTCTTCGGCGTCGCGGGGTCGGGCCGCGTCAGATCGGGGCTGACGATGCGCCAACGCTCGCCGCCGTCGGTCGTGGCGAAGAGCACGTTGGCGCCGAGATACAGCGTGCGTTCGTCGGCCGGCGAGAACGCGAGCGGCGCGGTGCGGCGGAAGCGGTACTGCGGGTTCCCGCGCCAGCTCACGACCGGACCGACCTCGCGCACCTGTCCGCTGCGCTCGTCGTAGCGCGTCACCTTTCCGCCGTAGATCAGCCACGGGTGCAGCGGATCGGGCGCGACGTAGCCGTACTCTTCTTCGCCGACGGGATGCCAGTCGCGGAAGGTGATCGCGCCGTCGTTACCGCGCGAGAGCACTTCCGCGCTGCCGCTCTCCTGCTGACCGCCGTAGAGACGGTACGGAAAGCGGTCGTCGGCGATGACGTGGTAGAACTGCGCCGTCGGCTGGTTGTACCACGAGCTCCACGTCGCGCCGCCGTCGACCGAGATGACCGCGCCCTGATCGCTGCCCAGCACGATCGTGCGCGGATCGTCCGGCGCGATCCACACGCTGTGATAGTCGTCGCCGCCCGGCGCGCCGCGCAGCGCCTGAAACGTCTTCGCGCCGTCGCTCGAACGGTACGTCGTCGTATTGGTCTCGTAGACGACGTCGGGATTCTTCGGGTCGACGCCGACGCTGGCGAGATCGTCGCCGCGTTCCGCGACCCGCTCGGTGTCGTTGCCGAGACGCCACGTCGCGCCGGCGTCGTCGGACCGGTAGACGCCGCCGTTCTTCGTCGCGTCGACGGCGGCGTAGAGCCGGCGCGGATCGCTCGGCGCGACGGCGATCGCGCAGCGGCCGATGCCGTCGGCGACGGTCGGAAGCCCGCCTTCGAGGCGCTTCCACGTGTCGCCGCCGTCCGTCGACTTGTAGATCCCGCTCCCGGCCTGCGGCAGCTCGAACGAGTCGCCGGCCGTCGTCTCCCACGGCGACTGGCGCGCCGCCCACAGCGTCGCGTACACGACCCGCGAATCGCTCGGATCGAGCGCGACGTCGAACGCGCCGGCGTCGACGTCGGTGAACAGCACGCGCTGGAACGTCGCGCCGCCGTCGTTCGAGCGGTACACGCCGCGCTCTGCGTTCGGCCCGTACGGATGGCCGAGCACCGCCACGAACAGCCGGTTCGCGTCGTGCGGATCGACGACGATCTTCGCGATCTGCTGCCCGTCTCGCAGGCCGAGGTGCGTCCAGTGCGCGCCGCCGTCGGTCGTCTTGTAGATGCCGTCGCCGACGGAGAGGTCGGGCCGCTGCAGCCCTTCGCCGCTGCCCGCGTACACCGTGTCGGGCGCCGACGGCGCCACGGCCAGGGCGCCGATCGACGCGTTCGGCTGATCGTCGAAGATCGGCGTCCACGTGCGTCCGGTGTCCTCGGTCTTGAAGATGCCGCCGTCGACCGCGGCGACGTAGTACTCGTGCGGGCGGCCCGGAACGCCGCTGACGGCGACGGTTCGGCCGCCGCGGAACGGTCCGATCGGACGCCAGCGCAGCGCGCCGCCCAGCGCGGTCGCGGGCGGCGGCGACGCCGCCGGCGCGGCCAGCGGCGCGAGCGCGACGACGAGAGCGAGCGTGAGAAGCGGACGGCGACGCATACCGGCCGGTTGCGCGGCCCGGCGCGCGGGCGCCTGCTCAGTGCACGAGATCGGAGGCGAGGACGAAGGTGATGCCGTCGGCCTGCAGTCGCGGGACCATCGCGCGCACCGCGGCGAGCGTCGTCGGACGCGGATGGCCGATCGCGATCGCGCTGCCGTTCTTCGCGGCGAGCGCGGCCGCGGCGCGCAGCTGCGCCTCGGTCGCTGCGACATCGGCGCGATTGTCGAGGAAGACGTCGCGAGATGCCGTCGCGACGCCGGCTTCCTTCGCGTCGCGTTCCGCGACGCTCGCGCCGCTCGTGCGCGAGTCGATGAAGAACAGATGGTCGCGCGCGAGCACGGCGGCGACGTCGCGCATCACGCGGTCGTCCTCGGTCGCGCGGCTGCCTTCGTGGTTGTTCACGCCGCGCGCGAGCGGGACGTCGCCGAGATCGTCGCGCACTTGGGCGGCGATCGCCGCGTCGTCCATCTTCGTCGTGATCTCGCCCGGACCGGGATCGATGCCGGAGAGCGGCTCCATCGGTAGATGCAGCATGACGCCTTTGCCCGCCGCGTCCGCGTCGCGCGCGATCTCGCTGCCGTAGCGCACGTGCGGCAGCACCGAGAGCGTCAGCGGGACCGGCAGCGCGATGAAGCCGCGCTCGGTCGACGGCCACTGTCCGCAGTCGTCGATGATGATCGCGAGCCGCGGTCCCCTCGACGGCGTGCTCGACGACGGCTCGGGCGACGCCGGCGAAGACGACGGCTCCGCGGACGATTCCGACACCGCCGCGCCATGCTGATCGGCCGCGCCTTTGACGGCGCCGGTCGTCGCACCGTCCTCGCGTGCCGATCCGGACGTGCCGTCAGGTGCGGAAGAGCCCGACGCGGAACGATCCACGCTCCCCGGTGTCGTGGCGGCAAGCGTCGTCGCGAGCGCGCCGCGATGCGCCGGGTGATGCGCGTGCTGGAGGACCGGCGTCGTCCTCATCATGCGCGAGGCGACGAGCGCCACGAGCCCGACGAAGACGAGGACGAGAGCGAGCGCCGGGACACGCGAACGACGGCGACGTTTCCGGCGGCGCTTCATTGCCGGCATGTACCGCCGGAGCGCGCGTCGGACCTGCGCCGGGCGGGCCTGCCACCGGCGCCGAGGAATCCTCGCGCATGGCGCTCGATCTGCGGATTCGGCTGCTGCAGTGGCTCGCGACGCGCAGCGGCCGGGTGTTTCGTCCGGCGCTGACGACGGCGCAATATCGCGCCGGTTACGCGGCCGCGATGCGCGACGCCGGTCCGCGAACACGAGCGTGCGTCGACGCTCGCGACGTGCGCATTCCGACCGACGCCGGCGAGATCGGTGCGCGGCTGTATCGTCCGGCGGCGCTGCCGGATCGCCAGGCGCCGCTCCTGGTGTTCTTCCACGGCGGCGGCTTCGTGATCGGCGACGTGGCGAGCTACGACGGCTGCGCGCGCTTCCTTGCGGCGGAGGGAGCGCTGCTCGTGCTCTCCGTCGACTACCGTCTCGGGCCCGAGCATCCGTTTCCGCGCGGCTACGAGGACGGCTTCGCCGCGTACGCGTGGTCGTGCGCGAACGCCGAGGAGCTCGGTGCCGACGCGCGCGCGATCGCACTCGGCGGCGACAGCGCCGGCGGCGGGATCGCGGCATCGGTCGGCGCGTACGCCGTCGCCCGCGGGCTGCCGCGTCCGGCGTATCAGTATCTGATCTATCCGTCGGTCGACGCGCGCGGCGAGCAGCCGTCGCGGCACGATCCCTCGCTCGGCGTGTTCTTGAACGAGGCGATGATGCGCTGGTTCGGGGAGCGGTATCTGCTTCCGAACGACGATCCCGCCGATCCGCTGCGCTCACCGCTGCTCGCTCCGACGCTCGCGCAGTCGCCGCCGACGTATCTGCTCGCCGCCGCGTACGATCCGCTGGTCGACGAAGGGCGGCAGTACGCCGATCGGTTACGGGCCGAACGCGTGCCGGTCACGTACGATCTGCGGCCGACGCTGCCGCACGGACTGCTCAACGTCGCGGGCGTCGTGCCCGCGGCGCGGCGCGCGCTCCGCGACGGCATCCGGGCGACGGGAGACGCGCTGCGGGCTCAGCTCGCCGGCGTGCCGAGCGTCTCGCGGTCGTAGCCGGCGACGCGCTTGTAGCTGTCGGTCAGCGCGACCAGCTCCTCGCGGGAGACGACCTCGTCGATCCGCTCGAACGGCCGATCGCCCGTGCGTTCGTGCACGATGCGCAGGATCGCGTCCGGCGGGTTGCGGCGATTCGTGAGCACGACGTTCGCCGTCGCGGGCAGCCGGATCGCTTCGTACCCGCGCAGCGCTTCCGGAACGTCGTCCCCGTGCCGCTTCAGCTCCGCGGCGAGGACGTGCGCGTCGACGGTCGCCTGGCCCGCGCCGTTCGAGCCGCGCGGCACCATCGGATGCGCGGCGTCGCCGAGCAGCGTGATGCGGCCCCGGGTCCACCACGGCAGCGGGTCCTGATCGACCATCGGGTATTCGAGAATCGTCTCCGACGCGCGCATCAGCGCCGGGACGTCGCACCAGTCGAAGTGCCAGTCGGCGAACGCGCCGATGAAGTCGTCGAGCGAGCCGCGGCGGTTCCAATCGCGTACGGTGTGATGCGGGGTCTCGATCTCGGCGACCCAGTTCAGGAGCTGCCGGCCCTGCGCGTCGACGCGATCGCGGATCGGATAGAGGACGAGCTTGCCGTGCGCGAGCCATCCCGCGCGCACGAACGTCGCGCCGGAAAGCACGGGTTCCCACACCGTCACGCCGCGCCACATGTTGACACCGGAATAGCGCGGCTCGCCCTCGTCCGGGTGCAGCTGCTTGCGCACGGCGGAACGGATCCCGTCGCAGCCGATCGCCGCCGCGCCGCGGACGGCCGATTCGGCGCCCGTCGCCGCGTCGGCGAACGTCACCGTGACGCCGCGCTCGTCCTGGTCGACGCGCACGCACTGCCGCCCGGCGTGCACGTTCTCCGCGCCGATCCGCTCGCGCACCGCCGCGAGCAGCACCATCTGCAAGTCGCCGCGGTGAATCGAGAGCTGCGGCCACGGATACCCGGCGTAGCGCCCGAGCGGCTCGGTGTAGATGTGCTGGCCGAAACGGTTGTAGAAGGCCGCCTCTTCGGTTTCGATGGCCACGGCGGCGAGCGCGTCCATCACGCCGAGCGCGTCGAGCTCGCGCATCGCGTGCGGCAGCAGGTTGATCCCGACGCCGATGCCTTTGATCTCGGGGACCGCCTCGTAGACCGCGCACGGCACTCCGGCGCGATGCAGCGCGAGCGCAAGCGTCAGTCCGCCCACGCCGCCGCCGATCACGATCACCGGTTCCATGCTACGACGCGACGGCGTCCTGCGGCATCGTGGGCGCACTCGCGATGTCGCCTTGCACGGGCCGCGAGAACGAGATCGCCGCCGCGCTGAGCAGCGCCGCCGCCGCCATCGCGGCGAAGAACGAGCCGGCGCCATGGAAATGCTCTTGCAGCACGCCGCCGATGAACGGTCCGAGGATCGCGCCGAGCCGTCCGACGCCCAGCTCCATCCCGACGCCGGTCGCGCGCAGCTCCGTGGCGTACGCGACCGCGGTGAAGTTGTTCAGGATGAACTGCCCGCCGATCACGAAGAACCCGGCCGCGGCGATCAGCACGAAATTCGTCACGTGCGTGTTCAGGAGCGCGAGCAGCAGCACGGCGATGCCGCCCACGACCCACCAGGTGAGGAGCGGGCCTTTGCGGCTGCCGCGACGGTCGGCGATCGCACCGCACGCGAACGCGCCGAGCAGCGACATGAACTGGAGCAGCGCGCCGTAGCCGAAGCTCGTCGCGAAGCCTTCGCCGCGTGCCGCCATGATCGTCGGCAGCCATCCGCTCAAGCCGTAGATGTCGAACAGGATCAGGAACGCGCAGACCCAGATCACGATCGTGTTGCGCCGGTATTCCGGCGCGAGGAGCGCGAGCGGCGAACCGGCGTGCGCCGGCGCGTGCGGTATCGCGAACGTCGCCTCGCGATACGCGGCGGCGCGGTCGGGACGGATCCGCCCGAGGAGGACCGCCAGCTCGGTGAAGCGTGCGCGCAGCGCGAGATACCGCGGCGACTCCGGCAGGACGAACTGCGCCGCGACCGTCACCAGCAGCGAGAGCGACGCGAACCAGAACAGCGCGTGCCAGCCGAATCGCGGCGTCAGGAAGATGCCGACGAGCGCCGCGACGACCGCGCCTGTCGCCCAGCCGACCGCGGCGCCCCACACGACGAACGCGTTGCGGTTGCGCGCGGGCGCGAACTCGGTCACGTAGGTCGTCGCGAGCGGGAGCAGCGTTCCGAGCCCGAGACCCGTGAGGAAGCGCAGCGCGAGAAACGTGCCGTCGTCGCGGGCGAAGATCGCCGTGGCGAGGGAGAAGATCCCGGAGATCCACATGCCGCCGAGGAACGTCGCGCGCCGGCCGATGCGGTCGGCGACGCTGCCGTGGACGAGGGAGCCGATCATGAACCCGATGAGCCCCGACGACACCAGCAGCCCGGCTTGCGAGGGGAGCAGGTGCCACGGCTTCACGACGTACTTGATGACGTAGGCCGGAACGAACGTGTCGTAACCGTCGAAGACGACGGTCAGCCCGACCAGCACGATGACCAGCCGGTGAAAGGCGCCGAAGCGCGAGCTCTCGATCTCGGACGCCGCCGCGTACGTCATGCCGGTCCCTCCTCGCCGACCGGATCGACGGCACGGACGCGGCCTCCTTCGGAAAACCTGGGGAGCGGGGAGGCACGGAGGCGGCGCGAAGCCGCGGCGATGCGGCAACTGCGTGGAAAAGTCGGCGTCGTGACCGGCGCCGCCTCCGGCATCGGCCGGGCCCTCGCCCAGGCGCTGGCGCGCGAAGGGATGACCCTCGCCCTCGCGGACCGCGACGAACGCGGCGTGCACGAGACGGTCGCGATGCTGGGCGCCGGCACGCGCGCGAGCGCGCACGTCCTCGACGTCGCCGACGAGGCGGCCGTGCGCGCGTTCGCGGCGGACGTCGTGCGCGAGCACGGCGGTGTCGCGCTGCTCGTGAACAACGCCGGCGTCGCCCTGTTCGGCAGCTTCGCACAGGTCGAGACCGACGAGATCGCGTGGCTCATGAACGTGAACTTCTGGGGCGTCGTCCACGGCTGCAAAGCGTTCCTCGAGACGCTGGTCGCGCAGCCGGAGGCGTGCATCGTCAACGTGTCGAGCCTCTTCGGACTGTGGGGCCCGCCCGGGCAATCGGCGTATGCAGCGAGCAAGTTCGCGGTGCGCGGGTTGAGCGAGTCCCTGCGCGCCGAGCTGGCGGCGAGCAGCAGCGTGCACGTGGTGACGGTGCACCCGGGCGGGGTGAAGACGGCGATCGCGCGCACCGCGCGCGTCGCCCGCGCCGTCGATCCCGCGGCCGCCGCAACGATGACGAAACGCTTCGACGAACGCTTCCTCACCACGCCGCCCGAGGTCTTGGCGAATGCGATCGTCGATGCGGTGAAGCGGAACCGCGATCGCGTCGTCGCCGGAAAGGACGCGGCGCGCGTCGACCTGCTGATGCGGCTCTTCCCTTCGGCCGCTCCGCGATGGTTCAACCGGCGCGCGACGAACCGTGTGCAGCGCGCTCGCCGGCCGGACCCGCGCTAACGTCCAACGTGGCGCGCCGAACGATCGCCGTTACGGCAACAGCACGTTGGCTCGGCGGACGTCGACGAACGGCGGGCCTTCCTTGGCGTTGGTCTCCGTGGTGACGAAACGGATCACGTGCACGCCGGCGCGCGGCCAGCGCCATGCGAACAGCACCGTGTCGAACGGCGGGACGTAGTTCAGCCCCTGCCAGATCCCCGTCTGGTCGACGGTCGGGCGGCCGTCGATCAGGATCTGCGCGTGGCCGGGACGCGCGCCGAGCGTGCCGGTGAACGCGACCCCCGAGCCGACGAAGCGATACGTCGATCCCACGCCGAGATGCACGCTCGCGGTGCGCGGCGCGCGCCAGGCGCCCGCGACGACCGGCGTCGCGGGTTCGAGCGCGGCGGCTGCGATCGCGAGCGCCAGACCGCCGTTGGTCTCCCACATCGTCACCTCGCCGCCCGGCGGCGGACCGTCGAAGAACCGCCCGTAGGAACCGTCGGACGTGCGCGCGCCGATGGCCGCTTCGGCGTTGCGCACGATCCATGCACGCGCGTGCGCGTCGGCGATCGCCCGCACCCACATCATGCTGATGAGCGGCGAGACGATGTCGTTTTCAGCCTGCAGGTCGGCGAAGACGCCGCGCGCGTCGTTCAGGTTCTGCTCGATCGCGGTTTCCGTCTGCTGCGCGTCGCGTCCGTAGCGGTCGTCCATCGTCGCGTCGGCGAGCATCCGTCCGGCGTCGACCATCGCGGCGTTGACCGAGGCGAAGAACCGGTGCGGCACGCTGCGGCACGTCTTCCCGTCGTCGAAGACGTAGACCGTGTACAGGTGTGCCGCACGGTCGAAAAAGTGCGCGCGCACGGCGTCGTAGTGCGCTCGCGCGTCGGCGAGATACCGCCGGTCGTGCGTGTTTCGGAACAGCAGCACGCCGACCAGGATGCGGTTCGCGTCGGTCTCGAGCGTCTTGAGACCTGTCTCGCCGTTCGGCCGCTGGTAGTCGATCTCCGGGCAGCGGCCGCGCGCGTAGAGATCCGAGCTGGTGACGCTCGTGTAGTCCTCGACCGCCTTCGCCAGCGCGCCGCGGTCGCGCGTGACGATGTACGCGTCCAGCGCGGCGCGCGCGTCCCACAGCGGAACGTCGCTCCACTCGCGACACCCGCCGCGGCACGGGCCATAGCCCGGATTGACGTCGGCGATTTCCTGAAAGACCGGCGTGACCGACGCATCTCCGGTCGTGAGCCAGTACAGGAACAGCGCTTCCGTCAGGCTGTACGCACCCCAGTCCCGCGACGCCGTGCCGCAATGCCCCGCGGGCAAGCAACGGTGCCAGGCGCCTTTGCCGGCGTACCAGCGCTCGCGCAATGCGGCGGCCGCTTCGCGGCCCATGTCGCCGAACGTCGTCGGCGCCGGTGACGGCGGCGCGCTTTGCGCGACGAGCGCGGAGGGCGCCGCGAGCAGCAGTGCCGCCGCGAGGAGCAGGACGCTCGCGAACCGCTTCGTCATCGTCCTCCGCGTGCCGGTGAGTCCGCCACGCGTTACCGCGGCCCGCCCGCGGTTCCTCCCGGCGACGCGCTCGCCGGACGATCTGCGAGCAAGCGCGGCGTGATGAAGAAGACGACCTCGTCCTTGTTGCGGTTGCGCTGCCGGTTGCGAAAGACGGCGCCGAGGATCGGCAGGTCCCCGAGCAGCGGGAACTTCGTGACCGTTTCGGAGTCGACGTCCTCGAACAGCCCGCCGAGGACGATCGTCTCGCCGTCGTGGACCCGCAGCGCCGAATCGAGCTTGCGGTTCGCGATGATCGGAAAGCTGTCGTTGAAGCCGATGATCTGGCTGTACTCGGGATGAAGCTCGGCGGTGATCTCGCCGTCCTCGCCGATCGTCGGCGTCACGCGCAGCCGCACCCCGACGTCGATCGTCTGCACGGTGGGAAAACCGGTCTGCTGGTTCACGGTCACCACGGGATACTGTTCGCCGACGAGGAGGGACGCTTCGCGGTTGTTCAGCGTTGCGATTCGTGGCTGCGCGAGGATCGAGGCGTGACCGTGTTGGATCAGCGTATCGAGCTGCGCGTTCACGGTCACCGAGCGCGCCGTCAGCGTGTACGGAAACTGCCCCAGCGCCCCGGTGCCGAAGCCGGCGCCGCCGAGCTGAAGCCCGACGTTCGTCGAATCGTCGATCGGCTGCACGTCGGCGACGCGCACCTCGAACATCACCTGGCGTCCGGGCGCGTCGACGCTCGCGAGCAGCCGCCGCGCGGACGCACGCATTTCGGCACTTCCGGTGATCGCCACGGCGTTCCGGCGGTCGTCCGCGACGAGCGCGCCTTCCGGCACGGCGCCTTTGAGCAAACGGAGCGCCTCGCTCGCGCGGACGTTCCGCAGCGCGAACGTGTCGGTGGCCGACGCATCGCCGGCGGGCGCGTCGAGCGCCGCGACGAGCGCACGTGCCCGCGCCAGCGCAGCGTCGTTCGCCGTCACCACGAGCGAGGCGGTGCGCTTGTCGCCCACGATGACGGTTCCCGCCGGAAGCGCGGTCTGCAGCGACGGAAGGAGATCGTCCGGGCGCGCGTGCCGCAGCGCGAACACCGCCGTGCGCGTACCGCCCGCCGCGCGGTCGTCGCCGAAGCGCCGGCTCATCGACGCCGCATCGCCGACGATGACGACGCGCCCGTCGGCGTGCGTCTGCAGTCCGTAGGCCGCCGCGACGGTGGCCAGCGCCTCGTCGAACGTCACGCCGCGCAGCCGCAGCGAGACGCGCTGCTCCTTGACCGAGCCGTCGGGCACGACGTTGCGGCCCGATTGCGCGCCGATCAGCCGTATGACGTCGGCGAGCTCGACATCGCGCGCCTCGATGCTGAAGCGCGCGTCGCGCGCGACGGCCGGGACGCTGCACAGCAGCAGCAGCGCGAGCGCCGAGGCCGATCGCCGCATCTCAGCGCTCCTCGTTCGGCGCGGGATCGCGCTTCGGAGCCACGTCGAGCGAAAGGACGCGTCCGTCTGCGAGCCGCACGCCGCGCTCCGCGATCGCGGTGATGCGCGTGCCGTCGACCCGCTCGCCGACGCCGACCAGGCGCGTTCCGGACCCGTCGGTGACGAGCGCGGCCGGATGTTCGCCCGTGACGATCGCGGCGACCCGTACGCCCGCCGGCGGCGCGAAGCCCGACGGCGTGCCGAAGCTGCGCGAGGCGGCGTCGCGCGGCACGAACGGAAGCGGCATCGGCAGCGCGCGCGCGGACAAATCCGCTTCGACCGCGATCCCCCGAGCGGGCGCGTCGAGCGCCGCGGGCCAGGCGAACGGATCGCGTCCGGCGCCGCCACGCGCCCGACTCGCCGAAGGTCCCCTCGGGCCCGCTTTCGGCAAGGGCGAAGGAGCGCGTCGCGGGCCGGCTGCCGGCGACATCGCGATGACGTCCGCCGAGTTCAACGTCGGGACCGCGCCGGGGATCGCGCCGCGTGCGGCGCGCGTGGCCACGGCGGGCGCCGCGAAGACGAAGGCGAGCGCGGCACAGGCGAACATCGTGTTGCGTGCTCGGCGAGAGAGGACGGTCATCGTGGTTCCTCGCTTCTGAACGGGAGGGCAGGACGCGGAAGCGCCCGCAGCGCCGTCGTCGCCGCGGGCGCGAACGCACGTCGCGGGTTGGGCGGCATGGTCAGCAGGGTGACGCGCAGCGCCGCTTCGAGCATCGCATCGTCCGGCGCGGAGTCCTTACGCGCGAGCGTCTCCAGCTCGACGCGCGCCGGCACGGCCCCACGCGACAGCGCGCTGAGCGTGTGCAGCACGTCCGTGTATCGGCCCTGCAGCGTCACGTCGAGCGGTGTCGCGACGAGGGCGCTCGGTTCGGGATCCCGCGGCGGTGCGGGGTCGATCTGCTCGACGGTGACGCGGTGCGCGCGCGCGTTCGCCGCGGCATCGGAGAGGAAACGCACCATCGCGCCGGAATCGCCCGCGCGCGGCCGGGCACCCAGCTCGCGCAGCAGCTCCGCACGCTCCGCTCGAACGCGTGCGCTCCGCGCGACGATCCGATCGTCGTCCGCGACGCGCTGCGCGAGCGCGCCGGCGTGCGCGCGAGCCGCGGTCACTCGTTCGTGCACCACGGTGCCGAACACGAGCGCAGAGGTGAGCGTGACGCCGCCCGCGGCGTACCAGAGCGCGCGCGCGGCATCGATCACCGCGCCGGGTCCAGCGCGAGGCCGTAGATCACGCTCGCACGGCGCGCCTCGGAACGCGCGCTCGTGAGACGGACGCCCGCGTACTCGTCGAGACGTCCGAGCGCGTCGAGCGCGTTCGCGACGCCTTCCAGGTGCAGGGCGCGGCCTTCGAGCGAGACCGTGCCTTTGTCGGTGCGGATCGCGCTCAGCCACACGTCGTCGGGAAGCGCGCCGGTGATGCGGGCGATTCGGCCCGCGCTGCGCGCGCCCGAGCCCTCGGCGTCGCGGATCGTGCGCGCGACCGTTCGCAGCCGGGCGACGTCGGCCGCGGCGGCTCGCGCGCGATCCGCCGCCGGGTCCAGCGCCGCCGCGCGGGCCGCGTACGCTTCCGCGCTGCGAAGCGCGGCATCGATGCGCGCCTCTTCGACGCCCCAGCAAAAGCCGGTCGCGACCATCGTGATGCCGAACGCCGCAAGCGGGAGCCGAACGTTCAGCGGCAGCGCGGTGAGCGAGATACCGGTCAGGTGCTCGAACGCGCTCCCCGCGTAGTTCATGCGCTTCATGCCGCGCTCTCCCAGAGCGCGAGGCCGTATGCGAGCGCCCAGTCCGGCGCCGCCGCGCGCAGCACGTCGGAGGGAAGCGCGCTCGACACGCCGGGCGGAAACGTCGCCACGCGGACGGGCAGCGCGGCGACACGCTCGAGCGCTTCGGCCAAACCGCCGAGCCGCGCGCCGTTCCCGCACAACGCCAGGGTTGCGACGTCGGGACCCGAGGACGCACGATGCTCGATCAGCGCGGCGGCGACGCGTTCGACGAGATCGTCGCGTGCGGCCTCGCCGGCGCCCGCGAGACCGACGCCGCACTTCCGGCGCTCGGCGGCGATCGCATCGACGCCGAGCGCGACGCGGACCGCGTCGGTGAACGCGCGTCCGCCGATGCGAAACACGCGCACCGCCGGCACCGCTCCGCCCCGAACGACGAGCACGCTTTGGCGTTCGCCGACGTCGAGGATGGCATCGGCCGACGGGACGGCGCGCAGCAGCGCGAACGCCATGTCGTCGACGGCAACCGCGCGCAGACCGGCGCGCTTCGCCGCGTTCACGCGTTGCGCGAGCCGCTCCCGGCGGGCGATCGCGACGACGCAGCGGCGTTCGTCCAGCGGCGCGACGCGAACGGCCGCTTCCGCGATGGGATACGCCACGTGGCGCATCGCTTCGAATCGCGCGGCGCGGTCGCGCTCGGCGCGCCCCATCGCCGGAAACGCGGCGGTGCGCACGACGGCGTCGCCCGGGCCGAGCGCAAGGACACAGCGGCGCTCGCGGCTTCGCAGCTCCGCGCGCGCATCGGCGATCGCCGTGGCCGGGTCGTCGCCGGTCGCGCGCGACGCGACGGCGACCAGCCGTGGCACGCCGCGCTCGTCGCGCTCGAGCAGTGCGACGCGCGTGCGCGTCGTGCCGACGTCGATGCCGAGCGGAAGCGTCGCCGGACGGCTCACGGCGCGGCCCCGGCGGACGCCACCGCGATCGCCACCGTGCCGGCCGCCAGGAACGGCGCGAACGGCAGCGACGACTTCGGTTCGGCGGAACGGCGTGCCAACCGCCAGAGCGCGTATGCGGCGCCGGCGACGAACGCGGCTCCGAGCGCCTCGATCCCGCGCAGCGGGCCGAGGCCGGCGCCGATCGCGAGCGCCAGCTTCACGTCGCCGAGCCCGATCCCGCGCCCACGCGTGACGACATGGAGCGCGAGCAAGGCACCCGCCGCGAGCGCCGCGCCGGAGCACGACGCCGCCGCTTCGTGCTGAGCGGCGGCCAGAGCGAAAACGCACGCGGCCGTCGGCAAGCTGAGGACGTCGGGAACCAGCCCGGTTCGGACGTCGACGATCCCGGCCGCGACGGTCCCGAGCGAAGCGGCGATGGGCGCGATCGGCATCATCGTTGCGGCCGCCGCGCGGCTCGGAGCGCCCCGAGGCGACGCAAAAGCACACGCGCGGGCGAATATCTGCCGTCGAGCGCGAGCGCGGCGAGGAGGTGATTTCGCATCGCGGCTCGGTCGCCGCGACGCTGCGCCATCCGCGCCGCCAGATGTGCGTAGCGCGGGTCGCCGCTTCTCCGCGCGGCGCGTGCGAAGCAGAGCTCCGCATCGCGCCAGCGCGCGAGGCGCTGAGCGGCGAAGCCGCGATCGACGAGCAGTGCGGCATCGTCCGGTGCGATCCGCAACGCGCTGCCGGTGAGCGCGTACGCGCGAGCCGCGTCGCCGGGCTGCCGCCGCATCAGCAGGTAGAACGCCAGCCGATCGTACGCCGCGACGGAGCGTGAGTCGAGACGCACCGAGCGCGCGTAGTAGCGGACGGCCGACCCGACGTCACCCGCGCGCAAGGCGTCGTCGCCGCGCGTCACGAGCGCGCTGGCGACGCTGCCGTGGAACAGCGCGCCCGCGATCGCCAGGCTCGCAGCGGCGAGGGACGCGCGCCGCGCCGGCCCCGCTAGCGATGCACGCTGCGCCGCCGGCGGCGCATCGACGCGTTGCGCCGGCGGCTTCATGCGACCGCTCCGTAATAGGCGCCGAGCGCGAGCATCAACGTCCCGGAGATCGTCGAGCGCGCATCGGACGGCAGCACGCCGATGGCGCGCGAAACGGGGGCCGGCAGCCGCGCGCGGGCGCGGGCGAAGAGTGCGCCGACGCATCGGCCGGACGAACCGACGGCGAACAGCGGAAGCGCGTGTCCGCAGCCATACGCGGTGACGAGCAGCACGCCGTCGAGCGGCCGGGTCCCCGCGACGGTGACTCCGGCGATCGCGGCGATCATCGGCGTGCAGCATGGGGACACGACGAGCGCGGACGATGCGCCGAGGAGAAACGCGCCGCCCAGCGGCGCGCGCGCCCGGCGTTCGGGCGCGGCGTGCCGGCACGGGTGCTCCGGGCACGAGCGCTCGCCGCGAAGCAGGGTCACCGCGCCGGCGACCACGAGAACGGCCGAGAGCGCGCCGTACGTCCAAGCCGACTGCAGCCGCAACGCGCCGGCCGCGCCGGCGGCGAGCGCGAGCGCGGCGTACGCGGCCACCAGCCCGCCGACGAACAGCGCGGTCGGGAGCATCGGACGGCGTGAGCCGTTCGCGAGCGCGGCGACCGCGACGTAGCGCGGCGCGACGCACGGCCCGGCGCTCGTCGCGACGCCCGCGGCGAAGACGAGCGGAACGGCGAGCGGCGAGCGCGTCGCGACGGCACGCAGTCCTTCGGCGACGGCGTCGATCACGGTGCGGCCTCGAGTCCCTGACCGGCCACGTACTGGATCTTCGTCGCCGTGCAGTTCGTGCCGCACACGGTGCCGCTCGCGCCGCCTTTGAGCGGCATCTTCGCCAGGGTGGAGCCGACGTGCACGCCCGGACACACGATCGTGTACGAGGCCGGGCTGCCGCCCGCGGCCTGCGTCGTCGTGAGCTGATACGTCGCGGTCGACGTCTGCGCCGCCGGATCCTTCGGAGTGTTGTTGAGGTATGCGACGCCGTTCGCCGTGAGCAGCGAGGGCTGCACGTCGGCGGACGAGGCGGTCGGATACACCTGGTTGTCGGTGTAGTACAGCTCGAGCGCCGTGGCGATCGAGCGCAGATTCGACTCGCACGCCGCGGTTTGCGCTTGGGCGCGCGCGTTCACGAAGTTCGGGATCAGGATCCCGGCCAGGATCGCGATGATCGCGACGACGATCATCAGCTCGATCAGCGTGAAGCCGCGCTCGGCCTCCCGCGTCGCGGTTCGGTGCAACGCCTCGTCCTCCGTCGGGTGGTACGAAGCCTCCGGTGCCCGGCGCCGGCCCGGCGGATTCCGGTCGTCAGGCGGGCGGCGTCGCGCGGCGCTGCGCGAAGGAGCGCGCTCGGGCGAGCGGCAGCAGCGCGATCGCGGCCGCGAGCAGCGCCGCCGCGCAGAGCAGGAACGCGGCAGAATAGCCTGAGCGCGACGCGAGGTTCGCCGTGACGATCGGCGCCGCCGCCGACGCGACCGCGACGCCGATGCCTTGCGCGCCGAAGATCGCACCGTACGCGCGGCGTCCGAAGTAGTGGCCGGCGATCGCGCCGCGCAGCGGCGACATGGCGCCGTACGCGGCGCCGAACGCAAACACGTAGACGAGCACGCCGGCGAGCGAGGGATGCAGCGCGAGCGCCGCGATCCCGAAAGCTTCGAGAACGAACGAGCCCCCGAGCGCGGCGGCGAAGGAGATGCGCGCGCCGAGCAACGCGACGGCGATTCTGCCCGGAATGTACGCGAGCCCGATCAGTCCGACGAGCGACGCCGCAGCCGGCGGAGCATACCCGCGCGAGACGAGATACGCGACGTGCTGCAGCAGAATGGCCGTCGAGGCGAAATACGCGAGCGAGAGGGCCACGGTCAGCGACCAGAACGCCGGCATTCGGAGAGCGTCGCGTAACGTCGCACCGTCCGACGCGATCGCATGCTCATCGGTCGACGTTCCTTCGGCGTCCGCGCTGAAGTCGTCACGAGCCGATTCACCGGTGCCGGCGAGCGCGTCGTGTGGCTGGAGCGGTTCGCCGTCGGGCGCGAGGTGGAAGTCTTCGGGGCGGCGCCGCACGATGAGCGCGTGGAGCGGCAGCGCGACGAGCAGGTGGGCGAGGGCGAGGACGACGAGGGCCTCGCGCCAGCCGAAGCGCGCGATGAGAAGTCCCGCGCTCGGATAGGTGATGGTCGAGGAGAACGCGCCCATCAGCGTCAGCAGCCCGAGCGCGCTGGTCCGGCGGCGCGCGAACCAGTTCGCGACGACCGTCATCGTGATCGGGTAGTAGGTGAGTGCGGAGCCCACGCCGATCCCAACAGTCCACAGCGCGTCCCACGCCGCCAATGAGGACGTGCGCGAAAGCGCCAACAGCACGAGGCCGCTCACCACCGATCCGGCCGAGAGCGGCAGCCGCGCGCCGTAGCGGTCGACGATCGGCCCCGCCGCCATCCCGGCGAACCCCGAGACCAGCACGACGCCGGAGAAGCCGGCGGCGAGCGCGGCGCGACTCCAGCCCAGCTCGTGCGCGACCGGATCCAGGAGCAGCGCGTACAGGTATTGGTTCGTGCCGTACGCGAGGATCGTCGTCACGCCGAGCGCGACGACGATCGTCCAGCCGTAGAAGAACCGTGGGCGCGCGAGCGCGGGTCGAGCGTCGATGCCGCTGCGTTCGCACGGCGGCGCCGTTTTCATGCCATGGCCGCGAGGAAGGCCCCGCCGTCTCTCGACACCAAGCAGGGCGCGATGGACGAGACGCTGCACCCCGCGGTCGGCGCGCGCGCCGGCGAGAACGAGCGCCGCATCGAGCTGACCTATCGCGGGCTGCTGCTCGGCGCGCTCATCACGCTCGTTTTCACCGCGGCGAACGTGTATCTCGGCCTGAAGGTCGGGCTGACGTTCGCGTCGTCCATCCCGGCCGCGGTCATCTCGATGGCCGTCCTTCGCGCGGTCCGCAACGCGACGATTTGGGAGAACAACATCGTGCAGACGGTGGCGTCCGCCGCCGGCACGCTCTCGTCGGTGATCTTCGTGCTGCCGGGGCTGGTGATGGTCGGCTGGTGGACCGGATTCCCGTTCTGGGAGTCCTTCGGCATCTGCGTGGTCGGCGGCATCCTCGGCGTGATGTACAGCGTCCCGCTGCGGCGCGCGATGGTGACCGGCAGCGATCTTCCGTATCCGGAAGGCGTCGCAGCGGCCGAAGTGCTGCGCGTCGGCGCCGGTGCGGTCGCGGGCGACGATCCCGCCGCGGCGGCGGAGAACAAGGCCGGGCTGGTCACCGTCGTGTGGGGCTCGATCGTGAGCGCGGGTTTTGCCGCCGTCGTGGCGACGAACGTCTTCATCGGCGAGATCGCGCGCTATTTCCGCGCCGGCGCGGCCTCTGTCACCGGTTTCGACATCGGGCTGTCGATGGCGCTCGTCGGCGTCGGGCATCTCGTCGGACTGACGGTCGGCATCGCGATGCTCGGCGGCATCGTGCTCGCGTGGGGCGTGCTGGTTCCGATCTGGAGCGCGATGCACGCGGCGAATCCCGACGTCGCCGCGCTCGCCGGCGACGTCTTCCGGCATCAGGTGCGGTTTCTCGGGGCCGGCGCGATCGGCGTCGCCGCGATCTGGTCGCTGGGACGTCTCGCCGGCCCGGTCGTGTCCGGCGTTCTCTCGTCGCTCGCGTCGACGCGCGCGCGGCGCGGCGGGCAAGGCGCGACGCTCGACATCACCGAGCGCGACATCCCGTTCAACATCGTCGTGCTCGTCAGCGTCGCGTGCTTGATCCCGCTCGCCGTGCTGCTCGGCGCATTTCTCAACGGCAGCGCGCTCGGTTCGGGAGCCGTGCCGCTCGTCATCGGCGCGCTCGTGTACATCGTCGTCGCGGGGATCATCGTCGCCGCGGTCTGCGGCTACATGGCAGGTCTGATCGGTTCGTCGAACTCGCCGGTCTCCGGGCTCGCGATCCTCACGGTGCTTGGTGCTTCGCTGCTGCTCGTCGGCGTTGCGCACCCGAACGATCCGACGGTGTCGAAAGCGCTGATCGCCTACGCGCTCTTCGTCACCGCGACGGTGATCAACGTCGCGACGATCTCGAACGACAACCTCCAGGACCTCAAGACCGGTCAGCTCGTCGGCGCGACACCGTGGCGGCAGCAGGTGGCGCTGGTCGTCGGCGTGGTCTTCGGCGCGATCGTGATTCCGCCGATCCTGGATCTGCTGAACCACGCATATGGATTCATGGGCTCGCCGATCCACGGGATCACCGCGCAGCCGCTCGCCGCGCCGCAGGCGACGCTGATCTCGGCGCTCGCGAACGGCGTGATCGCGGGTCAGCTCGACTGGCGCCTGATCGGGATCGGCGCGCTGATCGGGGTCGGCGTCGTCGCGATCGACGAAGCCGGCCGCGCGATGCGCACGTTCCGCTTCCCGCCGCTCGCCGTCGCGCTCGGGATCTACCTGCCGATGTCGGTGACGGCGATGGTCGTGGTCGGCGCGATCCTCGGACACGTCTACAATCGGCGTGTGGCGAAGGCCCCGAACGGCGCCGTCGCGCAGCGGCTCGGCGTGCTGCTCGCCTCGGGTCTGATCGTCGGCGAGAGCCTGTTCGGCGTCATCCTCTCGGGCATCATCGTCGCGACGAGCAAGGACGCGCCGCTCGCGCTCGTCGGCGACGCGTTCCAAGGAGCCGCGACCTGGCTGGGCTGCATCGCGTTCGCGGTGCTGCTCGCAGCGATGTACGGCTGGATCGGCCGCACGGCGCGGCGGATCGCATAGGGACTCGACCCGACCGCGCACGCAGGCCCGAACCGCACTGAGGGCGGACCCGCTGCGGGGTGCTCGCGCGGGCGCCCGCGAATCCTGACGCAATGTTCCGGCGGATCGTTCGTCCCACGTGCCTCGACGACGCCCTCGAAGCGCTGCGCGCGAACGGCGCGCGGGCGCGCGTCGTCGCGGGAGGCACCGACGTGCTCGTCGAGCTGCAGCGGAAGGCCGATCCGTCGGAGATCCTCGTCGACGTCAGCGCGCTCGACGAGCTGCGCTACGTACGACTGGAGAACGGCCGCGTCGCGCTCGGTGGGCTCGCGACGCACAACGACGTGCTGGCCGCGCCGTTCGCCCGCGAGACGATGCTGCCGCTGGCGCAGGCGGCGCTCGAGGTCGGCGCGCCGCAGATCCGCACCCGCGCGACGGTCGCGGGGAACATCGTCACCGCGTCGCCGGCGAACGACACCATCGCGCCGCTGCTCGCGCTCGGTGCGAGCGTCACGCTGGTCGCGGCGGGCGGCCGCGAGCGCACGGTGCCCATCGACGAGTTCTTCACCGGCTTTCGTCGTACGGTGGTGCGCCCGGACGAGCTGATCCGCGAGATCGGCTTCCCGGCGCTCGACGCAACGCGTCGCGGAATCTTCGTGAAGCTCGGGTTGCGCCGCGCGCAGGCGATCTCGGTGCTCGCGCTCGCGATCGTGATCGAGCACGATGCGCGCGGGACGGTCCGCGACGCGCGGATCGGGCTGGGCTGCATCGCGCCGACCGTGGTCCGCGCGCGGGTCGCCGAGGAGGCGCTGACCGGCGCGACGCTCGACGCCGAGACGTGCGCGCTGATCGGCGCGCTGGCGCGCGAGAGCGCCGTGCCGATCGACGACGTGCGCGGCTCGGCGGCGTATCGCAGCGACGTCGTCGGCGGTCTCGTCGCCGACGCGCTGCAGCGGCTCGCCGCCGGGACGGAAGCGGACGGTTTCCCCGAGCGCCCGGTGCTGCTCGAGACGCCGGCGCCGCGCGCGACGCACGCGGGCGGTTCGGACGGAGCGCTCGGCGCGGCGCACGCGATGCCGTTCGACGGAACGCTCTGCGCGACGATCAACGGCGTGCCGTACACGCTGCCGGACGTCGGCGATCGGACGCTGCTGGCCGTGCTGCGCGACGACGCGGCACTGTGCGGCACGAAGGAAGGCTGCGCGGAGGGCGAGTGCGGCGCGTGCACCGTGTGGCTCGACGGCAAGGCGGTCATGTCGTGCCTCGTGCTGGCCTCGCAAGCGCACGGCGCGACGATCACGACGATCGAAGGACTCGCCGACGGCGACGCGCTGCACCCGCTGCAGGCGGCATACGTCGCAGCCGGTGCGGTGCAGTGCGGCTTCTGCATCCCCGGGATGCTGATGGCCGGCGCGAAGCTTCTCGAAGAGCGGGCGGCGCCGACGCCGGACGACGACCTGGTCGCGATCAGCGGGAACATCTGCCGCTGCACCGGCTATCGCAAGATTCTCGACGCGATGCGCGACGCGGCGGCGGGCCGAGCCGCGGAGCACGCGCCGCGCGAAGCGCCGGTGCCGCGATGAGCACGATCGGCACGTCGTATCCGCGCCCGGACGCGCGCGACAAGGTGCTCGGCGCGGCGCGCTATCCCGCCGACACGATCGAGCGCGGGATGCTGCGGTTGGCGACGGTCTTCGCCGGCCGCCCCCACGCACGCATTCTCGCGATCGACACGTCGCGCGCGCTCGCGCTGCCCGGCGTCGTCGCGGTGCTCACCGCAGCCGACGTTCCGTTCAACCGCTACGGTCTCATCGACGCCGATCAGGAGGTTCTCTGCTCCGAGATCGTGCGCCACGCCGGCGACCGCGTCGCGCTCGTCGTCGCCGAAAGCGAAGCGCTCGCGCGGCGCGCCGCGGCGCTCGTCGAGGTGCGGTACGACGATCTTCCCGCCGTGCTCGACGCCGAGTCGGCCCTGCGCGACGACGCGCCGCAGGTGCACGCCGGTCGCTCGAACGTGCTGCTGCACCAGAAGATTCGCAAGGGCGACGTCGACGCCGCGTTCGCGGAAGCCGACGTCGTGCTGAGCGGCCGCTTCACGACGACATGGCAGGAGCACGCGTACCTGCAGCCGGACGCCGCGACCGCGTACTTCGAAGGCGACGCGCTCGTCGTCGAGACGGCGGGGCAGTGGCTGCACGAAGATCGCCGCCAGCTCGCCGCCGTCCTGGAGCTGCCCGAAGAGCGCGTCATCGTCCGCTACGCGAAGATCGGCGGTGCGTTCGGCGGCCGCGAGGACCTCTCGGTCCAGGCGCTCGTCGCCGTCGCCGCGTGGAAGCTGCGCCGTCCCGTCGCGATCGTCTGGAACCGCGAAGAGTCGATCGTCGGCCACCACAAGCGGCACCCGTTCACGATCGAGACAACGTGGGGCGCGAAGCGCGACGGAACGATCGTCGCGGTGAAGACCCGCACGCTCGCCGACGGCGGCGCCTATGCCTCCACGAGCGTCGAAGTGCTGAAGTGCGCGACGATCTTCGCGCAGGGGCCGTACCGCGTGCCGAACGTCTGGACCGACGGCATCGTCGTCTTCACGAACAACGTCCCGAGCGGCGCGTTCCGCGGCTTCGGCTCGCCGCAGGCCCACTTCGCCGCGGAGCAGATGATCGCGCGCGTCGCCGAGGCGCTGCAGCTGGATCCGATCGACATCCGGCGGAAGAACCTCTATCGCGAAGGCGACTGTGAAGCGACCGGCCATCCGCTGCCGGCCGGCGTCTCCGCGCTCGCGGTCCTGGATCGCTGTGTCGACGAAGCCGCCGGCCGCACCGGGACGCGGTTTAGCGGCTCACATACGAGCGCCGCAGCCGCCTGCGATACCTATGCGAACGGCGCGACGCCGCACGACACGCGCGCGGACGGCGCGACCGCGCAAGGCGCGCACGCGAACGGCACGACCGCGCACGGTGCGCTCGCGCATGGTGTTCAGCCGAACGGCGCGACAGCGAACGGTGACAGTACCGCGGGACGCTATCGGAGGGGTGTCGGCTTCGCGAGCGGGATCAAGAACGTCGGTTACTCGTTCGGCTATCCGGAAAACGCGACGGCGACGGTGCAGCTCATCGGCACCGAACGCGTCGAGTACGCGGTCGTACGGTGCGGCGCTGCCGACGTCGGACAGGGCGCGCACCTTGCGCTCCGGCAGATCGCCGCTGAGGCGTTGGATCTCCGTCTCGACGCCGTCGCGCTCGTCGCCGAAAGCAGCGCCGAATCACCGAACGCGGGATCGGCGTCGGCCTCCCGCATGACGCTGATGGGCGGCCGCGCGGTCTACGACGCAGCGGTAGCGGCCCTCGACGCGTTCGCGCGGGGCGAGCGGCCCGCGGAAGCGACGCGCACGTATCGTCCGCCGGTCACGACACCGCTCGATCCCGAAACGGGCGACGGTGTCCCGAACTACTGCTACGGCTATGCCGCGCAGATGGTGGAGATCACGGTCGACACGCTGACCGGCCTCGTGCGCATCGATCGCGTGATCAGCGTCCACGACGTCGGCCGCGCGGTGAACCGTCGGCAGGTCGAAGGACAGATCGAAGGCTGCCTGGCGCAGGCGATCGGCTACGCCCTCACGGAGAACTTCGTCGTGCGCGACGGCGAGATCCTCACCCGCCACTTCAGCTCGTACCTGCTCCCCACCGCGCTCGACGTCCCGACCGAGCTGATTCCGGTCATCGTGGAGCTCGGCGATCCGAACGGTCCGTACGGCGCGCGAGGCGTCGCGGAGATGCCCCTGGTGCCCTTCGGCGCCGCCGTCGCCGCGGCGATCCACGACGCGACCGGCGCATGGGTCAGCGACCAGCCGTTCACGCCGGAACGTGTCCTGCGCGCGATCGAATCGACACGCGAGCGCCGCGAAGTGGTGCCGATGAGCCTGCGGGGGATCAGCACCGCGGCGCGATAGACGAGTTCGCGCATCGGAGAACGTCGACAGGTTGCGAGCGCGCGTCGTGGCCGGCACGGTACGTCGTCGCGACGCTCAGCCGACGAGGGCGCGCGCAAGCCGACCATGGCGTCGCAAGCGCTCGCCGAGCTCGATGCACGCCAAATCCCCGCCTTTGACCAGTACTCGCCCCGCCACGACGGTTAGCGCTACGTTCGCGGGCTGCGTGAAGAGAAGTGCCGCGAGCGGATCGTGTACCGCCGCCCCGGCCATCGGGAGCGTGTCGATCCGCACGCCGATCAGGTCTGCCGCCATGCCCGGCGCAAGATATCCGATGTCGTCGCGGCCGAGGACCTTTGCGCCGCCGCGCGTCGCGAGCCGCAGGATTTCCCGTGCGCCGAAGGCGGACGGCGCTTCTTGGACGCGCGCCAGCAGCATCGCTTGACGCGCTTCCGCGAGGAGATGCGAGCCGTCATTCGAGGCCGAGCCGTCGACGCCCAGGCCCACGCGCGCGCCTGCGTCGACGAGCGCGCGGAGGGGTGCGATGCCGGAGCCGAGCCGCATGTTCGAGGTCGCGCAGTGCGCGATGCCGGTGCGTGTTCGCCCGAGGCGCGCGATCTCGTCCGGCGAGGGATGCACCATGTGCGCGTGCCAGACGTCATCGCCCATCCACTCGAGCGATTCGGCCAGCTCCACCGGGCGCAGGCCGAAGCGTTCGAGGCAGTAGCGCTCTTCGTCGCGCGTCTCGGCGAGGTGCGTGTGCACGTGCACGCCGCGCGCGCGTGCGAGGGAGATCGTCTCGCGCATGAGGCGCGGTGACACGCTGAACGGCGAGCACGGCGCGAGGACGATGCGGGTCATTGCGTAGCGCGAGGGGTCGTGGTGGGCGTCGATCGCGCGCGCCGAGTCGGCCAGGATTGCGTCCTCGTCTTCGACGAGGTCGTCGGGCGGCAGTCCGCCTTGCGATCGCCCGATCGACATCGAGCCGCGCGAGGCGTGGAAGCGCAGCCCCATCTCCCGCGCGACCTCGATCTGGTCGTCGATCCGCGCGCCGTTCGGCCAGAGGTAGGTATGGTCGCTCGCCGTGGTGCAACCCGAGAGCAGCAGCTCGGCGATCGCGACCGCCGTCGCCGAGCGCAGCGCCTCGGCGTCGATCCGGCCCCAGATCGGGTAGAGCGTCGTAAGCCAGTCGAACAGCTTCGCGTCTTGAGCCGCCGGAATGTTGCGCGTGAGCGTTTGGAAAAAGTGGTGATGCGTGTTGACCAATCCAGGGAGCACCACCATCGCGCTCGCGTCGACGACGTGGTCGGCCGTCCGCGGCAGCGCCTCGCGGGGACCGACGGCTTCGATCACGCCGTCGCGCGCGAACACCGAACTGCCGGCGATCTCGCGGTCGTCGTCGTCGAACGTCGCGAGCAGCGCCGCGTCGCGCACGAGAAGGGTCGGAATCGCCGGCCTCCGATGAAGAAGAAGATGACCATCGCGGATCTCAACGCCGCGGACGAGGCGACGTTCGTCGGGCTGCTCGGGAATATCTTCGAGGACTCGCCGTGGATCGCCGCCGCGGCCTGGAAACGGCGGCCGTTCGGCGACCGCGACGCGCTGCTTCGCGCGATGACGGCGATCGTGGACGAAGCGTCGCCCGAACGGCGGACCGCGCTGATCGCCGCGCACCCCGACCTCGTGGGGAAGGCCGCGCGCGAGGGACGGCTGAGCGCGGCTTCTCGCGACGAGCAGGCCTCGGCGGGGCTCGACCGCCTCGAGCCGGATGAAGTGGAAGAGTTCGGGACGCTGAACGCGGCCTATCGCGAGCGCTTCGGCTTGCCGTTCGTGATCTGCGTGCGCGAGAACCGCAAAGCCGCGATCCTGGCCGGGATGCGCGAGCGGCTGCGCAACGGGCGCGAGGCGGAGATCGGCGCGGCGCTGCGCGAGATCGTCGCGATCGCGCGGCTGCGGCTCGCCGACATGGTGTCGCCGTGAACGGCTACGCGCTCGACTGGCTCGGTTTCATCGTGCGCTGGGCGCACGTGATCGCGGGGATCAGTTGGATCGGCGCGTCGTTCTACTTCGTGTGGCTCGACGATCAGCTCGAGCGGCCGCCGGACGACGAGACGCAACGCGGCGCCAGCGGCCATCTCTGGGCCGTGCACGGCGGCGGCTTCTACCACAATCTCAAGTATCCGACGGGACCGCGCGGCGAGCCGCTCGCGCGCGATCTGCACTGGTTCTACTGGGAAGCGTATTCGACGTGGCTGTCCGGGCTGGCGATGCTGGCGATCGTCTACTGGGCCGACGCCGGTGCGGTGCTCGTCGACCGCAACGTTCTCGCGCTGTCCGCCGGCGCGGCGATCGCCATCAGCGCTGCGACGCTCGTCGCCGGCTGGTTCGTCTACGACGCGCTGTGCCGGCTGTTCGCCGATCGTCCCGCGGTGCTGTGGAGCGCGGTGATCGTCGCGGTCGTCGCGGCGACGTACGGGCTGTTCCATCTGTTCTCGGCACGCGCGGCGACGCTGCACGTCGGCGCGATCCTGGGGACGATCATGGTCGCGAACGTCTTCTTCGTGATCATCCCCGGGCAGCGGCGCGTCGTCGCCGCGCTGCGCCGCGGCGAGACGCCCGATCCGCGACCCGGCGCGCGCGGGAAGATGCGCTCCGTCCACAACACGTACTTCACGCTGCCGGTGCTGTTCGCGATGATCGGCGCGCACTACCCGTTCGCGTACGCGGGACCGTACGGGTGGCTCGTGCTGCTCGCGCTGTGCGCCGCCGGCGTGCTCGTGCGGCGCTTCTTCGTGCTGACGCACAAGCGGCGGTTCGTCTTCGCGTTGCCGATCTCGGCGGCAGTCATCGTCGGCGTCGCCGCATTCGCCGTCGCGCCGCGCCCGCAGCGCGGCGCAAGCGCGGTGAGCTATGCGCAGGCCGGGCCCATCGTCGCTCGACGCTGCGCCGTCTGCCACGCCGCGACGCCGACCGAACCCGGCTTCACCGCCCCGCCGATGGGCGTGCTGCTCGACACACCGCAACACGTCGCCGCGAACGCCCGCAGAATCGAGGAACAAGCCGTGAACTCGCACGCGATGCCGCTGGGCAACGTCACCCACATGACCGATGCGGAGCGCGCGACGCTCGGCGCGTGGATCGCGGCGGGAGCGCCGCTGCGATGAGCGCGACGATCTCCACGCACGTCCTCGACGTCGCGCGCGGGACGCCGGCCGCCGGCGTCCCCGTCGCGCTCTACGCGATCGACGGCGAGGAACGCAAGCTGATCGCGAGCGCGGTGACGAACGACGACGGCCGCACCGACGATTCGCTCGCGCGCGTCGAGCGCGCCGGGACGTACGAGCTGGTCTTCGCGGCCGGCGCATACCTGCGCGCCCTCGGCGGCGCGCCCTTCTTGGACGACGTTCCGGTGCGTTTCGTCGTCGCCGCGCCGGAAGGCAAGTACCACGTCCCGCTGTTGCTCTCCGGCGCCGGCTACACGACGTATCGAGGCAGCTAGCGCCGACGTGGCCGCAGAGCGCTAGCCGCAGCGCTGCCGCACGCGGCTAACCGGGGCGCGCGGCTGTCCGCAGGGCGACTACCCGCGTGAGGCCTTGTACGCCGCCCACCCGCCGTACGACGAGATGTCGGGATAGCCGCGTTCCTCGATCAGCGCGCGCGGATAGATCATCGCGTTGGCGGTGCTGCCGTCGTCGAGCTGGATCGGCGCTTCGTAGAGGTCCGGCGGCTCGGTGGAGAGCAGGTGCGCGTGCTCCTCCGGCGTCAGGTCGTACACCTCGCCGGCGATCGCGACGCCGCCTTCGCCCACCTCGTAGATGCCGGGATGCTGGTCGCGCACGGAGTGCAGGCGGTAGATCGGCTTCGTCTTCGCCTCGCGGACGAAGCGTGCCGAACCGATGTTGTCGTGATCGGGCTGCCCGCGCAGCACCGAACCGCAGATGAAGAAGAGCATCGCCGCGTTCGTTCGCGCAGCGCGCGGTCAGCTCTTCGTGAGATGCCGGTCGAAGGCGAGAACCGTCGCCGCGAGCGCCCGGACGCCCAGCGCCAGATCCGCCGGATCGGTGTGCTCCTCGGCGACGTGGCTGCGGCCGCCGGCGCTGGGGACGAAGATCATCGCCGCCGGCGCGATCCGGGCGATGCACATCGCGTCGTGCCCGGCGCCGCTGACGATCGGCAGCGCACGCGAATCGAGCTCGCGGCACACGTCGCCGACGATGGCCGTGAGCGCCGGGTCCATCGCGACCGCGTCGCGGCGTTCGGTCTCCTCGAGCGTCACGCGAACTCCGCGGCGTGCGCCGATCTCCGCGCATGCCGCGCGCAGCTCGCCGGAAACTGTCTCCAACGTCGCGTCTCGCGGAGCCCGGATCTCAGCGCGCAGCGTCGCGCTTCCGGGGATCACGTTCGCCTGGTTCGGTTCGACCACGATCGCGCCGACCGTCGCGACGCATTCGCCCGCCCCGAACGCGAGCCGCTCGAGGCGCAGAACGACCTCAGCTGCCGCAGCGAGTGCGTCCGACCGCTCGTCCATCGGCACCGTTCCGGCGTGGCCGGCGACGCCGTGCAGCTGCACGATGAAGCGCCGCTGTCCGGCGATCGCGCTCACGATCCCGAGCCGTGCGCCGGCGGCCTCGAGAACCGGACCTTGCTCGACGTGCAGCTCGACGTACGCGGCGGGAGGCTGCGTGCTTTCGCGCACGGGCACGTCGCCGAGCGCGCCGTACGGCCCTTCGAACGCATCGGCGAAGCGTTCTCCGTCGTCGGCGGAACGCAGCTCCGCGGCGCGTTCGTACGGCGTGATCCCGGCGTACACCGAGCTTCCGAGCGTCCCGACCGGAAAGCGGCTTCCCTCTTCGCCGGCCCACGCGACGACCTCGATCGGCGACTCGGTCGGCGTACCTTCGCGCGCGAGCTGCGCGAGCACCGCGAGCCCCGCGACGACGCCGTACGCGCCGTCGTACGCACCGCCGCCTTTCACCGTGTCGAGATGCGAGCCGCATTGGATCGGCGCGCGCGCGGCGTCGCGTCCGCCTCGGCGCGCGAACAGATTGCCGGCGCGGTCCTGTTCCACGCGTGCGCCGCACGCGCGAGCCCAGGCGGCGAAGCGCTCGCGCGCCGCGTGCTCGGCCGGCGTGAACAGCGCGCGGTCGATGCCTGCGTCCGTCGCGCCGAGCACCGCCAGCTCGGCGAGCGCGGCGGAGACGTCGTCGACGCGCGCGATCACGGCGTCACCGGAAACGTCGCGATCCAGTGCCGCGCGATGTCGATCCGCCGTGCGATCCACACGTCCGGGAAACTCAGCACGTAATCGAGGAAACGCTCCAGCGCCGCCGCCCGCCCCGGACGTCCCGCGAGGCGCGTGTGCAGCCCGACCGACATCATCTTCGGAGACGCCGCCCCTTCGCGATAGAGCACGCCGAACGCGTCCTTGAGATATTGGAAGAAGTCCTCGCCCGACGTGAATCCCGGCGGCACCGAGAACTTCATGTCGTTGTTGTCCAGCGTGTACGGGATGACCAAGTGCGGCTTGCCGCCGACTCGCGTCCAGTACGGAAGGTCGTCGTTGTACGCGTCGGAGTCGTACAGGAACCCGCCTTCCTCGACGACGAGACGGCGCGTGTTCACGCTCGGTGCGTACCGACAATACCATCCGTACGGCCGTTCACCGATCGTACGCGTCAGCGACTCGATCGCACGCCGCATCTGCGCGCGCTCTTCGTCGACGTCCATCCCGGAGAAGCCAATCCACCGCCAGCCGTGGCAGCACACCTCGTATCCCGCGTCGCGAATCGCCGCGGCGGCCGCGGGATTCCGCTCGAGCGCGAGCGCCGCACCGAAGACCGTGATGGGAATCCTGCGCTCGCCGAACATGCGCATCAGCCGCCAGAAGCCCGCGCGGCTGCCGTACTCGTAGATCGACTCGACGATCAGGTCGCGATTCCCGGACCCGAGCGTGGCCCCCGGGACTTCCGTGAGATAGGTCTCCGATACGCCGTCTCCGTCGCCGATGGAGAGCTCGGAACCTTCCTCGTAGTTCATCACGATCTGAAGCGCAAGACGCGCGCCACCGGGCCATCGCGGATCCGGCGGACGCGCGCCGTATCCGACGAAATCCCGATCGTTGTCCGGCTTCCTGTTCGCGTCCATCACGGGACAAGCCGCGCGACGCGCTCATCACCGGCTGCGATACGTTCAACGAATGACGGCAAACTCACGGTGGAAGCTTCGAGATCGATCGAGGGCAACCTCGCCGGCGCTCATGCGGCACTCACCGTGCACAACGCCAACGATGCGCGCGGCCGGAGCCGAAGTACGATGACGAATCGCACATCAGAGTCCATCGGCCGTGTCAGCGTTTCCGCGCATGTATCTGCCGTACAGGTACTTCGGACCGGTGCATCGTCCACGCGACTTATCAATCAATCTGAAATCGATGAAGTGTCGTAAAGTCCGGCGCCCAAATCAAGCATTGCGGATCGCGTTCAACGATCTCAAGAGCCACGTAGCGAGGATTCGATCGTCGACGCCTCAAACGTCGCATACACTACCGGGTGTGGGCTTCTTGCTACGATGTGCGTTTCTGCCACGTTGACACTCGCTCGTACCGTAGAACAAACCATCAGAAGTTAGGGACAGGGTGTCTATGAAATCCGTGGTTCAACGCGCTGCGGCGCTTGCAGTCGCGCTGGCTTCACTTGCCGGCTGCGCCGCTTCCGGCACAACGCCGCCGGGAGCGACGCAATCGCGAACACCGTCGTGTGGTCCGATAACTCAAGCAGTCACGCGAAATCCACAGTCGTGCGTCGGCGGCAGCAGCGGCTACATGCTGGAGGGTCAGCTGCTTGGCGATCGTGTTTACGGCGAACAGGACAGCACGACTCAGGTCAGCGGCTATGCCGCCAATGCATCAGGAAGTACAGTAACGACGACCACCAGCGTGCTGTCCGGCGATCCGAACGACGGCACGGTCAGCGTGGTGGGGTACGACTCGCTCATCACTCCGGGACCGATCTCCGGTACGTATACGAGCGGGCCGTACCTCTCCGATGGCACGAACGTTCTTCCGAGCGGCGGTACGGTCGTCGTCAATACGGCGGCGAATCAGGCAACCGGAACGATCACCGTCAACGGCGTCCAATGGAACGTCGGCGGCACCGCCGACGCCGACGGCGTGAACATCGACTTTACGGTTACGAACAGCGTCGGAGGTTCGTACGCCTTCAAGCAGCCGTTATCGCTGTACACGCCGACCGCAGGTTCGACGACGTCAAGCGTTGTCCGGGGGGCGGCGGCCGAACGCCAGCCCAAGGATGCGGCTCGTGTGGCCATCGTAGCGGGCGGCGTTGCGGCGACAATGGGTATGATCGCCGCAGTAGCCGCTGTCATTCCAGGCGGGCAGGTCGCGGCTGCGACGGCCGGAATTTGCGCCGCGGCGGCGACGGTCGTTGCCGCAGGCGCGGCAATCGTCGCGTACAACGAAGACCAGGAAAAGAAACAACAGAAGCAGTGACGCCAGGCGGGATGTCGATGAGAAGAGCGCCTTTCCGGCAACGGTCCTTCCGCGGACTTCTGGTTCTCGGGGCGTTGGCCGGGTTTGCAAGCGCAGGAGCGCTCGCGTCTGTGCTGCCGCAGACATGGCGACACACATGGTCCTTCTGGCTGAGCGTCGCGGACGGTGTGATCTTCTGCGTACTGCTCGCGCTCAACGTGTTCGTGCGATCGCAGCCGAACGGCCCACCACCCCCGAGCGTGTAGCGGCGCGACCACAACTCGCGAGGCCCTGCATAGCCCGACGGGCGCCGAGAGACTCGGCTCCCGTCGGCGCTATGCGTCCAACCGCTTGCCGCTCTATACGAGTGCCGTCTCCTTGTGGCGGCCGTACACCTCGACCATCGCCTCGACGAGCTCGCCTTCGGTGCAGAGCGCGCGGACGCAGTCGATCAGGTACGGCATCACGTTGGCCGTGCCGGCGCAGGCGCGCTTCAGCGCGGCGAGCGACGAGTCCACCGCCGCAGCGTCGCGCTCGGCACGCAGCGCGCGCACGGAGGAGGCCTGTTCGCGCTCGATCTCGGTTCCGATCTTCAGCAGCTCGAGCTCGATCTTCTCGTCAGGCTTCTCGAAGGCGTTGATGCCGACGATCGCGCGCTCGCCCGACTCGATCGAGCGCTGGTACCGGTACGACGCGTCGTGCATTTCGCGTTGCGGATAGCCCGCTTCGACCGCCGCGACCATCCCGCCGAGCTCTTCGATGCGGTCGAAGTACCCCAGCACTTGCCGTTCGATCTCGTCGGTGAGCGCCTCGACGAGGTACGACCCTCCGAGCGGGTCCGCGACGTTCGTCACGTTGGTCTCGTAGGCGAGGATCTGCTGCGTGCGCAGGGCGACCTCCACGGCCTTCTCGGTCGGAAGCGCGAGCACTTCGTCCATCGAGTTGGTGTGCAGCGACTGCGTCCCGCCGAGCACGGCGGCCAAGGCCTCGTAGGCGACGCGCACGATGTTGTTCTCGGGCTGCTGACGCGTCGCGCTGCAGCCGGCGGTCTGCGTGTGGAAGCGCAGCTGCCACGAGCGCGGGTCCTTCGCGCCGTACACTTCGCGCATGCGGCGCGCGTAGATGCGGCGCCCGGCGCGGAACTTCGCGATCTCTTCGAAGAAGTCGAGATGGCTGTTGAAGAAGAACGACAAGCGCGGCGCGAACGCGTCGACGTCGAGCCCGCGCTCGATGCCCAGCTCGACGTACGCGAAGGCGTCGGCCAGCGTGAACGCAAGCTCCTGCACGGCCGTCGATCCGGCTTCACGGATGTGATAACCGGAGATTGAGATCGTGTTCCACTTCGGCATCTCGCGCGTGCAGAACTCCATCATGTCCCCGATGATCCGCATGTGCGGACGCGGCGGAAAGATCCATTCTTTCTGCGCGATGTACTCTTTGAGGATGTCGGCCTGCATCGTGCCGCCCAGCGCCGCGCGCGGAATCCCTTTGTTCTCCGCCGCGACGATGTACTGCGCGAGGATGACGCACGCCGGCCCGTTCATCGTCATCGACGTCGTGATCTTCGCGAGGTCGATCCCTTCGAAGAGCGTCTCCATGTCGCGCACGCTGTCGACCGCGACGCCGCACCGCCCCACTTCGCCGCGGGCGTGCGGGCTGTCGGAGTCGTAGCCCATGAGCGTCGGCATGTCGTAGGCGACCGAGAGCCCCGTCTGGCCTTGCTCGAGCAGGAAATGGTACCGCCGGTTCGTCTCGCGCGCGGTCGCGAAGCCGGAGACTTGCCGAGTCGTCCAGAGCCGCGAGCGGTACATCGTCGGGTGCAGCCCGCGGGTGTACGGGTATTCGCCGGGCAGCCCAAGGTCGCGCACGGGGTCGAGGTGCGCGACGTGCTCCGGCCCGTACACGACGTTCAGCGGGATGTCGGACATCGTGCGGTCGATCGCGCCCGAACCGACGCCCTTGCGCATCGGCGCGGCGGCGGCTTTGGCCTCCCAGCGCTCGACGAGCTCGACGTACTCAGGCGTCACCTCCCCGCCGGCGGGACGGGTGCGTTCCAAGCTCTGCGTCATTGGGCCCGGGCCTTCGGTCTGTCCGCGTTCCATACCCGCGCGCGGGGCCGATGCGGATGGTCGCACGCCTTCTCGCCGTACAGAGCGATCGTTCTTCGCGGCCCCGGGCGGTGGGCCGGGTCGGCGGCCTCGTCGCAGAATAGCGCATTGCATGCTGCGGGTCGTCGCAGTCAACGGCTACCGTTCACTGCGCGATCTGGTGCTGCCGCTCGCGCCGCTGACGCTCGTCACCGGCGCGAATGGCAGCGGAAAGACGAGCCTGTATCGCGCACTGCGCCTGCTCGCCGACGCCGCCGCGAACTCCGTCGTCGCGTCGCTCGCGCGCGAGGGCGGCCTGCGCTCGACGCTCTGGGCCGGCTCGCAGAAGGGCGTCACGCTCGGCGAACCGGTCGCCCTGCGGCTCGGCTTCGCCGGCGACGTCTACGGCTACGCGATCGACCTCGGTCACCCGATCCCCTCGAACTCGGCGTTCGTGTTCGATCCCCGCGTGAAGCGCGAAAGCATCTGGCACGGGCCGGTCTACCGTCCGCGCGGTGCGATGGTCGAGCGCCGCAACAACCTCGTCCAGACGATGTCCGCCGACGACGACGGACCTGTCGTGCTGACCGAAGACCTCGCCGACACCGACAGCATGCTCGGTAGCATCGCGGACCCGATGCGGGCGCCGGAGATGCTGGAGATCCGCGAAGCCGTGCGGCGCTGGCGCTTCTACGATCAGTTCCGGACCGATTCCGACGCCCCGGCGCGGCGTCCGCAGATCGGCACGTACTCGCCCGTCCTCGCGGACGACGGCGGGAATCTCGCCGCCGTGCTCCAGACGATCGTCGAGATCGGCGACCGCGACGCCCTCGCCGCAACCATCACGGATGCGTTCCCGGGAAGCCGGCTCACCGTCGACACCGACGGCCCGTTCGACGTCCGCTTCGCCCAGCGGGGATTGACGCGTCCGCTGCGCGGCGCCGAGCTCTCCGACGGAACGCTGCGCTATCTGCTCTGGAGCGCGGCGCTGCTGACGCCCCGGCCGCCGCAGCTCATGGTGCTGAACGAACCGGAGAACAGCCTGCACCCGGACCTGCTCGAAGCCCTCGCGCGGCTCATTCTGGTCGCGGCGGAGCGCACGCAGGTGGTCGTCGTCTCGCACGCGCCGCCGTTGATCGCCGCGCTCGCCGCGTCTCCGGCGTGCTCGCACGTGCGGCTGCGCAAAGAGGACGGCGAAACGCTGGTCGACGGCCTGACGCGGCTGGACGCACCGCGCTGGCAGTGGCCGAGCCGCTGATACGAGCCCTTCGTGCATGGAAAATGCAAGGCCGGTTGAATTACTTGTCTCAAGTAGTGGCATTTGCGACGCCGAGCTCGGCGATGGAACGGTCGACGTCGCGATCGCCAACGCGCCGGCGAAGGCGAGCAGCACATACTTCAGCGGCCGATGCGGCCCCTGACGTCGTGTTTCGATGACCCCGGCGGCGCGCAGCTCGTTGACCAGTGTGTTCACCTGCGACTCCGTTACGCCGATCCACGCGGCGAGATCGCGGCGATGAACCTGCACCGCGCCTGTGTCGAGCGCGCCGGGCGTCCCTATCAGCAGCTGATATAGCAGGCGCGCTGACGACGAGAGCGTCGGATCTTTCATCACGGCCTGCGGTGCCGTAATTTTGGCACGGCGAACAGGCGTTTGATTCGCAGGCGTGGAAGACGACAAGTGACGCTCCTCGTGATGGTGGGGCGTCGGGTCGGTCGCGCGAACGCTCCCGGTCCTCGGCCCCGAGGGTGATCCCTTGGGGTCGAGCCATTTCTACGTCAGCGAGGGCGCTCCTTTGTAACGAACACTTTACTCGACGTCAAAGGGGGCGGCCGCCATGACGTCGCAGCGCCCGCCCCTCGGGATCAGGATGAACCCGGGAAGCTCGTCGAGGCCAAGGAGGGCACGATGTTCGAGCAGATCGCGGCGCGTCTGATGGGGCGCCTCGGTGGCGTTTTCGGCGACGACGCTTTGAGCGACGCCGCGTTCGACGT
>Ga0070741_10000807_pt1 | contig 104652 bp, 99 predicted proteins | sample Coa_R1_4_FD_66440 | JGI IMG/M metagenome (GOLD analysis project Ga0070741, IMG submission 66440) | Surface soil microbial communities from Centralia Pennsylvania, which are recovering from an underground coalmine fire - Coalmine... | ecosystem: Environmental > Terrestrial > Soil > Unclassified...
TCTGGGCAACGCGATCGGCATGATCTACGGCGCGCTGAAGAACGGCAGCCCGCTGGTGGTAACGGCGGGCCAGCAAGATACGCGCCTGCGCCTGCGCGATCCGGTGCTGGGCCACGATCTCGCGGCGATGGCGGCGCCGGTGACGAAGTGGAGCGTGCAGGTCGAGAGCGCCGACGAGCTGGGGCCCATTCTCCAGCGCGCCTTCAAGATCGCCAACGAGGCGCCCAGGGGGCCGGTGTTCGTCGCCCTGCCGATCAACGTGATGGAGCAGGAGACGAACATCGCGGCCGGCAAGCCGGCGACGCTCTACGAGAAGAGTCGCCCCGATCCGGCCGGCATCGCCGCGATGGCGAAGCTGCTCGCGGCGGCCAAGGCGCCTTCCATCGTCGCCGGCGATGACATTGCGCGCGCCGGTGCGGATGGCACCCTGGTCAAGCTGGTCGACAAGCTCGGCGCCTCGGTGTGGTTCGAGGGGTTGCGCGCGCGCAATTCCTTCCCGACCGACCATGCCGCCTATCGCGGCACGCTCGCCTTCGATGCGCCGGGCGTGGCCAAGCAGTTCGCCAACGCCGATCTCGTGCTGATGGTGGGCGGGCCGTTCTTCGAGGAAGTCTGGTACGGGCCCGGATCGCCGTTCGCGGCCGGAACAAAAGTCCTGCAGATCGAGCAAGCGCAGTCGCGGCTGGCCTACAATTTCGCCGTCGATGCCGGCGTGCTGGGCGATGTCGGCGCGGCGCTCGAGGCGCTCGAGCAGGCGCTGCCAAAGGTCGACGGCGCCGCCAGGCGCAACGAGGCGATGAAGGCGCAGCGTGCGGCCGAGGATGCGGCGCAAAAGGCGCGGGTCGAGAAGGCGTGGTCGCGCTCGCCGACCTCGATGGCGCGCTGCATGGCCGAGATCAAGGCGGGCGCGCCGAAGGACGTGGTCGTGGTCGACGAGACGATCACCGCCAATCTCGACCTGTTCAAGACCTTCACCTTCAGGGGCGCGGACGACTATTTCTCCGGCCGCGGCGGCGGCATCGGCCAGGGCGTGGCCGGCGCGCTGGGTGTCGCGGTGGCGCAGAAGAAACGGCCGGTGCTCTGTCTCTCGGGCGACGGCTCGTCGATGTACTCGATCCAGGCGCTGTGGACGGCCGCCCATCACGAGCTGCCGATCGTGTTCGTGATCCTGGCCAATCGCGAGTATCGCGTGCTGAAGCACAATATCGACGCCTATCGCGCGCGCTTCGACGTGAAGTCGAACAAGCCCTACATGCACATGGATCTCGGCAACCCGACCATGGGCTTCATCGACATGGCCAAGGGCATGGGCGTGGCCGGCAGCTATGTGAGCAAGGCCGACGACATCCAGGCCGCCGTCGCGGCCGCCTTCAAATCCGGCAAGCCGCGCCTGCTCGAGATCGAGATCGAAGGAAAGAGATGAGTCCGTCGTCCCGACCGAGCGAAGCGAGCGGAGGGACGACGGTCCTTACTATTTCTTCTTCGCCGGGCGCTTGGCGCCGATGGCGCGGACCTTGGCTTGGTGCGCGCGGGCCGCGCCCGTCAGCATCGGCAGGTCGTTGCCCGCGAGCAGGAGCTTCACGCCCTTGCCGATATAGAGCGCCAGCAGTTCCTCTGAGTAGGCGCCGCCCATGCCGGGGAACTTCTTGTGCTTCCTGCAGGCGGCCACGACCTTGTCGACCGCGGCCTGGACCTTCTCGTGGCCGTTCTCGCCCGGGATGCCGAGCTCGACCGAGAGATCGGACGAGCCGACCAGCAGGCAGTCGATGCCCGGCACGGCGGCGATCGCCTCGGCGTTCTTCACTGCCTTGGGCGTCTCGATCATCACCGTGACCAGCACGTTATCGTTCGCCTTCTTGATGAAGTCGCCCATCTTCATCGGCGCATAGTCGAACTGCGCCTGGCCGCCGCCGACCGAGCGATGGCCGACGGGCGGGTAGCGCAGGCGATCGGCAATCTCCTTGGCCTCTTCCGCGGTGTCGACATGCGGGATCACGATGCCCAGCGCGCCGCCGTCGAGCAGCCGGGTCGCCATGGCCAATTCGCCATAGGGCACGCGGACGATCGGGGCGATGCCGGAATCCTGGGCGGCGACGCAGATCTCGGCCGCGGTCTCGATCGACATCACGCCGTGCTCGAGGTCGAGGAACAGCCAGTCGAAGCCCGCCGCCTTCATGACCTTGATGATGTCGACGTTGCGCACCAGGCGCACGCCGATGCCGATGGCGAGCTGGTTTTTCTTCAGTCGCGCCTTGGCACTGTTGGTTGCCGTTGCCATGGGTTCCCTCCCGCTCTGGATGCGATAAGCTAGTCCGCATGACCTTCCATGTCGAACGGATCGACCATGTCGTGCTGCGGGTCCGCGACCTCGCCAGCATGGTGCGCTTCTACGAGCAGGCGCTGGGCTTCAAGGTCGAGCGCACCATCGACCGGCTCCATCTGGTGCAGATGCGGGCCGGCGCCTCGATGCTCGACCTCGTGCAGGGCGAGCGGCCGGACGCGGGCGTGTCCGGCAACATGGATCACCTGGCGTTTCGCGTGGAGCCGTTCGACCGCGAGTCGATCGCTGCGAAACTCGGCACGCTCGGAATTGCGATTGGCGAAACCGTGCAGCGCTACGGCGCGGAAGGAACCGGCCCTTCGGTCTATTTCAACGATCCCGAGGGCAATCAGATCGAGCTGAAGGGACCATCACAATAGTTTGGTCCGTTTTGGCTTGGCGGTTGCACACGATGTGCTAGCTTGCCTGGCACGGGGATCCAACAACAACACGCTTTGGTCGCGTTCGTCTGGGAGGAAATCGAGATGCGTTCTGCGTTGGCATTCGTTGCCGTGAGTTTTGCTGCCTTGGCGGCGGGCGGGCCGGTGTCGGCCCAGGTCCGCGGCGGCACGTTGCACATTTCCCATCGCGACAATCCGCCCAGCGCCTCGATCCACGAGGAGTCGACGATCTCGGTCGTGCAGCCCTTCATGGCGGTGTTCAACAATCTCGTGGTGTTCGACCCCAACGAGAAGGTCAACAGCCCCGACCATATCGTGCCCGACCTGGCCGAGAGCTGGTCGTACAGTTCCGACAACAAGAAGCTCACCTTCAAGCTGCGCCAGGGCGTGAAGTGGCACGACGGCAAGCCGTTCACCGCGGCCGACGTCAAGTGCACGTTCGACGCGCTGCGCGGCAAGGGCGACGAGCAGCACCCGATCATCCGCAAGAACCCGCGCGAGATCTGGTACAAGCACCTCGCCGACGTCACGACCAACGGCGACTTCGAGGTGACCTTCACGCTCGACGCGCCGCAGCCCTCGTTCCTGTCGATGCTGGCCGGCGGCTACACGCCGATCTATTCCTGCCATGTGCCGGATCGCGTCATGCGCTCCAAGCCGATCGGCACCGGCCCGTTCAAGGTGGTCGACTTCAAGCGCAACGAATCGATCAAGCTGGTGCGCAATCCCGACTACTGGAAGAAGGGCAAGCCCTATCTCGACGCGATCGACTGGAAGATCGTGCCCAACCGCTCGACGCGCGTGCTGGGCTTCGTGTCGGGCGAGTTCGACATGACGTTCGACAGCGACATCACCTTTCCGCTGCTGAAAGACGTGATGTCGCAGAAGAAGGACGCGGTGTGCGAGGCGCGGCCGACCAACGTCAATTCCAACATCCTGATCAACCGCGACGCGCCGCCGTTCGACAATCCGCAGGTCCGCAAGGCGATGGTGCTGGCGATCGACAGCAAGGCGTTCAACACCATCCTGAGCGAGGGCCACGACCTCGAGGGTGCCGCCATGCTGCCGCCGCCGGCCGGCGTCTGGGGCATGCCCAAGGACATGCTGGCGACGCTGCCCGGCCATTCGCCGGACATCGAGAAGAACCGCGCCGAGGCGCGCAAGATCATGGAGGGCCTGGGCTACGGACCCAACAAGCCGCTCAAGATCAAGGTGGCGACGCGCAACATAGCGATCTACCGCGACCCGGCGGTGATCCTGATCGACCAGCTCAAGCAGATCTACATCGAGGGCGAGCTCGATCCGATCGATACGACCATCTGGTACGGCAAGATCCAGCGCAAGGACTACCAGATCGGCATGAACCTAACCGGCGTCGGCATCGACGATCCCGACGTCAATTTCTACGAGAATTTCTACTCGACCTCGACGCGCAACTACACCGGCTACAAGAACCCGGAGGTCGACAAGCTGATCGACCAGCAGTCGGCCGAAGTCGACCACGACAAGCGCAAGAAGCTGGTGTGGGAGATCGAGAAGAAGCTGGCCGAGGATGCGGCGCGGCCGGTGATCGGCCACAACGTCGCCAACACCTGCTGGACGCCCAAGCTGAAAGGGCTCGTGCTCCAGGTGAACAGCATCTACAACGGCTGGCGCTTCGAAGACGTCTACCTGGAGAAATAGGAGCAGAAAGGACCGATGGGAGCCTACCTCGCCCGACGCTTCCTGTTGATGGTCCTGACCCTGCTCGGGATGTCGGTGCTGATCTTCGTCATGCTGCGGCTGGTGCCGGGCAACATCGCCGACATCCTGGTCGACGCTGCCGGCATCGCCGACGCCAAGGAGAAGGCCAAGATCGCCCACGATCTTGGCCTCGACCGGCCGATCGTCGAGCAGTACGGCCAGTGGATCGGCGGGCTGGCGCACGGCGATCTGGGCTACGCCTACGTCTCCGAGCGGCCGGCCATCGAGGAGATCGCGCCGCGCATCCCGATCAGCGCCAAGCTGGCCGGCATGGCGATCTTCTTCGCCGTGCTGTTCGGCGTGCCGCTCGGCGTGCTGAGCGCGGTGCGCCAGAACACCAAGCTCGACTATTTCCTGCGCGTGGTCAGCCTCAGCGGGCTTTCCTTCCCGTCGTTCTGGCTCGGCCTGCTGGTGCTGATGGCGTGCGTTCAGCTGATCGGCAAGATCCCGATCTACGACACCGACACGCACGGTTTCTTCAACCAGGTGAAGATGCTGATCCTGCCGGCGATGACGGTGGGCTTCCGAAGTTCGGCGCTGATCATGCGGCTCACCCGTTCGTCGATGCTCGAGGTGCTGCGCCAGGACTACATCCGCACCGCGCGATCGAAGGGCGCTTCGTCCATGTCGGTCAACTACGACCACGCGCTGCGCAATGCGCTGCTGCCGGTGGTGACGGTGATCGGCATCGAGGCGGCCTTCCTGGTGGGCGGCCTGATCGTCACCGAAACGGTGTTCAACATCCCCGGCGTGGCGCGCTTTCTCGTCGAGGCCATCCTGTGGCGCGACTATCCGATCGTGCAGAACCTGGTGATGCTGATCGCCTTCGTCGTGGTGACGGTGAATTTCCTGGTCGACATGGCCTACATGGCCCTCGACCCGCGCATCAAGTTCGCGGACTGACGGCGGGAGACCGACATGGCCACCATCATCGACCATGAGGCCGAGCTCTCCCGCGCCGGGGCCAACGTCCACAGCACCTGGGGCCAGCTGAGGTTCCTCGCCCGGCGCTATCCGCTGGGCGCCGTCGGCTTCGTCATCGTGCTGGTGTTCGTGCTGACGGCGGTGTTCGCCGACTACATCGCGCCGGTCGACCCGACCGCGACCAACGCCAAGTTCTCGCTCGCCAGGCCGGGCTCCATGTTCTGGCTGGGCGCCGACTTCATGGGCCGCGACATGTTCAGCCGCATCGTGCATGGCGCTCGCATCTCGCTGGCCGTCGGTGCCGGCGCCATGGGACTGGGCGCGCTGATCGGCATCAGCGTCGGCCTGGCGAGCGGCTATCTCGGCGGCACGGTCGATCTGCTGGTCCAGCGCCTGCTCGACATCATGCAGGCCCTGCCGCTGCTCGTCATGGCGATCATGATGGCGGCCTCGCTCGGCCCCTCGATGCAGAACACGATCTTCGCCATCGCCATCCCGCTGGTGCCGACCGTGGCGCGCGTGGTCCGTTCCTCGACCCTGTCGCTGCGCGAGCAGCCGTTCGTCGAGGCGGCGCGCGCCGTCGGCATGGGCGAGCTGCGCATCGCCGTGCGCCACGTGCTGCCCAACACCCTGGCGCCGCTGATCGTGCTGGCGACGGCCCAGCTCGGCTCGGCCATCCTGGTCGAGGCGTCGCTGTCGTTCCTCGGCCTCGGCGTGCCCGAGCCCCACCCGTCATGGGGCCGCATGCTCTCCGAATCGGCCGCCGAGTACGTGCGCACCGCGCCGTGGCTGGTGATCTTCCCGGGCGTCGCCATCAGCCTCACCGTGTTCGGCACCAACCTCTTGGGCGACGCGCTGCGCGACATCCTCGACCCGCGCCAACGTTCATGACGGACCTGCTCGAAGTCGCCGACCTCGGCACGTGGTTCTACACGCGCCAGGGCATCGTCAAGGCGGTGGACGGCGTGGACTTCTCGGTCGCCGCCGGCGAGACGCTGGCGATCGTGGGCGAATCGGGCTGCGGCAAGAGCATGACGGCGCTGTCGCTGATGCGCCTGATCCCCGATCCGCCGGGCCGCATCGTCTCGGGCTCGGTGAAGCTCGCCGGCCGCGACCTGCTGGGGCTGAGCGAGCCCGAGATGCGCAAGGTGCGCGGCAACGACATCTCGATGATCTTCCAGGAGCCGATGACGTCGCTCAATCCGGTGATGACGATCGGCAAGCAGATCAGCGAGGCGTTGATCCTGCATCGCGCGCTCGACAAGAAGGCGGCCTGGAAGCGCGCGGTCGAGATGCTCGACCTGGTGCGCATCCCCGAGCCCGGCCAGCGCGCCAAGGAATACCCGCATCAGCTCTCCGGCGGCATGCGCCAGCGCGCCATGATCGCCATGGCGCTCGCCTGCAATCCCAAGGTGCTGATCGCCGACGAGCCGACCACCGCGCTCGACGTCACCATCCAGGCGCAGATCCTCGAGCTGATCGTCGAGCTGCAGCGCGAATTCGGCGCCGCCGTGATCCTGATCACGCACGATCTCGGCGTGGTGGCCGAGACCGCGCGCCGGGTGATCGTGATGTATGCCGGCCGCAAGGTCGAGGAGGCCGAGGTCGGCGAGTTGTTCGCCCGGCCGATGCACCCCTATACGCGCGGCCTGATGGCCTCGATCCCGCGGCTCGACCTCTTGCGCGGCGCCGACAAGAACGACATCGAGAGCCTGCAGGCGCGCCTGCAGGAGATCCCCGGCATCGTGCCGCCGCTGTTCGCGCTGCCCGAAGGCTGCGCCTTCGCGCCGCGCTGTGCCAAGGCGAGCGACAAGTGCCGCCTCGAGCGGCCGGCCTACGAGCAGAAGAGGACGGGACACTTCGCGGCCTGTTGGCATGCCGATGGCTGAGGTCGCGACGCCCGCCACCGAGGTCCCTGTGCTTGAAGTGAAGGACCTCAAGAAGCATTTCCCGGTGAAGAAGGGCCTGCTGCGCCGCACCGTCGGCCATGTCTATGCCGTCGACGGTGTCACCTTCACCATCGGCCAGGGCGAGACGCTGGGGCTGGTGGGCGAATCGGGCTGCGGCAAGACCACGGCCGGGCGCGCCATCCTGCGGCTGATCGAGCCGAGCGCCGGCTCGGTGAAGGTCGAGGGGCGGGAGATCACGCAGCTTTCCAAGGCGGAGATGCGGCCCTATCGCCGGCAGATGCAGATCGTCTTCCAGGATCCGTTCTCGTCGCTCAACCCGCGCATGACGGCGGGCGACATCGTGGGCGAGCCGCTGCTGGTGCACGGCGTGGCGAGCCGGCGCGAGCGCGGCGAGAAGGTGGCCGCGCTGTTCGCCCGCGTCGGCCTGCGGCCGGCGCAAATGGCCAATTACCCGCACCAGTTCTCCGGCGGCCAGCGGCAAAGGATCGGCATCGCCCGCGCGCTGGCGCTCGGCCCCCGGCTGATCGTCGGCGACGAGCCCGTGTCGGCGCTCGACGTCTCGATTCAGGCGCAGGTCATCAACCTGCTGCAGGACCTGCAGCGCGAGCGCCGGCTCTCCTACCTGTTCATTTCCCACAATCTCGCGGTCGTCGAGCACATCAGCCACCGCATCGCCGTGATGTATCTCGGCCGCATCGTCGAATACGCCGACACGCGCTCGATCTTCACCCGGCCGCAGCATCCCTATACCGAGGCGCTGATGGCGGCAGTGCCGGTGCCCGATCCGACGGTCAAGCGGCAGAAGAGGGTGGTGCAGGGCGACGTGCCGAGCCCGGTCAATCCGCCGGCCGGCTGCCACTTCCACACCCGCTGTCCCTATGCCGTGGCACGCTGCAAGAGCGAGACGCCCCTGCTGCGCGAAATTGCTCCGGGGCATCACGTTTCCTGTCATTTACGCTAAGCTCTCCCCGAAAAGGGAGGCGAACGCGTCATGGCCGATTGGGACTACATCATCGTGGGCGGCGGCTCGGCGGGCTGCGTACTGGCCAACCGGCTGAGCGAGGATCCGAGCGTCAAGGTGCTGTTGCTCGAGGCCGGTCCCGCCGACCGCTCGATGTGGATCGACATCCCGGCCGGCTTCACCAAGCTCCTGAACCACAAGCACTTCAACTGGAACTTCGAGATGGAGGCGGAGGAAGGCATGGCCGGCCGCCGCATCCCGTGCCCGCGCGGCCGCACGCTCGGCGGCTCGTCGTCGATCAACGGCATGCTCTATGTGCGCGGCCAGCCGCTCGACTACGACACGTGGAGCCAGCTCGGCTGCCGCGGCTGGAGCTACGAACAGATCCTGCCCTACTTCAAGAAGTCCGAGAATTTCGAGGGCGACGGCGATGCGAGCCGCGGCAAGGGCGGGCCGCTGAACGTCGCCCACATGCGCCAGCACCATGAGCTGTGCGACGCTTTCATCGATGCCGCCGCGGCGAGCGGCTATCCCAAGAACAAGGACTACAACAACGGCAACCAGGAAGGCTTTGGCTACTACCAGGTGACGATGAAGGACGGCAAGCGCTGGTCGGCGGCACGCGCCTTCCTCGATCCGGCGCGCACGCGACCGAACCTCACCATCCAGACCGACGCGCTGGTACGGCACATCATTCTCGACGGCAAGCGCGCCGTGGGCGTCGCCTATTCGGTGCGCGGCGACAATCGTGAGGCGCGTTGCGGCCGCGAGGTCATCGTGTCATGCGGCGCCGTGCAGTCGCCCGGCGTGCTCGAGCATTCCGGCATCGGCCAGCCCGAACTGCTGCGGAAATTCGGCATCGAGGTCAAGCACGAGCTGAAGGGCGTCGGCGAGAATTACGGCGACCACTTCGCGCCGCGCATGAACTGGCGCTGCAAGGCCGACGTCTCGACGCTCAACCAGGAAACGCGCGGGCTGAACCTCGTGCGCGAGGTGCTGAAGTACTACACCACGGGCAAGGGTGCGCTCGCGCTTACTGCGGGCGTGGTCTATGGCTTCGTGCGCACGCGGCCGGGTCTGGAATCGCCCGACATGCAGTTCCACATGGCGCATGCGAGCTACGACAGCGCGCAAAAGCGCCTGCTCGAACGCGAGCCCGGCATGACGGTGGTGATCGGCCAGTGCCGGCCCGATTCACGCGGCTCGATCCACATCAAGTCGGCGACGCCGGGAACCGAGCCGGCGATCCGGCCGAACTTCCTGTCGGCGCAGACCGACCGCGACGCGGTGGTGGCGGGCATGCAGATCGCCCGCAAGATCGTCTCGCATCCGTCGATGGCGAGGTACATCGCCTTCGAGAACAATCCCGGCGACAAGGTGCAGAGCTACGACGAGTGGCTCGACTTCGCCCGCCGCACCGGCCAGACGACCTATCACGTCATCGGCACCTGCAAGATGGGCAGCGATCCGATGGCGGTGGTCGACGAGCGGCTGCGCGTGCGCGGCCTCGCCGGCCTGCGCGTCATCGATGCCTCGATCATGCCGACCGTGACCTCGGGCAACACCAACGCGCCCACCATCATGGTGGCCGAGAAGGGCGCCGACATGATCAAGCAGGATGCCAAGGACGGGGGAGTTAAACTCGCAGCATAGGAGGAACGCCCATGAATGCCGACGCCAAGAAAGCCGTCCTGCGGATGATTCCCTACGGCATCTACGTGCTCACCGCCGATGACGGCAAGGGCAACGTCGCCGCCGCCACCGTCAATTGGGTGACGCAGACCGCCTTCGCGCCGCCGCTGGTCGTGGTCGGCGTGAAGACCGATTCGGGGGCCTATCAGGTCGTCAAGACGGCCAAGGCGTTCGCCCTCAACATGCTGGGCAAGGAGCACAAGGGCCTCGCCTTCACCTTCTTCAAGCCCGCGGCCGTGGCCGACGGGAAGCTGAGCGGGCAAGCCTATCGCAAGGGCACGACCGGCGCGCCGCTGCTCGAGGCGGCGCCGGGCGCCGTCGAATGCCGCGTCACCTCGATCGTCGAGCAGGGTGACCACCACATCGTGGTCGGCGAGGTGGTCGAGGCGCACCAGGCCAAGCCGTTCACCGGCCGGCCGGATGCCGCCATCCTCGAGATGAAGGAGCTGGGCGACAACGTGTTCTACGGCGGCTAGACCCTTGTGAAATTTCAACGGCCTGGCCGGCCGCCGCACAGGCGGCCCAGGGTATTTGCAGTTAGGTGTCTCAGGCGTCTCAGCCGTCTCACGTGTCTCAGGCGTCTCACGCTGTCTCACCAGGGGGGTGGGGGTGTTCCGTGAGACTCGGGACAGAAAGCCTTATGCCATCGGCATCGGAGGCGTCTCAGCCGGCTGAGATTCGAGGCGGCCGCTGAGACTCGCGGGCGCCTAAAGCGATCACCGTGCTACGTCGTCTGAACCGCCGGTTCTCCGAGCGAGAGCATGAGCCGGTTGGCCCAGTTGAAGAACGAGGCCGCGTTGATGATGTCGACAATCGCGAGATCGTCGAGGCCGGCCTTGCGCAGGCGGTCTATCTCCTCGGCGCCGAAATCGATCGGTATCGCGGTCAATGCGACCGAGGCGGCGACGATCGCGTTCCAGCGCTCGTCGCCCGCGTCGGCGCCGACGCCCTTGTCGAGCAGGCGATCGACGTCGGCCTCGCGCTTGCCGTAGATCGCGGCGTGGCGGGCGTGCACCGAGGCGCAGTAGATGCAGCCGTTGAAGCGCGAGGTGGCGGCGGCCGCAAGTTCGCGCTCGGCGCGCGGCGCCCCGGACTGCGGGTTGTAGAAGATGTCCTTGTCGGTGCGGGTGCGCGCCTCGAGGATGTCGGGATCGCGCGCCAGCAGGCGGAAGTAATCCGACTTCGAGCGCGCGGCGTCGACCAGGCTGTCCTTCTGGCGCGGGGTCAGCGCCGCCTCGGCGACCGGCTCGAGCCAGGGCAGCCAGTCCAGCATGTCGCGCGTGAAGGCATGTGGCGCGCTGTGCGGCGGCGGTTTGATCGTGTTGTCTGTGGTCATGCAGGTCTCGCGGCGAGTGCCTTCAGTCCGGCGACGACGCGGATCTGGAAGGCGAGGAAGGAAACCAGTTGGGAGAGCGTGACCAATTCGGTCGCCGACCAGCCGGCATCGAGCATGGCCTGCAGCGAGGCGGGTCTGGCGTCGCGCGGATGGTAGACCAGCATGTGGACATGTTCGAAGGCTGTCGCCAGGCGCTCGCCCAGCACGTGCCGTGCCGGCACCGTCACCGAATAGACCAGGCCGTCGTGGTTCTCGATCGTGAGCGGTCCGGAAGGATAGTGCCCGTAGGGGCCGTGCGCGTGCGCGGTCACGGCCTCGCTCGCCACGGCGACCTGCAGTTCGGCCGGGGCGCCCGCTTCCGTGAGCTTTGCCTTGTAGAATTCCTGCGTCTCGGGCCGGCCATGCAAGGCAGCGACGAAGGCCGCCACGGCCGCGCGTTCCAGTCCGGAGAAGTTGCCGTATGTCTTGGGCGAGAACAGCGAATCGTAGCTCGTCTGCGCGTGTTTCTTGGCCTCCGGGCGGTTGTCGCGCGCCTTGTCGAGGGCCGAGCCGGCCGCGATGCCGGCCAGCTGGTTGATCACGTCGCTCATGCCACGCGCCTCGCTCCCGACTCGCGGTTGGGCACCCACCCCAGCGCCGGGCCCACTTTCTCGGCCACCAGCTCGATCGAGCGCATGATGAAGGCATGCGGCGGGTCGATCGAATGGCTCTGCACCGTCATGTCGGTGGCGCGCTTCAGCACATCGTCGGCCATCAGCGAGGCCGTGACCTCGTCGGCCGTGCCGACATGGATGTCCATGGCCGTGATCAGGTCGCCCACCAGGTTGCCGGATGAGAGATCGCCGGTCGCCGCCAGCCGGTGGCGGAAACGGTTCAGTCCGGTCTCGGCGAGCCGCAGCGCCTCGTCGCGGTCGTCGGCGACGAACACCGTGCGCGAGGCGAGGATGCGCGGGCTGCGGCCCTTCGGCAGGGCGGCGAGATAGGCATCGATCATCGGGTTCTGGATGTCGGCCAGCGAGGCGCGCGGATTGTCGGGCGGCCGCGGCTGGGTGCGCGACAGCATCAGCCCGTCGCCCGCCAAGCCGGCGCGGCGCGCGCCCTCGACCGAAAAGGTCGCCTGCCAGATGCGGTCGACCAGGGTCGGGCTCGACGGATAGAGCCTGTCGCCGCCGGGCAGCGCGCCGCCCGACCATGCCGTGCGCATGCTCTCGAGGTTGCCGTGCATCAGCGCGTGACGGTCCTTGGCGTCGAGGCCGAAGGCGGTGAAGGCGGTGAGATTGCCGCCCGGTCCGACGCCCACCTCGAGGCGGTGGTCGCACATCAGGTCGAGCACGGCGGCGTCCTCGGCGACGCGCACCGGCATCTCGAGCGGCAGGGTGACGATGCCGGTGCCGAGCCGGATGCGCGTGGTGCGCGCCGCCGCTTGGGCGAGGAACACGAACGGCGCCGGCAGGCCGCCTTCGCCCTCGTGGAAATGGTGCTGCGCGATCCACGCCGAATCGAAACCGCAGCGCTCGGCCTGCTGGATCTGCGCCAGCGCCAGCCGGTAGCGTTCCGCGGCGGTGGCCTCGTCGAGCAGCCGGGTGAAGAAGCCCAGCCGCTTGATCGATATCTTGCTGCTCATCGAGGGAGAGCTTAGCCCCCCAGCAGCGCCGGCGCAGCCTTCACTTCCTTGCGCTCGACCTTCTTCACGATCTCGGTGAGCTTGGCATGAGTGGGCGCCGGCACGCCGATATAGTTGCCGCGCTCGGCGATGTAGCCGTTCATGAACTCGATCTCGGTGCGCCGTCCCTTGCGGATGTCCTGAGCCATCGAGGGCCGCTGGATGTCGGCGCGCGGGTTGGGATTGGTGTTGGAGCCCGGCCGCAGGATGGCCTCGATCTCGTCGAGCGCGGCCTTGTCGCCTTCGCCCGCCCTGGCCAGGGTCTCGGGCACCATCTTGCCGATATTCTCGATGTGGTAGCCGAGCGCCTGGCCGACCCGCACGGCCTCGCTGCCGAGCTTGATCGAGAAGCGGCGGATCGCGTCATTGGCGTCGCAATCGCGGCCCGTCAGGCCGGTCGCGGCCGAAACGCCGTTCTTCATGCCGTTCTGGCACAGCTTGGCCCACCGCTCGCCCCACAGGTTGGTGGTCGTCTTGGCTGAATCGATGCGGCCCACCATGTCGCGCAACTCCTCGACCCGCTTGGTGATGCGGCCGTGCACCTCGCCGACGCGGAACACGGTGTGCTTGTCGCCACCCTTGGCGACCGTGCGGCGGATGGTGGCGGGCTCGTACATGTCGACCGAGATCAGCGAGGCGATCATGCCGACCGTCTTGCCCCAGCCGACCTGGTTGGCGATGCGCTCCTCGTTCAGGCAGTTCTGCAGCGACACCACGAAGCCGTCCGGCGCCAGGTACTGCTTGATCAGCGCCGTCGCCCATTCCGTGTCGTAGGACTTCATCGACACGAAGGCGATGTCGATCGGCTTCTGGCGAGACAGGTCCTGCATCTCGGTGAGGTGCATGGTCTTGGCATTCTTGACCGTGATTTTCTCTTCCGGCGTCACACCGTCCAACGACAGACCCTTGCTGCGGATCGTCTCGATGTTCTCGGGCCAGAAGTCGATCAGGGTGACGTCCTCGCCGGTGTGCGCCAGCCAGCCGCCGACATATCCGCCCAGCGCGCCGACGCCGACGACTGCAATCCGCTTCTTGGCCATGGTTCCCTCCGTTTGATTAGGCCGGCAGCTTGGCGAGGAACGCCTCGACTGCCTGATTGAACAGAGCGGGCTGATGCAGATTGGCCGCATGGCCCGCATTGGGGATCACCACCTTGGTCGATCCCTTGATCTTGGCCGCCATGTAATCGGTGGCTGCGAGGAAGTTGGTGTCGTTGGCGCCGACCAGTACCAAGGTTGGCACCTTGATGCTGTCGAGCGACTGGATCACCCGGTCGTTCTGTTGCGCCAGCATGCCGCGCGCCGAACGCGCGAGTCCGCTGGCATCGCGATGGCGCGTGAGTTTCACCTCGTCACTGCTGTTCAATGCCTTCAGTCCCTCGGCGTCGAACCGGGTGGCGCGCGCATTGGCGCTGTCGTTCCATTTGGCGCGCGCCTCGTCCTTCTTGAAGCCCGGCCCGGTGTCGAACAGCATCAGCGCACGCACGCGGTCGGGGTGGCTGGCATGGAAGGCGAGCGACATGTAGCCGCCGAGCGACAGGCCAGCCACGATCGCCTTCTTGGCGCCGGCATGATCGAGCAATGCCAGCATGTCGCCCACCGTCAGGCCCTCGGAATACTGGCCCTGGTCGGCCGGATAGTCGGTCTCACCGTGACCGCGGAAGTCCCACACGATCACCTGGTAGCGATCCTTGAGCGCCGCCACCTGGCCATCCCACATGCGCGAGGTCGAGCTGTAGCCATGGCTCAGCAGGATCGTTGGACCCTTCCCGTGGATCTCGTAGTGGATCTTCACGCCGTTGCGGTCGAGCTTGGCCATGTCAGGTCCCCACGCTTTGTTCGTTGCGCGCTTTCTCGAGGTAAGCGTCCGCATCCTCCTGCAGAAGGAAGCGCTCCTTCATCAGTGCATCGACGGCGTGCTGCACCTTGGCGATGTAGTCGGCGCGGTTCTTGTACAGCCTGGCGATCTTCTCCGCCGGGAAGGGCAGCCGGCTGCCGTCGCGGTCGGCGAGTTCGCCTCTGGGATAGGGTGGCTTGTATTCGTTCCAGCCGGTATAGGTCGCGAGCGGCACGGCAATGTCGGGCAAGCGGATGCCCGCGACCTCGTTGCCGTCGGCGTCGACCTTGCAGACCAGGGTCCGATAGACCTTGTCGCCGGCCCTCACCTTGTTGGTGACCTTGACCACGGCGGCGCCGGGAATGTCGGGGAAGCCGGTCTTGTCGGGATCAACCAGGGTACCGTCCTTCAAGGTGGGCACACAGCTTGCCGGCGGCGCGACATCCTTCGCCACCCAATCGTCGAGCGCTAGCAGCAGCGAGCGCACGGCCGGCATCGGATTGTGCGGATTGCGCGGGTTGACGTCCGGACCGGGATCGCTCGGCGCGCCGGCCCGGCCGCCATGCTGGGTGCCGGCGATCATGTAGGCCCGGCTGTTGTCGGGCAGCACGACATCCCTGGTGCCCAGAGGGTCGGTGGTGAGGAGCGAGGCACCCTTCTGCCAGTATTCGGTCGAGGTGTTGGTCTCGATCAGCTTGGGATCGCTACCGTCGCCGCGGAACAGAGATCCCGTCTGCCTGGTGTAGGGGTCCTCCAGCATCGCGGTGCTGAACGGGAACCATGCCTCGGGCGCGTTGTGATCCTCGTGCTGGGTGTTGGTGCGCGCCGGCTGCGCGAACGGCATGTTGAAGAACAGGCGGCCAACGCCCGCAATATGGCTGTAGACGCCGTCGAACACGCGACGGCCCTGCTCGTCGCGATTGAAGCCCTCGGAGATGTGATGGCGGAGATAACGTCCGGCCTGGCTGAAGCCGATCGCCAAAGTGTGCTTGATCGGTCCGCCGGTCGCAGTGCGGCCGCGCTCATCGTGGCGCAGAAAGCTCACGAAATCGCGGGTGGCGGCGAAGCCCAGCCCCTGCACCTTGGGCTTGGTGCCCTGATAGGTGAATTCGTAGATGTACCCCGGCTTGGGCTTGCCGTCGGCGAGCTTGATCGATTTGGCGTCGATGGCTGTCCACGCCGCGTCCTGCGGAGGATCCGCTTGGCGTTCGCGCACGGTGAGCCGGGCACCATCTTGCGTCGCCATCTCATAGGAGAGCTTGAATGTTTCGAGCGCGCCGCCGCGCGTACCCGACACGAACTCGTCGTGCACGATTTGCACGATCGGCTTTCCATCGTCGGTCGCGACGGGCGCGGTGAGGCCAAGGCCGAGATTGGCGCGCGGGGCATCCGGATCCCAACCCGACCACACGATGGTGTAACCCTGGCGCATCGGGAAGCCGTTTCCGACATCGGCCATCTTCTGCGGATCGTTGATGCCCTGCGGACCGTCCGCGATGTTGCCGAACAGCATCTTGCGGCCACGATTGTTCACTTCGTAAAGGATCGTGGCGCGGCCCTTGGATGGATCCTTCGGCCGCAGGATATAGAAATCGGTCGCATAGTCGACGCGCCCGCTGCTGTTGAGCGGCGCCTTGTCGATCAGCGCGATGGCCTTGTTGCCAGCGGCCTTCGGGTCGACCTCGCCCTTGGCCACGCCCACCACGCGCTCATAAGCACCGACGGCGCCGAAGGCGGCGCCGTCTGCCAGAAGCTCGACGCTTTTGATTTCGATGCTCGTGATCATTTTCCAGGAGGCGGGAAGTTCAGCTCGACGCCGACGCCATCGGGATCGTAGAGGAAGATCTGCTGGCCGCCGGTGCGCGGGATGACCTGCTCGCGGAACTTCACCTTCTTGGCCTTGAGCTTGCGGCGCACGCCCGCGATGTCGGTGGCGGCGAAGGCGATGTGGTCGAAGCGGCCGGTATCCTTGAATTTCTTCTTGGTGCCGCGCACGATGATACCCTCGCGCGGCTTGCGCTCGCCCAGCAGATGGACGGTCGGTACGCCGCCGGAATAGAGCCAGTAGCCCGGGAAGCCGAGCGGCGGACGGTCGCCGTTCTTGAGGCCGAGCACCTCGCAATAGAACTTCTTGGTGCGCTCAAGGTTGGATGGCTCGATCGTGTAATGCTGCAATACGCCAAGCGGCATGGTCGTCTCCAGTTAGACCCAGGTGAGATCGGCGTCGGCGCCCATCAGCCAGGCACCGACTGTTTCCAGATGCGAAAGCCGGCCCTGCAATTGTTGCGTGACCGTATGGATGTCGCGGAAGCGCCGCTCCAGGGGATGGCTCTCGAAGATCGCCGTGGCGCCCGCGGCATTGTAGGCAAAGTCGACCGCCTCACGCGCCTTGTGGATGGCGTTGGTCGAGGCGCCGCGGATCACGATACGATGCTCGATCGACAGCGATCCACCGGCGCAGATCTCTTTCCAGATGCCGGCGATCGACTGCAGCAGGTAGGCGCGCGCAGTGCGTATGCCGAGATCGGCCTGGGCAAGGTTGGTTTGGACGACGGCGCTGTCGCGGATCGGGCTCCTGGCGCCGCGCGGGATCTTGGTGCGCGCCGTCTCGATGAAACTGTCGAGGGCGCCGCGGGCAATGCCGAGCGCCACGCCGGCGAAGCCTACTTCGTAGCAGGTCATCGCCGACATGCGATAAAGCGGGCCGTTCTCGCGCCGCTCGTGCGCCGGCTGGGCGAAGTCGCGACTGAACGAATGATCGGCGGGCACGAAATGGTCAGTGACCGCGAACTGGTCCGAAGCCGTGCCGCGCAGCCCGACGACGTGCCAGATGTCCGTCCAGTTCACGTCTTTCGATGGCACCAGCATGACCCGTTCGATCGGCTTGCCGTTCGGGCCGAGCACTGGCGAGCCATCCTGCTTGAAAATCGGCGCATGGCAGCCGATCCAGGTCGCGTGCCGGCCGCCGGAGGCGAAGGCCCATGTGCCGGTGACCTTGTAGCCGCCGTCGACCTGGACAGCGCGCGACTTGGGGCCGGGCCCCCAGGCCAGCACGGCATTGGGTGCGCCGAAGATCTCACGCGCGACCGAAGGCTCGAGATAGGCCGCGGTCATGGCGCAGCCGCCGGCCTGGCCCAGGCACCAGCCGGTCGAAGCGTCGCCGCGGGCAATGGTTTCGATGACGTGGAAGAAAGTGACCGGGTCGGTCTCCTCGCCGCCGAAGGTCCGCGGCAGCAGCAGGCGGAACAGCTTGGCCTCGTGCAGCTTGTCGAGCAGGGAAGGCGGCAGGCGCCGGCCGTCCTCGACCTCATTCGACATCTTCTCGACGAGCGGGCGCAGCGCCTCGGCGCGCGAAACCACGGCTTGGTCGCCGGCAAGCTCGGCGGCGGTCGGGATCAGCGTGTCCAAGGCTTCTGCTCCTAGCGGTTGGCGTCAGTCGGCGGCGGCCAGTTCGCGGTCGATCTGCTCGTCGGACTTGCCCCTGGTCTCGATGCCGAAGAAATAATAGACCACCCCGGCCATCAGGAACCAGCAGCCGAGATAGAGAAACGCGGTCGGGATCTCGTTCAGCGGCACGTCGGGCTTGAGATAGTTGCTGGAGCCCACGATCAGGGCGAGCCCGACCGGGCCCAGGATCTTGCCGATGCCGCCGAACCCGTAGGCCGAGCCCATGCCGCTGGTCTTGAGGTGCGAGGGCCAGATCTCCGCGCCGTATGGCCCCACGATGGCGAAGCCGCCGTCGGCGAAGAACATCGCCGCCGCGAGGATCAGCCAGAAGGCGGAATGGCCGAACAGCGTTGTGTCGTAGAAATGGCCGGCCAGGATGATCAGCACGCCCGCGCCGAAGCCCAGCAGGCCGCCGCAGCTGCGCCGTCCGATACGCTCGGACAGCCAGGAGAAAGCGACGCGGCCCACGAACCCCGTGATCGTGAGCAGGATCATCATCTTGGCGGCGTTCTGCGGCGTCACCTTGAGAAGCAGCACGAACAGCGTCGGCGCCCACAGGGCAATGCCGTAGACGCCGGTCTGCGCGCCGGCATTGCCGAGCCACGACACCAGCAGGCTGCGCGGGTGGCGGAACAGATCGAACCAGTTGGTCTTGACCACGCGCACTTCCGTGGCCGTCGGCAGCGCCAGGCCGGTGGGGTCGACCTCGAGCGCCCAGGCGAGCGACTTGCGCGCCTCGTCGAAGCGGCCCTGGCGGGCAAGCCAGCGCGGGGATTCAGGCACCCACAGGCGGATCAGCAGCACGAGCGACGCCGGCAGCACGCCGATGGCGAACAGCAGTCGCCACTGGTCGGCGCCGATGAAGGAGGCCAGCACGTTGCCGATGCCGACGCCGATCGGGATGATGCAAGTGACGAGGCCCCCGATCCAGCCGCGCTTGGATGTCGGCATGAATTCCTGGACCAGCGGCAGGTCGACGCAATAGAGCCCACCGACGCCGAGGCCGACGAAGAAGCGCATGATGGTGAGGTAGACCCAGCCGTTGTCGGGCGTGAAGTAGAGCAGGCCGGTGGCCAACGAGAAGTTCAACACCGTGCCGATGAACACCGTGCGCCGGCCGACGCGGTCGGCGATCCAGCCCCAACCGTAGGCGCCGATGATGGCACCGATGCCCGAGCTCATCAGCACGGTCGCGGACTGGCCGAATGTGAGCTTCCACGGCCCGATCAGGAAGGCGAGCACGAAAGCGATGAGGAAGTAGTCGAAGAATTCCAGCGCGTCGCCGATGATGGCGGCAGCCAGGATCCTCTTCTGATTGCCGGTAAGACGCGACTGTCGATCGAGTGCTTCGAACATGGCGTTTCCCCTTAATCAGTTGTTTTTCTTTGAACGCTACGCTTCCATCACCCGCCACGGTAGAGGGCTCGCTTTGCCCGTCGAAATTGGGAGTGAAAAGACATGAACTGGACCGATCGGCGGCGCCGCTTTCGCGCCATCCTCGCGGGCGACCGCTGCGTGCATCCCGGTTCGGTGTACGACCCGATCTCGGCGCGCATCGCCGAGGATCTGGGCTTCGAGCTCGGCATGTTCGCCGGCTCGACCGCTTCGCTGGCGGTGCTGGGCGCACCCGACCTGATCGTGCTGACCTTGAGCGAATTCGCGGGGCAGGCCTACCGCATCAACCGCGCCGGCAATCTGCCGCTGATGGTCGACGCCGATCACGGCTATGGCAATGCGCTCAACGTCAAGCGCACGGTCGAGGAATGCGAGACGGCGGGCATCGCCGGCATGAGCATCGAGGATACCGATCTTCCAACGCCATTCGGCACCGCGAAGCCGCGGCTTACCAGCATCGCCGAAGGCGTCGGCAAGATGAAGGCCGCGCTCGCAGGCCGGCAGGATCCGCTGCTGTGCATTGCCGGGCGCACCAGCGCGATCCAGATCAACGGCCTCGAGGACGCGATCGCGCGCGGCAAGGCCTACGAGCAAGTGGGCGTCGATGCGTTGTTCTTCGTCGGCGTAAAGACGCGCGCCGAGCTCGACGCCCTCTCCCAGGCGGTCAAGCTGCCGATCATTCTCGGCGGCGGCACGCCCGAGCTCAGCGACCGGGAGTATCTGGCGAGCCGTCGCGTGCGCATCGCGTTACAGGGCCATCAGCCCTTCGCGGCGGCGGTGAAGGCGGTACATGACACCTTGAAGGCGCTGCGCGACGGCACGCCGCCGTCCAAGATCACCGGCATCGCCGATGCCGAGCTGATGAAGCGCGTGACGCGCGAGGCCGACTATTCGAGCTGGACCAAGGAGTTCCTGTCCTGAGGCTCTGGCGCCTGTTGCTTGCGCTGGCCTGCGCGCTTTGCTTTGCCGGCCCGGCTTCCGCCCAGCCAGTCGAGTTTCGTCCCGACGGCGGCGGCTTTCGCGTGCAGTTCCCCGGGCCATTCAAGGCCAAGGCCGAGCAGGTCAGCACGCGCTTTGGCAACACGCACGGCGTCACCGCCACCCTGGAGCGCGCTGACGGAGCGAAGTTCTATGCGCAATACGTCGACTATCCGCCGGCGGCGGCGCAGGAGGGCGCGCAACGGCTTTTCGAAAGCCTGACGGTCGGACGCACCGTGAAAGGCGCGGTGAGAACCGCCCAGCGCTTCCAGCTCGACGGCAATCCGGCGCAGCGTGAGATCGTCGATTGGCATTTCGCGACGCGCCCGGTGATCGTGGCGCTCGATGTGCTGCGCGGGCTGCGTCTCTACTCGATCTTCTGCATCGTCGACAGCGGCAGGGAGGACGGCCCTGACGTCAGGGGCTTCATCGACTCGTTCGCGTTGTTGCCGCTTTAGATACGGTCAGTGTGATGGCGCGGCCGCCGGGGCGATCGTCGCACCGTCGCGAGTGACGGGCGGCCGCGGCGGGTCCTGCAGCTTGGGCCTTTCCCTGTCCGCGACCGGCTTGCCGTCAACCGGACCGCTACCCAGCTTGGGCTGCAGGTCGGGCGGCGCCGATTGCGCCATGACCGGCCCGGCAACAGCCAAAAGCAACAGGATCAGGCGTGCCGCTGAGGTCACGCTGCGTCGTCCGGCAGGCGCATCTTCAACTTGAACGGCGAGGTCCCGATCGTGCGGAAGCCCAGCCGCTCACAGAGCACGAGCGCGCGGTTGTTCTTCAGCACTTCCAGGGTGAAGGCCTTGCGCTTGCGGCGCGCACGGTCGGCCATCCAGCGCATGAACCGCGTGCCCAGGCCGCGATTGCGGGCGGCCGGCTCGAGGTAGAGATGGCTGAGGAAGATTTCGTAGCGGGTCTCGTCGACATGCAGCCAGCCCGCGGCCTCGCCGGCCGTGACGATCAGCGAACTGTTCTCGTCGGCCACGATCTCCTCGATGAACTTGCGCTCGGCCGCCTCGTTCCAGGATTGCAGCTCGGCAATCAGCGGCTGCATGGCGTCGCGATAGATCGGCCAGCAATAGGCCAGGTCACGGGCCGCCACGGTACGGCGGAATTCGAAATCGGGCATGCGCCTACGATATCATTTTCTCGTAGAATACGGACCACTTGACGTCCGGATAGTCGAGCACCGGCCCGCAGCGGCGGAAGCCGGCATTCTCGTAGACCGCCCAGGCGGCGTGATGGCGGTCGCCGGTCTCCAGCACCAGCCGCTTCAGGCCCTCCTGGCGCGCCAGGGCTTCGATGCGCCGCACGATCTGCGCACCAATCTTGCGGCCGCGGTGGGACGGGCGGGTGTACATGCGCTTGACCTCGCCGATGCCGTCGGCATGGCGCTTGAGCGCGCCGCAGCCCACGGCTACGCCGTCGTCGCGGGCAACGAACAAGGCCGTGCTGGTATCCGCCATCTGCTCGACCGTGAGATGATGGCAGTGCTCCGGCGGCGTCAGCTCGAGCAGCACTGCATTCAGTTCGGCCACGAGCGCCCGCACCTCGTCCTGCAGCGGAGTCTCGACGGCGATCGCGATGTCAGCCATGCGGGACGAGGATCTGGCGCACCGTCGCCACGTCCTGCAGGCGGTCGAAGCCTTCGTTGATCTCGTCGAAGCCGACGCGGCGGCTCACCATGCGGTCGACCGGCAGCTTGCCCTGCTGGTAGAGCGCGATGAAGCGCGGGATGTCGCGGACCGGCACGCAGCTTCCCATGTACGAGCCCTTGATGGTCTTTTCCTCGCTGACCAGGCCGCTCTGCTGGAAGGCGAAATTGGCGCCGAGCGGCGACAGGCCCGCCGAGACCGTCGTGCCGCCCCATCGCGTCACCAGATAGGCGGTCTCCATCGACTTGATGGTACCGGCAAGGTCGAAGGCATAGTCGACGCCGCCGTTGGTGATGTCGCGCACCTGCTTCACGTGGTCGGCATCCTTGGCGTTCACGGTGTGCGTGGCGCCCAGCTGTCGCGCCAGCCCAAGCTTGTCGTCGGAGAGATCGATCGCCACGATCTGGCTGGCGCCGCCCAGCACCGCTCCCAGCAAGCCCGACAAGCCGACGCCGCCCAGGCCGACGATCGCCACCGTGCTGCCGACACGAATCTGCGCCGTGTTCACCACGGCGCCAACGCCGGTGACGACGGCGCAGCCAAACAAGGCGGCGAGATCGAGCGGCAAGGTCTTGTCGATCACCACGACCGAGCCGCGGTCGACCACGGCGTACTCGGCATAGCAGGAGACGCCGGACTGGTGATTCACCGGCTTGCCGTTCATGTGCAAGCGATGATGGCCGCTCAGCAGCTGGCCCGCCGCCCGCGGCGTCACCGAGCGCTCGCAGATATAAGGACGGCCTTCGAGGCAACGCCGGCAACGTCCGCACGAGACGTTGAAGGTGAAGCATATGTGATCGCCCGCCTTCACGTCGTGCACGCCCGGGCCGACCTCGACGATCTCGCCCGAACCTTCGTGGCCCAGCACGATCGGCGTGGGCCGCGGCCTGTCGCCGTTCACCAGCGAGAGGTCGGAATGGCAGAGCCCGGCACCGCCCACCTTCACCAGCACCTCGCCTTCGCCCGGCGGATCGAGATCGAGCTCGACCGTCTGGATCGGCTTGCTTTTGGCAAACGGCCGAGGCTCGCCGCATTTCATGAGAACTGCTGCCTTGGTCTTCATGCGATACCTCCGTCGACGCGGACCACGGAACCCGTGGTGAAGCTGGAATGGGACGACGCAAGATAGAGCGCCGCCGTGACGATCTCCTCCGGCCGGCCGCTGCGTCCGAGGGCCGCGGTCGGGTTCTTCTTGTGCTCCTCCGGCCAGGCCTTGCTGACATCGGTGAGAAAGCGACCGGGCGAGATGGTGTTGACCCGGACCTTCGGTCCATACTCGAAGGCGAACGCCTCGGTGATGGCGTTGAGCGCCGCCTTGGCGCCCGCATAGGGCGCGATCTGCGGCCGCGGCCTGAGCGCGCCGGCCGAGGAGATGTTGATGATCGAGCCGCCATCGCCTGCGGCCATGCGGCTGCCGACAAGGGACATCAGGCGGAACGGGCCCTTGAAGTTGAGCGACACGATACGGTCGAACAGCGCCTCGGGTGTCTCCAGCGATGAGGGTGCCAGCGGCGAGGAGCCGGCATTGTTCACCAGGATGTCGACCTTGCCGAAGGCCTTGTAGGCGGCGTCGACCAGTCCGTCGAGCTCGTTCCAGTTGGCGACGTTGCAGGCATAGATCGCGGCGCGCCGGCCCAGGGCCTTCACTTCCCCGGCTGCCTTCTCGCAGGAGTCGATCTTTCGGCTGGTGATGAAGATGTCGGCGCCGTGTTGCGCGAACGCCTTGACCATCTGATAGCCAAGGCCCCGGCTGCCGCCGGTCACGAGCGCCACCTTGCCGGAGAGATCGAACAGATCGGTCATGACGCGACTCAAGACGTTTGATCCCCGCGTGTCATCCCATAAGTGCGCTTGTGGAGCGGAATTCGCCGTCAGTAACCGAGCCGGATCAACTCGGCCACGATCGCCTTGGCAATCAGGCGATTGGCAAGCGGCGTGTGATGCTCGCCGATATAGAGCGCGTCGAAGCCGCGCTTGCGTATCGCTCGCTCGACGAGATCGAACGTGTCGAGCGTCGGCATGCCGGCCGAATGTGCACAAGCCAGCACGAGCGTGGAAAGGCGCCGGTGCTCGGCCCGGCGCTTGTCCCGGCCAGGCTGCCACAGACTGTGGTCGTATTGCGCGACGACCAGGGTCTGCACGCCGATCTTCGCCAGGCGCTGCATCAGCGGGCAGGCCAGCCGTTCGCCATAGCCCGACGGCAGGACCCGGCGATGATCCCAGATCCAGTCATCGTCCCTGCCGATCCTGCGCATCACGGTCTCGACCAACCATGACCAGCCGAATAATCGCTGCCACGCCGACATGCCGCTCTCGCCGTTGCCCGGCGGCGGGACCGGCACGTTGTGCAGGACGAGCGTGCCGTTGTCCGCCAGGCTGAACCACGGCTTGTCGCTGCTCCACAGCCGGGAGAACTCGGTGCGCCATATGTCGTCGGCGATGAAGGTCACGATCAGGGCCGAAGGATGGACGATCGGGGCGAGCTGTTCGCTGCGCAGCATGATCTGATCGAGACCGAAGCCCGGCACGCCGGCGTTGCTGAACGGCCGCCACATCATGTCCTGCAGATAGGCCGGCAGGGTCTCGGCATCGCCCACGTCGAGCCCGAAGGCGTAGGAATCGCCGGTCACGAGCACGGTCGGCGTTACCGGCGCGGTGTCGGGGAAAGGCGGCATCCGGCGATTGCCGTCGGCATCGATATTGACGGTCGCCGACCGCAGACCCGGTTTTGGCACGACGCCGAGCCGCGGATCGTAGCCCGAGCGGCCGGGCGACGGCACGAAGCGGTGTCCTCGACCGGCCAGATTGTGCCAGTCGAGGAGCGTCGCAGGCCCCTGGCGGACGCGACAGGCGAGTTCCAGAACCAGCAGCCCGACGAGCAGCGAGGCAACGAGCAGGCCGGCATTGCCGGCCCACGCGCGCCAGCGCCGACCGGCTTGCGTCAACTACCGGATCTCGAAGCCCAGGCTCGAGAGTGCCGCGCGCATGCGCTCACGGCCATTCATCGAGGCGATCGGGCCCAATCTATTCAGCACGCGCTGCGTCCACGTCGTGGTCTGCAGCTCCTGGCGCGCCGAGAACTTCTTCATCTCCTCGTCGTGCGCCGCGCGCAGGGCCGGGGCGTTGGAGGCATCGTAGCCGTCGTGGTGCACGATCATGGCCTGCGACAGGCGCGGCTTGACTTCGCCCTCGGCGCCATCGGCCGCGTAGCCGACGCAGAGACCGAACAGCACGAAGCTTTGCGGCGGCAGGCCGAGCAGCTTGGCGACCCGAACCGGATCATTGCGCATGGCGCCGATATAGACGGTGCTGAGGCCGATCGATTCGGCGGCAACCACGGCATTCTGTGCTGCGAGCGCGACGTCGATCGAGGCGACCAGGAACGTCTCGAGCCAGGGCATCGTCTCGAAGTTTCTGTTTTCTGCCGCGCCGATCATGGCGTTGCGCGACATGTCGGTGACCCAGCAGAGATAGAGCGGGCACTGCTCGATGTGCTTCTGGTTGCCCGCGATCTCGGCCAGCTCCTTCTTCTTGGCGGGATCGCTGACGACGATCACCGACGTCCATTGCATGTTGGAGCTGGTGGCAGCGGATTGCGCGGCCGCGATCATAGTCTCGAGCGTTCCCGCCGGAACGGGATCGGGCTTGTACCCGCGCACCGAGCGGTGATCGAGCAGGCTGGCGATGGTGGCGTTCCACGGTCCGACCGCCGGAACTCCCTTTTCGCCGTAGCGCTTGATCAGGGCGGCGTGGGCGCCTGCGTTGCCTGGCGTCAGCGAGTCCATGCGGGCGTACCCTCGGGTTTGCGGCGGGTCATGGCCGTGAGCAGCGCCAGCAGGATGAACAGGACGACGATCAGATAGATGAGCTGTGGCTGTCCATGGTCCATCAGCCACGCATAGGTGAGCGGCGCCACCATGCCGCCGAGATTGAAGCCCGTGGTGACGAAGCCGAATACCTTGCCGAACGAGCCGGGCGGCGTGACGGCACGCACCATCATGTCGCGACTGGGCTGGATGATGCCGTTCAACAGGCCGCCGACCGACATCACGGTGATGAGGACGGCGGCCGGCATATCGACCCAGCCCATCAGCACGGCCATGGTCGAGGTGCAGGCAAAGCCGACGGCGGCGACGCGCTCGTGATGCGGCGTCCGATCGGCGATCACACCGCCCAACAGCACGCCCAACGCACTCATCAGCAGGAAGCCCGACAGACCAACGTTGGCGATCGAGGCCGGGGTGCCGTGCAAGGCGCCGAGCGACACCACGCCGAACGTCTGGATGCCGCCGTTGGCCATGGCGAGGCAGAAGAAGAAAAGCAGATTGCGCAGGATGGGCGGGCTGAGCAGCAGGTCGAGGCCGACCTTCGTATCGCCGGCCGTGGCGGCGGCGGCCGGACGCGGCGCCCGGCGGGGTACGCGCGGCAGCACGCTGCCGGTCACCATCAACAGGATCGCCGCGCCGAACGACAAGGCGGCGGCGCACAGGAAGCCGCCGTTCCAGCCCCACAGCGCCACCGCAGCGATGACCATGGCGGGAGTGACGCCGCTGCCCAGGTAGCCGGCGAAGGTGTGCACCGAGAACGCCTTGCCCATGCGCTTGCCGTCGATCGTCGCCGACAGGATCGAATAATCGGCGGGATGGTAGACGGTGTTCGCCACCCCCAGCAGCGTGTAGCCGATCAGGAACGACCAGTAGCCGGGCAGCAGGGCGGAGACGCAGATCGCGACGGCGCTGAACATCAGGCCGGCCGTCAACATGATCCGCGCTCCGATGCGATCGACCAGGAAGCCGGCCGGCGTCTGCAGCAGGGCCGACGCCACGTTGTAAACGGTGATCGCCAGCGCGATCTCCGAGTAGCTGACGCCGAAATGATCCTTCACCAGGAGCATGATCGGCGGCAGGAGCATGATGTAGACGTGGCTGACGAAATGTGCGATCGCCACGATTGAGATGACCTTGGCGTCGCGTTGCCAGCCGGCATCGGCAGGCGCAAGCGGTTCACTCGTCGATGACATTGACGCTCAACACTCCGATACCCGAGATCTCGACTTCGAGCTTGTCGCCGCCCTTCATCCAGAGCGGCGGCTTGCGGCCCAGCCCGACGCCATCGGGCGTGCCAGTGGCGATGACGTCCCCCGGCTCAAGCCAGGTGATGGTCGACAGATATTCGATGATGGTCGCGACATCGAATATCATGTGATCCGTCGTGTCGTGCTGCACCACATTGCCGTTCAATCGCGTGGTCAGCTCGAGCTTCTGCGGATCGGGGATGACGTCGGTCGTCACCATCCACGGCCCGAGCGGGCCGGTCGCCGGGAAATTCTTACCGGCGGTCACCGAATGTTTCTGGAAGTCGCGCACGCTGCCGTCGACAAAGCAGGTGTATCCGGCGATCACCGACAACGCCCGGGCGCGCGCCACGTTGCGACAGCGCTCGCCGATCACGATCGCGAGCTCGCCCTCGAAGTCGAAATTGGTCGAGGCGCTCGGCCGGACCATGGTCCCGCCATGCGGCAACAGCGTGTTGTGCAGGCGGGAGAACACGCTCGGCACCTTTGGCAACTCGCGGCCCACTTCGCCGACATGGCTCGCGTAATTGAGGCCGATGCACAGGATCTTGTCGGGGTCCGGGATGACCGGCAGCAGTTGAATGTCGCCAAGGGCGAGCTTGGGGGCGGTCTTGGCGGCCGTGGCGAGCGCGTCGAGACCTTTGGCCGCGATCGCTGCGCGCAGGCTCGGCCAGTGGGCCGACAGGTCGGCCACCTCGCCGTCGACAACCGCACCGAATTTCGGCGAGTCCGCATGGCGGAAGCTGACCAAGCGCATGGGCCGAACCTAAGGCGAACCGATCAGCTTTGCGAGCCCTTTGCTCAGGCCAATGCTTTCAACCGGCGCGGGCAACGTGCCCGATTTTGTGGGCTTTTGCCTTGCCAGCGCCTCGGCCATGGAAATCGCACAGGCCACGCCATCGAGCAGCGGGACATCGACAACCGGCCTGAGCTTGACGGCCAGTCCCGCCAAGCCCGCGCCACCCAGGATCACCGCATCGGCGCCGTCCTCGCGCGCGCAGGCCTGGCAGGCCTTGGCCAGCAGCGCCATCGCCGCCTTCGGGTTGCGTGCGATGTCGGCACCGGTCGGTGCCACGGTGCGGACCGAGGCGAGGCGCGAGGCGAGCCCCTGTACGGCGACGAACTCCTCCAGCATGGGCTTCCAGCGCTCGCCGCCGGTGACGATGGAGAAACGCCTGCCGAGCGCGGCGGCCTGCAGGATCGAGGCCTCGGCCATGCCGACGACCGGTACCGGGCTCGCTTCTTTTAATGCGGCGAGGCCGGGGTCGCCAAAGCAGGCGAGCACGACGGCGTCCTTGCGTCCCTTGTCGTTGGCCAGCGCGTCGAGCGCGGCATGGCCAGCAATCGCGTAGCCAATGCGCGAGGCGATGTAGCGCGGTCCAAAGCCGCCGGTTACCGCGCGCAAGGTGATGCCCTTCGTGGCAAATCGCCTGGCGTGCTTCAGCACGAGATCGGTGATCGACGCGGTGGTGTTGGGATTGATCAGCAGCAAGGTGGTCATGTGATCTGCATGACCTCTTTCAGCCGCGCGACAGGAACATTCTCGCCGATGGAGAGGGCACAGGTTCGAGAGATATAGGTGATCGGCAGGCCACTCTCGTCGCGCCAGGCATTGAACTGCGCCTGGATCGCGTTGAGATCCTTCTTCGACGTGCCACCGGTGATGGGCACGCCGGAATCCTTGAGGCACATCAGCACGCTCTGCGACAGCACGAAGGCGTCCCAGCCCAGGAAACGCAGCAGGTATTGGCCACTGAAGCCGCCAAGGCGCGAGCCGCGCTTGCCCAGCACTTCGAGCAGGCCGACCTGATCGTCGGCCGGCCAGCCGGCGAGGAATTTGCCGAAGCTGCCGTGCTCCTTGGAGACATCCATCACGAACTTGGCGTTCTCGCGCACCGACTTGATCTTGCCGGGGTGACGGACGATCCGTTTGTCAGAGGCGAGCTTTTCCCAGAATTCGGCCGGCTGGAACAACAGCCGCTTGGGATTGAATTCGAGAAAGGCTTCTTCGAAGCCCGGCCACTTCTTGTCGATCACGTCCCACACGAAGCCCGCCGAGAAGATGCGCGCCGCCATCTCCGACAGCACGCGGTCATCGGCAAGCTTCGCCAGTGCCTTGTTGTTGGGTTTCTTGGGCATCAGGCTTGCGAGGACCTTGTCGCCGCCCTTGCGCTTGGCGGCGCGCGCCCGGATCGATTTGAAGGAAACCTTGGGCATCTATTCGAGCCATCCGTCGAAGAAGTCGAACACCGAGGCCTTGAAAAGGCCATGCGCGATCATCGAGAAATGGTCGCAGCCGGGGATCGTCACCGATTTGGCGCCGGCGATCGCCTTGGCCAGGCCATCGGGCGGGCCGGCGAGCTGATCGCGTGCGCCCGCGATGACGAGCGTGGGCCGGCGGACGGCAAACAACGCATCGGCGGTAATTGCTTCGCGCGGTCCGCGCGAGCACGCGGCGAGCGCCAACCGGTCTTCCTTCTGCTCGTCGGCGAAGTGGCGGAAGCTCCTGAGCATCGGATCGGTGATCTCGTCGGGCGAAGCCGCTTCCATCGCCTTGGCCATGCCTTCGGGATCGCGCGGCGGCTCGAAGATGCGGCCACCGACACCGGCCACGACGAGATGGTCGATGCGGCTGCCATCGCTCATCGCAGCCGTGAGTGCGATATGCGCGCCCATGGAGAATCCCAAGAGATGCGCGCGCTCGATGCCCACATGATCCATCAGGGCAAAGACGTCGCCCGACATTTTCGTACGGTCGTACTGCGCCGGGTCGTGCGGTTTTGAGCTCTCGCCATGGCCGCGGCAGTCGAGCGCCAGTCCGCGCAGTCCTTTGCCGGCGATGGCGTCGTACCAGCCCATGCGCTTCCAGTTCTCGTACCTGTTCGACGAGAAGCCGTGCACCAGCACGATCGCCTTGCGCGCATCCTTCGGACCGAATTCGTCATAGGCGAGTTGCACGCCGTCGCTTGTGAACTGAGCCATGCCGCATGTTAGAAGACCAGCAAGAGTGGAGGAAATGAAATGGCGGCCCAATGGAGGGGCAAGATCGGCAGGACGGTGGGAGAGTCCCGGCCGCACTGGCCCAAAACGCCCAGGCGGCCCAAAGGAGCACCCAACATCCTGGTCGTGCTGTTCGACGATGTCGGCTTCTCCGATTTCGGCTGCTACGGCTCGCCCATCGCCACGCCCACCATCGACGGGCTAGCAGCGAAGGGCCTGCGCTACACCGGCTTCCACACGACGGCGATGTGCTCAACGACGCGCGCCGCGCTGCTCACCGGCCGCAACCATCATTCGGTAGGCGTCGGCTGCCTCGCCAATTTCGACTCGGGCTATCCGGGCTATCGCGGCAAGATCGCCCGGGAAGCGGGCACGCTGGCCGAGATGCTGCGCCCGCACGGCTATCGAAACTACATGCTCGGCAAGTGGCACGTGACGCCGCTCACCGAGTCGGGAGCGACGGGACCGTTCGACGGTTGGCCGCTCGGCCGCGGCTTCGACCGCTTCTACGGCTTCCTCGACGCCGAGACCGACCAATACGCGCCGGAACTGGTGCGCGACAACACGCCGGTCGATCCGCCCGGCACGTTCGCCACCGGCTATCACCTGACCGCCGATCTCGTCGACCAGGGCATCCGCTATCTCGCCGATCATTTCGCCGACGATGTCGAGATCCCATGGCTGATGTGGCTGGCGCCGGGTGCCTGCCATGCTCCGCATCAGGCGCCGCAGGGCCTCATCCGCAAGTACGACCTGCAGTTTGCCCTTGGTTGGGACGTCGAACGCGAGCAGCGTCTGGCTTTGCAAAAGGACATCGGCATTGTACCGAAGGACACGCGCCTGCCGCCGCGCAACGACCTGGTGCGAGCCTGGAGCGAGCTGCCGGAGGCCGAACAGAGACTCTACACGCGCCTGCAGGCCGCCTATGCCGCCATGCTGGAGCACGCCGATCATCATCTCGGCCGGCTCATCGACTTTCTCGAACAAGCGGGCCAGCTCGACGACACGATGATTGTGGTGATGTCCGACAATGGCGCCAGCCAGGAAGGCGGCCCGTTCGGCATGATCAACGCCATGGGCCCTTACAACCTGCGGCGCGAACCGATCGAGGAGAAGATCGCGCGGATCGACGATATCGGCGGGCCCGACACACATTCGAACTTTCCGCTCGGCTGGGCGATGGCTGCCAACACGCCGCTGCGGCGCTACAAGCAGAACACCCATGGCGGCGGCATCCGCGATCCGCTGGTGATCAACTGGCCCAAGGGTCTGGTCGCGCGCGGCGAGCTGCGCCATCAGTTCTGCCACGCCTGCGACTTTGCGCCGACCATCCTCGACGTGGTGGGCGTGAAGCCGCCCGAGACGATCAACGGCGTCAGGCAGATGCCGCTCGAAGGTACGAGTTTCGCGCGCAGCCTGAAGGATGCCCATGCACCATCGAAGAAGGCGCCGCAGTATTTCGAGATGTTCGGCCATCGCGGGCTGGTGCAGGACGGCTGGAAGGCGGTCTCGTTCCATCCGCCCGGCGCGAGCTTCGACAGCGACAGATGGGAGCTCTTCCATCTCGAGCGCGATTTCAGCGAGACAAATGATCTCGCCGAAAAGGAGCCGACGCGGCTGAAGGCGCTGATCGACGAATGGTGGCGCCAGGCCGAGGCGCATCAGGTGCTGCCGCTCGACGATCGGTTCGCGCCGCGCTTCGCCGACAACGCCAAACGGTTCCATGGCCCGCGCAACCGTTTCGTGTTCCATGCCGGCATGGGGCACGTGCCGACCGATGTGGCGCCCGACGTGCGCAACCGTACCTACACGATCGAGGCCGATGTGCGCATCGATGGCGCGACCACCGAGGGCGTGCTGATCGCACACGGCGACATGACCTGCGGCTATTCGCTCTACATCAAGGACAATCGCCTGACCTACGACATGAACGTGGGCGGTGTGCATCATATCGCGGTCTCGGATCGGCCGGTGCCGGCCGGCAACCGTCGTCTTGGCCTGCGCATGCGCCGCAACAACGGCATCAACGTCGCGACCCTGCTGATCGACGGCGAGCCTGCGGGCGGTTTCGAAAGTCAGATCGGTTTCGTTGCGTTCATCTCGTGGTCCGGTCTCGACATCGGCCGCGATCGCTCGAGCCCGGTGTCGCATTACGAGGCGCCGTTCGCCTTCACCGGCAAGTTGCGCAAGGTGACGTTCTTGCTCGACGATGATCAGCAGCTCGATGCCAAGGCGGCCGCCGCCGCGACGCTGGCGCGCGAGTGACCGCCACCGTCTCTGCGCGGCACGGGGTCGACAGCGCTTACGCCTGGCGGCTGGCACTGGTCTGCATGCTCTGCATCGGACTGGGCGGCGGCGCCATCTACATGCCCGTCGTCGCCCTCAAGGAGATTGCGGCCGAATTCGGCGGCAGCCGGGCCGTGCCCTCGACGGCCTACATGCTGGGCTTCTTTTGCATGGGCCTGGGCGGCGTGCTGATGGGCTGGCTGGCCGATCGCACCAGCCCGAGGGTCCCGCTGATCATTGCCGGCGTTTCGATCATGGTCGGCGGCTGGCTGGCGGCAAGCGGCGGCGAATGGGCGCTCTATGCCGGTTATGCCCTGCCGCTCGGCTTCCTCGGCAATGCCGGCACCTTCACGCCGGCGATGAACAATATCCAGGGCTGGTTCGAGCGCCGGCGCAGCCTTGCCGTGTCGATCATCTCGGTCGGACCGGCGCTTTCGGGCTCGGTCTGGCCGCAGGTCTACCGCTGGCTGTTGCCGGCCTGGGGCTGGCGCCACACTCTTGTCGTCTGTTGCATGGTTGCCGGCGCGCTGCTGTTTGCCTGCGCCTTCTATGTGCGCCCGGCGCCGGTGATACGCGCAGCGTCCGGCAGCCGGCGCGCCGAAGATTTGACCGGGCTGCCGATTTCGTCGCCGCTGCTGATGACGATTTTGTCGGCGGCAGGCTTCTGCTGCTGCGCGGCGATGGCCGTGCCGTTCGTACACATGGTGGCGTTCTGTGGCGATCTCGGCCTGCCGCCGGGCCGCGGCAGCGAGGCGATTGCCCTGATCCTGCTGACGGCGCTCGCCGCCACCTTCGCCTCCGGCCGTCTGTCGGACCATTTCGGCGCGCTCAGGGTCAGCCTGATGCTGTCGTCGATCCAGCTCGTGTCGCTCACCGGCTATACGCTGGTGACCAGTCTTTGGGGCGTCTACGCCTTGTCGATCGTGCACGGCATTCCCTACATCGCCATCGTCCAGGGCTATGCGCTGATCCTGCGTCGCCTTTATGGATCCTCGATCGCGGGTTGGCGGCTGGGCGTGGTGATGCTGTTTGCCATGGCCGGCATGGCGGCCGGCGGCTGGCTGGGCGGCATCATCTTCGACGCCACCCTGTCCTACCGGCCGGCCTTCCAGGCAGCGCTCGGCTTCGACTTCCTCAATTTCATGCTGCTGGGACTTCTCTTCGCGGCCCGACGGCGGACAATGGTCGGAGCCCGGGTATAGGATCGGTCATGGCCAACGACCATGCTCACGATCATGAGCGCGACAACCACTTGTCGGAGACGGTGCTGCGGGTGAAGGCGCTCGAATCGCTGCTGGTCGAGAAGGGCCTGGTCGACCCCGCGGCGCTCGACGCCATGGTCGACGCCTACGAGAACAAGATCGGTCCGCGCAACGGGGCCAGGGTTGTCGCGCGCGCCTGGACGGATCCCGCCTTCAAAGCGCGCCTGCTGGCCGATGCGACGGCTGCAATTGCCGAGCTCGGCTATTCCGGCGCGCAGGGCGAGCACATGGTGGTGGTGGAGAACACGGCCTCGGTTCACAACCTCGTCGTCTGCACGCTCTGCTCCTGCTACCCGTGGCCGGTGCTGGGCCTGCCGCCGGTCTGGTACAAATCGTCGGCCTACCGCTCGCGCGCCGTGATCGATCCGCGCGGCGTGCTGCGCGAGTTCGGTCTCGACGTGCCCGACACGGTCGCCGTCCGTGTCTGGGATTCGACCGCCGAGATCCGCTATCTCGTCCTGCCCGAGCGGCCGGCCGCCACCGAGGGTATGAGCGTCGAGCAACTCGAAGTGCTGGTGACCCGCGACACCATGATCGGCACCGCCCGGGTCACGCCGCCATGAATGGCGTGCACGACATGGGCGGCATGCACGGCTTCGGCCCGGTTGAACCTGAGCCGAACGAGCCGGTGTTTCATGCGCCTTGGGAGGGTCGCGTGCTGGCATTGCGGCGCGCACTCGGCGCCTGGCGCAAATGGAACATCGACGCCGGCCGGCACAGCATCGAGACGCTGCCGCCGGCCGACTACCTGCGCATGAGCTACTACGAGAAATGGCTGGCGTCGGCGATCAAGCTCGCCATCGGCGCCGGCCTGATCACGCTGCGCGAGCTCGAGACCGGCCGGCGCGATCCGGCGCTGCCGGTGGCCACGCCGCCACTCACCGCCGACAAGGTGATGCCGGCCCTCCTGAAGGGCAGTCCGACCCAGCGCGAGATGGCGGCGAGCCCGCGCTTCGCGCCAGGCCAGGCGGTGCGCGCCCGCCAACTGCACCCGGCCGGCCATACCCGCCTGCCGCGCTATGTGCGCGGCAAGCTGGGCATCATCGAGCGGGACCATGGTGCGCACGTCTTTCCCGATTCGAACGCGAAGTTCCAGGGCGAGAACCCGCAGTACCTCTACACCGTGCGTTTCACCGCGCGGGCGTTGTGGGGCGAGGCCGCCAATCCGGCGGATGCCGTCTATCTCGACCTGTGGGAGGAGTATCTCGATGGCGCGTGACGAGCTTTGGAAGATGACCGCGGTCGAGGCGGTGACCCTTCTCAAGAAGAAAGAGGTGTCGCCGCTCGATCTGGTCGAGGCCTCGGCCAAGCGGATGGCCGAAGTCGAGCCCGCGGTTAACGCCATGCCCACGCTCTGCCTCGACCGCGCGCGCGATCATGCCAAGGCGCTGATGGCAGGCAAGCGTCGCGAGGCGGAGGACGAGGCGGGCTGGCTCGCCGGCCTGCCGGTCTCGATCAAGGATCTGACCGATGTCGCCGGCGTGCGCACGACCTACGGTTCGCCGATCTTCGCCAACCATGTGCCGACCAAGTCCCACCCCCTGGTCGAGCGCATCGAGCGCAAGGGCGGCATCGTCATGGGCAAATCCAACACGCCCGAGTTCGGCGCTGGCGGCTCGACCTTCAACGAAGTGTTCGGCCGCACGCGCAATCCGTGGAACACCTCGCTCACCTGCGGCGGCTCGACCGGCGGTGGCGCGGTGTCGCTGGCAACCGGAGAAGTCTGGCTGGCGCACGGCAGCGATCACGGCGGCTCGCTGCGGAGGCCCGGCACCTATTGCTCGGTGGTCGGCCTGCGTCCCTCGCCCGGTCGGGTGACGCGCGGCACGTCGAACAATCTCTGGTCGCCGCAATCGGTACAGGGGCCGATGGCGCGCACCGTCGCCGACCTGGCGCTCTTTCTCGACACCATGGCGGGCTTTTGCCCGACCGATCCGATGACCTTCGACGCGCCGGCGCAGTCCTTCAGCGCCGCCGTCGCCAAAGCAGTCGCGCCCAAGCGGGTCGCCATCAGCATGGATTTCAACGGCGCCTTCCGGCTCGACAGCGAGGTGCGGGCGATTTGTTCCAAGGCGGCGCGCCGTTTCGAGGAACTGGGATGCATCGTCGAGGAGGCGTCGCCCGACTTCGGGCCGGTCGATGAGGTGTTCATGGCGCTGCGCAGCCAGCAATTCGTCGTCGACCGCGAGCTGCAGATGCAGACCATGCGGGACAAGCTGAAGCCCGACATCGTGTGGAATACCGAGCTCGGCCTGAGCCAGACGACCAGCCAGCTCGCCCGGGCGGAACGCGAGCGTGCGGCGCTGTTCCGGCGCATGGTCGAGTTCTTCCAGACATACGATCTCTTCCTCACGCCGGGCGCGCCGACCGGTGCTTTCGACGTCATGCTGCGCGCCCCGGCCACCATCGCCGGCCAGCCCCTCGACAACTACATGGCGGGCTCGACGCTCAATTCCGCGATCACCGTGAGCGGCAGCCCGGCGATTGCCGTGCCGTGCGGCTTCGACAAGTTCGGCCGTCCGGTCGGGCTGCAACTGGTCGGCAAGCCGCGCGGCGAGGCGGCGCTGCTGCAGGCCGCGTCGCTCTACGAAAGTCTGACGGGCCTGTCGAAGCTCCTGCCCATCGACCCCAAGCCGGGAACCGTGCCACCCTCCGAGCCCTAAGCAAGAAGGTACCGGAGGAAGGACCATGAAGGCCTCGCTGTTCTACCTGCCCAGCATCGGCAGCCGCGCCGAGATCGAACAGGGCATGGCGGGCATGAATCCGCATTTCTATCAGCGCATGCTGAAGGAGCTGACCGAGCAGATAAAGCTGGGCGACGAGTTGGGCTACGATTCGGTCTCCTTCACCGAGCATCATTTTCACATCGAAGGGTTCGAGCTTTCCAACAACCCGGTGCTGCTCGACCTCTACTTCGCGATGCAGACCAAGCGCATCCGCGTCGGCCAGCTCGGCATCGTCCTGCCGGCCTCCAATCCGATCCGTGTCGCCGAAGACATCGCCATGCTCGACCACATGACGGGCGGCCGCGCCAATGCGGGCTTCGCCCGTGGTTATCAGCGCCGCTGGGTCGACGTCATGGCGCAGCAGACGCACGGCATCCACGGCGCGCTGCCCAACCAGCACGACGAGATCGACAACGCCAACCGGCTGGCCTTCGAGGAGAACTTCCGCATCGTCAAGAAGTGCTGGACCGAAGAGATGCTGACCTACGATGGCAAGTTCTGGAAAGTGCCGGCAGGTCCCACGCCGTGGACTCTCGACACCACTGCGAAGTGGGGCAAGGGCGTGAAGGACGGCATCCTGACGTCGGTCGGTGTCGTGCCCAAACCCTTGCAGAAGCCGCATCCGCCGCTCTTCCAGCCCTTCGCCAGCTCCGAGAACACCGTGCGCTTCTGCGCCAGGGAGAGCGTGACGCCGATCCTGCCGCCGATGCTGCCGGTCTATGAGGAGAAGCTCTACAGCGTCTATTCGGAAGTCTCCGGCAAGCCCAAGGGGCAAGGAGTCGGCGTGCTGCGCGACGTCATCATCTGCGACAGCGATGAGGAAGCGCGCGCGCTGTGGCGCGATTCGGGCCAGTTCTCCGGCCGCGCCTGGTTCGAGCCGTTCGGCTTCCGCCGCGGCATGATGGATCCGAAGACCGGCGCTTCGCCCACTTCAGACGAAGTGATTCAGATGGGCTACGCCTATGTCGGCACGGTCGACACGGTGTTACGCGCCATGGAGACCCAGCAGAAGCGGCAACCGGTCGATTGGGTGTTCTGTTACACTTACAACAGCCTGGTGCCGCATCCGGTCCTCATGAAATCGATCGAGACGTTCTGGACCAAGGTGATGCCGCGCTTCCGCTAGAGCCGGAGGTCGATCATGGGCATGCTGAGCGACGAAGAACTTGCGCAGGCAGTGCCCGCATGGGTCGCGAGCGAGCCGACGCCGATCCCGACGCAGCTCGTGTCGAGCGACGAGTACATGCCGATTGCGCAGACCGCGCGCCAGAAGCAGGTCGCTGCGCGGCTCAGCGCGTGGGGTGACGAGTACGGCCGGCGCAATGGCCTGTCTCGCCGGCGCTTTTTCAAGACTGCGGCCGGCATGGCGACGGCCTATGCCGCGATGAACGAAGTCTACGGTCCGCTATTCGGCGTCACGCCGGCCGAGGCCAGGAGCGTCGAGCTCGCCCAGGCGCTCGCCGATGGGCTGAAGGATCAGTTCATCATGGACGTGCACACGCACTTCCTGCGCGACGACACGCGGCTCGCGGGCTTTGCCCGCATGCGCGAGGCGGTCGGCAAGGCCGGCTGGAATCCCGAGCTCGCGGGCAAGCCGCAGACCGTGGACGATCTCAAGTACCCGACATGGTTCAAGGAGATCTATCTCGATAGCGACACCAAGGTGGCCCTGATCAGCGGCTCGCCGTCGGAGATCCCGCAGGACTGGTTCCTGACCAACGACATGAAGCGCGACGCGCGCACCAAGGTAAACCAATGGGCGGGCTCGCGGCGCCTGCTCAGTCACGCCGTGTTCGCGCCCGGCTACGACGGCTGGATGGACGAGGTCGATCGCGCGCTGGCCGAAGACAGGCCCGACTCGTGGAAGGGCTATACGGTGGGCGACAATACGCACAAGGAATTGTCGAAGCACCCCTGGCGCATGGACGACGAGAAGCTCGTCTATCCGTTCTACGAGAAGATCGTGAAGGCGGGTTACGACATCGTCTGCGTGCACAAGGGCCTCTATGCGCCGTCGGTCGAGAAGCAGTTTCCCAATCTCACCGCCTACGCCGCGGTCGATGATGTGGGGAAAGCCGCCAAGGACTGGCCGAATATCCGGTTCGTGATCTACCACTCGGCCTATCGCTGGGTCGGCGGCCGGCCGGAGGATGCCTGGGCGCAGTTCGAGAAGACCGGCCGGCTGGAATGGACCAGCGATCTTGCCGAGATACCGGAGAGGTACGGCGTCAGCAATGTTTATGGCGATCTCGGTCAGCTCTTCGCCATGACCGCAGTCGTCGAGCCCAGGCTCTGCGCGGCGCTCATGGGCATCCTGATCAAGGGCCTGGGTGCCGACCACGTGATCTGGGGCACCGACGCGCTGTGGACCGGCTCGCCGCAATGGCAGATCGAGGGTTTGCGCCGCCTCAAGATTCCCGAGGACATGCGCAAGAAGTACGGCTTTGCCGAGCTCGGCCCGGCCGACGGTCCGGTCAAGCGGGCGATCTTCGGCGCAAACTCGGCGCGCATGTACAAGTACAACGTCAAGAAGGCAGCGTGGCGCGACGATCGCTTTGCCGCGATCAAGGCCGACTACGAGAAGCGCGGCCGCGACCCGTCGAATCTGCGCTACGGCTACGTGATGCCCGGCTGATAAGCTCGCGGGATGCGTCTCAGGCATCCCGGCATCTCTTCCGCCCCGTCCATCTCGATCCGCTTCGACGGCCAGGAGGTCCCTGCGATCGAAGGCGAGACCATTGCCGCATCGCTGGCGGCCGCCGGCATCATTTCAGTCCGACAGGCCCGCTCCGGCGTACCGCGCGGCCCGTTCTGCGGCATGGGTGTGTGCTTCGATTGCCTGGTCACCGTCGACGGCAAGCCGAACCAGCGGGCGTGCCTCACCAAAGTAAGCGCCGGCATGGACGTGCGCTCGGCGCCGACCGCAGCCGCGCCGACGGATCACGCCACGGCGCCGACCGAAGAGATCGCTTGCGACGTCCTGGTCGTCGGTGCCGGGCCGGCCGGTCTGTCGGCCGCTAGAGCACTCGCTCTGGCAGGTGCCGAAGTGATCGTGGCCGACGAGCGCCTGCATCCCGGCGGGCAGTTCTACAAGCCACTGGCGCCCTCGCAGAACGCCGACATGACCGCGCTCGACCGCCAGTTCCGCGACGGCGCGATATTGGTCGAGGCGGCCCGCCATGCCGGCGTGAAGATCCTGAACGACACCACGGTGTGGGCTGTCTTTTCGGCGCACGAGGTTGCGGCCATCGTCTCGGGCCGCGCGACGCTCTTTCGCCCCAAGCGCCTTGTCTTTGCGACCGGCGCCTACGAGCAGTCACTGCCCGTGCCCGGCTGGACCTTGCCGGGCGTGATGACGGTCGGCGGCCTGCAGACCCTGGCGCGCTCGTATCGCGTGGCGCCGGGCAGCCGCATCGTCATCGCCGGCAACGGCCCGCTCTGCCTGCAGACAGCGGTCGAGCTGATCGAGGGCGGCGCGAATGTCGTGGCCGTGCTCGAGGCCGCCAAACGTCCCGGCCTTGGGCAGTGGCGCGATCTTTTGGGCGCGATGTCGCCCCTGCTGCTCGAAGGGCTGGGCATGACGGCGCGGCTGGGAAAGCTGCTGCATTGGGATCGCAAGGTGACGCGCATCGTCGGCGAGGATCGCGTATGCGGGATCGAGGCCGGCGACCTCAAGATCGAGGCCGACATCGTGGCGCTGAACTATGGCTTCGCCTCGTCATCGGAACTCGCGCGGGCACTGGGCTGCGCGCACCGCTTCATGCCGCGCGGCAACGGCTCGATGGAGACGCTGACCGATCGAGACGGCCGCACGAGCATTTCCGAAGTCTTTGCGATCGGCGACGGCGCGCGTTTCGGCGGCGCGCAGGCGGCGCGCGCGCAAGGCGAGGTGGCTGCAGCTGCGATCGCGCGCGATCTCGGCCTTGCAATGCGCGAACCGCGCGAGGCTTGGCGCTCGCTCGCTCGCGCGACCCGCTTCCAGGCATCTCTGTGGCGCCTGTTCGATGCGCCGCCGCTCGACCCGCGCGACATCGATGACGAGGCGATCGTCTGCCGTTGCGAGGAGGTGACGGCAGGCGAGCTGCGCCGGCAGATCGAGGCGGGGCTCGACACGCCGGCGGCGCTCAAGCGCGCCACGCGCGTCGGCATGGGCCGATGCCAGGGCCGCTACTGCGCCGCCGTCGTGGCGCGGCTTTGTCCGGCCGAAGTCGACGAATTCGGCCTGTTCGCGCCGCGGCCGCCGGCCAAGCCCGTGCCCATCCGCGCGCTCACGCTCGAACAGCCGGAATGGACCGGGCACGCCGATTTCGTGCCGCCCGACATGGCGCGACCGCGCGAGCTCGAACCGCTGCCGGCGGCAAGCGTCGATACATTGGTGATCGGCGGCGGCATCGCCGGCTCCTGCCTCGCCTACTGGCTGGCGCGCGAGGGCATCGAGACGATGGTCGTCGAACGCGACGACATGAGCCTCCAGGCATCGGGCGCCAACGCGGGCAGCCTGCACGTCCAGTTGCTGGCCTATGACTTCACCGGCGCCCCTCCCAATTCGCCCAACCGGTCGGTCGAAACCTTGCCGCTCGGCCCCGCATCGATCGGGCTGTGGCAGGAGATCGAGCGCGATACCGGCCAAGATTTCGAGATCAGGCAGTGCGGCGGCCTGATGCTGGCGGAGACCGAACGCGACATCGAGATCCTGAAGGGCAAGATCGCGCTCGAGAAAAGTCGCGGCATCGATGCCGAGCTGATCGGCGCCAACGAGCTGCGTCGCTTGGAACCATGCATCGGCGAGGCCGCCATCGCGGGCGAATGGTGCCCGGCCGAAGGCAAGATCAATCCGCTGAAGGGCACGTATGCGGTGATCGCGCGTGCCAAGGCGCTGGGCGCGCATTTTCGGCGCGGCAGCTCCGTGTCGGCCATCGAGCGTGACGGCAGTGCCTGGAAAGTGACGACCAGCCGCGGCGAGATCCGTGCCCGAAGGATCGTGAATGCGGCCGGTCCGTGGGCGGCTGAGATCGCGAGAATGGTCGGCATCGATATACCGGTGCGCGGCGCGCCGCTGCAGATGGTCGTCACCGAGCCCACCGCGCCCACGCTGTCGCGGCTGGTGGCCTATACCGGCCGCCACCTCACCTTGAAGCAGATGAGCTCGGGCGCCTTCATGATCGGCGGCGGCTGGACCGCCGGACTCGACGAGCGGCACAAGCTTGCGCGCGCGCTGCGGCCCAGCGTCGAGGGCAATCTCTGGATCGCCGCCCGCGCCGTGCCGGCGCTCGCCCAGTTGCACGCCATCCGCATCTGGGCCGGCATGAACGTCAACATCGATCGCGCGCCGATCCTGGGAGAGGTGCCGGGCCGGCCCGGCTTCTACAATTGCGTGAGCTCGAACGGCTACACGCTGGCGCCGGTCCTCTCGCGCTTGACGGCGGAAATGATCGCCGGCCGGCCGACGAGCCTGCCGGTCGAGGCTTACTCGATAAGGAGATTCGGGGCAGTAGACCGACGCCGCAGCCCGGGCCACACTTGCTTCGGCAAACAAGGGGGACCTAGATGACTTGTCCGCGTCTGGCGCTGGCCGCGTTGATCGCCGTGGGGGTTTTGGCGACGACGTCTGCTTACGCGCAAACCACGATCAAGCCGGCCATCGTCTATGCCAATGGCGGCAAGTTCGACAAATCCTTCAACGAGGGCGTGAGCAACGGCGCCAAGAAATTCACCGACGAGACCAAGGTCGCGGTGGTCGATTTCGAGCCGGCCAACGAGACGCAGTTCGAGCAGGCGCAGCGGCGCTTTGCCCAGCGCGGGCAGGATCCGATCATCGCCGTCGGCTTCTCGCAGGCGGTGGCGCTCGAGAAGGTCGCCAAGGAATTCCCCAAGATCCGCTTCACCATCATCGACAGCGTGGTCGACCTGCCCAACGTGCAGTCGGTGCTGTTCAAGGAGCATGAGGGCTCATTCCTGGTCGGCGTGCTGGCAGCGATGGCCTCCAAGAGCGGCAAGGTGGGCTTCGTGGGCGGCATGGACATCCCGTTGATCCGCCGCTTCCAGTGCGGCTACGAGCAGGGCATCAGGTACACCAACGCCAAGGCCGAGCTGATTGCCAACATGACCGGCACGACGCCCGCCGCCTGGAACGATCCGGGCCGCGGCGCCGAACTGGCCAAGGGCCAGTTCGATCGCGGCGTCGACGTGGTCTATGCCGCAGCCGGCAACACCGGCGTCGGCGTCCTGCAGGCCGCCAAGGATCGCGGCAAGCTCGCGATCGGCGTCGACTCCAACCAGAACTACCTGCATCCCGGCACGATGCTGACCTCGATGCTGAAGCATGTCGACGTCGCGGCGTACAAGAGCTTCATGGACGCCTACAAGGGTTCGTGGAAGGCCGGCACGCAGGTGCTGGGCCTCAAGGAAGGTGGCGTCGACTGGGCCTACGATCAGTACAACGACAAGCTGATCACGCCGGAGATGAAGGCCAAGGTCGAGGCCGCCAAGGCCGACATCATCTCGGGCAAGATCGTCGTGCACGACTATATGAGCAACAACGCCTGCAAGTGATGCACGGCACGTGACGTCGGCGATCGAGCTCGTCGCGATCGACAAGTCGTTTGGCAGCGTACGCGCCGTTCGCGGCGTGTCGCTCGCCATCGAGAAGGGCGCGATCACCGGCATCGTGGGCGAGAACGGGGCCGGCAAATCGACCCTGATGAGTATCCTCTACGGGCTCTATCATGCCGACTCGGGCGAGATCCGCGTCGACGGCACGCCGGTGCGCATGGCGAGCCCGCACGACGCCATCGCCCACGGCATCGGCATGGTGCACCAGCATTTCATGCTGATCGACACCTTCACCGTGCTCGAGAATCTGGTGCTGGGCGCGGAGGGCGGTCCGCTGCTCGCCGGGGGATTGGCGGCGGCGCGCGCCGAGCTCGAACGGCTCGAGCGGGAATACGGCCTCACGGTCGATCCCGACGCGCGCGTGGCCGACCTTTCCGTGGGCGAGCAGCAGAGGGTCGAGATCCTGAAGGTGCTGTTCCGCGGCGCGCGTATCCTGATCCTCGACGAGCCGAGCGCGGTGCTGACGCCGCAGGAGACCGACCAGCTGTTCCGCATCCTGGGCACGCTCAAGGAACGCGGCGTCACCATTGTGCTAATCACGCACAAGCTGCGCGAGATCATGGCGGCGACCGAGCGCGTGTTCGTCATGCGTCAAGGCGAGGTCGTGGCCGAGCGCCGGACTGCCGACACCGATCCCGAGGAGCTCGCCGAGCTGATGGTGGGCCGCAAGGTCCGGCTGCGGCTCGACAAGGCGGCGCCGCGGCCGGGCGAGGTCCGCCTCAAGGCCGAGCATCTCGGCCTCACCGATGCGCGCGGCGTCAAGCTGCTCGACGACATCGATCTCGAAGTGAGGTCGGGCGAGATTGTCGGCATCGCCGGCGTCTCGGGCAACGGCCAGACGGAGCTCTTGCAGGTGCTGTCGGGAATCCGGCCGCCGACGGCGGGCGGCTTTACTGTGTGCGGCCGGCGGGTGGACGCCGATCACGCGATCGATCCCGGCGCCATGCGCGATCTCGGCCTCGCCCATGTGCCGGAGGACCGCCATCGCCAGGGCATGGTGGCCGCGTTCCGCGCCGCCGAGACCGCGATCCTGGGGTATCACGACGAGCCGCCGTTCTCGCGCAACTACCTGCTGCAGACCCCCGCGGTGGGCGCGCATTGCGCCGAGTTGATGGAGCGGTTCGACGTGCGACCGCGCCTTACCGGCCTGCGCTCATCCAGCTTCTCCGGCGGCAACCAGCAGAAGCTGGTGCTGGCGCGCGAAATGGCGCGCCGGCCCAAGGTGCTGCTGGTCGGCCAGCCGACCCGCGGCGTCGATATCGGCGCCATCGAATTCATCCATCGCGAGTTGGTGAAGAGTCGCGACGCGGGCTGCGCGGTGCTGGTGGTTTCCGTCGAGCTCGACGAGATCCTGTCGCTCGCCGACCGCATCCTCGTGATGTTCGCCGGCCGCATCACCGGCGAGATCCCGGCGGAGCGGGCCGACGAACGCAGCGTCGGCTTGATGATGACAGGTAGCGCATGAAGCCGTTGCCGCGTTGGGCCGATATCGTGCTGATGCCGCTGATCAACATCGCGCTCGCCTTCGTGATCGTCGGCATCATCGTGGCGGTGATCGGTGTCGATCCGGGGAAGGCCTTGAAGCTGCTGGTGGTCGGTGCCCTGGGCTCGTCCGAATCCATCGGCTACACGCTCTACTACGCCACCAACTTCATCTTCACCGGTCTCGCCGTCGCCGTCGCGTTCCATGCCGGCCTGTTCAATATCGGCGGCGAGGGCCAGGCCTATATCGGCGGCCTGGGCTGCGGGCTCGCCATCCTAGCGCTCGATCGCTACCTGCCGGCCTGGGCGATGATCCCGGTTGCGGTCGCGGCGGCGGCGCTGTTCGGCGCGGCGTGGGCTGCGGTGCCGGCCTGGCTTCAGGCATGGCGCGGCAGCCACATCGTCATCACCACCATCATGTTCAATTTCGTCGCCTCGGCGCTGATGGTCTACCTGCTGGTGAACGTGCTGATCGCGCCCGGATCGATGACGCCGCAGAGCCGGAACTTCGCCGCCTCGGGCAAGCTGCCGCAGGTCCACGAGCTGCTCGACCGGCTCGGCTTTCAGGTCGCCCCGTCGGCGCTCAACCTGTCGATCGTGCTGGCCATCGCCTGCTGTTTCCTGGCCTGGGTGTTCCTGTGGCACACGCCGTGGGGCTATGCGCTGCGCACCATGGGGCACAATCCCGATGCCGCGATCTATGCCGGCACCAATCTCAGGCGCATGACCATGCTCGCCATGTGCCTGTCCGGCGCGCTGGCGGGCTTCGTCGGCGTCAATGAGCTGATGGGCGTGCACCAGCGCATCGTGCTCGACTTTCCGGCCGGCTACGGCTTTGCCGGCATCGCCGTGTCGCTGATGGGGCGCAACCATCCCCTGGGCATCGTGCTGGCGGCGCTGCTGTTCGGCGCCCTGCAGCAGGGCGGCGCCGAGCTCGCCTTCGATGTGCCGACGATCACCCGAGAGATGGTGGTAGTGATCCAGGGACTGGTGATCCTGTTCTGCGGCGCGCTGGCCCACCTGCCGCGGCCATGGCTGCAATACCTGCTCGCGCCGCGTGCCGAGCCATGAACGATGCAGCGACGCTCGTCCTGCTGACCTTGGCTGCGACCCTACGCGAGGCGACGCCGCTCGTGCTCTGCGCCATGGGCGGGCTCTTCTCGGAACGCAGCGGCATCATCGACGTCGGTCTCGAGGGCAAGATGCTGATGGCGGCGTTCTTCGCCGCCGCGATCTCGGCCGTGACCGGCTCGGCCTGGCTCGGCATCGCCGCCGCCGTGGCCGCGGCCGAAGTGCTGGCGCTGCTGCACGGCTTCGCCTGCATCACCCATCGCGGCAACCAGGTGGTGAGCGGGGTCGCCATCAACATCCTGTCGGCGGGGCTGACCGTCGTGCTGGGCAATGCCTGGTTCAACCGCGGCGGCCAGACGCCGGCTCTCGAAGCGCCCGGCCAGCGGCTGCTGCCGCTGTTCTTTCCCGGCGCAGGCGACAACATCCTGATGTATGTCGCGCTCGCTTCCGTGCCGCTCACTTGGTGGGTGATCACGCGCACGCGCTTTGGCCTGCGCCTGCGCGCGGTGGGCGAGATGCCGCTCGCCGTCGACACGGCGGGCATCTCGGTGCCGGGATTGCGCTACCGGGCGGTGCTGCTGTGCGGCCTGCTGTCGGGCCTGGCCGGCGCCTACCTGTCGATCGCCCAGAACGCAGGCTTCGGCCGCGACATGACGGCGGGGCAGGGCTTCATCGCGCTGGCGGCGGTGATCTTCGGCAAATGGCGGCCGTTCCCGGCGTTCGGCGCCTGCCTGATGTTCGGCCTGCTCGACGCCGTCGCCATCCGCCTGCAAGGCGTGCGGGTGCCCGGCATCGGCGAGGTGCCGGTGCAATTGATCCAGGCTTTGCCTTATCTTCTCACCATGTTTCTGCTGGCAGGCTTCATCGGCCGCGCCATCGCGCCCAAGGCCGTCGGCGTGCCCTACGAAAAGGAGCACTGAGGTGGACGATCTCCTGGCGCTGGCCCGTACCATGATGGTGCGCGCGCATGCTCCCTATTCGAAGTTCCATGTCGGGGCGGCGGTGCGCGACGAGGATGGCCGCATCCATGGCGGCTGCAACGTCGAGAATGCCGCCTACCCGCAGGGCTGGTGCGCCGAGGCGTCGGCCATCGCGGCCCTGGTGGGCGCCGGCAAGAAGCGCGTGACCGAATGCGCGATCATGGGGCCAGGGCCCGAGCCGATCACGCCGTGCGGCGGCTGCCGCCAGAAGCTGCGCGAGTTCGCGGCCGACGACCTCAGGATCCATCTCTGCGGTCCCGACGGACTGCATCGGACGGTGACCCTGGGCGATCTGCTGCCGCTCTCGTTCGGGCCGCACAATCTCCACAAGCCATGAGCGCAGCCGAGACGATCGCAGCGCGCGCGCCGGGTTTCGTGCCCAAGGTGGCGGCGATCCTGGGCTCGGGCCTGGGCAGCTTCGCCGACGAGGTGAGGGCGATCGCGACGATCCACTATGCCGAGCTCGAGGGCTTCCCCAGGCCCACGGTCGGCAGCCACGCCGGCCGGCTGGTGCTGGGCCATGTCGGGCCCACTCCCGTCGCCGTGCTGCAGGGCCGCGCGCACTATTACGAGAACGGTCGCGCCGACGAGATGGCGGGCGTGATCCGGACGATGGCCGCGGTCGGCTGCAAGGCACTGTTGCAGACCAATGCCGCCGGCAGCCTCCGCCTCGACATGCCGCCCGGATCGCTGATGGCGGTGACCGACCACATCAACTTCACCGGCGTCAATCCGCTGTTCGGCGTGGCCAAGGATCGCTTCATCGACATGGTCGACGCCTACGATCCCGCGCTCACGGCCAAGCTTCTGGCCGCAGCCAGGGACGTCGACGTGCGCTGCCACGAGGGCGTCTATATCTGGTTCTGCGGGCCGTCCTTCGAGACGCCGGCGGAGATTCGCGCCGCCCATGCCCTGGGAGCCGATGCCGTCGGCATGTCGACGGCGCCCGAGACGATCCTGGCGCGCCATGCCGGCATGAAGGTCGTGGCGCTGTCGCTGATGACCAACTACGCCGCTGGTCTCGGCAGCGAGAAGCTCGGCCACGAGCACACGATGGCGGTGGCGAACCAGGCCGCGGCCGGCGTGCGCAAGGTGCTGCGCCGTTTCCTGGAGCGCTACGATTGAGCGCCTTGCTGCCGCAGGAGGTCATCCGCAAGAAGCGCGACGGCGGCGAGCTCTCGCCTGAAGAAATCGCCTTCATGGTCGATGGCATCACCGACGGCAGCCTGAGCGAGGGGCAGATCGCGGCCTTTGCGATGGCGGTCTTCATGCGCGGCATGACGACCGACGAGCGCGTGGCGCTCACCCTGCGGCTGGCCCAAAGCGGCACGACGCTGAATTGGCGCGATCTCGATCTTTCCGGCCCGCTGATCGACAAGCATTCGAGCGGCGGCGTCGGCGACAAGGTGAGCCTGATGCTGGCGCCGATCGCGGCGGCCTGCGGGGCCTTCGTGCCGATGATCTCGGGGCGCGGGCTCGGCCATACCGGCGGCACCCTGGACAAGCTAGGCTCGATCTCGGGCTACGACGTGCAGCCCGACATCGCCCGTTTCCGCCGGACCGTGCGCGAGGTGGGCTGCGCCGTGATTGGCCAGACGCATGATCTTGCGCCGGCCGACGGCCGCCTCTATGCGGTGCGCGACGTCACGGCGACCGTCGAATCGATCCCCCTGATCGTGGCCTCGATCCTGAGTAAGAAGCTCGCCGAAGGGCTCGACGGGCTGGTGATGGACGTGAAATGCGGCTCGGGCGCGTTCTGCGACAGCGAGCCGATGGCGCGCGAGCTGGCCGAAAGCCTGGTTGCGGTCGCCAACTCAGCCGGGCTGCCGACCATCGCGCTCGTCACCGACATGGACCGCGTGCTGGGCGGCAACGTCGGCAATGCCCTCGAAGTCGCCGAGGTGGCTGCCTATCTCAAGGGCGAAGGCGTGCGCGATCCCCGCCTGCACGAGGTGACGATGGAGCTGGCCGGCGAGATGCTGGCGTTGGGCAAGCTGGCGCCGAGCGTGGCGGCAGGCAAGGCGCGTGCGCAGTCGGCGCTCGAGGACGGCCGCGCCGCCGAGAAATTCGCCCGCATGGTGGCCGCTCTGGGCGGTCCCGACGATTTCCTCGAGCATCCGGCGAGATATCTGGCCCGTGCGCCCGTGGTGCGGCCCTGCAGCGCCGACCGCTCGGGTCACGTCGTCGGCATGAACGCCCGCCAGATCGGCATTGCCGTGGTCGGGCTGGGCGGCGGCCGCCGCCATGCCGACGATGCCATCGATCCCGCCGTCGGCCTCACCGAGGTGATCGAGGTCGGCGCGCAGGTACGTCCCGGCGCTCCGCTTTGCGTCGTCCATGCGGCCAGTGAAGCCGATGCCGACGAGGCGGTCGCCCTGCTGCGCCAGGCCATCTATATCGGCGATGCAGCGCCCGGGCTGCGTCCCGTCGTCATGGGACGGATCGCCCGGTGACCGCATTCGATCGCGCCGCGTACCAACGCGATGGCTTCGCCATGCTGGAAGGAGTCTTGTCGCCTGCCGACTGCGCGGCATTGAAGCAGCGCGCGGCCGAGCTCGCCGCCGCGTGGGACGGCAAGGAGGGGGCCGTCTTTTCCACTCGTGACCAGGCGCATGCGCGCGACCGCTATTTCCGCGAGTCAGGCGGCGCCATCCGGTACTTCGTCGAGGAAGCCGCACCCGACCGGCTGAACAAGATCGGCCACGCCCTGCACGACCTCGATCCGGTGTTCGACCGCGTCTCGCGTCAGCCGCGCCTGGCCGAGCTGGCCCATGAATTGGGCCTGCGGCAGCCGCTCCTGCTGCAGTCGATGCTGCTGTTCAAGGCGCCGCACGTCGGCGGCGAAGTCGGCTGGCACCAGGACGCGACCTACTTGCGCACCGAGCCCGCGACGGTGACCGGCTTCTGGATCGCGCTCGACGATGCCGACAGGGAGAATGGCTGCCTGCTGGCGCTACCCGGCGCCCACCGCGGTCCGCTCCGCCAGTGGTTCGGTTATGCCGGCTCCGACCTGGTGACGCGCCAGATCGACCGCACACCGTGGCCGGCCATCGAGCCGGTGGCGCTGGAGGCGCGGCGCGGCACCGTCGTGGTGCTGCACGGGCTTCTGCCGCATGCCAGCGCGCCCAATCGATCTTCCAGGCCGCGGCTGGCCTATTCGTTGCATTTGATCGACGGTTGCGCCCACTATCCCTCCGACAACTGGCTGCAACGGCCGCATTTGCCGCTGCGAGGATTTTGAGTGATTCCCAAGGCCGAACTGCATTGCCATCTCGAGGGCTCGGTGCCGCCGCCAGTGGCGCGTGCGCTGGCGGCGCGCAACGGCGTCGCCCTGCCGGAGGCGTTGTTCGACGCCAACGGCGAATATGCCTGGACCGACTTCTGGAGCTTTCTCGACGCCTACGATCGCGTCTGCCGCGCCCTCAAGCTGCCGCGCGACTTCGAGGACGTGATCTATACCTATCTCAAGGGCGCCGCGGCCGAGGGCGCGGTCTATGTCGAGATGTTCTGCTCGCCGGTGCGGGCGCAGGCGCTCGGCATCGGCCACGATGCCTGGTTGAGCGCGCTCGAGGCCGGCATCGATCGCGCGCGCCGCGATTTCGGCATCGAAGGCCGCATCGTCATCATCTGCATCCGCCATCTCGGACCCGAGCATGCGCTCGCCATGGCGCGGGCGATGGTCGAGCACCCGCATCGTTACGTCGTGGGCTTCGGCATGGGCGGCGACGAGGCCAAGTTCCAGCCGATCGATTTCGCGCCCGCCTATCGTCTGGCCCACGAGCATGGCTATGGCTGCACGGTCCATGCCGGCGAGGTGCGGGGGCCAGAGAGCGTGTGGGCCGCGATTCGCGATCTTCCGGTGACCCGCATCGGCCATGGCGTGCGGTCGGCCGAGGACCCGCGCCTGCTCGACGAGCTTGCCCGCCGCGGCATCGTCCTGGAGGTCTGCCCGGGCAGCAATCTGGCACTCGGCCTTTATCCCGATCGCACCGCGCATCCGCTCCGTCGGCTGATCGCAGCCGGTGTGCGGGTGACCCTGGGCTCCGACGACCCGCCCTTCTTCCACACGACCTTGGGGGCGGAGTACGATAATGCCGGCCTGGATGAACGAGGGTTGAGGGCCATCACGCGTACCGCGATCGAAGCGTCGTTCGCCGACGAGGCGACCAAACGGAGGCTACTGGGGGGACTGACGACATGATGCCAAGCAAAGCTCTGCTGCTGGGGGCGCTCGCCGCCGCACTTTCGGTCGGCGCAGCGTACGCGCAGGAGGCGGCGCCCAACGACAATCTGAACGCCGTCCTGTGGACGCAGCGTTCGGTCGAGTTCAAAGGCAACGCCATGACCGTCTATGCGCTCGGCATGATCCGGCTCGACCAGGCGCTGGCCGACAAGAAATGGACGGCGGCGCCGGTCGAGCAGACGGGCGACTTCGCCAACCTGCCGCCCGCCATCGTGCTCGACGTCGACGAGACGGTGCTCGACAACTCGGCCTACCAGGCCTGGAACATCAAGGCGGGCACCAGCTTCAGTCTGAAGACGTGGAACGAGTTCTGCGATGCGCAGATCTCCAAGGCGGTGCCCGGCGCGGTCGAATTCGCCAAGTACGCCGAGTCCAAGGGCGTGAAGGTGTTCTATCTCAGCAACCGCGACGTCACGGTCGAGAAGTCGACGCGGGAGAACATGCAGAAGCTCGGCTTCCCGATGGGCGGTAACGTCGACACCTTCCTGATGCAGAACGAGCAGAAGGACTGGGGCAGCAAGAAGGGCACCCGCCGCGCCTTCCTCGCCAAGAACTATCGCCTGCTGCTCGAATTCGGCGACAATTTCGGCGACTTCGACGACCGCTACGCCTCGAGCGAGGCCGATCGCGTGAAGTTCTTCGAGGAGAACAAGCAGCGCTGGGGCCGCGAATGGCTGGTGCTGGCCAACCCGACCTACGGCTCGTTCGAGGCGGCGCCCTTCGGCTTCAACTACAAGCAGTCCGACGCCGAGAAGCGCAAGGCCAAGCAGGGCGTGCTCGAGGGCTGGAGCGGCCCCAAGCAGTGACGGGCGACGGCCGGCGGCCGGCCGCGCAAGTTCGTGAGGTCCCTCGCAAAGGCTCGGGACGCCCGCCAGGGGCCGGCGTTCTATACGACAGAATCGGCTTCCTTCTAACACCCGGGGTATGGTGGCGGCACCGTGATCGCCGTCGCCCAAATTTCATCTGCTCCGTCGGGGCTTTCCGCACTTTCCGCTAGTGCGCTAGTGATTCGCACTGGTCGTTGGGACCGGAGCGCAAGATTCGTTCGCGACGAATCGATGGAATCGCGCGCGAGCCATAAGGCTCCCGTTATTTTCCTGTTATTTTAACATGAGCCCTTCAACTAATAGTGGCTCAGGAAATTGCGCGCTCGTCAGATCGCGGCTTCGCTCTCGGCGTCGAACAGGTGCAGGCGGTCGGGATTGAGCGCCAGCCGGAGCTTCTCGTGTGGCTTGACCCGCACGGTGGGATCGATGCTGGCCACGATCAGCGCCGCGCCGGCGCGCGTGTCGAGCAGGATCTCGGAGCCCAACTGCTCGACCACCTCGACACTGGTGTCGAAGCAATGGTCGGCCGAGTCGTTGGGCCCGGCGACATGGATGTCCTCGGGGCGGATGCCGAGCGTGGCCTTGCGGCTGCCCTTGGCGCGCGCCCGCGCGGCAATGGCGTCGGGCAGCACGATCTTGAGGCCAGGCGCCTCGGCCACGGCACGGTTGCCGGCGTCCGACAGCGAGACGTCGGCAAAGTTCATCGCCGGCGAGCCGATGAAGCCCGCGACGAAGCGGTTGGCCGGCGTGTTGTACAGTTCGAGTGGCTCGCCCATCTGCTGCACGATGCCGTCCTTCATCACCACGACGCGGTCGCCCAGCGTCATCGCCTCGACCTGGTCGTGGGTGACGTAGATCGCCGTGGTGCCGAGCCGCTCGTGCAGCTTCTTGAGCTCGACCCGCATCTGCACGCGCAGCTTGGCGTCGAGGTTGGAGAGCGGTTCGTCGAACAGGAACACCTTGGGGTCGCGCACGATGGCGCGGCCGAGGGCGACGCGCTGGCGCTGGCCGCCCGACAGCTGGCGCGGCTTGCGGTCGAGCAGGTTCTCGATGCCCAGGATGGTCGCGGCGTTCTGCACCCGCTTCTGGATGTCGGGCTTGTCGAACTTCCGCATCTTCAGACCGAACGCCATGTTCGAGGCGACGCTCATGTGCGGATAGAGCGCGTAGTTCTGGAACACCATGGCGATGTCGCGGTCCATCGGCGGCAGGTTGTTGACCACCGTGTCGTCGATCGCGATGTCGCCCGAGGTGATCGACTCCAGGCCGGCGACCATGCGCAAGGTCGTGGTCTTGCCGCAGCCCGAGGGGCCGACGAAGACCACGAACTCCTTGTCGCGGATCTCGAGGTTGACGTTCTTCACGGCGTGGACGCCGCCGTCATAGACCTTGTTGACGTTGCGGATGCTGACCAGCGCCATGAGCTAACCCTTCACCGAGCCCGTGAGGCCCGAGACGTAGTGTTCGACGAAGAACGAGTAGACGATCGCCACCGGCACCGAGCCGAGCAGCGCGCCCGCCATCAGCGAGCCCCAGAAGAACACGTCGCCGCGGATCAGTTCCGAGGTGACGCCGACCGGCACGGTCTTCTGCTCGGGCGACGACAGGAAGACCAGCGCATAGATGAACTCGTTCCAGGAGAGCGTGAAGGCGATGATGCCGGCCGACAGGATGCCGGGCACCGCGCAGGGGATGATGATGTAGACCATCGCCTTCCAGCGCGAGGCGCCGTCGATGCGGGCGCATTCCTCGAGCTCCTTCGGGATGGCCTTGAAGTAGCCCATCATCAGCCAGGTGCAGAACGGGATCAGGAAGGTCGGATAGGTGAGGATCAGCGACCACGGCGTGTCGCCGAGCTTGAAGTCGCGGATGATCTCGGCCAGCGGGATGAAGAGCAGGGTCTGCGGCACGAGGTAGGTGATGAAGATCACCGTGCCGAGGCTGCCGGCCCACGGGAAGTTGAGGCGCGCCAGCGCATAGCCCGCCAGCACGCCGCAGAAGAGGGAAATCAGGGTCGCGGTGGTGGCGATGAACATGGTGTTCATCATCCACTGGCCGAAGTCGGTCTCCTCGAACAGATAGGTGAAGTGCTCGATCGTCGGGAAGCTGGTCCAGAACGGATTGTAGTTGGGCGCGTTCCACGGCCGGTAGAGCTCGCCGTCCGGCCGGAAGCTGGTGATGACCATCCAGTAGAACGGGAACAGCAGGACGAGGACGAAGACGATCAGCGGGATGTAGTAGAACGTCCACCGCCGCAGCAGCGAGCCTTCGATCATCTAACGAGTCTCCACCCGGCGGATGTAGAGGAGCTGCACCACCACGATCAGGAACAGGAACGGGAACATGGCGAGCGAGATCGCCGCACCCTGCGACAGCAGCCCGGTGCCGATGCCGATCTGGTAGGCGTAGGTCGCGAACAGGTGCGTGGCGTTGGCCGGTCCGCCGCCGGTCATGACATAGACCAGCTGGAAGTCGGCGAAGGTCTGGATCACCGAGAACAGCATCACCACCATGGTGACCGGCAGCAGCAGCGGCCAGGTGATGTACCAGAAGCGGTTCCATGGCCGGGCGCCGTCGATGGCGGCGGCCTCGTTGAGCTCGGGGCTGATGGTCTGCAGGCCGGCCAGCAGCGAGATGGCGAAGAACGGCACGCCGCGCCAGATGTTGACGACGATGATCGAGGTCATGGCGAGGTCGGGATCGCCCAGCCAGTTGATGCGCTGGGTGATGAATCCGAGATGGAACAGCGTCCAGTTGATGACGCTGAAGGTCGGGTCGAACATCCACTTCCAGGCGAACGTCGACAGCACCGTCGGGATGATGAACGGCAGCAGGATGAAGGCACGCACCAACGCCTTGCCCTTGAAGTGCCGGTTGAGCAGCATGGCGAGCCACAGGCCGAGCGCCAGCTTGAACACCGTCGTGACGCCCGTGTACCAGAACGTGTTCCACACGGCGGTGCGGAAGATGCTGTCGTTCCAGATCTTGTAGAAGTTCTTCAGCCCGACGAAGTGGCCGGGATCGCCGACGACGGCGCTCGACAGCGCGAGATACACGCCCTCGGCGAACGGGTAGGCGATGAACAGGCCGAGCAGGATCGCGGTCGGCGCGAGCAGCACCATGGCGAGCCAGCGTTCGTCCTCCAGCGCCCGCAGTCGCGGAACGGGGCGCCTGGCTTCGGCCACGCCCGGGACTGCGGTCACTGTCATGGTCCACCCACCGGTTCGGTTACGCGATCGGTTCTGCGCCTAGGCGGAGTAGATCTTCTTCAGCTCCGACTCGGCCCACTTCACGGAATCCTCGGGCGCCATGCCCTGGACCGCCTTGGCATACATGTCGGTGACGATGTACTTCGACAGCGCCTCGGCCGCCTTGCCATTCGGCAGGCCGGCATAGCCCGGCGCCTGGCCGAGACGCGCCGCCACCTTGAACGGCGCCAGTACCGGGTCGGCATTCCAGATGGGATGCGATTCCCACTTGGCCGTGCACGGCGTGCCGTAGCCCTTCTGCGAGACGAACCACTTCTCGTAGTTCTTCTCGGCATGGATCCAGCGCAGGAACTGCTTGGCCGCATCCTGGTTCTTCGAATACTTCATCAGCATGTCGGACTGCATGAGATGGAAGCCGAACTGTCCCGCCGGTCCCTTGGGCAGCGGCGAGTGCAGGATGTCGTCCTTCATCGGCGTGCCCTTCTCGGTCTTGTACTGGTCGGGCTTGCGCAGCGTCTCGATGTAGATTGAGGCGCCGTTCAGGGTCGACGAGATGGTGCCCGAGAGGAACGCACGGTTGTTGTTGGTGTCGTCCCAGGCGAGGCCGCCCTCGTCGTGCGCCTCCTTCCAGAAGGCCGTCATGAACTTCACCGACTCGAGCGTCTCCTTGGAGTTGATGGCGACGGTCTTGCCGTCGGCCTCGACCTCCTTGCCGCCGAACGACCACATCAGCGGATAGGTGAAGCCCGGCGCGTCGCCGAACGTGTGGCCGAGCGTCTGGCCGATCGGTCGGCCCTTGGCCTTCAGCTTCTTGCCGAGCGCGCGGTATTCGTCCCATGTGTCGGGGAACTTGTTGGCGCCTTCCTCGGCGAACCACGACTTGCGGTAGGCGACCATGCCGCCCGGCACGACCCACGGCACGCTCATGTACATCTTGCCGTCGCTGCAGAACGACTTGCAGTACTTGTAGATGCCGCCCTCGTTCTTATCGATCTCGAGCGCCACGTCGCTCACGTCGACGACGCTGTTCTGGTAGATGTAGGTGTAGTTGTTGAACGCCATGATGATGTCGGGGCCGGTGCCCGACTGGATGGCGGCGGTGGTGCGTGGCTGCAGGTCGTTGCCGTTCACCGTCTCGAGCGTGATCTTCATGCCGAGTTCCTTCTCGGCCTGCGGGATCAGCTCCTTCTTGAGCAGCGCGTCGGACGCCGGAACGAAATCGACCCAGCGCAGCCAATGCACGGTCTTCTGTTGCGCATAAGCCGGTGTGCGTCCGCTGGCCAGGATGCCGGCCATGCCGGTGGACGCCACGGCAGCTGCGCTGCCGGCAAGCTTGATGACGCTGCGACGCTTCGTGTCAGCCATATGATCTCCTCCCAGAGAACACCGCCTCGATCGGACGGCAAATTGATTGCCGGTATCGTAGGCATCGCCGCGAAGGTCGCGCAAGCCGCAGTTCGAAATATTTGCTCTTTTTGCGCGCTTGCTTTGGCGAACCGTCAACCTCGCCGGGAGGGGCGCGCGCTACAGCACCGCCGGATCGAGGGTGAACAGCTCCTTGGCCTGGCCGACACCGCGCAGGGCGAAGCGGCCGACCGACACCAGCTTGCGCCGTTCGTCGGCCGGCAGGGTGCCGGCGAATTCCGACGAGATCAGCACCGGCCGATCGACCGACCGGCACATCGAGGCGATGCGGCTGGTCTCGTTGACGGCGGGGCCGACCACCGTGAAGTCGAGCCGGTCGACGCTGCCGATATTGCCGTAGAACACCTCGCCGACATGCAGGCCGACATAGACCGAGCTGGTCGGCCGCTCCTCGGCGCGCCGGCGCTCGTTCAGCGCCTGCACGCGGCGGCGCATTTCCGCCTCGGCGCGCAAGGCGGCGCTGCTCGCGTGAGCGGTATCGTCGGAGCGGAAGATGGCGAGCGTGCCGTCGCCGATCAGCTTCAGCACATCGCCGCCATTCTCGTGGATCGCCGTGATCACCGCCTCGGCATAGTCGTTCAGCAGGGGGATGATCTCGCCGGGCCGCGCGGTGTCGGTGATGGTCGTGAAGGAGCGCAGGTCGGAGAACCACAGCACGGCGCCGATGCGGTCGGCGACGCCGCGGCGGATGCGGCCTTCCAGCACGCGCCGGCCCGCGTCGCGGCCGAGATAGACGTCGACCAGGGTGGCGGCGATGCGGCCGAGCGCGGCGGTCTTGACCGCCAGCCCGAGCGCCGGCACCAGGCGCCGCAACGCCGCGACACCCTGTTCGCTGAAGCCCTCGACATGCTTGGTCGACCAGCCGGAATAAAAGGAGTCCATCTCGCCGATCGTGCCGTCCTCCTTGAAGCGATGGACGAAGACCAGGTAGTCGGTGTGGCCGAGATCCTTCATCTCCTTGATGATGGCGAAGTCGGCCTCCTCGCCGAAGCCGATGCGCCGGCGCAATTCCTCCTTGCCGGTCTGCAGCAGATGATGGAACGGGCTGCGCTTCCACGATTCCGCGACCTCGCCGATGTCGCTGCGGCCGTAGTCGCGCACGGCGTCCTCCTCGACGCCGTCGCTGCGCCAGCGGAAGATCGTGCCCTCGTGCACCGGATGCAGGGTGTCGATGAACATCAGGGCGCGGTCGATCTGCAGTCCGGCCGCGCAGCACTTCGCGCAGAAGGCACGCAGCAAGTCGGTCTCGGCCATGCCTTCCAGGCCGCGGCGAACGATCCAGTCGGCGAGGCGATCGACGATGTCAGGCTTAATTCGTGCGCTCCCGGAAGTGGCAGGCGGCGCGGTGGCCGGCCGCCACCGCTTCCAGCGCCGGCACCTCGCTGGCGCAGCGCTCGGCCTTAAGTGGGCAGCGCGGATGGAAATGGCAACCCGACGGCGGGTTGAGCGCACTCGCGATCTCGCCCCTGGCCTTCTGCCGGGTGACGGCGGTATTGCGGCGAAACGGGTCGGGGATCGCGGCAATGAGAGCGCGCGTATAGGGATGGCGCGGATCCTCGAAGATCTCCTGCCAGCCGCCCTGCTCGACGATGCGGCCGAGATACATGACGGCGACGCGGTCGGAGACATGCTCGACCACGCCGAGGTCGTGGCTGATCATGATGTAGGAGAGTCCCATCTGCTCCTTGAGATCGAGCAGCAGGTTGATGATCTGGGCGCGGATCGACACGTCGAGCGCCGACACCGGCTCGTCGCAGATCACGAGCTTGGGCCGGAGGATCAGGGCGCGGGCGATGCCGATCCTCTGGCGCTGGCCGCCGGAGAATTCGTGCGGGTAGCGGTCGGCATGCTCGGGGCGGAGGCCGACCTTTTCCATCATGTCGGCGACGCGCGCGGCGACCTCGTGCTTGTCGCCGACGCCGTGGATGCGCAGCGGATCGGCGAGCGTGCGGCGCACGGTCTGGCGCGGATTGAGCGAGGCGTAGGGGTCCTGGAAGACCATCTGCACGGTGCGCGCGGTCTGCAGGCGATCGCGCCTGGCGACATCCTGGCCGTCGAGCGCGATCGCGCCGCGGGTCGGCGGGACCAGGCCCATGATTGAGAGCGCGAGCGTGGACTTGCCGCAACCGGACTCGCCCACCAGGCCGAGGCACTCGCCCTGCTTGACCTCGAGCGAGACGCCGTCGACGGCCTTGAGCGTCCTGACGCCGCCGGACAGCGCACCGCCCACGGTGAAATGGACGGCGAGGTCGTCGAGCTTCAGCAGCGGGTCAGGCATGGTGGAAACAGCGCACGATGCCGTCCGCCGGCAGGGGTGTCGCCTCGGGGGCTTCGAGGCGGCAGATCTCGGTCGCCGACGCACAGCGCGGATTGAACCGGCAGCCCGCTGGATAGGCCTGGATCGAAGGCACGACGCCCGCGATCTCGCGCAGGCGCTGCTGGCCGCGCTGCGCGCGTTCGCCAAGCCGCGGCAGGGAGTTCACGAGGCCCTGCGTGTAGGGATGGCGCGGCGTGGCGAAGATCGCGTCCGACGGCTGCGCCTCGACGATGCGGCCGGCATACATCACCGCCACGCGCCGGCACATGTTGGCGACCAGCCCGAGATCGTGGCTGATCATCAGGATGGCGGTGCCCTTGGCGGCGCACAGCTCGGCCATCAGGTCGACGATCTCGGCCTGCACCGTGACGTCGAGCGCCGTGGTCGGCTCGTCGGCGATCAACAGCTCGGGCGAGCAGGCAAGCGCGATGGCGATCATGACGCGTTGGCGCATGCCGCCCGAGAGCTGGTGCGGGTAATCCCTGATGCGCCGTTCGGGCGAGGGCACGCGGACCTGGCGCAGCGCCTCCTCGGCGCGGTCCATCGCCTCGTTCCACGACGCGCCCTGATGCAGGACGAACATCTCGGCGATCTGCCGGCCGACCGGCGACAGCGGGTTGAGCGCCGTCATCGGCTCCTGGAAGATCATGGCGATCTTGCCGCCGCGCAGCTCGCGCCAGCGCGCGGCCGGCGCGTCCTGGATCTCCTCGCCGTCGAGCACGATCCTGCCCCCGGCGAGGGACAGCGGCCGGCGCAGCAGGCCCATGATCGACAGCGCGGTGATGCTCTTGCCGCAGCCCGACTCGCCCACCAGACCGAACGCGTCGCCGCGCGCTATCTCGAACGAGACGTTCTCGACCGCGTCGTGGCGCCGACCGTCGCTGTCGGTGAGCGCGAGCCGCAGGTCCTCGACCCTGAGCAGCGCGTTCATGCCCGCCTCGAGGTCGATTGCGGGTCGAGGATGTCGCGCAGGCCGTCGCCCAGCAGGTTGAGGCCGAGCACGGTGAGAAAGATCGCCAGCCCGGGGAACACCGAGAGCCACGGCACGGTGCGGATCTGGTCGCGCGCCTCGGAGAGCATGCTGCCCCAGCTCGGGAAGGGCGGCCGGATGCCGAGGCCGAGGAAGGAGAGCGCGGCTTCGGCCAGGATCGCGCCGCCCATGCCGAGCGTGGCGATCACGATCAGCGGTCCCAGGATGTTGGGCAGGACCTGCGTGAACATGATGCGGAGGTCGCCATAGCCCAGCACTTGCGCGGCCTGCACGTAGCCCTGGCTCTTGAGCGACAGCACCTGTGCTCTCGTGATGCGGCAGGAGTAGGACCAGCTGGTGAGGCCGAGCGCGATCACCAGGCTCACCAGGCCGGGCCCGAGGATCGCCATGATGGCCAATGCGAACACCAGGGAAGGAATCGCAAGCATCAGGTTGGTGAGGCCGCTCACCAGATCGTCCCACCAGCCGCCCCAATAGCCGGCGGTGAGGCCGAGCGTGACGCCGATCAGGCTGTTGAGTATCTGGCTGGCGATGCCGACGGTGAGCGACACGCGCGCGCCGTAGACGATGCGCGAATAGATATCGCGGCCCTGCGCGTCGGTGCCGAAGGGGAAATCCCAGCCCGGCGGAATCTCGGCATTCATCAGGTTGGCGTCGAGCACCGGGTCGGTGAGCGCGATCAGCGGCGCGGCGAGCGCCGCGGCGATGGCGATGAACACCAGCCCGCCGCCGATCCAGAGTGAAGTGCCGCCTTTCAGCTTCATGGCTCAGCGGTAGCGGATGCGCGGGTCGATCGCCACGTAGGCCATGTCGACCAGCGTGTTGATGACGAGGAAGAAGAGCACGATCATCAGGATGCAGCCCTGTACCGCCGGCATGTCGCGCTGGAACACCGAATCGACCAGCAGCGAGCCGACGCCCGGCCAGGAGAACAGCTTCTCGACCACGACCGCCTGGCCCATCAGCGAGCCGAACTGCAGGCCGACGATGGTCACGACCAGCACCAGGGCGTTGCGCAGCACGTGCCATTTCACGACCAGCCGCTCGCTCATGCCCTTGCTGCGCGCGGTGCGCACGAAATCGGCGTTGAGCACGTCGAGCACGGCGGCGCGCGTGGTGCGGGCGAGCAGCGCCATCGGGCCGACGCCGAGCGCCACCGCCGGCAGGATGAGATAGCGGAGCCCGCCGTCGCCGTAGCCGAAGCTGGGCAGCCAGCCGAGCGTCAGCGCGAACAGGTACATCAGCATCAGGCCGAACCAGAACTGCGACAGCGACAGGCCCGAGATCGCGCCGACCATCGAGATCGTGTCGATCAGGCTGCCGGGCTTGAGCGCCGCCAGGAAACCGAGCGTCACGCCGACCGCTATCGCGAAGGTCATGGCGGCGAAGACGAGCTTGAGCGACGGCCAGATGCGCGCGCCGATCAGCCGGGTGACCGGTTCGCGGGTGCGGAACGAGGTGCCGAGATCGCCCACTGCGGTATGGGCGACGTACTTGGCGAAGCGCTGCGGCAAGGGGTCGTCGAGGCCCATTTCCTTGCGCATGCGCTCCATGACGGCGGGATCGATGGTCGAGCGCCCGTCCTCGTTCATGCCCGAGATGAAGCTGCCGGGCAGGACGGAGAACAGCAGGAAGACCAGCGCGACGACGGCCAACAGCGTCGGGACGACGTTGGCCAGCCGCCGCGCGAGGACGGCCAGCATCTACTTGGCGGGCGAGCGGCTATCGACCCAGATGTCTTCCGGATACTGGTGCGTGATCTCGGTGGGATTGGCCTGCAGGCCGTGCACCCACGGCTGGTAGGCCAGCACCGCCTTGTTGTAGTTGAAGAACCACACCGGCGCGTCCTCGTAGAGGACGTTGTTGGCCTGCTTCAGCAACTCGTCGCGCTTGGCGGGATCGCTCTGTTGCGCGGCGTCGTCGAGCAGCTTGTCGTAGGCCGGGTTGCTGTAGCCCGTGTAGTTGCAGGCCGTGCGCGGCGTCTTGGAGTAGTAGCAGCGCAGGGTGGCGAGCGAGTCGGGCCCGGTCAGGTTGGAGCCGATATAGGCCTGGTGCTCGCCCTTCATGGCGATCTCGGTCAGCACCGTGACCTCGACCAGCTTGGGCTTCAGCTTGATGCCGACCTTGCCCAGCATCGGAATGATCGCCTCGACGATCGGCAGGCCCCAGCTCTCGTTCTGGCTGGTGGTCAGCTCGAACTCGAAGCCGTTGGGCAGGCCCGCCTCGGCGAGCAGCTTCTTGGCCTTGTCGGGATCGTAGGGATAGGGCTTGGCCGTCTTGTCGAAGGCGGCCGACGAGGGCGGCAGCCAGCTCACCGCGCGATAGGCCTTGTCCTTGACCAGGCGCTTGATGATCAGGTTCGAGTCGATGGCGTAGTTGACCGCCTGCCGCACCTTCTTGTTGTCGAACGGCTTGACCGAGTGGTTGAAGGTCATGGCGCGGGTGAACATCTCGGGCACCTCGAGGATGCCCTTCGACAGCTCGGGATCGGCCTTGTAGGCGACGTACTGCGCGGGTCCGAGGATCGAGGTGTCGATCTCCTTGTTGCGGAAGGCGACGTCGCGCGCCGCGGCCTCGGCCATGATCAGCACCTCGAGCTTGTCGAGGTAGGGCTTGCCGGGCTTGTAGAACTTGTCGAAGCGCTCGAGCACGACGCGGCTGCCCGGGATGTGCTCCTTGAACTTGAACGGACCCAGCCCCACCGGATGCGAGCCGAAGTCGGGCTTCTCGGCTTCCTCCTTGGGCAGGATCGCGGTCGTGCCGCTGAAGAAGTAGTAGCCCGGATCGACGCGATCGGTGAGCGTCATCTCGAGCGTGTAGTCGTCGATCTTCCGGAGGCCCGAGATCGTCGTCGCCTGGCCCTTCTCGACCTCGACGGCGCCCTTGATGATGCGCACGTAGCGCGCCGCCGGATAGCCCTTCTTGCCGTCCATGATGCGGATGAACGACCAGATCACGTCGTCCGCCGTCATCTTGCGGCCATTGTGGAAGTAGGCGTCGTCGCGCAGCTTGTACGTGTAGGTGAGCCCGTCCGGCGAGGCCGACACCGACTTGGCAAGCTCGAGCACCAGCTTGGAGTTGGCGGTGTCCCAGTTGTAGAGCGTGCGGTGCAGCGCCTTGTTGACGATGTCGTCCTGCGCGCGCGGCGTGGTGTGCGGATCGAAGCTGCCGAAACTCGCGGCATAGGGCGCCGTCATGCGCACCGAGCCGCCCTTGCGCGGCGTATCCTGCGCTTGTGCCAACCCGGCGCCGGACAGCGCCAGCGCCGCCGCCAGCCACAGCAACTTCCGCATCCTCAGTCTCCCCTTGAACAACTGCGTCAAGGCGCATTCCATCCCGCCTGAAGTTCCAGCGCAAGGAAAATGCCGAATGAGCCGGTTGCCGAACTGCCTTCTCATCGTGACTGCCGAAGTCGATGCCGCGGTCGAAGCCGAGTGGAACCGCTGGTACGACGAGGTCCATCTGCCCGACGCGCTGGCTTGTCCCGGCGTCCTGTCGGGCCGCCGTTATGTCTCGTCGGGCCAGATTGCCGAAAGCGACCGCGGCCAGAGCCGGCGGAGCGACACCAGGCTCTACACCACCGTCTATGAGCTGCAATCGCCCGGCGCCGTGCAGACGAAGGAATTCGCCGCCATGCGCGGCTGGGCCAAATTCGCCCCCCATGTTCGCTCGCAGACGCGCGTGGTCGTGGGAACCGGAGAAGCGGCCGGCCATTAATTTGGCATGCAAGTGTGCGAGATCATGACGCGCGAGGTCGAGACCATCTCTCCCGATGCCTCCCTGCAGGTCGCCGCTTCAGCGATGGAGCAGATGGGCGTGGGCTCGCTGCCGGTGTGCCAGGGTCGCCGGCTGATGGGCTCGATCACCGACCGCGACATCGTGGTGCGCGGCGTCGCCACCGGTGCCTCGCCGATCGACATGCAGGTGCGCGACTGCATGACGGAGGACGCGCAGTGGGCTTACGAGGACGAGGATACCGAGGAAGTGCTGGCGCGCATGAAGGTGCTGCAGATCCGCCGGCTGGCCGTGCTCGACCGGCAGAAGAACCTGGTCGGCATCGTGGCGCTGGGCGACATCGCGACCGAGCCCGACGCCGCCACGCCCGAGCATGTCGGCGAGGCGATGTCGGAGATCTCCGACCCGTCGCGGCCGGATAAGTAAGTCTAGTCGTCCTCGAGCTGGCGCTTGCGCGACTTGGGCCGCTCCCACACCACGCCAGGATAGCCCTTCAGCGGTACCAGCTTCTGGCCGCGATAGGCCCAGTCGCGCAACTGATCGATGTGCCGGTGATAGCGCGGCTCGCGGCCGGTCCGCGTGTCGAACAGGGCGCGCGGGATGTCGACCATGCGCACATTGCGCCGCCGTTCGTAGAGCACCGGGCTGCCGCACTTGGAACAGAAGCTGCGGGCTGAGTTGGTCTTGTTGTCCTCGAAGCGGGTGAGGCTGCGCTTGCCCTTGGCGATGGTGAGGTTCTTGCGCCACACGCCGACATAGGTCGCGTAAGCCGCGCCATGGGCGCGCCGGCTCGCTTCCGAATGGTCATGCCAGGCCCAGAAGGCCGGATACTTGAATTCGACTTCCACGGCGCCGCACAGGCAGCGGCCGCGGACGAGCTCGCTCACACAGGCACCACATAGCCGTCGCGCCGCGGATCGCAGCCGCCGGTGTAGCTGCCGGTCTCGGGATCGCGCGCTACGCCCTGCATGCCGCCGACCTTCATCGTCCAGTCGGGTCCGCTGGTCAGGTCGTGACCGCGCTGGCGCAGCTCGCCATGCACCCGGGCGTCGACGCGGCTCTCGAGCAGCACCTCGCGCCCGTCGGTGAGCCGCGCGCGCGGCGCCTCGATCGCCTGCTGGATCGGCAGGCCGAAATCGACGTATTGCACGAAGGCCTGCGGCTGGGTCTGCAGGATGCCGTAGCTGCCTGGCGTGCCCAGCGCCAGCACTGCCTTGTCGCCCTGCGTCACGATCGAGGGCGCGACGCACACCGGCATGATCTCGCCCGGCTTGGCGCGGTTGGGGCTCGCCGGATTGACGTCGGCCCAATAGAGGAAGTTGTTGCAGCAGATGCCGGTGTCCGGCACCACGACGCCCGAGCCGAACACCGCGCCCAGGCTTTGCGTCACGCACACCATGTTGCCGTCGGCGTCAGCGATCGAGAACGAGGTCGTATGGCCTTCCTCGGGCTTGTCGGCGAGATCGGCGGTCCATTGCTCGGTCGCGCCGGTGATCGGCTTGCCGTCGCGCACCCGCGCGCGCAGCGCCTCGACATGGCCGTCGGACAGGAGCTCGGCGAGCTTCTGCTTGGACGGCACGCCCACCTTGATGCGCACGCCCGCGGCGAGGCGGATGGCGCGCAGCACGGTGTCGATGTGGTCGGTGCCATTGCGCTCCATCTTCGCCAGCTCGAAGCCTTCGAGGATGCGCAGGGTCAGCAGGTACTGGAACGCCTCGCAGGGCGGCGGCGGCACGTGCACGGTGCGGCCGCGATAGTCGGCCGACACCGGGTCGACCCACTCGGTGCGCGCCTCCTTGAGATCGTCCATGGTCAGGCAGCCGCCCAGCGCCTGCAGGCGGTCGATCAGCTTCTGGCCGAGCGCGCCGCCGTAGAGAAGCGCAGGTCCCTCGCTCGCGAGCGCTTCGAGTGTCCTGGCGAGGCTGGGTTGCTTCAGCACGGCGCCGAGCCTGGGCGCGCCGCCGCTCATGCCCTCGAGATAGTTCCTGCTCCATTCGGGATAGAGATCGGTTTGCGCGCGCAGCTGGCCTGCGGCGCCGTTGATCTCCTCGACGTTGAACTCGATCAGCGAGAAGCCGTCGCGGGCCAGCTTGATCGCGGGCGCGAACAGCTCGGGCAGCTTCTTGGTGCCGTAATCGTCCACCATCCGGCACCAGCCGCCGAGATTGCCGGGCGCGCCGACCGACAGCGGCCCGCGTGCCAGTTGCTCGCGGTGCCTGAGCTTGTCGAGCGGAAAGCGGCGCGGGATCGCGCCCATGAAGGAGAGCGAGCGCACGCGGCGCTCCCTGGCGACGTAGCAGGTCGCAAGGCCTTGGCCGGCCAGTCCGGACATGTAGGGCTCGACGACATTCAGCGCCGCGGCGGTCGCGGCCGCAGCATCGAAGGCGTTGCCGCCGTTGCCCAGGATGCGCGCGCCGGCCGCCGCCGCCAGCGGATGCGCTGCCGCCACCATTCCGTGACGCGATGTGATGGTCGGACGCTTGCCATGCTGCAACATCGACTACTCCCAACCTGCTCCAAGAGGCGCGGATCATGACGTCTTTGGCGGCCGTGCGCTATACAGTAGGACGATGCGCAGACTGGAATTCGGCTGGTTCCTGCCGACCGCCGGCGATACCACGGCCTACGGGCTGAACGAGGCGTTCGTGCCGCAATCGCTCGAGCTGTTCGACAAGGTCGTCGCCGCGGCCGAGGCGGCGGGCTTCGAGTACATGCTGGTGCCGGTCCAGACGGCGTGCTGGGAGGCATGGATCTCGAGCGCCATGATGGTGGGACGCTCGAAGTCGATCCGCATGCTGGTGGCGGCGCGGCCCTCCTACATCAACCCGGTGCTGATGGCCAAGATGATCGCCGCTTTCGACCAGCTTTCGGGCGGGCGCATCTGCATCAACCTCATCGCCGGCCAGAGCGAGGCCGAGAACGCCCAGGAAGGCGTGAAGTGGGGCAAGCAAGAGCGCTACGAGATCATGGACGAGGAGGTGACTCTCCTGAAGCTCCTGTGGACGCAGCCCTCGGTCACATACGACGGCAAGTTCCATCAACTAAAGGGCGCGCAGGTGCGGCCGCGGCCACTGCAAAGACCCTACCCGAAATTCTATCTCGGCGGCGGGTCGAAGCAGGCTTGGGAGATCTCGGCCAAGCACTCCGATGTACATCTGTTCTGGGGTGACACCTACGAGCGCATCAAGGCCAACATGACGGAGATCCGCGGCATGGCGGCAAGGCACGGCCGCGACAAGGAGATCGGCTTCGGCATGCGCCTGCAGATCATCTGCCGCGAGACCGAAAAGGAGGCGTGGGATTTCGCGCGCAATCTGGTCGGCCATGCGACGGAAGCGCAGAAGGCCTTCGTGAAGCAGCATTTCGCCACCTCGGAAGCCAACCGGCGCGTGCGTGAGCTGGCGGCGGTCGGCGACGTGATCGAGCGCAATCTGTGGACAGGCATCACGCAGGTCCGGCCGGGCGCCGGCATCGCGGTCGTCGGCACACCCGAGCAGTGCGCCGACACGCTGCAGGATTTCATCGATCTCGGTTGCCATTCTTTCTGCCTGTCGGGCTATCTGCACGACGAGGAGGCGGAGCGCTTCGGCAAATGGGTGATGCCGATCCTGCGCGAGCGCAACAAGGCGCGGATGCTGGCGGCTTAGCGGCCGTTCGACGCCAATCGCTTCATCCTGAGGAGCGCCGAAGGGCGCGTCTCGAAGGATGGGGACCGGCACGTGTCTGTGGTCCACCCTTCGAGACGGGCGCTTAGCCGCCTTCGCCGTACAGCAGCGAAAGGGCGACGCGCCCTCCTCAGGGTGAGGTGTTTCTGCTGCGAACTCTAGTTGCGGCCGCCGTCCCACAGGAACATGTCGACGTCGGTGATCCAGGGCTTGCGCGCGTCGTAGAACTGCCAGCCGGCGAAGCCTCTGGGCGGTAGGATCACGCCATCCCGCGTCGAACGGCGCATGACGATGCTCTGGCTCGACAGGGCCCAATCCTCGACGAAATCGTTCCACGGGCGCCGGCCGAACGGCGTCGCTTCGACGGGAACGAGGCCCGGCCGTGCGGCGATCGTCGCCTGGAACAGCGAGGCGCTCTGTCGCCACAATTCGGTGAGCTGCAGGTCCGCCGGCAGTCCGGCCAGCAAAGCGGCGAAGGCAAAGAGCATGAGCCGCCGGGCCGGCGCCGCCTGCGACAGCAGGGCGAGAGCCTTGGGAGTCCAGGCAGGGCGCAGCGCATAGAACCAGATGCCGACCACGATCGCCGCCATCACCAGGCTCGCCACCAGCCGCGAGTGATAATGCGACTTGGGCAGTGGCCGCATCTCGCCGCCAGTCAGCCACAGCAAGGGACAGAGCGCGACCAGCGCGAGCAGGATGCCGGCGGTGAGGTAGAGACCGCGCGACTGCAGCAAGCGCGGTGCCAGCAGGCCGCCGGCCGACACGATGAAGAGAGCAACGAGCGGCAGGACGAACTGCAGGTTCGTCCAGAACAGGGCGGCGCCCGCGACCGCATCGCCGATTTGCGACTCGTCGCGGTAGGGACCGATCAGCGACTGCAGGGAGAAGCCGGCGGCGGCGACCAGGACGAGCGCTGAGACGAAGTACAGACGGGCGCCCCAGCCCGGCGCGCGCCACTGGCGCAGGCGCCACAGGACCAGCCCGGCCAGCAGCAGGCCGAACGCCAGCACGGTTTCGTAGGAGCGCAGCAGCATCGCGGCCGTGGCGATCAGCAGCAGGCCATCGACGATCGTGGGCCGCTCGGCGGTCACCAGCACCAGCACGACGAACAGCACGGCGGGAAGGATGGCGTTGTACTCGCCGATGATGAAGAACGAGGTCGGCAGGAAGACGACGGCGATCGCCAGAAGCACGGCGGCGAGCAACGCAGGATCGCGCCGCGCGCGGAACAGGCAGGCGTGATAGTAGGCCGTCGGCAGCCCGAACAGGCCGGCCGACAACAGCCGCGCCAGGAGGTGGGTGTCCGTGATGCCGAGCCAGATCGCGAGCGCCGCCGGCGTCTGCGTCACCGCGATCACCGTCTGGCGGCTGTCATAGAGCATCACGTAGCTCTTGATGTGCATCATGTAGAGCAGCGTGGCGCTGCCGTCGCCGAACAGGCCGCGCGCCAGCCAGCTATGCCAGACCGCCAGCCCCCAGATCAGCACCGCCGCCATGCGATAGACGGCCGTCGTGCCCACTCCCGCCATGCGCTCACTATACGCTATGTTCGGCGCCGGAGGACAAAGTGCCACTCGCCTCGCGCGCCTACGAAGCCCCCGACATCGCCGCCGTCCAGGAGCTCTACCACTCCAAGGGCTGGACGGACGGTCTGCCGATCGTGCCGCCGACGGAGGACGCCGTTCGCGCCTGCCTCGAGTGGGCGATGATGCCGCCCGACCAGCTGATCGGCGTCGAGCCGGTGCGCGGGCTTGCGATCACCGCCGAGAAGATCGCGATCAACGCCGTGATGGCGGGCTGCCTGCCGATGCACTTTCCGGCCGTTGTGACCGCCTGGACGGCGATGATGCAGCCCGAGTTCCTGGTGCACGGCGCCACGGCAAGCACCGGCGGCAGCGCCATCATGGTCGTGCTGAACGGCCCGATCCGCAAGGAGATCGGCGCCACCGGCACGTTCAATGCACTGGGCAACAAGGATCGCGCCACCGCCGCGATCGGCCGCGCTATCCGTCTCTGCCTGATCAATCTTCTCGAAGCGCGGCCGGGCGAGATCGACCGCTCGACTTTGGGTCACCCCGGAAAGTTCAGCTACTGCATCGCCGAGGACGAGGAGGACACGACCTGGCTGCCGCTGCACGTCCAGCGCGGCGTGGAGCGCGAGGCCTCGGCGGTGACCGTGATGGCGGCCGGCGCGCCGCGCCAGATCATGAACGAGTGGACGACCAAGCCCGAGGAGATCCTCGAGACCTTCGCCGCCGACATGCGCGCCAACCTCAGGCACTATTCGATCCATCCCGGCAACTACGCCATCATCGTTCCCAAGCAGCTGCGCGAGCACCTGCAGAATGCCGGCTGGACCAAGACGAAGATCGCCGAGTTCATCCACGAGCGCGCCCGCATCCATCGCCGCGAATGGGCCGATGTCGGCAAGGGCTCGGTGGTGCGCGACAAGGGCGACCGGGTGTATCCTGCGCTCGCCTCGCCAGAGCATCTGCTGGTGATCGCCGCCGGCGGGCCGGCCGGCGGCTTCGGCGCGGTGATCCCGCCGTGGCTCGGCAACAAGAGCCGGGCGGTGACGCTGCCGATCGGCGCCTGTGTCGACTGCGAACCGCCCAAGAAATAAGGAGTAGGCCATGACCTTCCGAGTCCTCGACCCCACGCCCGAGAAGGCGCCGCCACGCGGCCAGAAGGCGGCGCGGCTCGACACGCTCAAGGGCAAGACCGTCGGCTTCATCTCCAACGGCAAGGAGGGCACCAAGGGCTTCTTCGCCCATGTCGAGCGCCTGCTGCGCGAGCAATATGGCGTGAAGAACGTAGTGTTCCGCACCAAGACCAACTACAGCGCGCCGGCCGACAAGCACATCGTGGCCGAGATCAGGAGCTGGGACGCCGTCATCTCCGGCGTAGGAGATTGAGGGTCCTGCTCATCGTGCAGTCTGCACGACGCCGTATCCGCCGAGAGAGAAGGGGTTCCCGCCGTGGGCGTGATGACCACGCGCTTCGTGAGCGCCGCCGAGATGATGGGCAAGGTGCTGGGCCTGCCGGGCTATGAGTTCGCCGTCATCGACCATCCGGTGAGCAGCGCTTCGGATGCCGAGCTGGCGGCGCGCGCCCGCGCCGCCCTCGAGCAGGGCTGCAGGCTGCTGGTCCAGCAATAGCCCATTTTGGGCGGATTGTGGGAGGTGAAGCGGGGAAGTGGGAAGAATCGCCTGAAAGCCTTGTGCCATCGGGCATCGGAGGCTTCCCACTGAGGTGGGAAACAGGGGAAATGCAGCCTTTCCCCGCGGGCTGCGTTGCCTCCGGTCATGAGACCCTTGCCCGTCATCGGCGTCGTCCTGGTGGTGCTCGGCGTGATCGGCCTGGTCGTCGCCAACGTCACCTTCACCCAGCATAAGACGGTGCTGGATGCCGGCCCGATCAAGATCACCCAGGATCAGGAGAAGTCGGTGCCCATCCCGACCATCGCCGGCATCGTCGCCGTCGTGGCGGGGCTCGGCCTGATCTTCATCGGCCGGCGGACCTAAGTTCCGTGGCCTAAGGCAGGTCCAGCCGCACCTCGACCGCGGCTGACGCGATCACCGCCGGATCGTTGTTCTCCGGGTCGGCGACGTCGAGGCCGCCTTTCACCGCCTTCACCGTGACGATGCCATGCGGCAGCGAGGCCTTGACCTTTTCCACATCGACCTTGCCGGGCTGCTGCACGCCGATCGTGACGTTCACGAACATGCGGGTCTTGGGATCGACCTTGAGCGCCCGCAGCATGGTGAGCGAGGAATGATGCAGGGCGTCCTGCACGGCGCGCAGGGCGGCTTTGGTGTAGTCGCCGCCATGCAGGTCGTTGCCGGTGCCGAGCTCGAGGATGACGCGCTTCTGGGGCACGGCGTCCTCCCTAGAGATCCAGCCGCACGATGGCGGCGGCCTGGGCGATCACGGTCTTGTCGGTGCCGGCCTCGTTCATGATCTCGAGGCCGCCTTCGAACACCTTCACTGTGCCGGAGCCGTGCGGCAGCACCTCCAGCACCTGCGCGGTGTCGACCTTGTCCGGCTGCGGCACGCCGATCAGCACCTCGACGCGCATGTCGTCGCTCGACTTGCCGACGGCGCCCGCGACCGTGAGCGAGTTGTGCCAGAGCGCGTCGCGCAGCGCCCGCACGGCGGCCTTGGTGTAGTCGCCGCCGCGGATGTCGGTGCCCATGCCGATCTCGAGGGCGACGCGCTTCCAGGCCATGCCGGTTCCCTGTTACTTCTTGCGCGCCGCGTCGATGCTCCAGGGGCCGGCGCCGGCCGCGGCGATGTAGAGGGCCACGAAGCAGTAGAGCGTGATCAGCTCGCCGCCGTTCAGGATCGGGAAGAAGCCGCGCGGCGCGTGGACGGTGAAATAGCCAACCGCGCACATGCCGGAGACGATGAAGGCGGCGGGCCGGGTGAACAGGCCGAGCACAAGCAGCGCGCCGCCGATCAGCTCGATGAAGCCGGCATAGCCCGGCATCGAGTTGATCATGAGCTTGGCGTAGGCCGGCACGACCGGAAAATGCAGGAGCTTGCCGAGGCCGTGCTGCAGCAGCAGCAGGCCGGTCATGATGCGCAGAACGCTCAGCAGACGCGGGGCCCAGGTAAGGCCGATCGATTCGAACATGTGAACACTCCCCCGAGTATGGACGAAAGGCTATCATGGTCGGGCTGCGGCTTGGCAACAAGCGGGGTGTCCGCGGTAACCGATTCACCTTTTCGTGCGAGGCTTTCCGGGCATGGATGTCGATCTTTCCTCGCTGCTTCGCATGGCGGCCGCGGTCGCCGCCGGCGGCGCGATCGGCTTCAACCGCGACATCCACGGCAAGCCGACCGGCATTCGCGCCCACGCGCTGGTGTCGCTGGGCGCCGCCCTGCTGGTGATCGCAGGCAGCGGGCCGCACATCGACGCCAACGATCCCGCCGCCGCCAGCCGCATCATCCAGGGCATCGTGGCCGGTGTCGGCTTCCTGGGCGCCGGCGTCATCCTTCGCGGCACGGGCGCGCGGGTCTACCATCTCACCACCGCCGCGTCGCTCTGGGTGACGACCGGCATCGGCGTGCTGTGCGGGTTGGGAGCCTGGACCGTCGCCGGCATCGCGACCGTGCTCGTGCTCGTGGTCCTGGTGGTCGGTCAGTCGCTCGACAAATGGCTCTACGGCATCTCCGGCATCAAGGACGACGACCGCGAATAGGGCGGCCGCCTATTTTGGCAGCGGCGGCGATTGCGCGGCGCCCGCGCGGCTGCCGGGGTAGCTCGCGGTGAAGCCGAACACCTCGACCAGGGCGTTGGGCTGCATGACCTTGGCGAGATCGGCGAGGCCCGCCGTCTTCGCCGGCTGGATGCCGATCGTGATCGGCCCCTTGGGCGCCTCCCAGTCGGCGACGAACGACGCCACCGCATCGAGCGCCTTCTGCGTATTGTCGTTCTGGCCGGCCGCGAAGCCCGCGATCGAGATCAGGGCCAGACCGACAAGGCCGCCCGCGGTGTTGCCCTGCTCCTTGGCGACCGCCGGCAGGACCTTGGCGATCAGGCCGCTGTCGCCGAACGTCAGGCTCGCCGAACGCAGCCGGCCTTCGTCCTTGGCCGCCTCGAGTCCGCTCTTGTCGCTGATGCCCTCGAGCACGAAGGCGAGCGTAAGCCTGGCCTGGCCGCGCAGGTTGATCTCGAGCTTGTTCATGCTGAGGACCTTGGTCGCGGTATCGAGCCCGTAGTCGATGGTGACGTCGACCGGCACCTTGGGCACGCCATAGGGCGCGAGCGCGCCGAACATCTCGTCGTCGCCCGTCATGCCCTCGAGCCTGACCTTGGCGAAGCGCGGCATGTCCTGGTCGTTGCCCTTCTTGAGGCGGTCGAAATCGATCTGCTCGACGGTGACCTTGTCGATCTTGACGGTGCTCGGCTTGCCGTCGGTGGCGGGGCTGGCCGGCACCACCGCGACGACGTCGGTCAGCACGAAACCGGACGCGCCGAGCGGCTGGCCGCTGGCATAGGAGAATTTTTCGAGCTCGAGGTTGGGCTTGATCTCGCGCTCGAAGCGCTCGAGGCCGTTGTCGGCCAACGCCGTCGCCACGAAGGCGAACCACGTCATGGCCGCCAGAAGCGCGCCTGCAATCGATCGCATTGTCCAGCCTCCCCTGAAGCAAACCCACCCTAACACCGCCGCAGCTGTGCCGGGAAACGTGAAAGTCTGTGGCTGAACCGAGGCCAACCTTTCATCGATTTCATCTGGGCTGCTGCAACGCCGGCGGTCGAACCGCGTTGTTCAGGCACCAGATCTTCCGCAGGAGGGTACCAATGCTTACTCGACTGTCTGTCCTGTCGCTTGCCTTGCTGGGTGTTGCCGGTATCGCGCATGCCCAGACCTATAATTCCAGCATGCCGTCCGGCTCGATGCAGTCGAACGGCCAGGAGCGCTATCAGGCGGTGATGCCCGACAGCGGCACCCATGCCGTCGCGATCACCGACGAATACGGCTTCAAGTACGATTCTCGCGGTGACCGGCTCGATTCGCGGGGCCATGTCATCGCCCCGCCGATGACGCCCCCGGGCGCGCGGGCGCTCAAGTAGCCGTTTCCGATCCCATCAGAGCCGAGGGCCCGGTGGTCGTCCGACCGCCGGGCCTTTTTGTTGCCCCCTTCTGGCCGGCCCCCTAGAGTTTGTCGGGGTTAAGAGAGGGGAACGACATGAAGTCGAGGAATTTGCGCCGCCGCGAGGCCATGCTGTTGGGCGGCGCCGCCGCCGTGTCGGCGGCCGGTCCGGCATACGGCCAAGAGCCGGCCAAGCCCGCCCAGATCGTGGTCAATCACTCGGGCGGCTCGATGGGCTCGGCGATGCGCAAGGCCTTCTTCAACGGCTTCGAGAAGAAGTACGGCATTCGTGTCGTCGAAACGAGCCCGGCCGATTTCGGCAAGCTGCGCGCGATGGTCGAATCGGGCAATGTCGAATGGGACGTCACCGAGATCGGCGGCCAGGACGCCATCCGCGCCACGCAGATGAACCTGGTGGAGAAGATCGACGACAAGATCGTCGACCGCACCAAGTACCCGGCGAAGGCGCGCAGCCCGTCGGTCTTCGCCTCGTCGGTCTACACCACGATCATCGGCTACCGCACCGACGTCTTCAAAAGCGGCACGCAGCCCAAGAGCTGGGCCGACTGGTGGGACGTCAAGAAATTCCCGGGCGCGCGATCGATGCGCAACCATCCCGTGGACAATCTCGAGTTCGCGCTGATCGCCGACGGCGTGCCGATGGACAAGCTCTATCCGCTCGACATGGCGCGCGCCTTCAGGAAGCTCGACCAGATCAAGCCGCACGTCACCGTGTGGTGGACCACCGGGCAGCAGCCCGCCCAGCTGCTGCTCGACAAGGAGGTCGTCCTGGCGACCGGCTGGAACGGGCGCTTCTACGACCTCATCAAGAAGGGCGCGCCGATCGAGATCGAATGGACCCAGGGAGCGCTGAAGCAGGGCAGCTTCGTCATCCCGCGCGGCGCCAAGCACGCCTACTGGGGCCAGAAGATGTTGGCCGAGATGTCGATCCCGCAGGCGCAGGCGATTTACGCCACCGAGCTCGGCTATCCCGGCCTCAATCTCGACTCGCTGAACTACGTCGACGCCAAGGTGAAGCCGTACCTGCCCACGCAGTACATCGACAAGCAGTTCTGGATCGACGATGCGTGGTGGGCCGAGAACGGCAACAAGGCCGTCGAGATGTGGAACGCCTGGCTGCTGAAGAAGGGCTAGAGCATGATGGGTTCGGCTGGAATCGGCTGGAAGGAACCAGCCGAACCCATCATGTCCTATGGAACCACGATCACCCCTGCGCGCGAATGGGATGAGATGGAACCGTGTCCGGTTCCATCTCATCCCATTCCGCTCTAGATAGTGACGCCTCGTTCTGCTGACCTCCGCGTCGAGGGGGTCAGCAAGCGTTTCGGCGAGGTCGTGGCTCTCGAGGACGTATCGCTCGACATCGCCTCGGGCGAATTGCTCACCATCCTGGGGCCAAGCGGCTCGGGCAAGACCACCCTGCTCAAGGTCGTGGCCGGCTTCGAGCGGCCGGACGCGGGCAGCGTGCGGGTCGACGGGGCCGACATCACCTCGCTCCCGCCGGCGCGGCGAGACATCGGCATGGTGTTCCAGAACTACGCGCTGTTCCCGCACCTGAGCGTGGCGGCCAACGTCGCCTTTTCGCTCGAGATGCGCGGCGTCGCGCGGGCCGAGATCGGCCGGCGCGTCGGCGAGGCAGTGGCTTTGGTCGAGCTCGCAGGCTACGAACAGCGCCTGCCGCGCCAGCTCTCGGGCGGCCAGCAGCAGCGCGTGGCGCTGGCCCGCGCCATCGTCTTCAATCCGCGCCTGCTGCTGCTCGACGAGCCGTTCGGCGCGCTCGACCGCAAGCTGCGCGAGACCATGCAGCTCGAGGTGCGACGCCTGCAGCGCCGGCTCGGTCTCACGACCATCTTCATCACCCACGACCAGGAGGAGGCGCTGGTGCTTTCCGACCGCATCGCGGTGATGAGCCGCGGCACCATCCAGCAGGTCGCCACGACGACCGAGACCTATGAGCATCCGGCCAACGATTTCGTCGCCGACTTCGTGGGCGAGAGCAATGTCGTCCACGGCGTGACGGCGGACGGCGGGTCGGTCGTGCTCGAGGGCGGCCGGCACCTGCGGGTCGGCAAGTCGCTCGAAGCAGGCCGGAAGGTGGGCGTTCTGATGCGGCCCGAGCGGTTCGACGGCGGCGCCAATTTCTTCTCGGGAAAGGTGACGGAGGCGGTCTATCTCGGTTCTGCTTTCAAGCTCCGATTGGCCTGCGACGACGGCCTCGAGCTGATCGTCCGCCAGCCGGCGCGCGGCGCCTTGCCGGCGGTCGGCACGGCGATGACGGTCGGCATCGACCCGGACTCGATCCATGTCTTCTAGCCGCGGTGCCGGCGCGTTGGCCGCCCTGCCGGCGCTCGTCCTGCTGCTCTGCGTCTTCCTGTTCCCGGTCGCCCGCATGCTGGGCTACAGCGTCGAGACGGGCACGCTCGACTGGTATGCCAAGGCGCTGGGCGAGGGTCTCTACCTCCAGGTCTTCTGGAACACCTTCTGGATCGCGCTGCTCGTCACCTTCTTCTGCCTGCTGCTGGGCTATCCGCTGGGCTTCCTGCTCGCCACGACCACGCCTGGATGGGCAACGGCCGGCTTCATCTTCGTGCTGCTGCCGCTCTGGACCTCGATCCTGGTCCGCACCTATGCGTGGATGGTGCTGCTCGGCCGCAGCGGCGTACTGAACGGCCTGCTGATCAAGGCCGGCCTCATCTCCGGTCCGCTGCCGCTGCTCTACAACGTCACCGGCGTGGTGATCGGCATGGTGCACGTGCTGCTGCCCTACATGGTGCTGCCGGTGTACGGCGCCGTGCGCCGGGTCGATCCCGCCATCGTCGCCGCGGCCGAGGGCCTCGGCGCCACGAGCACGCGCATCTTCCGGCGCATCTACCTGCCGCTCACCTTGAACGGCATCTTCGCCGGCGCCGTGATCGTCTTTGTGCTGTCGCTCGGCTTCTTCATCACGCCCGCCCTGCTGGGCGGCGGCAAGGTGATGATGATCGCCGTCCTGATCGAGCAGGAAGTGCACGAGACCTTGAACTGGCCGTTCGCTTCGGCGCTTGCCGCCGTGCTGCTGGTCGCCACGCTCGCCGTCTATGCCGCGGCGCAGCGTTTCGTGCGGCCGCAGGAGCAGCAGCCATGAGCCGCCGGCTTCTCGTTGGCGCCTGCGCCGTCATCTATTTCTTCCTGATGCTGCCGCTCGTCGTCGTCTTCCCGATCTCGCTGTCCTCGGCCGCCTACATGCAGTTCCCGCCGCCGGGACTGAGCTGGCAGTGGTACGAGCGCTATCTCGACGATCCGCAATGGATCGATGCGACGGTCCGTTCCTTATATATAGGCGGGGCGACTGCCGTGCTGGCCCTGGCGCTGGGCGTGCCGCTTGCCTTCGCCCTGGTGCGCTCGCGGTTTCCAGGTCGCGTCCTGGTCGACCGGCTGGCCCTGGCGCCGCTCATCGTGCCGACGATCATTCTCTCGGTCTCGGTCTACGGACTGTTCGCCCGCCTGAAGCTGATCGGCGAATGGTACGGGCTGGTGCTGGCGCATACCGTGCTGGCGCTGCCCTTCGTCGTGCTGATCATGGGGGCGGGACTGCGCGACTTCGACCGTTCGCTCGAGCAGGCGGCGGAAGGACTGGGCGCGAGCCGGGCCCGCATCTTGCTGCGGGTCACCTTCCCGTTGCTGCGGCCCAGCCTGATCTCGGCGGCGCTGCTGGCCTTCCTGTCGTCGTTCGATGAGCTGGTGGTGGCGCTGTTCCTGGCCGGCCCGAACATGACGCTGCCCAAGAAGATGTTCGACAACATCCTGATGGAGATCGATCCCACCATCGCCGCGGTGTCTGTCATGCAGATCCTGCTGGTGTCGGTCGTGCTCGTCCTGATCGGGCGTTTCGGGCGCGGCTTGCGCGGCAGCGCCCGCTAGAGAAGTGCAGGGGAGTTCGATGGCCGACAGCATCTTCCACAAGGACTTCAAGACCATGCCGTGGTGGTGGGAGTGGTGGCACCCGTCGAACGAGTTGAGCCAGGACCCGCCGCTCAAGACCGACGTGCTGGTGGTGGGCGCCGGTTATGGCGGGCTGTCGACGGCGCTCGAGCTGGCGCGCTCGGGCATCGACGTCACGGTGCTGGAGCGCGGCGATTTTGGCGTCGGCGCGTCGACGCGCAACGGCGGCGGCGTGAGCGGCGGCACGACCATGGGCAAGGGCTTCTCCGGCAAGGGCGTGGGCGGCGATCCCGAGGCGTGGAAGGCGATCATGCAGCGCATGCTGGCCGATGCCGCCGATTCGCTCGCCCAGGTCGAGACCGTGATCCGCCGCGAGAACATCGAATGTCACTGGCGCATGAGCGGCCGCTTCAGCGGTGCCTACACGCCGCGGCACTACCGCGAGCAGGAAGCGAAGGTCGGCACCTACAATCAAAGCGCCGGGCTCGGCACCTACATGCTGCCGCGCGAGCGCCAGCGCGAAGAGATCGCGTCAGACTATTACTACGGCGGCATGGTGGTCGAGCGCACCGGCCAGCTTCATCCCGCGCTCTACTATGGCGGCCTGTTGAAGGCGACGCACCGCGCCGGCGCCAAGCTCTGCGCGCAATGCAACGCCGAAAGCATCGAGCGCAAGGCCGGTGGTTTCCGGGTCCTTACCAGCAAGGGGCCGATCGAGGCGCGCGAGCTGGTTATCGCGACCAACGGATACACGACCGAGCTCACGCCGACCCTGCGCCGGCGCGTCGTGCCGGTGGCGAGCCATATCATCGCCACCGAGGAGCTGCCGGAAGACCTGGTCAAGAGCCTGATCCCCAAGGGACGCGTGGTGAGCGATACCAAGCGCGTGCTCTGCTACTACCGCCAGTCGCCCGACAACAAGCGGGTGATCTTCGGCGGCCGCGCGCGATTCACCCAGGTGCCGCCCGAGGTGAGCGCGCCGGTGCTGCACGGCTACATGCTGGAGCGCTGGCCGCAGCTCAAGGGCGTGAAGGTCACGCACGCCTGGACCGGCAACGTCGCCTTCGCCTTCGACTTCCTGCCGCACATGGGCATGGAGCAGGGCATGCACTACCTGCTCGCCTGCAACGGTTCAGGCGTGGCGATGATGAGCTATCTCGGCTTCCAGACCGCGCGCAAGATCGCCGGCGGATCGAATGCGCCGGTGAACGCCTTCGACGGCCAGCCGTTTCCGACCATGCCGCTGTACAACGGGAATCCGGAGTGGGTGCTGCCCTTCGTCGGCGCGTGGTACCGCACGCGCGACTGGATCGACCGTCACACGGCGTCCTGACGCGGCAGCGGTGAACTGGCAACCGCGACCGGCGCCGGTTGCGGCGAGCCGTCGAACATCGACCTCAGCACGCGCTCCAGCGTCTCCATCTCGATCGGCTTCTGCAGGATCTGAACGCTGGCGAACCGGCGGTCGACGCCTTCCGGCTGATAGCCGGTGATGAAGACGAACGGCACGCCGCGCGCCATCAGCAGGTCGGCCAACGGACCAGCGAACTTGCCGCCGAGATTGAAATCGAGCACCGCGCCATCGAAGGCCCCCTCGCTGGCCGCGGCGATGCCGTCGGCAAGGCGCGGGTAGGGCCCGGAGACGCTGGCACCCAGGCTTTCGAGGTTGCCCTTGACCATCATGCCGATCAGGAATTCGTCCTCGACCACCAGAAACCGCTTGCCGGCGAGCGTGCCTAGCTTCCTGCCGTTCATCATCCTGGGTGCGGGCGTGGCCGGCACTGCCGGCGTGAGCTTGACGTCGCAGCTCACGATCTGCGCGCTCGGGATCGAAAGCCGGCAGAGCAGGCCCTCGGGCCGCCATTCATAGACGACGCCGCCGCGGAACTGCGCCTCGATGCTGGAGCGCACGATCGACAAGCCGAATCCCAGGGAAGAGGGCGGCGTCGTGCGCGGCCCGCCCGATTCCTCCCACACCAGCTCTGCGGCGTCGTTGTCCACCGTCCAGGTGAGCCTGAGCCGACCCGATTCGGTCGACAGCCCTCCATACTTCGCGGCGTTGGTTGCGAGCTCGTGCAAGGCCAGCGCCACCGACTGCGCGGTGGCCGGCAACAGCATCGCGGCCGGACCTTCGGCCACGACCCTGTCGCCGCGTCCCGCGCCGCGGTAGGGGGCGAGTTCCTCGTCGACGATGCGGCGCAGGTCGGCGCCCTGCCAATGGGTCGCCGAAAGCAGATTGTGCGTCGCCGCGAGTGCGTGGATGCGGCCCTCCAGCGCCTTCACGAACTCGGGCGTGCTGTTGGCCTTGGTGAGCCGCAGCATCGACAACACGACGGCGAGCGTATTCTTGGCGCGATGGTCGACTTCGCGCGCCAGCAGGATCTGCCGCTCTTCGGTGCGCTTGCGCTCGGTGATGTCGATGCTGACGCCGTTGAGGCGCACCACCTTGCCGTCCGTGTTGCGCGTGATGACGGCTGAACCATAGCACCAGCGCACCTCGCCGTCGGGCCATACGATGCGGAACTCGCCCTGACAATTCGAGCCGGGCGTCGCGAGGCCCATCATCAGCGGATGTTTGTCGCGGTCGTCCGGATGCACGATATCGAGGATGGCTTGGCGCGTCGGCGGCGCGTTGCGCTCGTCCATGGCGTAGATGCGGTGCTGGCCGGCATCCCATTCGAGGTGATCGGTCGCCGGGTCGTACTCCCACGACCCCATGCTTCCGGCCGAGAGCGCGAGCGACCGGCGCTCCTCGCTGCGCCGCAGGCGCTCGGTCTGTGCTTCGAGCTCGGCGGTGCGGGCCGCCACCCGGGCTTCGAGCTCGGCATTCAATTCCTCGAGCTGGCGGGTCTTGCGGTAAAGCTCGATGAAGACCTTGACCTTGGCGCGCAGCACTTCCGGCACCACCGGCACCGTCACGTAGTCGACCGCGCCGATCTCGTAGCCGCGCATGCGGTCGGTTTCGCCGATCAGCACGCCGGAGACGAAGATGATGGCGAGCTTCTCGAAGCGCGGATGCTCGCGAATCATGGCGGCAAGCTGGAAGCCGTCGATCTGCGGCATCACGACGTCGATCAGGACGACGGCAACGTCGTTCTTGAGCAGGACGCCGAGCGCTTCGTGCGGCGTGTTGGCCTTGATCAGGGTCTCGCCAAGCTCCTCGAGGATGACCTCGTAGCTCAGCAGCTTGGCCGGCTGATCGTCGACCAGGAGGATGTTGACCTTGTCCACGGTAGCCAACCGTCCGTCGCCGAACATCAGCGATGCAGCCACAGTCTTAGCGAGCTGAACAGCTGCTCGGTATTGACCGGCTTGGCGAGATAGTCGGAGGCGCCGGCCTCCAGGCATTTCTCGCGGTCGCCCTTCATCGCCTTGGCGGTGAGCGCGATGATGGGCAGGCGGCGGAACGCCGGATTCTCGCGGATCAGCTCGATGGTCTCATAGCCGTCCATCTCCGGCATCATGATGTCCATCAGCACGATCGCCACTTCCGGCGATTTCTCCAGCAGGGCGATCGCTTCCTGTCCGGTGGTCGCCGTCATGACGTTCATGCCGCGCCGTTCGAGCGCGCTCGACAGCGCGAAGATGTTGCGCGTGTCGTCGTCGACCACCAGCACGGTGCGTCCGGCCAGCATTTCGTCGGACGAATGCAGGCGCTCCAGCATGCGCTGCTTGTCCGGCGGCAGGTCGGCCGCGACCTGGTGCAGGAAGAGGGCGGTCTCGTCGAACAGCCGCTCGGGCGATGCCGCGCCCTTGACGACGATCGAGCGCGCCATGGTGTGCAGCCGCGCATCCTCCTCGGCGCTGAGCTCGCGGCCGGTGAAGACCACGACCGGCAGGTCGGCGAGCGCCTCGTCCTTCTGCATCTCCTCGAGCACGTCGAAGCCGGACATGTCGGGCAGCCGCAGGTCGAGCACCATGCAGTCGAAACGCTCGGCGCGAAGCTTGTCGAGCGCGCTCCGGCCGGTGTCGGTCATGTCGATCTCGATGTCGGGATGGCTGAGCAGCTCGCTGACGCCCAGCCGTTCCGCCTCGTTGTCCTCGGCGATCAGCAGGCGCTTCTTGCGCGGCTTGACGTACTCGTTGATGCGCGAGAAGGCGGCGTTCAGGCCCTCCGTGGTCGTCGGCTTGTTCAGGTAGGCGAAGGCGCCGCGCGCCAGGCCCTGCTGGCGGTCCTCGTCCATCGACAGGATCTGCACGGGGATATGCCGCGTCTCCAGCGTGCGCTTGAACTGGCTGAGCACGTTCCAGCCCAGCATGTCGGGCAAGAAGATGTCCAACGACATCGCCACCGGCCGATATTCGAGGGCGAGATCGAGTGCTTCGGCGCCGCGCGACGTCACGATCGCCTTGAGGTTGGCGGCATGGGCCGCATCGACCAGGATGCCGGCGTAGTTGGGATCGTCCTCGACGATCAGCACCGTGCGGTCGCCGGGCTGGATGTCGTGGCGATCGTCGGGGAACTGGTCGGCCAGGTGCTCGGGCAGCGAAACCGCCGGCATCGGCAGGCTGCCGGGCACGGACTGGCGCAGGGTGGTGCGCGGACCGGTGTACATGGTGGGCAGATAAAGCGTGAAGGTGCTGCCCATGCCCGGCGTGCTGCGCAAGGTCAGCTCGCCGCCCAGCAGGGTTGCCAGCTCGCGGCTGATCGCGAGGCCGAGGCCGGTGCCGCCGTATTTGCGGCTGGTCGAGGCATCGGCCTGCTGGAACGCTTCGAACACGATCTTCTGCTTCTCGATCGGAATGCCGACGCCGGTGTCGGTGACCTCGAACGCCACCACCGCGCTTGCCTGGGCGAGGGCGACGTTGTCGGGCCGCCAGCCGCCGCGCACCGGCAGGGCGCGCAGACGCACGCTGCCCTGGGCAGTGAACTTGAGCGCGTTCGACAGCAGGTTCTTGAGGATCTGCTGTAGGCGCTTGGAATCCGTGACGATCGAGCGGCCAAGCCCGGCGTCGATCTGGACGTCGAACGACAGGCCCTGGCTCTCGGCCTGGTGACGGAACGGCCGCGCCACCGTTTCGAGCACGTTGCTGAGGAAGATCTCCTCGGCGTCGACCGTCACGGTGCCCGATTCGATCTTGCTGAGGTCGAGGATGTCGCTGATCAGGTTCAGGAGGTCGGTGCCCGCGCCGTGAATGGTGCGCGCGAACTCGACCTGCTTGGGCTTGAGGTTGCCTTCGGGATTGTCGGCGAGCTGCTGGCCGAGGATCAGGATGGAGTTGAGCGGCGTGCGCAGCTCGTGGCTCATGTTGGCCAGGAACTCCGACTTGTAGCGCGACGTCAGGGCCAGCTCGGTCGCCTTTTCCTCCACGGCGCGACGTGCCTGCTCGATCTCCTGGTTCTTGCGCTCGACCTCGAAGTTGCGCTCGGCGAGCTGAGCCGCCTTCTGCTCCAGCTGCTCGTTGGTCTGCTGCAGCTCGCCCTGCTGGGTCTGCAGCTCGGAGGCGAGCTTCTGGCTCTGCTCGAGCAGCGCTTCGGTCTGCATGGTGGCTTCGATCGAGTTCAACACGATGCCGATCGAGGCGGTGAGCTGCTCGAGGAAGGCGATCTGCAGCTCGGTGAAATGGCTGAGCGAGGCGAGCTCGATCACCGCCTTGACCTGGCCCTCGAACAGCACCGGCAGGACGATGATGCTCTTGGGGCTCGCCGTGAACAGGCCGGACGAGATCGGCCGCACCGTGGCCGGCATGTCGGAGATCAGGATCTGCCGCTTGTCGGCGGCGCACTGGCCGATCAGGCCTTCGCCGACGCGCACCACCTCGGGGTGCCTATCGGCTGAATCGGCATAGACCGAGAGCAGGCGCAGGGTGGGCTCGAATTCGTCCTCGTTCTGGGTCTGGTAGATGACGGCCTGGTGCGCGCCGACCAGCGGCGTCAGCTCGGAGAGCATCAGCCGGCCGACGGTGCCGAGGTCGCGCTGGCCCTGCAGCATGTTGGTGAACTTGGCGAGGTTGGTCTTCAGCCAGTCCTGCTCGGTGTTGCGCTCCGTCGTCAGACGGAGATTGTCGATCATGGTGTTGAGCTTGTCCTTCAGCTCGGCCACCTCGCCCGAGGCGTCGACCTGAATCGACCGCGTCAGGTCGCCCTTGGTGACGGCGGTCGCCACCTCGGCGATGGCGCGGACCTGCGTAGTCAGGTTCGCCGCCAGCATGTTGACGTTGCCGGTCAAGTCCTGCCAGGTACCGGCGACGCCCGGCACCTGCGCCTGGCCGCCCAGCTTGCCTTCGGTGCCGACTTCGCGGGCCACGCGCGTCACTTCGCCGGCGAAGCCGTTCAGCTGATCGACCATGGTGTTGATCGTTTCTTTCAGCTGCAGGATCTCGCCGCGCACGTCGACGGTGATCTTCTTGGACAAGTCGCCGTTGGCGACGGCGGTCGTCACCTCGGCGATGTTGCGCACCTGGGTCGTCAGGTTGGCCGCCAGGAGGTTCACGTTGTCGGTCAAATCCTTCCACGTGCCGGCGACGCCCGGCACCTGGGCTTGGCCGCCCAGCTTGCCTTCGGTGCCGACCTCGCGGGCCACGCGGGTCACTTCGCCGGCGAAGCCGTTCAGCTGATCGACCATGGTGTTGATGGTCTCTTTCAGCTGCAGGATCTCGCCGCGCACGTCGACGGTGATCTTCTTGGACAGGTCGCCCGTCGCCACCGCGGTCGTCACTTCGGCGATGTTGCGCACCTGAGACGTCAGGTTGGTCGCCATCGAGTTGACGTTGTCGGTCAAATCCTTCCACGTGCCGGCGACGCCCGGCACCTGGGCCTGGCCGCCGAGCTTGCCCTCGGTGCCGACTTCGCGGGCCACGCGGGTCACTTCGCCGGCAAAGGCGTTCAGCTGATCGACCATGGTGTTGATGGTCTCTTTCAGCTGGAGAATTTCGCCGCGCACGTCGACGGTGATCTTCTTGGACAAGTCGCCGTTGGCGACGGCGGTCGTCACGTCGGCGATGTTGCGCACCTGGGTCGTCAGGTTGGCGGCCAGGAGGTTCACGTTGTCGGTCAAGTCGGCCCAGACGCCCGCGACGCCCGGCACCTGGGCCTGGCCGCCGAGCTTGCCTTCGGTGCCGACTTCGCGGGCCACGCGCGTCACTTCGCCGGCGAACGAGTTCAGCTGATCGACCATGGTGTTGATGGTCTCTTTCAGCTGCAGGACTTCGCCCGAGACGTTCACCGTGATCTTCTTGGACAAGTCGCCGGTCGCCACCGCGGTCGTCACCTCGGCGATGTTGCGCACCTGGGTCGTGAGGTTGGCGGCCAGAAGGTTCACGTTGTCGGTCAGGTCCTTCCAGACGCCGGCGACGCCCGGCACCTGGGCCTGGCCGCCGAGCTTGCCTTCGGTGCCGACCTCGCGCGCCACGCGCGTCACTTCGCCCGCGAACGAGTTCAGCTGATCGACCATGGTGTTGATCGTTTCTTTCAGCTGCAGGATCTCGCCGCGCACGTCGACGGTGATCTTCTTCGACAAGTCGCCGCCTGCGACGGCGGTGGTCACCTCGGCGATGTTACGGACCTGAGACGTCAGGTTGGTCGCCATCGAGTTGACGTTGTCGGTCAAATCCTTCCAGGTGCCGGCGACGCCCGGCACCTGCGCCTGGCCGCCGAGCTTGCCTTCGGTGCCGACCTCGCGCGCCACGCGGGTCACCTCGCCGGCGAAGCCGTTCAGCTGGTCCACCATCACGTTGATGGTCTCTTTCAGCTGCAGGATTTCGCCCGAAACGTTCACCGTGATCTTCTTCGACAAGTCGCCGCGCGCCACGGCGGTCGTCACTTCGGCGATGTTGCGCACCTGGTCGGTGAGGTTGCCGCACATCGCGTTCACCGAGTCGGTGAGGTCCTTCCACGTGCCGGCGACGCCCGGCACGATCGCCTGGCCGCCGAGCTTGCCCTCGGTGCCGACCTCGCGGGCCACGCGCGTCACTTCCGAGGCGAAGGAGCGCAGCTGGTCCACCATGGTGTTGATGGCTTCCTTGAGCTGCAGGATCTCGCCGCGCACGTCGACGGTGATCTTACGCGACAGGTCGCCGTTGGCCACGGCGATGGTCACGTCGGAGATGTTGCGCACCTGGGCCGTCAGGTTGTTGGCCATCGAGTTCACCGACTCGGTGAGCTCGCGCCACACGCCGGTCACCTCGATCACCTTGGCCTGGCCGCCCAGCTTGCCCTCGGTGCCGACCTCGCGCGCCACGCGGGTCACCTCGGAGGTGAACACCGAGAGCTGCTTGATCATGGTGTTGACGATGTTGGCCGAGCGCAGGAACTCGCCCTTGAGCGGCCGCCCGTCGACATCCAGCCGCACGGTCTGCAGCAGGTCGCCCTGCGCCACGGCCGAGATCACGCGCGTCACCTCCGTGGTCGGCCACACCAGGTCGTCGATCAGCCCGTTGACCGAGCTTTCCATCTCGCCCCAGGCGGCGCTCGAAAGGGCGAACTTCACGCGCTGGCGCGTACGACCCTGCTCGCCGACGGCCTTGCCGATGCGCTCGAGCTGCTGCGCCATGGTCCGGTTGGCCGCGACGATGTCGTTGAAGACCAACGCAATGCGGCCCAGTGGGCCTTCATGGTCGGTCGACAGGCGGACGGAGAAATCGCCTGCGCGCACCGCCTCGAGGGCGTGCAGGAGGTCGTAGAGTTCGGGAGGCTGGCTACCGTTTCCGTTTCGGCCGACTGGAGGAGCGGGCGCCCCCACCTTCGACGTGCGGGCGACAGATCCGGCGATATCGGCGGCCATGCAAAGTTCCCCCTAGCCAGAGCAAAACGCCCGACCGGGTCGAAAAGTTGCTTTGCAAGCCTGTAGAAAGTGGGTGGTTTATGTCAGCCGGCCAACGGAGCGACGGACAACCCCTTTACCTTGTGTTTCTCGATCAGCCGACCCACCAGCCCTGAGCGCTTGGCCTCCTCGACGAAGCCCGACAGCCAGGCGGCGGCCTCCCGGTTGCCCTTGGCCGTGCCGACCGCCTGTTGCACCGCGGAAAACTTGCCGGGCAGGATGGTGGCGCCCGGCATCTTCTCGATGTCCTTCAGCAGCCCGGGCCGCAGGCCGGCCAGCACGTCGAGCTTCTCGTCCTTGAACTTGTTGAAGGCGGCATCCAGTCCGGCAATCGGCATCAGGGTGGCGTTCTTGATGTTGTTCTCGAGCCACAGGCCATAGGCTGAGCGGGCCGAAACGGCGATGCGCACGCCTTTCTTGTCGACGTCGCCGATCGCTTTGATCGGCGAGCCGGGCGGCACCATGTAGGTCGCCTCGATCTCGACATAGGCCGCGGTGAAGGCGATGGTCTGGGCGCGCTGCGGCTCGGCGCCGATCAGGCCGATGTCCCAGATGTTCTTGCCGGCCTGGTCGCCCAGCTCGCCCGGCGTCTTGAACGGCACGAGCTTCAGCGGCACGCCGAGCTTCTGGGCGATCGCCGCCGCCATGTCGGGCGCGACGCCCTGCGGGTCGCCGTTGTCGGCGCGGCCGGTCACGAGCAGGAAGTTGGAGAGGTTGATGCCGGCGCGCAGCACGCCGGTCGGGGCCAGTTGGGCTTTTGCTTGGTCGCTCATGGCGCCAGTCTATACTCCGGCGCCTTGGGTTGGGGAGGAACAAAAGCGATGAAGATCACCGACGTATCGCTGACGCTTTTTGCCTGGGACGACATCCCGCCCACCCAGTATGGCCAGCACAGCAAGTTCGCAGGCTCGAGTTCGCTCGGCCTGTTGCGCATCGCCACCGACCAGGGGATCGAGGGCCACGCCTTCCTGGGCTCAGCCTCCAATCCGGCGACGACGGACGGGCAGGGGCTGATCACCCATCTCAAGCCGGTGCTGATGGGGCGCGATCCTCTGCAGCGCGAGGCGATCGTGGCCGATCTCTGGAAGAAGCAGCGCGCCTGCGGCGTGCGCGCCATCGGCGCGGCCGACGTGGCGCTGTGGGACCTCGCCGGCAAGGCGATGGGCCAGCCGATCCATCGCCTGTTGGGCACGTTCCGCGAAGCGGTGCCGGCCTATGCCAGTTCGGCCGTCCTGCCGTCGCCCGCGGCCTACGCCGAGCAGGCGGTCGAATACAAGGAGTATGGCTGGGCCGCCTACAAGATCCATCCGCCGACCAACTGGAAGGAAGACATCAAGGTCTGCGAGGCGGTGCGCAAGGCGGTCGGTGACTACACGATCATGCTCGACTCGACCTGGGCCTATGATTTCCCGGCGGCGCTGCGCGTCGGCAAGGCGGCCGAGGAGCTCGGCTTCTTCTGGTACGAGGACCCCCTGCACGAGCAGGACGTCTACAACTACGTGAAGCTGAAGCAGCTGCTGGCGATCCCGATCCTCGCCACCGAGTATCCGATCAGCGGGTTGGAATCGTACCAGCCGTGGATCATGAACCGCGCCACCGACTACCTGCGCGGCGACGTGGCGGTGAAGGGCGGCATCACCACTCTGGTGAAGACGGCGCATCTCGCCGAGGCGTTCCGCATGACCTACGAGGTCCATCACGGCGGCAACTCGCTGAACAACGTCGCCAACCTTCACGTCATCGCCGCGATCCGCAACACGACCTTCTTCGAGGTGCTGCTGCCCGACGGCGCGCAGAAATACGGGCTCGAGCAGGACATCGTCGTGGGCCGCGACGGGCTGGTGCACGTGCCCAACGGTCCCGGCCTCGGCGCCGCCATCGACTTCAAGCTGATCGAGCGCAAGAAGGTGGCGGTGCTGAAGTAAGGGGCCTCTACTTGTCTAGCCAGACGTCCTCGAAGCGGAAGCCGTTGTAGACGCTGTTGACCTGGGCCACGTAGCCCTTGACGTAGGGCTGCATGCAGATCGCCGCGCGGTTCCACATCACGACCGGCCGCGCGCCGTCCTCGAGCAGCTTCTTGTCGATCTCCCACACGATCTGCTTGCGCTTCTGCGGGTCGGCCTCCTGGCTCTGCACGTCGAACAGCTTCTCGATCTCGGGGTTGCAGTAGCCGGTGTAGTTGCGCTCCGACTTGCACGAGAAGTTCTCGTAGAAATTCTGGTCCGGGTCGTCGACCCCGTTGCCGGTGGTATTCAGCCCGATCGTGTAGTCCTTGCGCGCCACCTTGGGGAACCACTGCGCCGTCTCGATGATGTCGACATCGGCGTCGATGTAGATCTCCTTGAGCTGGCCGGCCAGGATCACCGCGGGATCCTTGTAGAGCGAGATGCCGCGCGTCGAGACCTTGAGCTTGAGCCGCTTGTTCGGCCCGTAGCCTGCCTTCTCCATCAGCGCACGCGCCTCCTTGCGGTTCTTCTCGACGTCCGGTCCGTAGCCCGGGATCGCCGCCAGCATCTCGGGCGGCAGGCCCCACACGCCGTCGGTCACCGGTTGCATGGTGCCGCCTTGCTGGGCGTCGCCCTGGTTGATGATGTCGATGAAGGCCTTGCGGTCGAGCGCCAGCACCAGCGCCTTGCGCAGGTCGGCGTTGTCGAAGGGCGGTGCGTCGCGATTGAGGATCAGGTTGGTGGTGTTGTTCATCGACGTCACCTGGCACTGGGCGTCGGCCTTCTGGGACTTGATGTCCTTGAGCAGCGGGATCGTCACTTCCCACGGGAAGGTGATGTCGAAGCGCCCGGCGACGAAGCTCAGCACCGCGGTGCCGCGGTTGGGCACGATCGTCCACTCGATGCCGTCGAGGTACGGCCTGCCCTTCTTCCAGTACTCGGTGTTCTTCGCGATCTTGATGCCCTCGTTCTGCTTGAACGAGACGAACTTGAACGGGCCGGTGCCGATCGGATGGGTGCGCATCTGCGCCGGCGTGACGTGACAGGCGTAGATCGGCGAATAGCCCGAGGCGAGCAGGGTGAGCAGCGACGGCTGCGGCCGCTTGAGGTGCACGGTCGCCTGGTAGTCGCCGTCGGCGCTCACGTGATCGACGTTGCTGTACCAGGCCTTGCGCGGGTTCTTGCGCAGCTTGTTTTCGCCCTTGCCCATCAGCAGGTCGAAGGTGCAGACGACGTCCCTGGCGGTGAACGGCTTGCCGTCGTGCCACTTGACGCCTTCCTCCAGCTTGAACGTCAGCTCCTTGCCGTCGGCGCTCCAGCTCCACGACCTGGCGAGGTCGGGCACGATCGTGCTGGCGCTGTTCTGCGCCTTGCCCTGGTCGAACAGCACGAGGTTGTTCATCACCGGCATCATCGGGATGACGGTCGAGTTGGTCGCTTCCTCGTGGATCGACAGGCTCGGTGGATTGTCGCGGTGGTACATCCGCAGGATGCCGCCGTTCTTCTGGGCGAGCGCAGGTCCCGCGGCGCAGGCGACTGCCGACACGACCGCCAAAAGCAACTTATGCCGCATTGTTCGTTCCTTCCCCGTTCGGTCCATTCTACAGTGTCGCGGCGCGCCGCATATGGGGGATAGCGAAATGGGAATCCGCGGGTTGATGACGACGATGGCGGCCGTGGCGGCCACCCTGGCCCTCGGCATAGGGCCGGTCGGGGCGCAGCAGAAGCTGGTCGTCTACACGGCCAACGAGAGCACCCTGAACGATCTGGTGTTCGGCGAGTTCAAGAAGAAGACCGGCGTCGAGGTCGAGCCGGTGGCCGCGGGTTCCGGCGTCCTGATGCGCCGCCTGTCGGCCGAGAAGGCCCATCCGCTCGGCGACATCATCTGGGGCGTGAGCCGCTCGCTGCTGCAGACCAACAAGTCGTATTTCCAGCCCTATGCCTCGGCCAACAAGGCGGCGACGCCGGCGGAATACCGCGATCCCGACGATCTCTGGATCGGCAACAACCTCCATCTGCTGGTGATCCTGCAGAACACCAAGCTGGTGCCGGAAGGGCAGGGCCCCAAATCGTGGGCCGACCTGCTCGATCCCAAATGGAAGGGCAAGATCGCCTTCACCGATCCCGCCAACTCGGGCTCGGCCTATGCCACGGTGACCATGCTGGTCGATTTGTGGGGCGGCGGCGATGCCGGCTGGAAGAAGGTGGGCCAGCTGTTCAAGAACCTGAAGGTGCTCAATCGCTCGTCGCTCGTCTTCCAGGGCGTCGGCAACGGCGAATACCCGCTCGGCATCTCGCTGGAATATGCCGGTCCCCTGTGGGCCAAGGGCGGCGCGCCCGAGAAAGTCGTCTATCCGGCCGACGGCACGACCTTCTCGATGGAAGGCGTGGCCATCATCAAGGGCGGGCCGAATACCGAGAACGCCAAGAAGTTCGTCGACTTCATCAACGCCAAGGAGACGCGCGAGACGATCCTCAAGGCGACCTTCCGCCGGCCGACGCGGTCGGACGTCGACCTGACCAAGCTGCCGGGCAACATGCCGCCGATGTCGTCCGTCAAGCTCGTCAACTACGACGAGGCGGGATGGACGGCCAAGCGCACGCCGACGCTCGAGAAGATCAAGGACCTGATCCAGGACAGCCGGTAATCATGATCTTCCGGACCGCGGGCCTCGGGCCCGCTCATGAGCGTGCAGGATGCACGCGGTCCGCAAGACGATGAAGGTCAGATGACTTCCATCGTTATCAAAGGCGCACGCCGGGCGTTCGGCACGGTGCGCGCGGTCGATGGCGTCGACCTCGCGGTGGCCGAGGGCGAGTTCTTCACCCTGCTCGGCCCCTCGGGCTGCGGCAAGACCACCCTGCTGCGCATGATCGCGGGCTTCACCGAGCTCGATGCCGGCGAGATTCGCTTCGGCGAGCGGCGGATCGACAAGCTCTCCGCGCACCGGCGCGACATCGGCATGGTGTTCCAGAACTACGCCGTGTTTCCCAATCTCACGGTCGCCGGCAACGTCGCCTACGGCCTCAAGGCGCGTCGGGTCTCGGCGGTCGAGATCGGCGAGCGCGTCGAGCAGGCATTGGCGCTGGTCCAGCTCAAGGGCTACGGCGAGCGCCAGCCGCACCAGCTTTCCGGGGGCCAGCTGCAGCGCGTGGCGATCGCGCGCGCGCTGGTCATCCGCCCGCAGGTGCTGCTGTTCGACGAGCCGCTCTCCAACCTCGATGCGCGCCTGCGGGTCAGCATGCGCGGCGAGATTCGCGAGCTGCAGAAGTCGCTGGGCATCACCTCGATCTATGTGACGCACGACCAGGAGGAGGCGATGTCGGTCAGCGACCGCATCGCGTTGATGAATGCCGGCAAGCTCGAGCAGGTCGGCGTGCCGGCCGATATCTACCGCAAGCCCGCGACGCGCTTTGCCGCCGAATTCATGGGCACGACCAACCTCGTCGAGGCGACCAGGCTGGGGCTGGCAGCGCCGGTCTGGGTGTCGCTGAGGCCCGAGGCGCTGCGCTTCGGCGAAGACGCCCCGGCGGGCTGGCGTCGCCTGCCGGCCACGGCGACGCATGTCGAGATGCTGGGGCCGCTCACGCGCCTCGAGGCGAAGCTCGCCAACGGCACGGTGCTGCGCATGGCGATGCTCGACGCGCCGCAACGCCAACTGAGCGCAGGGCAGGCGGTGACGCTCGCCTTCGACGCCAACCAGCTCACGATCGTGCCGTGATCTCGCCGCAGCAGCGCCTGCCCGTCACCATCGCAGTGCTGGGCTTCGCCTTCCTCGGTCTCTTCCTGCTGTGGCCGCTGTTCAACGTGTTCGGCGCCAGCCTGCTCGACAGCGAGGGCACGCGCTTCACCCTCGCCAACTACGGCAAGATGCTGGGCCGGCCGTTCTATCGCACCGCCATCGCCAACACGCTCGAGATCGGCGCCTGGGCGACGCTGATCACGACCTTGCTCGCCGTGCCTTTCGCGTTCGCGATGGCGCGCCTGCCGGTGCCGGGCAAGGCGGCCATCCTCGCCATGGCGTCGCTGCCGCTGGTCCTGCCGTCGTTCGTCAGCGCCTATGCCATCGTCCTGATGCTCGGCCGCTCGGGCATCGTCACGCACTGGCTGCAGGGCTGGGGCCTGGGCTTCGGCTCGGTCTACGGGAAGGGCGGCATCGTCACCGTCTACGTGCTGACGCTCTATCCCTACGTGCTGCTGCCCACGATCGCGGCGTTCAAGGCGGTCGATGTCTCGATGGAGGAGGCGGCGCAGAATCTCGGCTCGTCGCCCGCGCGCACGGTTCGCACCGTCATCCTGCCGATCGTGCTGCCGGCCATCCTGGCCGGCGCGCTGCTGGTGTTCATCGAGACCCTGGAGAATTTCGGCGTGCCGTTCGTGCTGGCCGAGGACCAGCCGATCTTCGCCGTCGAAGCCTTCAAGCTCTTCATCGGCGAGACCGCGCCCAATCCCGCCTCCGCGGGCGTGCTGGCGACGCTGCTGATCCTGACCACCGCGCTGGTGCTGGTGATCCAGCGCCGGTTCCTGGCCTCGCGCCGCTTCGCCACCAACGCGCGCCAGGTGCCGCCCCTCCTCAAGGTGGGACGCGCCGCGCGGGCCCTGTCGACGGTCTATTGCTGGCTGGTCGTGCTGGTGGCGCTGCTGCCGTTCTTCGCCATCGTCGTGCTGTCGTTCCTCGAGTTCCGCGGGCCGGTGCTGCACGGCAATTTCAGCACCGACAATTTCGCTCACCTGTTCGGCCGCGAGATGCGCGCGCTCGGCAACACCCTGCTGCTCGCCTCGGGTGCCGCGCTCGGCACCACCCTGGTCGGCGTGCCGGTGGGCTACGTCGTGACGCGCTGGCGCAACGGCGCCGCCACCCTTCTCGACGTGGTCGCCATGCTGCCGTTCGCCGTCGCCGGCACCGTGCTGGCGATCGGCTTTGTGATCTCGTTCAATTCAGGCTGGCTGGTGCTGACCGGCGGGCCATTGATCCTGATCCTGGCCTACACGGTCCGCAAAGTGCCGTTCGCGGTGCGCTCGGCCTCGGCCATCGTCCATCAGATCGATCTTTCGCTCGAGGAGGCATCGGTCAGCCTTGGCCGCTCGCCGGCAGAGACCTTCCTGCGCATCGTGGTGCCGCTGATGCTGGGCGGCATCACCAGCGGCATCGTGCTCACCTGGGTGACGGTGGCGTCCGAGCTCAGCTCGACCGTCGTGCTCTATAGCGGCCAGTGGCGCACCATGACGGTGGTGATGTTCCAGGCGCTGGAAGGCGGCAGCGCCGGCGTCGCCACCGCGGCGGCCTCGCTGCTGATCGTCGTGACCTTGATCCCGATCGCGCTGCTGTACCGGCTGGTGAAGCGCTACGAGCTCGGCTCGTAGCTTCCTCCCCATTCAAATGGTGTTGTCCCGGAGTTGGCAGAAGTGGTCCAGATTGGAATGCTCAGATAGGCCGGCATTCTAGTACGCGTAGTTGTACTCGGACCCTTCAACCCGAAGCCATCGCTGGCCGCTGGCGTCGTATCGCCAGCAATAGCCGGCTTGGCGGCTGATTCCCGCCTCGTCGCGATAGGTAATCCGGCCGATGCAGAAATAGTTAGTAATTTTAGCGCCATCTGTCCGCTGAAGCGCTTTCAGATGCTCAGGATCAAGCTTGCTGGGCACGATGAAGCGTTCTCGTGCTCCAGATGCCAAAGGTTTATTGCGAGCACCAATCCGTTGGCTGAACGTAAGATCGAGGCTCGACGGCAGAGGAAAATCATGCCGCTCGATTTGGCCCATGATCTCCGTGACGATCATAGGCGACTCGCCCGTATTGAAATAAACTACCCCAGCGCCAAGAGTGAACGTGCGCTGGCCCGTGTTTTCATTTTCCCACACATCCGTCCATGGCTCGACAGCATGAACCGTGAGGCGAGGACGGTGGGTCGCGTGAAATTCGCGCCGGCTGAGCAATATCTGAAGCACACCAAGCACCAGTGTGGCTACGGTTGCTATGCCGAGAACGGCGGTGAAAACGCTCAATATGAACGTGTAGAAAGCGACGGGATCTTCCCACGTTCGATCCCACAATACAGACAAAGCCTCCCCAAAGGGTTTGGCTACATCATCCTGGCAGGGACCCTCGCTTGTGCTGCGGTGTTCGCCGCACTGTTTGCCAGCTTCGCTCTGCTCTTTGGGTGCTTGTTGGATCGACCAAACGAATGATCCCCCAATGGCAAATCCCAGAAACGCCGCCAGCACTGTCCAAAGAGCGATCGTCCTCATTAGCACCGGCTAACTGCCGCCCCAAAAATCGTCGGTCTCCCGATTGTTGTAGCGGAACTCGAACTCCGCAACGTGCAACGGCAGATGCTTGGCGCTCACTGTGGAAGGTGCCGACAGTGCCGCGTTTGAAGGTGCTCCAGAAACCGTCAATCGGTATTCGTGTGGATCGCCTGAATGGGGAAGTATTGTTCGTCAGGCCGCCTTGGTCTTGAGCACGTCCCAGGCGCGGCGGAAGGCATCGGCCATGTCGGCCGCTGGCACCGCGCCGGAGAACAGCACATGGCCCTGCAGGGCGAAGCTCGGCACGCCCTGGATGCCGGCGTTGCGCGCCATCTGGTCGGTCGACAGCACTTCCTTGAGGTTGTCCTCGCTCGCCAGCATGGCGATCACCTCGTCGCGCTTCAGCCCGCCTCTGGCGCCAATCTCGGCCAGCGTCTCGACGTCGCCCAGATCCGCGCCGTTGCAGAAATAGGCGTCGAACATCGCCTCGACGACGGCGTTCTGCACGCCGTGGAGGCCGGCCATGCGGATCAGGCGATGGGCGTTCACGGTGTTGGGCGTGCGCGTCAGCCGGTCGAGGTGATAGTCGAGCCCGACGCCGGCCGCCGCGTCGGTGACGCGCTGGTCGATCTGGCGGGCGCGCTCGGGGCCGCCGAACTTGGCCTCGCGATAGGCCTTGCGGTCGACGCCCTCGACCGGCATGTCGGGATTGAGCTGGAACGGATTCCACACGACGTTGAAGGTGAGGCCGTCCTTGGCGAGGATCTCGAGCGCGCCCTCGAGCTGGCGCTTGCCGATGTAGCACCACGGACAGATCGCGTCGGAGATCACGTCGATGCGGGCGACGGGGGCTGGCTGGTCCATGGCAAAGCCTTTCGGATAAGGTGTTTCAACCTATACCTGCACCGAGAAGCGGGCAACGAGGCCAACCGAGAGGGCACGATGGACAAAGCGAAATACAAATCCGCACTGATCGTCGGCACTGGCCCCGGCCTCAGCAGTTCGCTGGCGCGTCTCTTTGCAAGGAACGGTCTTGCGGTGGCGGTCGCGGCGCGCCAGACCGACAAGCTCGCCGCACTGGCGAAGGAGACCAAGGCGAGCGTGCATCAGTGCAACGCCGCCGATCCAGCCGAAGTTGCCCGCCTGTTCGAGACGGTCGAGAAGACGGGCGGCGCGCCCGATGTCGTCGTCTACAATGCCAGCAACCGCGTGCGCGCGCCGCTGGTCGACCTGGCGCCGGACGACGTGAAGCGCGCCATCGAGATTTCGGCCTTCGGCGCCTTCCTGGTCTCGCAACAGGCGGCCAAGCGCATGCTGCCGAACAAGCATGGCGCGATCTTCCTCACCGGCGCGACGGCGGGCGTGAAGGGCTTCGCCTTGTCGGCGACCTTCGCCATGGGCAAGTTCGCCTTGCGCGGTCTCGCCCAATCGATGGCGCGCGAGCTTTCCCCGCAGGGCATCCACGTCGCGCATTTCGTGATCGACGGCGGTATCAGGAGCGCTGCCCGGCCGGTGCCCGACAATGCGCCCGACAGCCTGCTCGATCCCGACGCCATCGCCGAGACCTATTGGGCGACCCTGGTGCAGCATCGCTCGGCCTGGAGCTGGGAGATCGAGGTCAGGCCGTGGCTGGAGAAGTTCTAGAGGCTGCCGACTTCTATAGGACGGAATCGCGATCCTTCTTATTCGGCGCCTATAATCGCCTCGTCATGCCGGCGCATCCCGGGTCGGCATGAAAGGAATTTGGTCTGAAAAACAGGCTCCCGTTAGATTCCCGTTATTTTAACGGGAAGGCGGTCCGATGGCCCAAATTGCCTAATGTGTCGCCGGCCGGGAAGGTTCTAGACTGGCGGGCAGGGAATTCGGGAGGGACGCGATGCGCATTCACAATCTCTATGTCGACGATAAGGGCGAGACGCATTTCCGCGACATCGAGGTCGAATGGAAGAACGAGGGCCCGGGCGGCAAGACCTCGGCCACTTTCAAGGCGACCGGCATCATCTTCCGCGAGACGCCGGGCAGCTACGATTACGCATGGCACCCCGCGCCGCGCCGGCAGTACATCATCAATCTCGACGGTGCGGTCGAGATCACGGCGAGCGACGGCGAGAAGCGCGTGATCGGCGCGGGCGAAGTGTTCCTGGTCGAGGACACGCACGGCAAGGGCCATTTCTCAAAGGCGGTCGGCGGCAAGATGCGCCATTCGATCTTCGTCCCCATCGAGTAGGAGTACGTCATGAGCGCAGAAACGATCACCAAATCCATCGAGGAACTGGCGACGCAGGCCAAGAAGGTCCTGCCGGGCGGCAGCTTCGGCAACATGCCGGCCGAGGTCATCCTGCGCGACGGCAAGGGCGGCCGCATCTGGGACGAGAACGGCAAGGAGTATGTCGATTTCCTCCTGGGCTCGGGCCCGATGTTCATCGGCCACGCCCATCCCGACGTGACCGCGGCGATCCAGAGCCAGGTGCCGCTCGGCACGACGTTCTTCGCCAACAACCGCCACGGCATCGCGCTCGCCGAGGCGATCGTCGCCGCCGTGCCGTGCGCGGAGCAGGTGCGCTTCGTCTGCTCGGGCACCGAGGCCGATCTCTACGCCATGCGCGCGGCGCGCGCCTTCCGCAAGCGCGACAAGATCCTGAAGTTCGAGGGCGGCTATCACGGCATGAGCGACTACGCGCTGATGTCGATGGCGCCCCGAAACCCCGGCAATTTTCCCCGCGCGACTCCGGACTCCGCCGGCATCCCGAAGAGCGTCGCCGACGAGATGCTGGTGGCGGCGTTCAACGACGCCTCGATGGTCGAGAGCCTGATCAAGGAGCACAAGGACGAGCTCGCCGGCGTCATCGTCGAGCCGTTCCAGAGATTGTTGCCGCCGCAGCCCGGCTTCCTGCAGGCGTTGCGCAAGGTGACGGCCGAGCACGGCATTCCGCTGATCTTCGACGAGGTCGTGACCGGCTTCCGCTTCGCCTATGGCGGGGCGCAGGAATATTACGGCGTGACGCCCGATCTCTGCACCCTGGGCAAGATCGTGGGCGGCGGCTTCGCTTTGGCGGCGATCGCCGGCCGGGCCGACATCATGAAGCATTTCGACAAGCTTGCCGTCGCCGACGAGGATTTCCTGTTCCAAGTCGGCACGCTGTCGGGCAATCCGGTCGCCTCGGTGGCCGGGCTGGCGACGCTCGAGGTGCTGAAGAAGCCCGGCACCTATGAGGGCGTGTTCAAGACCGGCCGCACGCTGATGGCGGCGTTGCGGGAGACGCTCCGCAAGGCCGGCATCAAGGCCACCGTGGTCGGCGAGCCGCCGCTGTTCGACGTCGTGTTCACCGACCAGCCGATCAAGGATTATCGCGACACGCTGAAGGGCGACAAGGCGATCGCCGGCCGCTTCAACAAGGCGCTGCGCGAGCGCGGCATCATGAAGGGCGAGAGCAAATACTACGTGAGCGTCGCCCACACCCAGGCCGACATCGACCACACGATCGCCGCCTGGGAGGCCGCGGCGCGCGAGCTGAAGGGCTGACGTCCCCTACTGGGGCATGTCGACGCCGTGCTTCTTCAGGATCGGCTCGATGCCCGGATCGGCGAAGGCGGCGAGCAGGTCGGTCGCGGCGTTCTTGTCGCGGGCGTGGGCGCCCACGGCGCCGGCATAGATCGTGTAGTTCTGCACCGGCGCGGGGATCAGGCCGACATGCTGCACGCCCGGCACCAGCAGGATCTCGCTGTACTGCTGCAGCGCGATGTCGGCCTCGCCGCGCGCCACGCGCTCTGCCGACAGGCCGCCCACCACCTTGACCGCCTTCTGCCGGATCTGCGGCAGGATGCCGAGACGCTGGAACATCTGCTCGAGATAGATGCCGCTGGTCGCGCCGGCCGAGGGGTCCATGTAGGCCACCGCGCGGGCCGACAGGAGCGTCCGACGGAAGGTCTCGATGTTGCTGATGTCGGGCCGCGGCGCGGACAGCCGCACGGCGACGCCGATGCCGACCTGGATCAGCGGCGTGATCGTGTCCTCGACGATCTTGCCGTCGCCGACCATCTTGTCGAGCCGGTCCTGCGTCAGCACGACGAGGTCGAACGGCTCGCCCGAGGAGATCCGGTGGGCGACGCCGCCCGCGGTGTCGTTCACGACGTTGACCTTGTGGCCGGTCTGCTTCTCGAAGTCGGCGACGATGTCGAGCGCGACCGGGTTGAAGGCGCCGGTGGTCAAGAGCTTGATGTCGGCGGCGCGGGCGCCGCTGCCGAACGCCAGGACGCAGAGGAAGGCGAGCAGGGCGCGCGTCATGTCGGGGTTCCCATCACGTATGGCTTGAGGGCAGCATACATCAGCGCATGCACGGGCGTCGGCACGCCGAGCTGGCGGCCGAGCTCGACCACCTTGCCGCCGAGCCACGGCAGCTCGATGCGGTTGCCGCGCTCGAGGTCGAGCGCCATCGAGGGCTTCATCGTGGCCGGCGCATTGGCGTTGAAGGCGAGCATCGTGTCGAGCGCGTCGGCGGGGAGCTGCACGCCCTTGGCGCGGCCGACCGCGATCACCTCGTTGTAGGCGGCGACGAATTGCGGCCGCATGTCGGGATCGTCGCGCAGCTTGCCGATCGGCTGGCGGGCAAGCGCCATCACGCTGGCATTGGTCGCGAGCAGGATGAACTTCATCCAGAGGTCGGTGACGATCCGGTCGGAGTGCGTGGCATCGAAGCCCGCCTTCCTGCACAGGGCATGGAAGGCCTGGCCTCGCGGGCTCATGCTGCCGTCGAGCTCGCCGAACACGAGGCGCATGAAGCTGCCGACCTGGGTGATCGCCCCGGGCGCGGTGATCGAGGCGCTGATCTGCGCCACGCCGCCCATCACCGCCTTGGCACCCAGGATCGGGATCAACCGCTCCGGCGCGTCGACGCCGTTCTGCAGCGGGATCACCGCGGTGTTCGGCCCGACCATCGGCTTGATGTGACGGCCGGCGCTCTCGACGTCCCACAGCTTGACGCAGAACAGCACGTAGTCGACGACGCCGACCGTCGTGGGATCGTCCGTGGCCTTGGCGGGCTTGAGGTGCGTGTTGCCGCGCGGGCTCACGACCTTGAGGCCGTCCTTCCGCATGGCGGCGAGATGCGCGCCGCGGGCGATGAAGGTGACGTCGGCGCCGGCATGGGCCAGCGCCGCGCCGAAGCCGCCGCCGACGCCGCCCGCGCCCACTACCGCGATACGCATAGGATGCTCCCCTGCACGATCCGCCCGCTCTTCCCGCAATTCAGCGCGACGATGGTCCGCTGTCCCTCGTCGATCCGCAAGGCATGATCGGGCGCGAGCGCATGGCGTGTGCCGTTCCAGACGAAGTCTTCGCCGGCCTCGAGGACGGCAAGCTCGATCGCCACGTCCGCGCGGCGGCCGATCAGGTTGACGACCTCGACCGGGCCGGCCTCGAGCCGGCTCACGATCTTGTCCTCGCCCTTGAAGCGCACCGGCCTGAACGGCACGCGCACGTCGATCTCGCCGTCTGTCGTCTGCAAGACCAGCCCGCGCCCCGCGACCAGGACTTGCAGGCGGTCGTAGCCGGCATAGTCGGAGAACGGGCCGGCCGCGGTGATCGGCGTGCGGCCGAACTGCCAGACGCCGTTCTGCTCGGCGATCGTGGTCGTCGTGCCGCCGCCGTTCTTCCACGGCGTGCGCTTGTACTGCGAGGGTAGGAGAAGCGTGATCACCACGAGGACGTCGCAAACGCCGGAAAATAGCCGAGCGGCTCGGTTTCGGGCCATCGGCTGCGCAAGGCGCCGAGCCAGGCGTGGGCGCACTCACTGAGGCCCGGCAGAACCTGCGCCGACTCCGTCATGGCAATCACCTTTTCGAGGTACCACAGCAGCCGGCCCCGGATCGACCAGATGCCCCATTTGTCGTCACGTTCGAGCGCGGAGCCGAGCCGCCACGACAGGCCGGTGAACAGCCAAACCGCGGCCATGTAGGCGCTCTCGGTCCGGAACTGTGCGTCGTCGCGCGCCAATGGCAGCCAACGCCCGAGCGCGTGGCGATAAACGGAATCGATCCTCGCCGCGACGTTGTCCGGCACACGGCCGGCGCACCAGCAGGTCGGAAATCCGATCCGCCAGTAGATGCCGTCCAGCAGCGCGTGCGATGGCCGCGCCCATTCATAGTCGATCAGCTGCAGGCCACCGTCGACCATCAGCGCGTTGTCGGGACAGGGGTCGCCATGCACCAACGACAGCCAAGGACCCGGATCGCGCAGTTTCGACGTCAGCAATGCCAGCTCGTCCGCCGGCGGCGGGTGCCCGAGTACCTTGCTGACGATCTCGGCTTCGTCTTCGACCCGCCAGCCGATCGGCTTATGCGACCGCGGCGTGCCGGCAAGCGCGTCGAATGTCGCTCTGTAGCGTTCGAGACAGCCAAGCGTGCGGCCATGCAGATCGGCAAGCGCCTCGGCATACGATTTGAGGGCTGTCTCGGCTTCCTGCGCCGTGCCGTGCAGCAGCGGATGGACGAGGGATTGAAGCCCCCGGCCCAGATCCTTGAACACCATGATGCCGGCTTCGGCGTCGGCGGCGAGTATGTCGCCGAGACAGCGTCTCGCCACCCATTCGCGCACAAAGCCGGAGGTCCGTAGAGCGTCCTCTGCCGTCGGGTCGGCATCGGCAGCTCGCGTCGCCTTCACGATGACCGATGTCGCCTCGCCGTCGCCGTCATGAGCGATGGCGCGGATCACCAGATTGCGCCGGTCCTCCTTCGTCAGCGTTTGTGCGTCCGCAAGCTTGATCTCGCGCCCTGCTGCACGAGAGAGCGCTGAGGCGGCGCGGGCCACGACGGCACCGACATCCAGAGATCGCAGGTCGGCCACCGCAGTTCTTCCCCCTCGCGCCATCCTACTTCAAGATGCTGGCATGCGCAGCGCTACGATCAAGCATCTGTCGTTCACCGGCCTCGAATACGCGTTCGCCCCGCACAAGGCCTACGGCATGTCGCGCGGCGGCGGCTTCAGGCGGCAGGGCGGGCTGGTCGAGATCGAGACCAGCGACGGCATCGCGGGCGTGGGCGAGGCGTTCGGCAATCCGTTCGTGACGCGCGAATATTTCCGCATGGTCGAGCCGTTCTTCGTGGGCAAGAGCGTGTTCGACTTCGAGCATGTCGAGGCGCGCATCCGCAACGCCATGTATCACCTGGGTGTCGGCAATCAGCTCACGGCCTGTCTCGCCGCGATCAACGTGGCGCTGTTCGACGCCAATGCGCGCCGCTTCGGCGTGCGCGTCTGCGACCTGATCGGCGGCTGCGGCACGACACGTGTGCCGGCCTACGCCTCGACCGGCTTCTTCTCCGACGATCCCGAGCGGCAATTGAGCCACATGCTGAAGGAGGCGGCCGATCATCCTTTTGCCGGCTGCAAGATCAAGATCGGCCGCGGCATCAGGAACGACGTCGAGCGCGTCCGCCAGGCGCGCCAGGCGCTGGGGCCGGACAAGCTTCTGCTGGTCGACATCAACGGCGCCTACACGCCGGACCTGGCGTTCGAGTGCGCGCGGGCGATCGAGCCATTCGGCATTCACTGGATCGAGGAGCCGCTGCCGCCGGGCGATCTCGCGGGCTATGCCGAGCTGCGCGGCCGCTCGCCCATCCCGTTGGCGGCGGGCGAGGCGCACCACACGGTGCGCGACTTCAAGGCGCTGATCGACCGGCGCTGCGTCGACATCGTGCAGCCCTCCATCCCCGGCGTCGGCGGCCTCACCGAAGCCAAACGGATTGCCATCCTGGCGCAGGCCTCGAACCTCCGGGTGGCGCCGCACGTCTGGGGCGGCGCCGTCGGGCTCGCCACCGCGCTGCATTTCATCGCCGCCCTGCCCAACACGCCGCACACCGACCATCCGCCGGTGCCGCTGATGCTGGAATACGACATGAGCGACAACGAACTGAGAACGCGCCTGCTCAAGACGCCGCTCACGCTCGAGCACGGCCACGTCCTGCTGCCCGACGGCCCCGGCCTGGGCATCGAGCTCGACCGCGACGCAGTGGCGCGATACCGGGTTTGCTGACGGCCGGGTTTGCCGATTGCAACCGGCCGTGCCAATCTTTTGCCGGGAGAATCACGTTTTTGCTTGGGGGAATGGGAATGGGCAAGCTGACGCGTCGTGGTCTCGCAGCCGGTGCTGCGCTTCTCACGCTGGGAATGATGGGCGGCGCGCACGCCCAGCAGCCGGTCAAGATCGGTGTCGTCTATCCGCTCTCGGGCAACGCCGCGAGCGCCGGCAACTACGAAAAGATGGCGATCGAGCTCGGTGCCGAGATCATCAACAACGGCAATGCCGAGCTGGCCAAGCTCTTGCCCTTCGTCTCGCCGACCGGCGGCCTGCCCGGCCTGAAGGGCGCCAAGATCCAGCTGTCGATCGCCGACAATCAGGGCACGCCGGCGGCCGGCGCCAACCAGACGCTGCGCCTGATCACGCAGGAGAAGGTCGACGCCGTGATCGGCTCCTACCAGTCGGGCATCACCGAGACGGCGAGCGCCATCGCCGAGAAGTACTCGACGCCGTTCGTGAACCCTGAATCGGTCGCGGTCGTCCTCACGGCGCGCGGCTTCAAATGGTTCTTCCGCGTGACGCCGGTCGCCGGCGACTTCGCGCGCGCCTACTCGAAGTTCCTCAAGGAGCAGCAGGCGGCGGGCAAGAAGGTCGGCTCGATCGCCATCATCCACGAGAACACCGAGTACGGCAATTCGGTCTCCACCGTCATCGCCGACACCTTCAAGAAGGACGGCCTGAACGTCACGCAGAACATCTCCTACTCGGCCAACTCGACCGACGTCACGCCGCAGGTACTGCAGCTCAAGGAGAAGAACCCCGACGTGGCGATCTTCATCTCCTACACCTCGGACGCGATCCTCTACACCAAGACGATGAAGGAGCAGAACTGGAAGCCGTCGATCCTGATCGCCGACGACGCGGGCTTCAACGATCCCAAGTACGTCAAGGAGATGGGCGCGCAGGTCGAGGGCCTGATCAGCCGCACCTCGTTCGCCGCCGGCAAGCCGGGCAGCGTGGCCGCGATCTGCGACGCGCTCTACAAGAAGAAGACCGGCGGCGATGGCCTCGACGACACCTCGGGCCGCGGCCTGCAGGGCTTCTTCGTGCTGGCCGACGCCATCAACCGCGCGGGCTCGACCGACAAGGCCAAGATCCAGGCGGCCCTCAGGGCGACCGACCTCAAGAAGGATCAGATGGTGGCGGGCTATGACGGCGTGAAGTTCGACGCCACCGGGCAGAACACGCTGGCCTCGAGCATCGTGGTCCAGATGCGCGGCGGCCAGTACGTGCCGGTGTGGCCCAAGGCCAACGCCACCGCCGACCTGATCCTGCCCTACAAGGGTTGGTGAACCGCCAAGCTTCCGGGCGAGGCGCGTAGATGACGACGACTTTGCTGCTGCAGGTCGTCGTCAGCGGCCTGCTGCTGGGCGCGGTCTACGCGCTGTTCTCGTCCGGCCTCACGCTGATCTGGGGCATGATGAACGTCGTGAACTTCGCGCACGGCGACTTCGTCATGCTGGGCATGTATACCGCCGTCGTCGTGTGGACGGCGCTGGGCGGCGGGCCATGGGCCTCGGTGCCGATCGCCGCCATCCTGATCGCCACGCTCGGCGTCGTGAGCTATTTCCTGCTGATCCGCCACATCATGAAGGGCCCGATGCTGGCCCAGATCCTGGGCACGTTCGGCCTGGCGCTGTTCCTGCGCTACTCGGCGTTCTGGGTGTTCGGCGCCAATTTCCGCACCCTGCCCGACACGCTGGTCGGCCATTCCTTTAGCCTGGCCGGAATCCGTTTCGAAGGCGCGCGCGTGCTGGCGGGCGCCGTCGGCCTGCTGGTGACCCTGCTGTTGCACCTGATGCTGACGCGCACCGCGCTCGGCAGCCGCATGCTCGCGGTCTCCGAGGATGCGACGGCGGCGCAGCTGATGGGCATCCGGCCGCAGCGCATGCAGGCGCTGGCCTGGGGCCTGGC
>Ga0070741_10000808_pt1 | contig 104589 bp, 86 predicted proteins | sample Coa_R1_4_FD_66440 | JGI IMG/M metagenome (GOLD analysis project Ga0070741, IMG submission 66440) | Surface soil microbial communities from Centralia Pennsylvania, which are recovering from an underground coalmine fire - Coalmine... | ecosystem: Environmental > Terrestrial > Soil > Unclassified...
AGGCGGACGGGGTGGGTGCGGTCCCGGCGCGACGACGGCGCCCGGTAGACGGCCGTGGCCAGGCCCTCGCCGTTGGCCCAGGTGGTACAGCCGTGGTCGATGCAGATGTCCCACAGGCGGGCCGGGTCCGGAGCCCGGCTGACGACGGCGTGGTCGACGGCGCCGAGGATGGCGGGGACGACGGTGGCCGCCAGCGCATTGCCGCCGGTGAGCGGCAGGGCGGTGTAGGCCACGTCATCGGGCCGGTAGCCGAAGAAGCCCGGGACGAGCCGCCACAGCAACAGCCGCTCGTGGGGTACCTCCACCCCGACCGGGTCGCCGTTGCTGCCGGTGGTGGGCATGATGAGCCAGGGGGCGGCGGGGTCGTCGACGTGCTCACCGGGGTCGCGCCCGGCGTCGTCGAGCGAGTCGTCGAGCACGGGGTGGGTGGCCGACCAGTCGAGCCCGGCGGCCCGCCCTTCGGGGGTGGACACGACGAGAACCGGCAGGCCGGTGCGGCGCAGGACTCCGGTCAGGTCGCCGGCGCCGAGCTGGTAGTCGGTGGTGACCAGGGCGGCGCAGTGCAGCGCCCGCAGCGTCGTCTCCGTGGCCAGGTCGGAGGCGGCCGGGTCGAGCGGCACGACCGGCAGCCCGAGCTTGGCCCCCGCCACCAGCGTGTGGAGGACGGCGGGATGGTTGCGCAGCAGCACGCCGAGGCGGTCCCCCGTCCGCAGGCCCAGGCGGCGCAGGGCGTCGGCGGCGACCACGCCCCCGGCGGCCAGCCCGCCGGCGGTGACCCGCTCGGCCGGCCGCGACCCGTTCTCGAAGACGAACACCGCCCGGCCCGGGTCGCGGGCGGCCTCGGCCGCCACCACCCGGCTGAGGACGACTCCGGCCAGCGGAGGCGTCCTCCCGCTTCCCTCTCCCCGACGGGCAGACACGGCGGCGAGGATAGGAACGGTGCGACATCTTTGACCCGGGTGAGAGTTACGGGTTCGGATCCCCCCGAACTACGTACATGGGACATACGGGCCGGGCGGGGCGCCCGTCCGCCGGGCGGCGGAAAGCCCGCTAGGGGCGGCGGGGGCGGTCGACCAGACCGAGCGAGGCCGCCCGCTGGGAGAACTCCCGCTTCGAGTGCACGCCGAGCTTGGCGTAGACGTTGGCCAGGTGGCCCTCGACCGTGCGGCGGCTGATGAACAGCTCGTGGGCGATCTCGGCCGCCGTCAGCCGCAGGGCCGCCAGGCGGGCCACCTCCAGCTCCCGGGCGGTGAGCGAGGCCGGGCCCATGGCCGCCGCCGCCGCCCGCCGTCCCGAGGCGCCGAGGCCCCGCAGGGCGTCCACCGTCCGGTCCCGGCGGGGGACGGCCTGGCAGCGGTCGAAGGCGGTGACCGCCCGCTCGAGGGCGTCGACCGCCTCGGCCCGGTCGGGCGACGCCCGGCCGAGCACGTCGAGGGCCCGGCCGAGGAGCACGTCGTAACCCGAGCCGTCGAGCAGCGCCACGGCCGCCCGGGCCGGCTCGGTGGCGCCGTCGGCGTCGCCGGTCTCGAGCCGCAGCTGGGCCCGCCCGAGGTTGGCCATGGCCCGGTAGAGGTCGCGGTCCATCTCCTTGGCCGCCGCCTCGAGCTGGTCGGCGGCCTGGGTCGCCTCGGCCGTCTGCCCGGCGGCCAGCGCCACCTCGAGGAGGTCGAGGAGGACGGGCGGGGCGAAGGCCAGGGCCCCCATGGCCGCCAGGCCGTCGGCGGCCCGGGCGATGAGCTCCCGGGCCTCGTCGAGGCGGCCCTCGGCCCGGGCCAGCAGGCCGGCGGCGTGGCGGCCGAGGTCGGTGGCCATGTACCACGTCGATTCGCCGTAGACCCGGCGCGACGAGGCGACGTGGCGGCGGGTCTCCTCGATCTCGCCGATCTCGACCGTGGCCAGGGCGGCGATGATCATCCCCATGCCCCGGCGGCGGCTGCTCATCCCCGGTGAGACCGTCACCGATTCCTGGGTGCAGCGCAGCGCCCCGTCGAGGTCGCCGGCCAGCCAGCGGACGTGGCTCTCCAGTTCGAGGACGTTGCCCTCCCGCCAGGCGGGGTTGGCCTCCTTGGCCTCGGCGAAGCAGCGCAGCGCCTCGTCGAGGCGCCCTTCCATCCCCAGCGACCAGCCGAGGGACATGACGTTCCAGGTGATGCGGTAGGGGCTGCCGTCGGCCCGGGCCTCGGCCACGCTGCGGCGCAGCGTCTCCTCCGCCTCGGTGAAGCGCCCCTGGTAGAAGAGGACGGTGCCCAGCACGCCGGCGGCCCGGGCGGCGGTGGCCCGCTCGCCGGCCTCGGCGGCGGCCGCCGCCACCTCCCGGCAGCCGGCCTCCAGGGCGGGCAGGTCGCCGGCCAGGCCCTTCACGTAGGCCACCTCGAGGGCCGCCAGCAGCATGCCCGACCGGTCCCCGGCCCGGGTGAAGAGGTCGAGGGCCTCGGCGGCGGTGTCGGCGGCCTGGTCGAGCTGGCCCGTCCCCCAGGCCAGGAAGCTGGTGAGCCGGGACTTGATGCTGGCCCGCTGCAGCAGGTCGCCGCTCCCCTCGAGGTGGGCGTCGATGGCCCGCAGGGCGTCGATGGCGGCGGCGAAGTCGGTGTCGGCCCGGTGGTCGAAGACCCACTCCGCCCGCCCGGAGAAGGCGTTGGCCACCTCCACCCAGCGGCGGTCGCCGGCCGGCAGCAGCTCGACCAGGGCCCCCAGGATGCGCAGTCCCTCGCCGTACGCCCCCCGTTCCTCGGCCTGGTGGAGGGCGTCGGACAGCACGGCCAGGGCCTCGGGATCGCCGACCTCGGCGGAACGGGCGAAGTGGGGGGCGGCCTCGCCGAGGCGGCCCATCGTCAGCAGCACCCGGCCGACCTGGCGGTGGAGCACCACCCGGCGGGCGCCCACGATGCCCTCGTAGACCGTCTCCTGGATGAGGGGGTGGGAGATCTCGTAGGAGTAGGTGCGGCCCCGTGTCGTCTCGGCCACGAAGCGGGAACGGACCAGCGCCTGGAGCGACGGGCCGAGCTCCTCCAGCGGCCGGTCGCAGAGGACGACGACGTCGCCCAGGTCGATCCGCCCGCCGGCCACCGCCAGGATGTCGACGATCTCCCGCTGGCGGTCGTCGAGGAGCTGCATGCGGACCCGGACCCGCTCGGCCAGCCCCTCGGGCAGCGACCGCAGCACCGGGTGGGACAGGTCGCCGCCCTCCTCGACGAGGGCCTGGAGGAGCCCCAGCACGAACAGCGGGTTGCCCTGGGCCCGGCTGCCGAGCCAGTCGATCAGCTCCGGTTCGGCGGCGGCGGCGATGACCTCCTCGACGAGCTCCCGGACGGCCTCGGCCGGCAGCGGGCCGACCTCGACCCGGTGGAGGGCGCCGGTCTGCTCCAGGTCGAGCAGCACCCGCTGGGCCACCGGGTGCTCGGCCAGCTCGCCGGGGCGGGCGGAGGCCACGACGAGGATCCGCTCCGTCGACAGGCTGCCGGCCAGGTAGTGGAGGGTGTCCCAGGACGAGGCGTCGGCCAGGTGGACGTCGTCGAGGACGACCACCACCGGGGCCTGCTCGGCCAGGTTGGCCAGCAGGACGGCCAGGCCCTCGAGGAGCCGGGGGCGGGGCGGCTCCCGGTCGGGGGCGGCGCCCCGCACCACGGCCACGCTGCGCAGGAGCGAGGCCAGGTCGTCGAGGAACCCGCCGCACAGCCCGGCCACCTCGGCCTTGGGCAGCGTCCGGAGGTGGCGCTCCAGGGCCTCGACCCACAGCCCGAAGGAGGCGGTGTCGCCCAGGGGGTGGGCCCGGGCCGACAGCTCGATCGACGCCCGCCGCCGGTCCTCGAGCGCTTCGGCGGCCAGACGGGTCTTGCCCATGCCCGGCTCGCCGACCACCAGCACGAAGCGGAACTCCCCGGCCGCGGCGCGCTGCCACTGGCCGTCGAGTTCGGCCGTCTCGGGCGCCCGCCCCACGATCCGTGTTCTCCAGGGCATTTTCCCCTGCAGCGTACCGACCGCGTAGCGGCCGTTTACTGCAGGTGAACGGCGATACCCCGCTGGATCTCCCGGAGATGGTCCTCGTCGGTCAGCTTCGCCCCGGTCTGGTCGACGACGTAGAAGGCGTCGACCACCTCGTGGCCGAGGCTCGACACCTTGGCCAGCCGGACGTCGAGCTCCAGCTCGGCCAGCGCCTTGGTGATCCGGTAGAGCGTGCCGATCCGGTCCGGCGCCCGGACCTCGATGACGGTGGCCGAATCGGAGGCCTCGTTGTCGACCGCCACCTCCACCCGGGCCGGGGCGGCCGACGGCGGCCGGGGGCTGTTGGCGTAGGCCCGGGCCCGGTCGGCCAGGCGGGCCTCGAGCGACAGCTTCCCGGCCAGGACCCGGTTGAGGTCCGCCTCGACGGCGGGCCAGTCGGGGGCCCGGCCGAACAGGCTCTGGACCCGGAACCGCTCGATGGCGAAGCCGTCGGCGCTCGACCACGCCCGGGCCGACACCACGTCGAGGCCGTGGAGGGCCAGCGTGCCCGCCACCCGCCAGAACAGCCCCGGCCGGTCGGGGGCCACGATCGTGACGAGGGGCCCTTCCCCGTCGAGGACGAGGGCGCCGGCCAGCCCGGCCCGGGCGATGAGCTCGACGGTGCCGTCGGGCGGCGGCTCGGGGGCGGTGCGGGGCCGCTGGCCGGCCAGCACCGGGATCGTGCGCTCCACCAGCTCGGCGATGAGCCCGGCCTTCCACGTGCCCCAGGCGGCCGGGCCGGTGGCCAGCGAGTCGGCCTCGGTCAGCGCCCCCAGCAGCTCGAGGGTGGTCTGGTTGCCGACGGCGGCGGCCACCGCCGAGATCGTCGACTCGTCGGTCAGGTCGCGCCGGGTGGCCGTCTCGGCCAGGAGGAGGTGGTGGCGGACCAGGGCCTTGATGGTGGCCACGTCGTCGGGCGGGAAGCCCATCCGGGGCCCGATCTTGTCGACCAGGTTGACGCCGGCCTCGCTGTGGTCGCCGGGGTGGCCCTTGCCGATGTCGTGGAGGAGGGCGCCGACCAGCAGCAGGTCGGGCCGGCGGACGCGGCTGGCCAGGCGGGCCGCCTCGGCCGCCGCCTCGCAGAGGTGCCGGTCGACGGTGAAGCGGTGGTAGGCGTTGCGCTGGGGCCGGTTGCGGACGTGCTCCCACTCCGGGAGCGTCCGGGTCATCAGGCCCCGCTGGTCGAGTGTCTCGATGACGGGGATGGCCGCCTGCCCTGCCCCCAGGAGCCGGACGAAGGCCAGGCGGGCCTCCTCGGGCCAGGGGTCGGCCAGCGGGGTGGCCTCGGCCGCCAGCCGGTCGACGGCCGGGCGGGACAGCCGGAGGCCGGCCTCGGCGGCGGCGGCCGCCGCCCGCAGCACCAGCGTGGGGTCGGAGGCCGGGTCGGCGTCGGCGGTGAGCTCGACGAGCTTGTCGCGGATGACGATGCCGGGCCCGACGTGGCGGTCGGCGGGGGCGGAGCGGCCCCGGGGGCCCTTGACCGACGACAGGATCCGGTCCCAGGTCTCGTCGCTGGTCCAGGCGATGGTGCGGGCGGCGGCCGCCACCTCGGCCATCAGGGCGTCGGCGTCGCTGTAGCCGAGGTCGGCGGCGATGCCGTCCTGCTCCTGGAGCAGCAGCCGGTCCGACGCCTTCCCGGTCCGGCGGTGGAGCGCCACCCGCACGTCGAGCAGCGTGCCGTAGGCGGCGGCCAGGGCCGCCTCGTCGCCCTCCAGGAGGATGCGCCGGGCGGCCTCGGCCCAGTGCTGGGCGTGCACGTCGCGCAGGCCTCCCCGGCCCTCCTTCAGGTCCGGTTCGAGGAGGAAGGCCACCTCGCCGGCCCGCTCATGGCGGTCGGCCACCGCCTGGCCCACGACCGGCAGCCACCGGTCGGAGCGGCTCTGCCACTGCGCCTCGGCCTTGCGGGCCAGCTCGTCGGACAGCGTCGAGTCGCCGGCCACGAGCCGCACGTCGAGGAGGGCGGTGGCGGTGTCGAGGTCGTTGGAGGCCAGCTGCAGCGCCTCCTTGACGGTGCGCACGGCGTGGCCGAGCTTGAGGCCGGCGTCCCACAGCGGGTACCAGATCCGCTCGGCCAGCTCCCGCACGTCGGTGCCCCCCTTGGCCGGGCGGCCCTTGTGGAGCAGCAGGACGTCGAGGTCGCTGCCCGGAGCCAGCTCGGCCCGGCCGTAGCCCCCCACGGCCACCAGCGCCACGTCGGCCTCGGCACCGAGCAGGGTGGTCAGCCAGGCGTCGACCCGGTTGGCGTACGCCCGGCAGAAGGTCCGGCCGTGGAGGGCGGGATCGGCGAAGAGCGCGTCGCGGTCGGCCTTGATGGCCTTGCCGGCGAGCGCTCCGGTGGTCACAGGGCTTCCGGACCCATCTCGCCCGTCCGGATGCGGATGATCTGCTCCACCGGGGTGACCCACACCTTGCCGTCGCCGATCTTGTCGGTGCGGGCGGCGGCCACGATGGCGCCCGCCACCCGGTCGACGTCGCCGTCGTCGACGACGACCTCGACCCGGACCTTGGGCACGAAGTCGACGGTGTACTCCGTGCCCCGGTAGACCTCGGTGTGGCCCCGCTGTCGGCCGAAGCCCTGTACCTCCGACACCGTCATCCCCTGGACGCCGAGGCCCCGCAGGGCCTCCTTGGCCTCGTCGAGCTTGAACGGCTTGATGATGGCGGTGATGAGCTTCACCCGGCCCTCCCCATGCTCCCGATCTCACCGTAGGCGTAGGCCGTCTCGGCGTGCTGCGACAGGTCGAGACCGGCCATCTCCTCGTCATCGGAGCAACGCAGGCCGATGGTGGCCGAGATGATCTTGGCCAGCCCGAAGGAGATGATGCCTGACCAGGCCAGCGTGGCGCCGACCGCCACGGCCTGATAGCCGAGCAGCGAGGCCCCGCCGCCGAAGAAGAGGCCGTCGGCCCCGAGGGGGTTGACCGCCTTGTCGGCGAACAGCCCCACCATCAGCGAGCCGATGATGCCGCCGACGAGGTGGACGCCGATGACGTCGAGGGCGTCGTCGTAGCCGAACCGGTACTTGAGCTGGATGGCCAGGAAGCAGACGGCCCCGGCCACGAACCCGATGATGATCGGCGAGATCCCGCCGACGAAGCCGGCGCAGGGCGTGATGGCCACCAGCCCGGCCACCGCCCCCGAGGCGGCGCCGAGGGTGGTGGCGTGGCCGCCCTTCATCCGCTCGACCACCAGCCAGCCGAGCATGGCGGCGGCGGCGGCGTTGTTGGTGTTGAGGAAGGCCTGGGCGGCCAGCCCGTTGGCGGCCAGCGCCGAGCCGGCGTTGAACCCGAACCAGCCGAACCACAGGATGCCGGTGCCGAGCAGGGTGAGCGGCAGCGAGTGGGGGGGCATCTGCTCGTTGGGCCAGCCCTTGCGCTTGCCCAGCACGAGGATGACGGCCAGGGCGGCGATGCCGGCGTTGATGTGGACGACGGTGCCGCCGGCGAAGTCGAGGGCGCCCAGCTTGAACAGCCAGCCGGCCGGGGCGAAGACCCAGTGGGCGACGGGGGCGTAGACGAGGACCAGCCAGACGAAGAGGAACACCACCCAGGCCCGGAACTTCATCCGGTCGGCGGTGGCCCCGGTGATGAGGGCCGGCGTGATGATGGCGAACATCAGCTGGAAGGCGCAGAAGGCCAGCGGGGCCACGACGAGGGCGAAGTCGCCCTGGTACGAGGGGATGACGGTCTTGACGTTGCCCAACGTCTTGAGGCCCACGAAGCCGAAGTCGCCGATGAACTTGCCCGTGCCCCCGAAGGCCAGGGAGAACACGAACAGCGCCCACAGCACGCTGACGAGTCCCATGCAGAAGAAGTTCTGCATGAGCATCCCGAGTACGTTTTTGGATCGGACCATGCCGCCATAGAAGAAGGCCAGCCCCGGGGTCATGAACAGCACCAGCGCCGCCGACGCCAGCACCCAGGCGGTATTTCCCTCCATCCTTACCCTCCCCCTCGTCCCGGCCGAATCGGGGGTCAGACTTACGACACACTGTTTCGAGGGTGTCACCCAAATGTTTCGGGCATATGAAGGGCTGATATTTCGATGGACCTGACCGTTTCACGGCCGACCGGCGTCTGAGGGCGTTTCCCGGCCGATCGGCGTAGGAAAAGGTCAGGCCCATGGACATTCTCTTCCACGCCTCCGAGCGCTCGACCCTCGGTGTAGAGGTCGAGCTGCAGCTCATCGACCGGCGGTCGCGCGAGCTCCGCAGCGGTGCCAGCGAGATCCTCCGGCGGCTGGAGAAGGCCCGCGGAGAGCCCCATCCGAAGGCCAAGAACGAGCTGATGGAGTCGAACCTCGAGCTGGTCACCGGGATCTGCCCGACGGTGGCCGACGCCCGGGCCGACCTCGAGGCGACGCTGGCCGAGGTGGCGCCGGTGGCCGAGGGGCTCGGGCTGGCGCTGGCCTGCGCCGGCACCCACCCGTTCTCCGACTGGGCCACGCAGGAGATCGCCCCCAGCGAGCGGTACCACCGGCTGGTCGACGACATGCAGTGGCCGGCCCGGCGCATGGCCATCTACGGGATCCACACCCACGTCGGGGTCCGGTCGGGGGAGAAGGCGGTGGCCATCGCCAACGCCCTGTGCGGCTACATCCCGCACTTCCTGGCCCTGTCGGCCTCGAGCCCCTGGTTCGAGGGGCGCGACACCGGGCTGGCCTCGTCCCGGTGCAAGGTGTTCGAGGGGCTGCCGACGGCGGGGGTGCCCCAGCTCCTCGGGGGGTGGGACCAGTTCTCGGAGCTGATGACCACGCTGATCACGGCCAAGGCCATCAGCTCGATCCGGGAGATCTGGTGGGACATCCGGCCCCATCCGAACTTCGGCACCGTGGAGCTGCGCATCTGTGACGGCCTCCCCACGATGACTGAGATCGCCTGTGTCGCCGCCCTGGCCCAGTGCCTGGTGGAGTGGATGGACTCGCTGATCGACCGGGGCTACACGCTGCCCTGCCCGAAGGCCTGGATCGTGGGCCAGAACAAGTGGCGGGCCGCCCGCTACGGCATCGACGCCGAGATCATCGTCGACGAGAAGGGGACGCTGGCGCCGCTGCGGGAGACCATCGTCGGCCTGGTCGACGAGCTCACCCCGGTGGCCCGGCGCCTCGGCTGCGAGGGCGAGCTCGCTCACGCCGTCCGGGTGCTGGAGCACGGCCCGAGCTACCTCCGCCAGCGGCGGTGGATGGCCGAGGGCGGGTCGCTGTCCGACGTGGTGGACGGGCTGATCCGGGAGCTGCGCACCGACGTGCCCGGGTGATGGAGCCCGACCGCCCGGTGCTGCGGGTCTCGCCGACCTGCGTCGTGCCGCTGGAGGAGCTGGAGTGGCGGTTCTCGGCCAGCGGCGGGCCGGGAGGCCAGCACGTGAACACGTCGAACACCCGGGCCGAGGTCCGCTTCGACGTGGCCGGGTCGCCGTCGCTCGGCCCCCGGCAGCGGGCCCGGCTCCTGGAGCGCCTGGGCCCCGAGGTCCGGGTGGTGGCGTCGGACGAGCGCTCCCAGCTCCGCAACCGGGAGCTGGCCCTGGAGCGGCTGCGGTCCCGCCTGGCCGAGGCGCTGCGGGTGGAGACGCCCCGCCGGGCGACGAAGCCGACCAAGGGGTCGAAGGAGCGCCGGCTGGAGGAGAAGCGCCACCGGTCGGAGACGAAGCGGCGCCGGCAGGGCGGGGGCCGCGGCGCGCTGTCCGACGACCACTGAGGGCGCGTCCCCCTCGGGCAACTACTCGATCGTGTGGTGTCGGCTTCCCGCCGCCCGTATAGACCACAAGCACCCGGCGGGCCCGCCGCACAGATCCACCCATCCGCACGCATCGACGCATCGGAACAGTGCGCTCCGAAAGGAACCACCAATGAAGCGATGGATCGTGGGGCTAGTCGCGGCCGCCTTCGTCGCGACGGGTGGCCCCGGCCTCTGGCCCGAGCCCGCCCGGGCCGCCGCACCGGTGAGCGTTCCGGTGACCGGCGGTCCCGCCGGGACGTCGCTCACGACGCTGGAACTGGCCGGCCTGTGTTCGGCCGCCGCGCTCCTCCTCCTGGTGATCGGACTGTGCATCGAACGGGCCGTTGTCGGTCGGTCCGACGCCGATGCGCCGGACCCCCGGTGATTGGCGGAGCGCCGAGCGCAGCCATCGCACCGTGGCACTGAGGGTCATTGCTGCAGAGCCGCAACTGCTCTGCGGCCAGGGGGAACAATGGCCGGCGATGCGCGTGGCAACGTACAACGTCAAGCACGGCGACAACGGCGACGGCCGGGTGGATCTCCGCCGGCTGGGGGCGGCCTGCGCCGCGCTCGGCGCCGACGTCCTGGCCATCCAGGAGGTCGACCGCTTCGCCCGCCGGACCCGCTTCCGTGACGAGCTGGCGGTGGTGGCCCGGGCGACGGGCCTCCAGGCGGTGTTCGGCCAGGCCGTGCGGCGGAGGTGGCGGAGCTACGGCAACGGCCTGCTGGCCCGGGGGCCGATCCACGACGTGGAGACCTTGAAGCTGCCCCGGCCGAGCGGGGGCGAGCCCCGGGTGGCGACCCTGGCCCGGGTCTGTATCGACGGGCTGGCGCTGGCGGTGGGGGCGACGCACCTGTCGTTCCGCCGGGGCGAGGGCGCCGCCCAGCTCGAGGTGCTGCTGGCGGCGCTGGCCGAACGGGACGGGCCCCGCCTGGTGATGGGCGACCTGAACATCGGGCCCGAGGTGGCGGTCCCGGCGCTGACGGCGGCCGGCTACACGGTGGCCGAGACCGGGCCGACGTTCCCGGCCGCCGGCCCCCGGAGCCGGATCGACTTCATCGCCGTGGCCGGGCTCGACATCGTCAGCGTCTCGCTCCCCGAGGTGGGGATGAGCGACCACCTCCCGGTGGTGGCCGAGCTGCGGGCTCCCTAGACGGTGGCCTCGCCGAGGCGCTCGACGAGGTCGGCCCGGGCCCGGGCCACCCGGGAGCGGATGGTGCCCACCGGGCAGGCGCAGATCTCGGCGGCGTCGGCGTAGGACAGGCCGAGCACCTGGGTCAGGACGAAGGCCAGCCGCCGTTCCGGGTCGAGGCCGGCCAGGAGGGCCTCGACGGTGACGGCCCGGGCGGGGTCCGGCTCGTCGGCGGGGCGCTCGAACCGGGCCGCCAGCTTGCGGCGGCGCCGGAGGTCGCGCACGGCGTCGGCACAGGTGCGGCGGGCGATCGACAGCAGCCAGGTGCGGGCGCTGGAGTCGCCCCGGAAGGCCGGCAGCGCCCGGTAGGCCCGCAGGAAGACCTCCTGGGTGACGTCGTCGGCCTGGTCCCGGCTGACGAGCTGCGCGCACAGACGCCACACCTCGGCCTGGCTGCGTCTGATCCAGGCGGAGAGGGCGAGTTGGTCGCCGTCCTGGGCGGCGAGGAGGAGCTCGGTGAGCTCGTCGGTGGGGCCGGCCACGTCCGATCTTTTTTTCTCCGGAACTTTCGCAGTTCACCACATGACTACCAGGGTGCGATGGATGCAGAGGTCCGGAGGACAGCACTCCGGAACTCCGACTCAGCCGTCCGCCCCGCCCGTCCCGTCCGCCGGATCCCCCCCTTCCTCCGGTGGACGGGCGGGGCGCGACGGGCCCGGTCCGTGGCGCGCCTAGGGTCTGCGGAGGTTTTCGGGAACTTTCCGCTGACACAGGACGACCATCTCCGCGCATGCACCGGCGTCTCCACCGCCTGCGACTGCTCTTCGGTGCCCTGCTGGCCCTCGGGCTGGTGGTCGGCGGGGCCGCGCCGGCCTTCGCCCACGCCCAGCTGACCTCGACCGAACCGGTGGGGGGGACCGCCGTCCCGACCTCGCCGGGGCGGGTCGTGCTGCGCTTCGGCGAGGCGGTGGAGATCCCGCTCGGCTCGATCCGGGTCTTCGCCTCCCCGTCGGGCAAGCAGGTCGAGACCGGCACCGCCTCCCACGCCGACGGCGAGGCCACGGCCGTGGCGGTGAAGCTGCCCCGGCTGGAGAAGGGCACCTACATCGTCACGTGGCGGGTGACCTCGGCCGACTCCCACCCCGTCCACGGCGCCTTCACGTTCTCGGTGGGGACGGCGGCCAAGGGCGGGTCGGAGGACGCCGCCCTGGTCGAGAAGCTGCTGTCGTCGGGCGGGGGCAGCACCACCGTGGGCGCCCTCTACGCCGTCATCCGCTTCGTGGCCTTCGCCGCCCTCGTCCTCCTCGTCGGCGGCGTCGCCTTCCTCGGCCTGGTGTGGCCGGCCGGCGCCGCCCTGGCCCGGGCCCGGCGGGTGCTGTGGACGGCCTGGGCGGCGGCGGCGGTCACCACCGTGGTCGGGATCCCGGTCCAGGGCGTGTACGCCGCCGGGCTGCCGCTGTCGAAGGCCGTGTCGTCGACGGTGCTGCGGGGCGTGCTCGACGAGCGGTTCGGGAAGGTGTGGGGCCTGCGCCTCATCCTGCTCCTGGTCATGGTGCCGGTGCTGCTGGCCCTCGGCCGCCGGACGGGCGGTGACGCCGCCGGCGCCCGGGACCGGCTCCCGACCCCGCTCCTAGCCGGTGGCGGGCTGGTCGGCATCGGCCTCCTCCTGACGCCGGGCCTGGCCGGGCACGCCTCCACCCAGGATCTCGTACCGCTGGCGCTGGCCTCCGACGTCGTGCACCTGGTGGCCGTCAGCCTGTGGCTCGGCGGCCTGGCCATGCTGGCCCTGGCGGTGCTGCCCCGGCGCCTCGCCGACGAGCTGGCCGCCGTGGTGCCCCGGTTCTCCCGCATCGCCTTCGGGGCGGTCATCGCCATCCTGGCCACCGGCGTCTTCCAGGGCTGGCGGGAGGTCCGCAGCAAGGCGGCGCTGACCCAGACCACCTACGGCAAGCTGCTCATCGTCAAGGTCGTGCTCTTCGCCCTGCTGGTCGCCCTGGGCGGGCTGAGCCGCCGCTACGTCCAGGCCCGGTACCGGGTGCGGACCGGCGACGCCCCGAGGCCCGCACCGGCCCCGGCGACGTCGGCCGCCCAGTTCGCCGCCACCGGCCGGGGCAGCGGCCGGCTGTCGTTCGGGCCCGGGACGGCCACCGCCGATCCCGACGGCGAGATCGTGGCCCAGCTGCGCCGGTCGGTGGGGGCCGAGACCGTGCTGGCGGTGGTGGTCCTGGCCGTCACCGCCCTGCTGGTCAACGCCCAGCCCGCCCGCTCGGCGCTGGCCCAGCCGCTGACCGTCGAGATGAAGAGCGACCAGATCTGGGTCGACGTGACGGTCGATCCGGCCAAGGCCGGCCCGGCCGCCCTGCACTTCTACACGCTGTCGCCCCAGGGCGGCGTCGGCGAGGTGCAGGACCTCACCGCCACCCTGACCCTGCCCAGCCAGGACGTCGGCCCGCTCACCGTGCCCGTCACCCGGGCCGGCCCCGGCCACTTCGTCGCCGCCAACTTCAACATCCCCCTCCGGGGCCAGTGGAAGCTGGAGGTCAAGGCGCTGCTGTCCGACATCGACGAGGCCGATGTCAGCGCCACCGTGCCGGTGAAGTAGCCGGCGCCGTCCTCAGGCGGTCAGCCCCGAACGGGCGTCCTCGGCCAGCAGCTCGTCGCGCTCGTCGGGGGTCAGCTCCCGGATCCGGGATCCGAGGACCTCGTCGCGCTCCACCAGCAGCACCTTGTCGACGTGCTCGGCCACCCGCCGGAGGTGGGAGATGAGCGCCACCAGCCGGCCACCGACGGCCAGGTGCCCGAGGGTCGACAGCGCCTGGTCGAGGGCCGACGAGTCGAGCGACCCGAATCCTTCGTCGAGGAAGAGGGCGTCGAGCTGGCCGCCGCCCCGGGTGGCGATCTCCACCAGCCCGAGCGCCAGGGCCAGGCTGGCCAGAAACGTCTCACCGCCCGACAGCGTCTCGGGGGCACGCTGCTGACCCGTCCGCCGGTCGACGATCCGGAACCCCTCGGCGAAGCCGAAGTTGCCGTTGGTCAGCTCGCCGAGCTTCCGGGAGGCGTCGTAGAGGAGCTCCCGTTCCCGCTCCTCGACGAGGGCCCCGACGAACTTCGAGTTGGTCAGGGTCTGGCTGAGCGTCTTGAGGTTGGCGACGAACGGCTCGCCGACGGTGAGGACGGCGTCGAGCCGGGCGGCCTCGGCCACGGCCTTGAGGGCCTCTTCGTGGTCCCGGCCGGCCCGGGTGGCGGTGTCGCGGGCGGCGTCGGCCGCCGAACGCAGGGCGTCGAGGCCGTCGACGCCGTGGGCGGCGAGGATCGCCGTCACCTGCTCCCGGGCCTGGGCGGCCGCCTGGCGGTGCCGGCGGAGTTCCGTGTCGGCGGCCCGCCCGGCGGCCTCGCCCCGGCCGTGGAGCGCCCGGATCCAGGCGGCGACGTCGCCGGGGGCGGCGTCCCGGGCCGGTTCCGGCGGGGGCGGCGGTGGTTCGCCGGGGACGAGCGGCTCCAGGTCGCCGAGGGCCGACAGCAGGCCGTCGCCCTGGCGCCGGGCGTCGTCGCAGGGCCGGCGGACCTCGTCGTCGAACCGGGCCCGCGCCTTCTTCTCCTCGGCCTCGGCGTCCCGGGCCTGCCGGTCGGCGGTCTCGGCGGCGTCCTGGCGGAGGCGGGCCGCCCCGAGGGCCTCGTCGAGGCGGTCGACGGCGGCGTCGACGGAGTCGGGGTCGCCGAGCGACGCCCGGTACGGCGGAGGCAGCGCGGCCAGCGAGGCTTCGAGGTGACGGTGGTCGCCGGCCAGGCGCTCCGACTCGCCCTCGAGCCGCTCGACGGCCTGCCGGTGGGCTCGTTCGGCCTCGCTCCACCGCTCCTCGGCGGCCCGGGCGGCGGTGGCGGTATCGGCCTTCTTCTGGCCGGCCTCGCCCGCTTCGGCCCGGCGCTGCTCCGCGGCGGCCCGGGCCGCCGCGGCGGCGCGGTCGGCCTCCTCGAACCGGGTCTTGGCCCGGGCCAGGTCGGCGCGGGCGGAGTCGTGGGCCGCCCGGGCCCGGTCGATCTCGGCGTCGCTCGGCGGCTGGAACCCGGCGGGGAGCGGCCGGGCGCAGACGGGGCAGTCGTCGCCCGGGGCGCATCCGCCCGCCACCGTGGCCAGGGCGTTGGCTTCCACGGCGTGGTCGAGGGCCGCCCGGGCCAGGGCGACGGCGCTGTCGAGCCGATCGACGAGGGCGCGGGCCGCGGCCGCCCCGGTGGCGGCCTCCTTGGCGTCGAGCTCCGCCTGGCGGGCGGCTTCGTCGAGCCGGTGGTGGGCGGCGGCGGCGTCGGCGGCGAGGCGGGCCGCCTCCCCGGCCGCCTGCCGCAAGGCCTCCCGGCCGGCGGCCCGGGCCGGATCGTCGAGCTGTCGCCGCTCGTCGGACAGGGCGGCCCGGGCCGTGGCCAGCCGGGCGGCACCTTCCTTGACGGTGAGCAGGGCGGCCCGGGCCTGGACGGCTTCGTCGCGGGAGGTGAACGGCGCCAGGGCCTCGGCGGCGAGGCGGCGATGCTCGGCCGCCTGCCCGGTGGCCAGGCGGACCCTCTCGGCCGCCTCGCCGAGCGCGGCGGTGATGCTGGCGTGGGCCTGGCGGGCCCGGTCGAGCGCGGCCAGGGTGGCGGCGTCGACGTACCGGCCGGCTCTCGTCTGCGCCGCCGAGAGGCGCCCGGCGGCGGAGTCGGCCTCTTCGGCGTTGCGGGTCAGGGCCGCCGCTTCGTCGACGGCGCCTCTCAGGCCGGCCGCCCGGGCCCGGGCCCGGTCGAGTTCCCCCTCGCACTCGGCGGCGTTGGCCTGGGGATCCTTCGGCAGGAGCTTGCGCTGGCCCCGGCACTCCGAGACCGGCTCTGCGAACCGGGCCAGGAGGCCGTCGGCGTAGGCCTTGACCTGGGCGAGGTGGTCGAGGCGGAAGATCCCCTTCAGCGTCTCCGTCCGCGCCGCCGGGGTCTGCTCCAGGAGCTTGGCGAACTGGCCCTGGGGGATCACGACCGCCCGGGTGAACTGCTCGTAGCTGAGGCCGATCAGCGCCTCGATGCGGGCGTTGATCTGGCGCTCCCCGTCGACCTTCTCGCCGCTCTCCTCACAGACGAGCTTGTGGACCGACGGCGTGTTGTTGGCCTTGTGGATGCGCGTCACCGTCCAGGTCTGGCGGCCGGCGCCGTCGCCGACCGTGAAGGACAGCACGACGCGCATGGCGGGGGCGCCGTCGGACCGCAGGGCCTGCACGTTGCGGCCCGTCCACGTGGGGCGGTTGAACAGCGCCACGGTCAGCGCTTCGATGATGGAGCTCTTACCGGCGCCGGTGTCGCCGATCAGCGCCGCCAGCTCCAGCTGGGTGAAGTCGACCTCGGCCTGGTCGCGGTACGACCGCAGGCCCTCGAGGACGAGGTGCCGGGGTCGCATCAGGCCTCCCCGGCCGGGCCGGGGCGGCCGGCGCCCAGGGCGGCGGTGGCGAGCCGTTCGAGCCGCGCCGCCTCCACCGGGTCGGGCGCCTCGGCGGAGTCGACCGCGGCCAGCAGCTCGTCGAACAGCTCCACCACCCGCACGAGCTCGGCGCCGGCGACGTGGGGGTCGCCCTCCCCTTCGGTGAGCCAGCGCCGGTAGGCGGCGCCGAGGCTCTCCTCGGCGCGGTGGCCGGCGGCCGGGTCGGCCAGGTCGTCGAGGGCCACCGCCGCCGGCTGGCGGCCGTCGATCACCTGGAGGATGCAGGCGTCGGGCAGGAGATCGCGCACGGCCCGGTTGAGCGAGTCGACGTCGTCATCGCCGCCGTCGACGGTCACCACGCACAGGTCGCGGCCGATGGTGCCGGCCAGCGCGGCGATGTCGGCCAGCGAGCCCCGCACCCGCCGCAGCCGCCGGCCCGAGGTGAGCTCGACCGGGCGGATCTCCGCCCGGGCCGCCGGGGCGGCGGTGACGAGGACGACCGTCTTGCGCTCGCCTTCCTCGCCGAAGTCGATCTCCAGCGGGCTGCCGGCGTAGCGGCCCCGCCCGCCGGGAAGTTCCTGGGGCCGGTGGATGTGGCCGAAGGCCAGGTAGGAGTAGCCGGCGTCGAAGTGGGCGGGGTCGGTGGCGTAGCTCTCGGCGACGTGGATGTTCTTCTCCGACGAGAGCTTGGCGTCGTGGACGTGGAGGTGCGACGCCCACACCGCCACCATCGCGCCGGGATCGAAGCCCTGGAACACCCGCTCGGACAGGGCGGCCACGACCTTGCGGACCTTGTCGGCGTAGGTGGCGTTGAGGGCGGCGATGTCCTCCATCCCGGTGATCACCCGGTTGGCGTGGACGAAGGGGAGGCAGCCGAGCCGCAGGAGCGGCCCGCCGGCCGTCTCGTAGGTGGCCACCGCCCCCCGATCGGCGGTGGCCGGGCGGGGGAGGAAGCGGACCCGGTCGCGGCAGATCGCCGCCGGGTCCCAGCCGCCCTTCGGGGCCGGGGCCCCGACCGCCTCGGCCAGGAGCTCGAAGCACGACGGGGCGTCGTGGTTGCCGGCCAGGACGACGACCGGTGCCACCTCGCCCAGGCGCCGGACGGCCCGGAGGGCGCGGAGGAGGTCGTCGTGGCCCGGGCGGGAGCCGTCGAACAGGTCGCCGGTGTGGAGGATCAGGTCGGGCCCGAAGTGGCCGGCCAGCCCGCAGATCTCGTCGATGACCTCGTCGTGGTCGGCGGCCCGGGGCTCGCCCCGGACCTCGCTGCCGAGGTGCCAGTCCGACGTGTGGAGGATCCTGGCCCCGGTCACATGCCCTCCAGCAGGTCGTCGCCTTCGGCGATGTCGTCGGCGGTGTCGACTTCGGCGATCCGGGTGGCGTAGGGGGGGAACGGGAAGCGGACCGGGATCGGCGCCGGGATCAGCGGCTGGGAGGTGATCATCGTCCCGGGGGCCACCAGCTGGGCCCGCTCCCGCAGCTCGCCGGGGAGGAAGCCGAGCTCGCTGGCCTCCTGGGCCCGGATCTGGCCGACCACGTGCAGGGCGGCGTTGCCGGTGATGTTGGGATCGACCCCCGACGGGCTCTGCTGGGCGCCCAGCAGCAGGACGCCGAGGCTGCGCCCCCGGCCGGCGATGTCGACCAGCAGGTCTTTGATGGGGCTGCGGCCCTGGCGGGGCCCGTACTTGTTGAGCTCGTCGAGCAGGACCCAGGTGCGCCCGGCGTGGCCGCCGTGCTCGTGGTCCTCCCAGACGCGGGCCAGCAGGGCGCCGACGACGAAGCGCTGGGCGGCGTCGTGGAGGGAGTGGATGTCGACGACGCCGATGGTGTCGCCGAGGCCGACGGCGCTCAGCCCGGCGCCGACGATGGGACGGAGGCGGGGCTCGGCGGCCCACAGCCGGCGCACGAAGGCCTGGACGGTGGCCGGGGTCACGCCGCCCACCCAGCCGGGGTCGAAGCCCGGCGAGCCGTCGACGATCTTGTCGGCGATGAACTCCACCAGCTCGGCGAAGTCGCCGACGACGACGCCGTCGGCCGGGGTCAGGGCGGGCTTCGTGACCCGGGCGGCCTTGGCCCACACCCGGGGCACGACCAGGCCGCGGTCGTCGGGGTCGGCCAGCACCACCTTGCCGGTGCCGTCGCCGGCCAGCGGGAAGGCGAAGCGCAGCAGCTGCAGCCGCACGACCTGCTCGATGAACGAGATCTGCCCGGCGTCGAGGTCGTCGACCGCGTAGGCCAGGAGCCCCTGGCGGATGAAGGCCTCCGGCGTCCACCCGTAGACCGTGACCGCCGTGCGGTCCCGGGTCCGCACGTTGGCGACGTGGGTGTCGGTCTCGTCGCCCTCGGCCCGGGGGGCGTAGAAGGTGACGTGGCGGAACGGTGTCGGGTCGGGGACGTCGAGGGCCGCCCACTGCGCCCGGGCCTCGTCGCCCCGGGCCGTGCCGGCGGCGAAGTCGGCGTTGCGCCGGTCGAGGTGGAGCAGGTCCTCCCCCTTCACGCTGAACACCAGCGCCCGGTCCGACGCCGCCCCCCGGCCCCGCACCCGCTGGCCCCACGCCGTCTCGAACATCAGGTACAGCAGGAACAGGGCGTACGACGTCTTGGTGGCCACGCCCGACTTGCCGGAGATCGAGACGTGGCCGCCCTTGTCGCCGTTGATGAAGCTGAAGGCGCAGAACACCGGCTGGCCGCTCATGTCGAGCCCCAGCGGCAGGCGTTCGTGGTCGGTCATCTGGTCGAGATACAGCGCCCGCCGGCGGTGTTCACCGGCCGCCCGCCACACCGGCGCCCCCGACAGCGGCGGCAGGAACCGCTCGGGCAGCGTCCGCAGCCACTGGATCTCGACCCGCCGGGACCGGACGCCGGGCAGCGTGGCGGCGTTGATCCACCGCGTCGCCGAGGGGGACTCCGCCCCTTCGACCCGACCGGCGGCCTCGACCACGATGCCGTAGTGGAACAGGACGGCGCCGTCGGCCAGCCGCTGGGCGGCGACGACGAACTCGTCGAGGGCCACGTCGGCGGCGTCGTCGAGCACGAGCCAGGCCCGTTTGGTGTTGGCCTCGGTGCTGGCGTCGACGAAGCCCACCGGTTCGAGCGCCGGCACGAGCGGCTCGCCCGAGAGGTTGACGCGGACGGAGTCGGCCGGGGCCTCGTCGACGGCCGGCAGGCCGCCGAGCACCGCCTCGACGCTCGGGTCGTAGGCCGGGGCGGCGGGCTCGTCGCCGCCGGCGGCCCGGGGAAGATCGGTCGGTGACGTCGGGTCGGTCATGCCGTGGCTGCTCCGTGGTCGAAACGCCGGGGGGCCGGCGGAGGAAGCGGGCGGGTGGCCTGGGCGTGGGCGACGGCCGCCCGGGCCGCCTGGCGGGCGAGGCGCCCGCTGCCGAGGAAGCGGCCGAGATGCTGCTCGAGCGCCCGCACCGGCTGCAGGTTCTGGGGCGCCCGGGGGTCGAGGTGGGGCCGGCCGGCATAGTGCGGCAGCACGCTGGCCAGGCGGTCGGCGGCGGCCCGGGCGGCGGCCAGGCCGGCGAAGGCCGGGAACTCCAGGCGCACGATCCCCGACCAGGGCGACCCGACCCGGGTGGGCTCGCCGACCCGGAGGTAGCAGGTGAACCGGTCGTCGCCGAGGGCCCACAGGGCGCTGCGGTGCCCGACGGGCAGGCCGGGGACGAGGCGGTGCTGATCGTCGGGCAGGAGTTGGCGGTGGTGGCTCTTGGCGTAGCCGGCGACCATGGCCCGCAGGCTCCGGATCCGGTTCAGGGGACCGTCGAGCACGACCTGCCAGCCGAGCCGGGCCAGGTCGGTGGCCAGCCGGCCCTCGGCCTCGCGCATGAGGTTCTGGAGGGCGGCCAGGGGAGCGTCGGGATCGGAGGTGGCCAGGCTCTGGGAGACCCAGTGGTAGCCGGCCACGGGGCCGAGGTCGCCGGTCACCCCTCCGGCCCAGATGCACAGCCGGGCCCGGCGCTCGCCGGCGAAGGCGGCCGGGACGCCCGGGCGGCACACCGTCGCCCCGACGGCGTAGACCCCGGCGATGCCCCGGACCTGCTGCCCGGACGCCGGGCTGACCTGCCACAGGCCGATGTCGACCCGCCGGGTGCCGTCGACGAACGCCAGCGGCACGGGGCCGCAGGCCCCGGGTGGGACCACCAGCCACGCCGCCGACTCGGCGGCGCTGACCCCGCCCGTCCCGTCGAGCTCGAACGTGGCCGCCGCCCCGTAGGTCGGGGCCCAGTCCTCGGCGTAGATCGGGAAGGTCGGCGTCATCGACCGTATGGTCGCAGACGGGTGTGACAGTGACGGCGAACCCGGCAAACGGCAGGAGCCCCGCCGGTGGGCGGGGCTCCTCGCAGAGGTGCGGAGACTTGGGGGGATCAGCGCAGGCTGTCGAGCCCGGCCCAGAGGTCGAGCAGCAGGCCGCCCTTGGTGCCGGCGGCGTCGAGCAGCGGCTGGCGGGAGGCCTTGGCCCGGCCGGCGGCCGACACGGCCACGAGGCCCACGAGCTTCTCCGGGTCGGCGTCGGTGGCCAGCGCCAGGACGGTGTCGACGAGGTCGAGGGCGGCCAGGATCTCGGCCGAGTCGAACATGCCCTGGTCCCGCTTGAGGAGGTCCTCCACCACGGCGGTCGCCTCGTAGTTGGCGGCGGTGGCGATGTCGACGCTCGTGGTCGTGAGCTCCATGGCGGGTCCCCTCTCTGGCTCGTCTCCCGGTTGGTGCTGGAGGTATCGGCGGGCGGGCCGGAAGACTTGAGAGGTTTGTCCGGTTCTTTTCTGGCGGGTCCGGTCAGCGGTCGCCGTCGCGCAGTTCCGCCAGCACGGCCACCATCCGGGCCCGGTCGATCGTCCGCCGCAGCGGCGGCAGCGTGGCCAGCAGCGTCTGGCGATAACCCTTGGTGGCCAGGCGGCGGTCGAAGACCGCCACGACGCCGCAGTCCCCGGTCGTCCGGATGAGGCGGCCGGCGCCCTGGGCCAGCAGCGTGGCGGCGGCCGGGAGGTCGACGGCGTTGAAGTCGTTCTCCCGCCGGGCGGTGGCGGCGGCCCGGCGGGCGGCCACCAGCGGATCGGTCGGACGGGGGAAGGGGATGCGGTCGATGGCGACCAGCCGGCACAGCCGGCCGGGCAGGTCGACGCCCTGCCAGAACCCCTGGGTGGCGAACAGCGCCGAGCCCGGCCCGGCCCGGAAGCGGGCCAGCAGCTCGGGCCGGGGGAGCCGGTCCTGCACCAGCACCTCGTAGCCGCCCCGGGCGGCCAGCGCCTCGGCGGTGCGCTCCATGGCCGCCCGGGAGGTGAACAGGGCCAGCGTCCGGCCGCCGGCCGCGGTGATCAGCTCGTGGAGGTCGTCGGCCATGGCCTCGGGGAAGCGGGGATCGTTGGGCTCGGGCAGGTGCTTGGCCACGTACAGCCAGCCCTGGCGGGCATGGTCGAAGGGGCTCGGCACCGACAGCGCCCGGTGGACGGGCGGGCTGGGCTCGACGTCGGGGTCGGCGGGGGAGTGGTCGTCGTCGCCGGCCGCCTCGGGGGGCGGCGCCAGCGTCAGCCCCAGCCGGCGGGCGAGCAGGTCGAAGCGGCCGCCGGTGGCCAGCGTGGCGCTGGTGGCCACGACCGTCACCCCGGGATAGAGCCGCCCGGCCAGCGCCGGGCCGACGTCGACGGTGGCCTGGTGCAGCTCGGGCCGGCCCCGGTTCGACTCCACCCAGGCCACCGAGTTCGGCGGGGGGTCGAGCAGCAGGGCGACGTCGTCGACCAGCCCGTCGAGGAGGCGGACGGCCTGGGCCGCCTTGGCCCGGGCCACGTCGCCGCCCCCGCCGCCCGAGCCGCCGGGGAGGTGGAGCTCCGCTTTGCGCAGCGTGCCCCGGACCTCGGTGGCCAGCGTGGCCACGGCGGCCAGCGCCGAGGCCAGCGCCCGCTCGTCGGGAGGTCCGGGAGCGTCGCCGCCGAGGTCGACCCGGGTGGCCTCCTCCGGCGCCCCGAGGGCCGAATCGAGGGCGTCGGCCGCCCGCTCCAGGCGGCGGGTGAGGTCGGTGTCGGCCCCGGCCGTGCGGGCCCGGGCGGCGGCCCGGCGGACCCGGAACGGGGTGAGCCGCACGCCGAAGGCCTCGGCGAAGGTGTCCTCCAGGGTGTGGGCCTCGTCGAACACGACGGCGGTGTGGGGCGGCAGGACGTTGCCGCCCGACGCCAGGTGGGCGGCGTAGAGGTGGCTGTTGACCACCACGACGTCGGCGGCGGCGGCCGCCTCCCGGGCCGCCTCGGCGAAGCAGGTGTCGCCGGCGTGGCAGGCGGCCGCGCCCGGGCACTCGCCGGGATCGACCGACACCTGCGACCAGACCGCGTCCGACACCGCCCCCGGGGCATCGGCCCGGTCGCCGGTGCCGGTCTCGTCGGCCCAGGCCGCCAGCCGCTGCACCGCTTCCAGCGCTCCGGTGACGCCGCCGTCGCCGAAGTCGAGCCGGGCCTCGACGCCGTCGGTCATCGTCACGTCGAGCTTGGCCCGGCAGAGGTAGTTGGACCGGCCCTTGAGCATGGCGAAGCGCAGCACCCTGCCCGGCAGGGCGCCGGCCAGCGCCGGGAGGTCCTCCCGGATCAGCTGCTCCTGGAGCGCCTTCGTGGCCGTGACGACCACCAGCTGCTCGGTGAGGAGAACGCCGGGCACGAGGTAGGCCAGGCTCTTGCCCACCCCGGTGGGCGCCTCGACCAGCAGGTGCTCGCCGCTCTCGAGGGCGTGGGCCACCGCCTCGGCCATGACGACCTGCCCCGGCCGGTCCTCGCCGCCGCCGGGCCGACCGGCCACGACCCGGGCCAGCAGCCCCCCGACGTCAGGATCACCCACGCCCGGGCACGGTACCCGCCCCGGCACCGGAACCGGCCGACCGGCGCGCCCCGGCGGCGAGCGGTGCAGGGCGCCCGTCCCCGGCGCCGGGAGCTCCTCCGCGAACCCCGAGGTCAGACGCCCGAGCGGGCCGCCGCCGAGGCTTCGCCCACGGTGGCCATGGCCGCCGTGACCATCTCCCCGACGACAGGCATCACCGTCCGGGCGATCTGGGTGACGGCCGGGAGGGTGGCGGCCACGATGCCGGCCAGCGCCGGCCCGGCCGCCCGGAAGCTCTCCTCGAGGGCCGGACGGGCGTTGCGCAGGGCGGCCTCCACCGCCGGGCGGCTCTGGGCGATGGCCGCTTCGACGGCCTTGACGATGTCGTCGCCCTGGCTGCCCAACCCCATCCCCTGGATCAGCTCCATGGCCGGCCTCCGATCCGAGTCGCCGGCGCCGCCCGACCGGGTGCGCGCCTGCCGCGACGGTACCCCCGGCCCGCCACCCCGAATGGGGGGTCTTGGAGGGGATCGCGGCTGAACGCCCGCTGTGTCCCGTCGGCGGCAGCGCCGGGTGGGGACCGGCCGGCGCGGGAATACTGGTGGCCCACCGTCGGCGAACCGGAGCCATCGGAGCGTGCCATCGTGAGGGGAGAAGGGCCACCATGTTGCTGGCGTGGTGGTTCCTCGCCCTGCTGATCGCCGCCGCGGCGGGAATCCCGTTGCTGGGCCTCGGTCTGGCGGTCCGCCGGCGCCGCCGGCGCCGGACCGGCCGGCCCGTCATCAGCGGTTGGCGCCTCACCGCCCGGCGGGCGTCGCTCGTCTGCGGCACCGTCGTGTTCGCGCTGGCGGCCGTCGCCGCCGGGGTCAACGACCACTACTCCTACATCCCGAGCTTCCACGCCCTCTTCGGTGACGTGTCGCCCGACCTGGTCAGCCACCCGGTGGCCGCCCGCTCGGCGCTGGCCCGGCGGGCCCGGGCCGCCGGGGCGACAGGCGCGGCGGCCGTGCCGGTGGCGGTGAAGAAGCCCGACCACGGCACGGTGGAGAAGGTCTCGGTCGACGGGCCGGCCTCGGGCATCGGCGCCCGCGACGCCTACGTCTACCTGCCGCCGGAGTACTTCGACCCCGCCCGGCCCGACCAGCGGTTCCCGGTCGTCTACCTGCTGCACGGCTCGCCCGGGGTGGCCGTCGACTGGCTGCGGGCCGGCTGGGCCGACCGGGCCATGGACGACCTGCTGGCCAAGCACCGGGTGGCGCCGTTCATCCTGGTCATGCCCGACGTCAACGGCGGGTACCGGCGGGACACGGAATGCGAGGACGTGCGGCCCGCCGGCCCCAACGTCCAGACGTACCTGGTGAAGGACGTCGTCGACTACGTCGACGGCAACTACCGCACCATCGCCGACCGCCGGGCCCGGGTCATCGGCGGGCTGTCGACCGGCGGCTACTGCGCCGTGAACCTGACGCTGCGCCACCAGGACGTGTTCTCCGGGCTGGTCTCGCACTCCGGCTACGACCGCCCCGACCACAACCTCTACACCGGCGACCTCTTCGCCGGTGACCGCCGGGACGCCGACGCCAACACCCCGGCCGTGTACCTGCCGGCGATCCCGCTGACCGAGCCGCTCGGCGCCTACTTCGACGCCGGCGCCGGTGACAACGGGTCGCGGATGGAGTCGCTCAGCATGGCCCGCATTCTCGGACAGCGGGGCGTGACCGTGGCCTTCCACGACTTCGCCGACGAGTCGCACAGCTGGAACGCCTGGCGCCGCAACCTCTACGCCTCGCTGCCGTGGATGTCGTCCTGGTTCGTCAACACCGGCGTGGCGACGTCGCCCGGCCCGGGGATCGATGCGGCGCTGGTGGCCGCCCCGCCGCCGCCGGGCGCCGGCCCGGGCGGCAAGCTGGCCCTCGCCGCCGAACCGGCTCCGAGCGGCGACGACGCCAACGAGGCGCCCGACGACCTCCACGTCGCCGCCGCCCCCCAGCCGCCCCCGCCGGCGCCGGGGGCCGAGACCTCGGCCGCCCCGGGCGGGGAGAACTCGGCCGCGCCCGGCGGGCCGGCCGAGGCCGGTGGTCCGCCCGAACGGCACGCCGCCGGCGGGTCACCGGTCCGGGCCCGGCACCGTTCGGGAGGACTGACCGGCCGGCACCCGACCCGGGCGGTGGCCGCCGCCGCCCCGGCTCCGGGCGCCGGCGGCTCGTCGGGCGCCACCCCGGGGTCGAGGACGGCCTCGGGCCGGCCCGCCGCCGCCCCGGCGGCTACGAAGGGTCGCTGACGCCCAGCCGGAGGGCGTCGGGCAACATCGTGAGCGCCGCCCGGCGGAGGAACTCGACCAGCTCCTCCCGGGGGACGGGCTTGTCCTCGAGCCAGTGCAGCACGCACTCCTCGACCATGGCGATCCAGCCCCGGATGGCGAGCCGCAGCGGGGCCGGCAGCCCGGACAGGCCGAGCGTGGCGGCCACGATGGCCACCACGGCCGAGCGCGTGTCCTCGAACACCGCCAGCAGCCGCTCGTCGGAGCCGGCCCGGCGGACCACCGCCTGGTAGCTGGCCGGCTGCTGCTCGATGTAGCGGACGAAGGCGTCGAGCCCGACCCGCAGCCGTTCGTCGGGCGGGAGCCCGGCGCCGACGTCGAGCTCGGCCAGCAGCTCGTCGGCCGCCGCCCGGAGCATCGCCACCTGGAGGTCGCGGGTGGTGGGGAAGTAGTGGAAGACGAGGCCCTTGGAGACTCCGCCGGCCTTGGCCACCACCTCGGCCGTCACCTCGTCGAAGGGCATCCCCTTCATGAGGGCCAGGCCGACGCCGACGAGCTGGGCCCGGCGCTCCTCGGGCCCGAGACGGCGGTTGGGGACGGCGGCGCGGACCATGGCCCGAGTTTAATTGACTCCTGGTCAATAGTCGAGTATGCTGTTGACTCATGGTCAACAATGTCCAGGGAGCCTCGGCGCCGGGTCTGGTCGTCGTGACCGGGGCGGGCAGCGGCATCGGCCGGGCCACGGCCGCCGCCTTCGCCGCCCGGGGCGCCACCGTGGTCTGCGCCGATCTCGACCGCGACGCCGCCGAGAAGACCGCCGCCCTCTGCGCCGAACGGGGCGGGGCCGGCCGGGCCGAGCGCTGCGACGTGACCGACGCCGCCGCCGTGGCCGCCCTGGCCCAGCGCACCGGGCCGCCCGACGTGCTGGTCAACAACGCCGGCGTCGGGATGACCGGCCGCTTCGTCGACATGTCGGTCGACGACTGGCGCTGGATCCGCTCGGTCAACCTCGACGGCGTCGTCCACGCCTGCGCCGCCTTCGGCCCGGCCATGGTCGCCCGGCGCTCGGGCCAGGTGGTCAACGTGTCGTCGGGGCTGGCCTACACCATGCGGGCCAGCGAGGCCGCCTACGTCACCACCAAGGCCGCGGTGCTGGCGCTGTCCCGTTGCCTGCGGGCCGACTGGGCGGCCGACGGCGTCGGCGTGACCGCCGTCTGCCCCGGCTTCGTCAACACGCCGATCGTGGCCTCCACCCGCTACCTCGGCGCCCGGGGCGACGCCCGCACCCGGTCCCGCATCGAGAAGATCTTCCGGCGGGGCCACGCCCCCGAGACCGTGGCCCGGGCCATCGTCGCCGCCGCCGAGCGCAATCCCGCCGTGGTCCCCGTCGGCTGGGAGGCCAGGCTCGGCTGGCACCTCCGGCGTCTCACCCCCGTCGCGGTCGAAGACCGCCTGGCCCGCCTCGACCTGCTGTGACCGCCGCCGTCCCCCCCGAACCGGCGTGCATCCGCCCGGATACAGCGGCGCAGGAACGCCGGTTGCCCCGGCCCGAACCGGCGTGCATCCGCCCGGATACAGCGGCGCAGGAACGCCGGTTGCCCGGGGCCGAACCGGCGTGCATCCGCCCGGATACAGCGGCGGAAGAACGCCGGTTGCCCGGGGCCGGCCGGCCGGCGGGAACCGGCGTGCATCTGCCCGGATATGGCGGCGGAGGAACGCCGGTTGGTTCGGGGGCGGGCCGATGAACCGGCGGACGGCGGTCGTCGGGAGCGCCGCGGCCGGGGCGGTGGCCGCCGGTGTCGCCGCCGTCGTGCTGGCCGACCGCCGGTGGCGGGCGGCCGAGGACCCTTGCGCGGCAACGGTTCTCGATCCCGGGGGCGGCCGGGCGTTCAAGGTCGAGCGGCCGGACGGGGCCGTGCTCGACGGCGCCGTCTTCGGGCCCGAGGGCGCCCCCCTCGTCGTGCTGTCGCACTGCTGGACGGGGACCCGGGCCGTGTGGGAGCCGGTGGCCGCCCGGCTCGTGGCCGCCGGCCGGCGGGTCGTGCTCTACGACCAGCGGGGCCACGGCGCCTCCACCCTGGGCGACGGCGACTTCACCGTCGACGGGCTCGGCGACGACCTCGCCGCCGTGCTCGAGGCGGTCGACGCCCGGGACGCCGTCGTGGCCGGGCACTCCATGGGCGGGATGACGCTCCAGGCGCTGGCGATCAGCCATCCCGACGTCGTGGCCCGCCGGGTGCGGGCCCTGGTGCTGGCCGGCACGGCCGGCTTCGGCGTGGCCACCGGGCTGGTGGCGGCGCCCGTCCGCCTGGTGACCGGCAGCCGGGCCGTCGACCGGGTCCTAGCCGGACGGCTGGGCCCGGCCCTGACCCGGGGCAGCGTCGGCCGCCGGCCCCGCCAGGCCCACCTCGTGGCCACCCGCGACGCCTGGCTGTCGCTCCCGGCCGACGTGCGCCGCCGGTTCCTCGCCGGCATGCAGGCCATGGACTACCGGGCCGGTCTGGCCGGCCTGAAGGTCCCCACCACGGTGGTGGTCGGCAGCCGCGACCTGCTCACCCCGCCCCGGCTCGGGCGGGCGCTGGCCGCCGCCATTCCCGGCGCCCGCCTCGTCGAGGTGCCCGGCGCCGGCCACATGCTGCCCTTCGAGGAACCCGACCTGCTGGCCGACCTCATCCTCGCCGAAGGAGAACCGTCGTGACCGTGACCGACCGCGATGACTTCCGCCTGATGGTCGGCCGGCTGAACAAGCTGTCGGTCGAGCGCCACTCCGACGCCTACGCCGACATCGACTGGGACGGGCCGGACCTCGCCCTCGACCCCGCCGACCCCCGCTTCGAGCTGCCGGCCATCGACCCCTTGCGCCACACCGCCTGGTACGCCGCCCAGCCGCCCGAGGCCCGGGCCCGGCTCGGCTGCTACCGCTGGGCGGCCTGCATGAAGACCGGCTGGCACTTCGAGAACCTGCTCCAGCGGGGTCTGCTGCGCCAGGCGTTCGAGCTCGACAACGGCGCACCGGAGTTCCGCTACCTCCACCACGAGATCATCGAGGAGTCGCAGCACACCCTGATGTTCCAGGAGTTCGTCAACCGTTCCGGCCTGCCGGTGCGGGGGATGCCGTTCGTGCTCCGCAAGCTGGCCGAGTGGTTCGTCGTGCCGCTGGCCCGGGTCTTCCCGACGCTGTTCTTCCTGTTCGTGCTGGGCGGGGAGGACCCGGTCGACCACCTCCAGCGCCGGGTGCTGGCCGATCCCGACCCCGGGCTGCACCCGCTGGTGGAGCGGATCATGCGGATCCACACCACCGAAGAGGCCCGCCATCTCTCCTTCGCCCGCCACTTCATGCACCGCACCGTGCCGGAGCTGGGGTTCGCCCGCCGCCTCCACCTGGCGCTGCTGGCGCCGGTCGTGCTCGGCGTCATGGCCCGGCTGATGCTGTGGCCGAGCGGCGACCTGGCCCGCCACTGCGGCGTGCCGGCCGACGTGGTGCGGGCGGCCAACCGCAGCCCGCAGGGCCGCCGGCTGCTCAAGGACTCCGTGGCCAAGACCCGCCGCCTGTTCCACGAACTGGGCCTGATCACGCCGCTGTCGAAGCCGTTGTGGAAGGCCGCCGGCCTGTGGGACCCGGCGAAGTGTGCACCGCGCCGCGGCGGTGCCGGGTCCTCATCATCGGGACGGGCTTCGCCGGCCTCGGCATGGCCGTGCGTCTCCGGCAGGCCGGCATCGACGACATCGTCGTGCTGGAGCGGGCCGGGGAGGTCGGCGGCACCTGGCGGGACAACACCTATCCCGGGGCGGCCTGCGACGTCCCGTCCCACCTGTACTCCTTCTCCTTCGCCCCGAACCCCGACTGGAGCCGCTCGTTCTCGCCCCAGGCCGAGATCCAGGAGTACCTCCGGCGGGTGGCCACCGACTTCGGCGTCCGGCCCCACATCCGCTTCGGCCACGAGGTCCTGGAGGCCGGCTGGGACGAGACCGAGCGCCGCTGGCGGGTGCGGACCGACGCCGGCGACTTCGAGGCCGACATTCTCATCTCCGCCACCGGCGCCCTGTCCGACCCGGCCGTCCCGGCCCTGCCCGGCCTCGACCGTTTCGCCGGCACCGTGTTCCACTCCGCCCGGTGGCGCCACGACCACGACCTCACCGGGCGGAAGGTGGCGGTGGTGGGCACCGGCGCCTCGGCCATCCAGTTCGTGCCCCGGATCCAGCCCGCCGCCGGGCAGCTCACGGTCTTCCAGCGGACGCCGCCGTGGATCCTGCCCCGCTGGGACCGGCCCTTCCGGCCGGCCGAACGGTGGGCCTTCCGCCACCTGCCGCTGACCCAGCGGCTGGCCCGGGCCGGCATCTACTGGGGCCGGGAGCAGATGGTGGCCGGCTTCGTCGTGGCCCCCAACCTCATGCGGGCGGCCGAGCGGCTGGCCCGCCGGCACCTCGAGCGGTCGGTGCCCGACCCCGCCCTGCGGGCCCGGCTCACCCCCGACTACCGCATGGGCTGTAAACGGATTCTCATCTCCAACGACTACCTGCCGGCGCTCGGCCGGCCCAACGTGGCGCTGGTGCCGGCCGGGCTGGCCGAGGTGCGGGAACGCTCGGTGGTGGCGGCCGACGGCAGCGAGCACGAGGCCGACACGATCATCTTCGGGACCGGGTTCCACGTCACCGACATCCCCGTCGCCGACCGCATCACCGGCCGGGGCGGCGTCACGCTGAAGGAGCGGTGGCGCGACGGGATGCGGGCCTACAAGGGAACGGCGGTGCCCGGCTTCCCCAACCTGTTCCTGCTGGTCGGCCCCAACACCGGCCTCGGCCACAGCTCGCAGGTGTTCATGATCGAGTCGCAGATCGCCTACGTCGCCGACGCCGTTCGCCGTCTCGACCGGACGGGCGGGGTCGTCGAAGTGGCCGAGGAGGCCGAGACCGCCTGGGACCGCGACGTCCAGCGGGCCATGGGCCGGACCGTGTGGACGACCGGCGGCTGCGCCAGCTGGTACCTCGACGAGCGGGGCCGCAACACGACCCTCTGGCCCGGCTCCACCTGGCGCTTCCGCCGCCTCACCGCCCGCTTCGACGCCGCTGCCTACCGGGCCGTCGAGGCCGGCTCGACGGCCCGGTCAGCGGAGCGGGTCAGTTGAGGACGGCGTCGCCGTCGTGGTGCTCCTTGTCGTAGTGGGAGTGGCCCTCGCCGGGCGCGTCCTGGTGCGGCTGGCCGGGGCTGCCCTGGGTGGCGGTGGCGCAGCCGCTGTCGCTGCTGCCGGCCGCCTCGTGGCCGAAGGCGACCTGCGGGACGAAGAAAATGCCCACGGCGGCAAAGAGCGCGACAGACAAAGCCTTTTTCATTGGTATCCCCCCTGCGGCCCTGGTCAGGGCCTTCTCCGGCGCGCAGTGTAACCCAGTATTTACGAAGACGACACGGCGAGTTCAGGGGAAATTAGTCACGATGCCACTAGGAATCAGGTGACAATGTGACTAGCCGGCCAAAGCCGAAATGGGTGCCGCCGCTCAGGGCCTGCCGGTGAACACCGCCACGCCGACGTGGCGGACGCCGTTGATCTTGGTGAACTCGCCCACCACGTAGAGCCGGGTGGCGTCGGCGGCGGCGGCGTAGGGGCCGGTCGGGGTGTTGGCCACCGGGTTCCAGTCCTCGATCCGGCCCGTCCGGTCGAAGGCCGAGAGGTGCTCCCGGGGCGTGCCGTCGGGGCAGTACCGGTAGCAGCGGGAGTCGGCGGCCACGATGTTGTCGTAGTGGCCGATCACGTAGACGCCGGCCGGAGTCTCGACGGCGGCCATGACGTCGCCGTCGGTCTTCACCTGCCACTGGCCCTCGGGCGGGCCGTGGGGCCGGAAGGCCACCATCAGACCGCCCGCCCCGCCGGCGGCGGCGTAGAACCCGTGGCCGTCGGCGCTGCGGCTGAGGCCGAACACCGGCCGGCCGATCCGGGCCTGCCAGGGGGTCGGCCGGGCAGTGGCGGCGTCGAGGCTGATGAGGCCGGCCTGGCCGGCCCAGGCCAGGAACGTCCCGCCGACGTGGACGGTGGTGCCGTCGGCCGACGGGGCGATGGCGTAGACGCCTCCGGCCCGGGTCTTGTCCGGCGTGCCGGTGTGGCCGTAGTAGCGGCCGCCGGTGTCCCGGGGCGGCGTCCAGTCGAGCAGGGCGCCGGTGCCGGCGTCGAGGGCGGCCAGATGGGGCCGTTCGGCCACCGCCCCGTCCGGCGCCGTCAGCCGGGTGAAGTCGCCGCCGATGTAGAGGACCTTGCCGTCGGGCGACAGGCCGAGGGCCCGCACGACCCCGTCGGGCCGGGGCGGCGCGAAGGCCGGATCGGCGGCGCCGGTGGCGGGATCGAGGGCCGCCACCCGCACCGCCGGGCGGGTCCCGATGCGGTGGAACATGCCGCCGGCGTAGATGTGGCGCCCGTCCGGGGCGGCCAGCAGCGCCTGCACCTCGTTGTCGGCGGCGGGGTTCCAGTCGGCCAGCGCCGTGGCGCCGCCGGTGAAGGCGGCGAGGTGCCGGCGCTCGACGTCGGCGGCCGGGTCCTTCGAGCCCGGCGGCGACACGGCGGTGAAGTCCCCGCCGATGTAGACCACGCCGCCGCTGACGGCCACGGCCAGCACCCGGCCGGCCCTGCCGGTGTCGGCGGAGATCTCGCTGCCCCAGGTGCCCTCGTCGGCGGAGGACGCCAGCCCCGGGGTCGCCCGGGCCGGAGGGACCGCCCCCGGCCCGGCCGCCAGGGCCGCCACCGCGGCCAGCGCCAGGAGGGACCGCCACCGCCTCATCCGCCACCGGGCCTCTGCGTCACAACTGCGTCAGCGTGACGCACAGAGCACAGCAGCGTCAATTCAACCTTTCACACCTTGAGGCAACTCCAGCGTCAGACCGGCAGGCCGAGCCCCCGGGCGATCAGCAGGCGCTGCACCTCCGACGTGCCCTCGCCGATGGTGAGGATCCGGGCGTCGCGGTAGTGACGGGTGACGTCGGAATCGTCCATGAAGCCGTAGCCGCCGTGGAGCTGGCTGGCCTTGTAGGCCACCTGGTTGGCCAGCTCGGAGGCCATGAGCTTCGACACGGCCGCCTCCCGCTCGATCGGCCGGCCGGTGTCGAACTTCCAGGCGGCGTCGTAGGTCAGGAGGCGGGCGGTGTCGGTCATGGCCGACAGGTCGGCCACGCCGAAGGCCACCGCCTGGTGGGAGGTGAGCGGCTTGCCGAACGACTCCCGGGAGGTGACGAACTCCATGGTCGCCTGGAGGCAGCCCCGGGCCAGCCCGGCCGACATGGCGGCGATGGGGATGCGGGCCCAGGTGAGGAAGGCCAGCGCCTCCCGGTAGCCCCGGCCCTCCTGCCCGAGGAGGTGGTGCGCCGGCACCCGCACGCCGTCGAAGTACAGGGGGTGGGTGTCCGACGACCGCCAACCCATCTTCGGGTACTTGGGCCCGACGGTGACGCCGGGGGCGTCGAGCGGGACGAGGAAGGCCGAGATCGGGGCCCGGGCCCCGGCCGGCCCACCGTCGCGGTCGTGGGCGGCGAAGAGGATCACGGACTTCGAGAACGGCGTGCCGGAGTTGGTGATGAACTGCTTGGCGCCGTCGATGATCCAGTCGGAACCGTCCCGCCGGGCCCGGGTGGCGATGTTGCCGGCGTCGGAGCCGCCGGTCGGCTCGGTGAGGCCGAAGGCGCAGAACGTCTCGCCCGAGGCCATGCCGGGCAGGTACTCGGCCCGCAGGTCCTCCGACGCCAGGTGGTGGAACAGCGCGGCCGAGATGGCCTGGACGTGGACGGTCACGGCCAGCGACGAGTCGACGACGGCGAACTCCTCGGCGGCGATGCACATGCTGCGCAGGTCGGCCCCGGCGCCGCCGTAGGCCTCGGGGACCCGCAGCCCGAAGGCGCCGAGCCGGCCGACCTCCCGGATGAGGTCGGGGTCGAAGCGCCCCTCGAGGTCGCGCTGCACCGCTCCGGGGGCCACCACCCGCTGGCAGAACTCCTGGATGGTCTTCTGCCAGGCGATGTGCTCGTCGTCGAAGCACCAGGGGAGGTCGAGCTCTTCAGCCATGGGGACTCCTTGCCAACGTGGGTCGGGTGGGTCGGTTCAGCGGGTGCCGGCCAGGAACCGGGCCAGGGCGGCCCGTACCTCTTCGTTCTTTTCCATGTGGTCGCGGAAGATGCGCTGCTCGGCGGCCACGCCGTCGGCCAGCGGGACGTCGCGGGCGGCGGCGATCATCTCCTTGGCCCCCGCCAGCGAGTCGCCGTTGCGGGACGCCAGCCGGGCCACCATGGCCTCGGCGGTGGCATCGAGGTCGGCGGCGGCCACGGCCCGGGTCACGAGCCCCCAGGCGGCCGCCTCCCGGCCGGAGATCATCTCGCCCGACAGCAGCAGCCAGCGGGCCCGGGCCGGCGACAGCGCCCGGTAGAGGCGGACGGAGCCGCCGCCGCCGGGCAGGAGGCCGAGTTCGAGGTGGCGGTCGCCGATCCGGGCGGCCTCGTCGGCCACCACCACGTCGCAGGCCAGCAGGAGCTCGCACCCTCCGGCCAGGGCGAAGCCCTCGACCACGGCCACGGAGGCGAAGGGCGCCGCTTCGATGTCGTTGAGCACGGCGTTGAGCCGGTCGATGACGGTGGTGAAGGTCCCGCCCGGGCCCATGCCGCCCGGCTCGTCGATCGCCGTCCGCACGAAGGCGAGGTCGGCCCCGGCGCAGAAGGTGCCGCCCGTCCCCCGGATGACGAGCACCCGGGCCCCGGTCTCCCGGGCCCGGCGGACGGCCGCCTCGAGCCCCTCGACCACCGACGGGCTGATGGCGTTGCGGGCCTCGGGCCGGTCGATGGTCGCCCGGAGGACCGCCCCGTCCCGGGCCAGGACCACGTCGCCGGCCCGCTCGGTGGCGCCCGTCATGCCACCAGCAGGGCCACGAGCGCCATGCGGGCCAGCATCTCCTCGGCCTGGGGCCGGGGCAGGCCGACCTGGCGCCGGTAGCCGGTCGAGTTGAGCAGGCCGATGGCGGCGTGGACGGCGGTCCGGCGCTCGTCGTCGGACAGGTCGGCCCGCAGGGGCCGGAGGAGGTCGGCCCAGGCCTCGACGTAGGCCCGCTGGAAGCGCCGGACCCGGCGCCGCTCGGCCTCGGGCAGGTTCCGCTCCTCGGAGATGTAGACGACGATCAGGGCCCGCTGCTCGAAGGCCAGGCGGCCGTGGAGGCGGACCAGCGTCTCCAGGGCCGAGCGGTGGTCGCGCTCGCCGCCGGCGTCGAGCTCGCCCGCCACCCGGTCGAGGATGGCGGCCAGACGCTCGGCCAGGCGGTCGAACAGGGCGACGAGGACGGCGTCCTTGTTCTTGAAGTGCCGGTAGATGGCCGGGCCGGTCACCCCGGCGGCGGCGGCGATGTCGTCGATGCCGGCGCCGTGGAATCCGTTCTCCAGGAACAGCGACGTGGCCGAAGCCAGGATACGCTCGCGCCGTTCGCCCCGGGCTTGCGTGGGCATGGTTGACCTCCTTGCAGTGAACGAACGTAAACGTTCGCGACCGCCGGAGGCAAACCCGGGAAGGAGGCGCGGGGATGGGGCAGGGGCCCCATCCTCCGGAGGAGCCTGGGGTCGGGGCCCCAGGCGGGGCGGCGAAGCCGCCAGAATAGCGCCGTAGCGGGCGAAGCCCGCTAGGCGAAAGCCCAGTAGACGCCGCCGAAGGTGCGCCGGCCGTCGGTCCAGCGCTCCATCGACATGTGGCTGTAGCCGGCGGCCTCGAAGGCGGCGAACCAGTGCTCCGGCAGCAGGAACCCGGGCTGGGGGCGGGCCGGCGACGTCGGGACGTCCCACCATCCGTTGAACAGCGCCAGGACCAGCGCCACCGGGGCGGGCAGGTCGATGGCGTAGTGCGACCCCTCTCCGAGGACCAGCGCCCCGCCGGGCTTCAGGCACCGGCGGATCCAGGCCAGCGTGGCCGGTACGTCCTTGGCCACGTGGATGCAGTTGGTGGAGAAGATCACGTCGAAGCGGCCGACCTCGGGGTGGGGCTCGTTGATGTCGAGGAGCGCCGTCTCGACGGCCACCCCGGGCAGCTCGGCCGCCACCCGGTCGAGGAAGCTCTGGCGGAGGTCGGAGAGCACGACCCGGTTGGCGGCCCGGAGGTCGGCGGCCATGCGCCGGGTGGTGCCGCCCGTCCCGGTGCCGAGTTCGAGCACGTCGGCGCCGGGGAGCATCGGGGCCAGCGCCCGGGCGACGCCGTGGCCGAAGACGGCGCAGACGAGGTCGTGGGCCATGAACGTCTCCCACAGCCGGCCGCCGCCCTGGGCGATGATCTCGCCGGCCTCCATGCGGCCGGTGAGGAAGTCGTCGAGGTGGGCGTCGAGCAGCTTGAACCAGCCGAGGGCCCCCTCGAGGCCGGGCGGGGTGACCAGCGACGGGGCCTCGGCCCGGAAGGAACCGGCGGCCACGACCTGGCGGGCGACACCGATGAGGTAGGCCCGCTGGGCGTCGATGGGCTCGAAGGCCGCCGCCCGGGCGGCGATGCGCAGGGCCACCGGCTCGAGGTGGTCGTAGAGGGCGGGGAGCAGTTCGTTCATCGCGCCTCCTCGGACACTGACTCCACCTCCAATGGTTCGGCAGCCGGAGGAGGTCCCCTGCGTCGGGAAGGGCGTGAATCGCCCGGTCCGCCCGTTACGGGCGGGTCGCGCCGGGGAAGCGGGGCCGGCGCCGCTCGACGAAGGCGGTGAGGCCCTCCCGGGCGTCGGCCCCGTTCCACAGGCCGGTGATGGCCGCCTGCTCGGCGTCGAGGTGCTCATCGAAGCCGTGGCCGGGGGCGGCGTCGACGAGGCGGCGGATGGCCAGGAGGGCGGCGGGCGACGCCCCGGCCACCTCGGCGGCCAGGCGGGCGGCGGCCGGGCGGGCCTCGCCGTCGGGCACGACCTCGTCGGCCAGGCCGCGGGCGGCCAGCTCGGCGGCGGGGATGCGCCGGTTGCGGAGGAAGGCGGCGGTCGTCGCCGGACCGCCCAGGGCCCGGGTCAGGTGGAAGGAGGTGCCGCTGTCGGACGACAGCCCGACGGCCAGGAAGGCCGGTACGAACACCGCCGAGCGGCCCAGCACCCGCAGGTCGCAGGCGCAGGCCAGCCCGACCCCGGCGCCGGCCGCCGCGCCCTCCACCGCCGCCACGGTCGGGACGGGCATCGTCCGCAGCCGGCGCACGATGGCGTGCATGGCCGAAAGCAGCGGCCCGAGGTCCTCGTCGACGCGCCCGGCGGTGGCCGCCCGGTGGAACATGTGGAGGTCGGCGCCGACGCAGAAGGCCGGGCCGTCGGCGGCCAGGACCAGCGCGCCGATGTCCGCAGGGACCTCGTCGAGCACGCCGAGCGCCTCTTCGATGAAGCCGGCGTCGAGGGCGTTGCGCGTCTCGGGCCGCCGGAAGGTGAGGAAGCCGATGCCGCCCTCGGTCTCGCACGTCACACTGGCCATGCGGGGATGCTAACGACCGCCGGGCGGTACCGTGGGGGGTGTGCGCCGGTTCGCTGTGCTGGTCCTCCTGGTGGCGACGCTGGCCGGCTGCGACCGCGGCTCCCACTCCGGGGGAGCGGTGAGCTCGGCCGGCAACGGCCTCGAGCTGCGCGTCGCCTTCGACGAGCCGCTGCGGACGGGCCGGCCCGTGACGTGGAGGCTGCAGGTGACCAACCGGGGGAGCGGCCCGGTGGCGCTCAAGTTCTCCTCCAGCCAGGAGGGCGACGTCGCCCTCCTGAAGGGCGGGGCCGAGGTGTACCGGTGGTCGGCCAACCGCCTGTTCTCCCAGGCCCTGCGGGAACTGGACCTCGCCGGGGGTGAAACCCACACGTTCGAACTCGAGGAGCGCTCGCTCGGCGCGCCGGCCGGGGACTACGACCTCGTGGCCCAGGTGGCCGCCGATCCGTCACCGGGGGCGGTACGCCGCCCGGTGACGGTCCGCTGACGTCATAAGGCGGAACGGCGGCCCCGGTAGGAATTGCCGGTGAAGAAGCCGGCGATCACCAGCGCCAGGGCGATGATGAGTGCCCACTTCAGCCCTTCCACGAACAGGCCGACGCCACCGAAGACGAGGGCCAGCATGAAAAGCAGAATGACGAGACCCATTGGAATCCTCCTGTGTCGGTGCGGAGGATGTACCCGGGGGTCGTGCAGGTTTAGCCTTCGGAAACGGACGAAACTGCCGCCTGGTTGAGCGCGTTGTCGACAACCTCGCCGGCCAGCACGGCCCGGGCCGAGGCGCAGGCCAGGCGGGCCATGGCCGTGCGGGTGGCCACGGTGGCCGAGCCGATGTGGGGCAGCAGCACGGTGCCGGGGGCGGCCAGCAGCCGGGGGTGCACGGCCGGCTCCGCCTCGAACACGTCGAGGCCGGCGGCGGCGATGACGCCCTGTTCCAGCGCCTCGGCCAGCGCCTCCTCGTCCACCACCGGCCCCCGGGCGGTGTTGACCAGCACCGCCGTCGGCTTCATGGCCGCCAGCTCCGCCCGGCCGATGAGGTGGCGCGTGGCCGGCGTGAGGGGCGTGTGGAGGCTGACGATGTCGGCCCGGCGCAGCAGGTCGTGGAGGTCGCCCGTCCAGCCCGGTTGACCGGTCGGCGTGCGGGTGTGGTGGATGACGTCCATGGCGAACCCGCCGGCCCGGCGGGCGACGGCCCGGCCGATGCGGCCGTAGCCGACGAGGCCGAGCGTGGCGCCGTGGACGTCACGGCCGAGGAACTCGTCGATGTGGAAGCCGGTCCAGCGCCCGGCCCGCAGCACCGCCTCGGCCTCGGAGCTGCGCCGGGCGGCGGCCAGGATGAGGAGGAAGGCGAGATCGGCGGTGGTCTCGTCGAGGACGTCGGGGGTGTTGCACACGACCACGCCGGCGGCGGTGGCGGCGTCGACGTCGATGTTGTCGAAGCCCACGGCGACGTTGGCCACCACCCGGAGCCGGCCCCCGGCGGCGGCCAGGACCTCGGCGTCGAAGCGCTCGGTGAGGATGCAGACGACGCCGTCGTAGCCCTCGGCCAGGGCGGCCATGAGCCCGGCCCGGTCGAGGCCGGCGTCGTCGGCCCGCTGCACGACCTCGCAGGCCGGGCCGGGCCCGCCGGGGTCGGTGAGCGGGTCGGTCCCGCCCGCCGGCAGCGGGCGCGTCACGAACACCCGGGGCGGGCTCACGGTCGGCGCCTACCGCCCGGCCCGGCGGGCGTAGCCGTCGGCCAGGCCGGCGAGCCTGGGGACGCTGGCCTCGAACGACTTCCAGCTGTCGTCGGTGTCGCCGTAGGCGCCGGCCCGGTAGCGGGCGTAGACCCCCTCCAGGATCACGGCGATCTTCCAGTAGCCGAGGGCCACGTAGTAGTCGATCTCCCCCAGGTCGCGGCCCGACACGGCGGCGTAGCGGGCGGCCACCTCCTTGCGGCCGGGCATCCCCGGCGCCCTGGTCGGGGCCCACGACAGGGCCGAGGTCTCGTCGCCCGGCTCGGTCCAGTAGACGAGCAGCATCCCGACGTCGGCCAGGGGATCGCCCAGCGTGCACAGCTCCCAGTCGAGGACGGCCTGCACCGTGCCGTCGGCCGGGGAGACGATGACGTTGTCGAGGCGGTAGTCGCCGTGGACGATCGACGTCGATGCCGCCGCCGGGACGTCGGCCGCCAGCCGGTCGGCCAGCTCGTCGACGAGGGGCACCTCCCGGGTCTTCGACTTCTCCCACTGACCCCGCCAGCGCTTCAGCGTCCGCTCCACGTAGCCGTCGTGGCGGCCGAGGTCGCCGAGGCCGACGGCGGCCGGATCGAGGCGGTGGAGCGAGGCCAGGACGTCGATCAGCGACTCGGCGGCCGCCGCCCGGAGCGGCTCGGGCACCGCCCGGGCCGCCGGCTCGTCCCGCAGGATCAGCCCGTCCACGAAGCGCATGACGTAGAACGGCGAGCCGGTCACGGCCTCGTCGGTGCACAGCCCGACCACCGGCGGGACCGGCACCGGCGACCCGCCGAGGGCCGACATGATCCGGTGCTCCCGCCCCATGTCGTGGGCCGACGGCAGCAGCGGCCCGAGCGGTGGCCGCCGCAGCACGAAGCGGGCGCCGGCCGAGTCGGTCACGGTGTAGGTCAGGTTCGAACGCCCGCCGGCGATCAGCGAGAAGGTGAGCGGGGGGACGGCGTCGGGGGCATGGGCCCCGAGCCAGGCGGTGACGCCGGCGGCGTCGATCCCATCGGGGACGGGCTGATCGCTCATGAGCGGGGACAGTAACGCCGGCGGGGACCGGGAGGCGGCGACTTCGGCGCCCCGGACCCGAAGCCCGGGATCGAACCTGCCTGAGGTGCGCCGAGCGGACGACCCCTACACTCGGGTCCGAGTATGACGGTGCTCGACGAGATCCTGGCCACCAAGCGGGCCGAGGTGGCGCGCCTCCGGGAGCGGGCCGCGGCCATCGAGGCCGAGGCGGCCGCCGCGCCGCCTTCGGGGCGCGACTTCGCCGCCGCCCTCCGCCGGCCCGGCGGGCGGCTGGCGGTCATCGCCGAGATCAAGCGGAAGTCGCCGTCCAAGGGGGCGCTGGCGCCGGGGCTCGACGCCGCCGCCACCGCCGCCCGCTACGCCGCCGGCGGGGCCGCCGCCCTGTCGGTGCTGACCGACGGGCCGTACTTCGACGGGTCGCTGGCCGACCTGGCCGCCGCCCGGGCGGCCTGCGATCTCCCCGTCCTGCGCAAGGACTTCACCATCGACCCGCTCCAGCTCTTCGAGGCCCGAGCGGCGGGGGCCGACGCCATCCTCCTCATCGTGGCCGCCCTGCCCGACGACGCCCTGCTGGCCGACCTGCACGCCGCCGCCACGGAGCTGGGCCTGGCCGCCCTGGTCGAGGCCGACGACGAGGCCGGGGTGGAGCGGGCCCTGGCCGCCGGCGCCCGCATCGTCGGCGTGACCAACCGCAACCTGCGCGACTTCGGCGAGGACCTCTCGACCGGAACCCGCCTCGGCGGCCTGATCCCACCCGACGTGGTGGCCGTGGCCGAGAGCGCCATCCGCTCGGTCGACGACGCCCGGGCCATGGCCGGGGCCGGGTTCTCCGCCGTCCTGGTCGGCGAGCATCTCGTGCGCTCGCCCGACCCCGGGGCGGCGGTGGCGGAGTTGGCGGCCGTACCTGTCAGACAACCCAGCGGCGAACGGAGGTAGACCCGCATGCGCTACCTGATGGCTCCCGACAAGACGCCCAGCGCCTGGTTCAACGTCGCGCCCCACCTACCGGAGCCGCTGTCCCCGCCGCTCCATCCCGGCACCGGAGAGCCCGTCGGTCCCGACGACCTCGCCCCGCTCTTCCCCATGGCGCTGATCGGCCAGGAGATGTCGGCCGACCCCTGGATCGACATCCCCGGCGAGGTGCTCGACATCCTCAAGCTGTGGCGGCCCACGCCGCTGGTGCGGGCCACCCGGCTGGAACGGGCCCTCGACACGCCGGCCCGCATCTACTTCAAGGACGAGTCGGTCTCGCCGGCCGGCTCCCACAAGCCCAACACCGCCGTGGCCCAGGCCTATTACAACAAGGCCGAGGGCATCGGGCGGATCGCCACCGAGACGGGCGCCGGGCAGTGGGGGAGCGCCCTGTCGTTCGCCTGCCAGCAGTTCGGCATCGAATGCTTCGTCTACATGGTGGCGGCGTCGTACCACCAGAAGCCCTACCGCCGGGTGATGATGGAGACCTGGGGCGGCCAGGTGGTCCCCAGCCCGTCCGACCGGACCCAGGCGGGTAAGGCCGTCCTGGCCCGCGACCCCGACTGCACCGGGTCGCTCGGCATCGCCATCAGCGAAGCGGTGGAGGACGCCGCCACCCACCCCGACACCCACTACTCGCTGGGGTCGGTGCTCAACCACGTGCTGCTCCACCAGACGGTCATCGGCCTGGAGGCCAAGCAGCAGCTGGAGCAGGCCGGCGAGCGCCTGCCCGACGTCGTGATCGGCTCCTGCGGCGGCGGCTCGAACCTGGCCGGCCTGGCCCTGCCGTTCGTGCCCGACTGCGCCGGGGCCCAGGGGGGTTCGGGCGGGCCGCGCCTGGTGGCCGTCGAGCCGTCGTCCTGCCCCACGCTGACCGAGGGCCGCTTCGAGTACGACTTCGGCGACGAGGCGGGGATGACGCCGAAGATCCTCATGTACACGCTGGGCCACGAGTTCATCCCGCCGCCCATCCACGCCGGCGGGCTGCGCTACCACGGCGACGCCCCGATCATCTGCAACCTGGTCAAGAACGGCTGGATGGAGGCCGTGGCCTACCCCCAGGGCAAGGTCTTCGAGGCCGCCGTCCAGTTCGCCCGGACCCAGGGCACGATCCCCGCCCCGGAGACGTCCCACGCCGTGCGGGCGGCGATCGACGAGGCGCTGGCGGCCAAGGAGTCCGGCGAGGAGCGCGTCATCCTCTTCAACTACTCGGGCCACGGCCTGCTCGACCTGGCCGCCTACGACGCCTTCCTCCACGGCCAGCTGGTCGATGTATAAGAACACCGGATGTTCGTAAAGGTCTGCGGCGTCACCAACGAGGACGACGCGCTGCTGGCGGTGGCCATGGGGGCCGACGCCGTCGGCTTCGTCTTCGCGCCCAGCCCCCGCCAGGTCCACCCCGAGGTGGTGCGCGACATCGTCCGGCGGCTGCCGCCGGAGATCCTGACCATCGGCGTGTTCCGCAACGAAACGCCGGAGCGGGTGATCGACGTCATCGGCCGGACGGGCCTGAAGGGCGCCCAGCTCCACGGCGGCGAGACCGCCGAGGACCTACGCCTGGTGCGGCTGCGGGTGCCGTTCGTCATCCAGGCGCTGCCGGCCGGCGACCCCCGGCTGGGGGGCGCGGGCATCGGCCCCGAGGCGGCCGACGTGGTGCTGATCGACGCCCCGACTCCGGGGTCGGGCACGGTCTTCGACTGGTCGCTGGCCGAAGGCGCCCCCGACGGGGTCCGGCTGCTGCTGGCCGGGGGCCTCAACCCCGACAACGTGGAGCAGGCCATCCGCAAGGTCCGCCCCTGGGGCGTCGACGCCTCGTCGGGGCTGGAGTCGTCGCCGGGCCGGAAGGACGCCACCCGGGTGCGGCTGTTCGTGGCCCGGGCCAAGGAGGCGGGCAAGGCGCTGGAGGAAGGCTGGACCCCGACGGACGACGGGCCCTACGACTGGGCGGAGGACGGGACATGACGGCCACAGTTCCCTCACGCGGCGAAGCGGTGGTGCTGGGCCCACCGGGCCCCGAACCGGAGGCCCGGGGCCGCTTCGGCGAGTTCGGCGGCCGCTTCGTGCCCGAGACGCTGATCCCGGCGCTGATCGACCTGGAGGCTGCCTTCCGCCGGGCCTGGGCGTCGGACGACTTCCGGGCCGAGTTCGCCGCCCTGCTCGGCAGCTACGCCGGCCGGCCCACGCCGGTGACCGAGTGCCGGCGCCTGTCCGACCGCCTCGGCGTGCGGGTGCTGCTCAAGCGGGAGGACCTGACCCACACCGGCTCCCACAAGATCAACAACGTGCTGGGCCAGGCGCTGCTCACCCGCGACATGGGCAAGTCGGCCGTCATCGCCGAGACGGGGGCGGGCCAGCACGGCGTGGCCACGGCCACCGCCGCCGCCCTGTTCGGGTTGCAGTGCAAGGTGTTCATGGGGGCCGTCGACGTGGAGCGCCAGGCGCTCAACGTGTTCCGCATGCGCCTCCTCGGCGCCGAGGTGGTGCCGGTCACGGCCGGGAGCGCCACGCTGAAGGACGCCATCAACGAAGCGCTGCGGGACTGGGTGGCCACGGTGGAGGACACGCACTACTGCATCGGTTCGGTGGTGGGCCCCCACCCCTACCCCTGGATGGTGCGGGAGTTCCAGCGGGTCGTCGGCGACGAGGCCCGCCAGCAGTGCCGGGCGATCCTCGGCGGGGCCGACCCCGACTGGGTGGTGGCCTGCGTCGGCGGCGGCAGCAACGCCATGGGCACCTTCGCCGGCTTCCTCGACACCGGCGCCCACCTCGTCGGCGTGGAGGCCGGCGGCGACGGGCTGGAGTCGGGCCGGCACGGCGCCTCGATCGCCCGGGGCGTGCCCGGCGTCCTCCACGGCGCCCGGTCGTACTACCTCCAGGACGAGCACGGCCAGATCCTCGAGGCCCACTCGATCTCGGCCGGGCTCGACTATCCCGGCACCGGCCCGGAGCACGCCGCCCTGGCCGCCTCGGGCCGGGCGACGTACGCCCACTGCACCGACGCCCAGGCCCTGGAGGGGTTCAAGCTGCTGTCGGCCACCGAGGGGATCGTCCCGGCGCTGGAGCCGGCCCACGCCCTCGGCTGGCTGGCCGAGGCGGCGGGGCGGGAGATCCCGGCCGGGGCGACGGTCCTCGTGACGCTGTCGGGGCGGGGCGACAAGGACGCCCACCAGGTGGCCGAACTGCTCGGCGAGCCGGTCCGTTGAATCTCGAGTCGCAGCTGCGGGCCCGGCGGGAGGCCGGCCGGAAGCTCCTCGTGCCCTACGTGACCGGCGGGCTCGGCACGGCCTGGCTCGACGTGGTGCGGGCGGTGGCCGACGCCGGTGCCGACGCCATCGAGATCGGCATCCCCTTCTCCGACCCCGTGATGGACGGGCGGATCATCCAGGAGGCGTCCCGCCGGGCGATCGAGATCGGCGCCACCCCGGCCGGGATCATCGCCGAGGTGGCCAAGGTCGACATCGGTATCCCGCTGGTGGTGATGACGTACTACAACCCCGTCCAGCACCAGGGGCACGAGCGCTTCGCCGCCGCCCTGGCCGCCAGCGGCATCGACGGCGCCATCATCCCCGACCTGCCCCTCGACGAGCTCGTCGGCGCCGCCGACCCCGAGGCGCCCGCCGTCCCGGGGTCGTGGGCCGACGCCGCCGACACGGCCGGCGTGGAGACCGTCCTGCTGGCCGCCCTGACCACGCCGGCCGACCGCCTGGCGGCCATCTGCGCCCGCAGCCGGGGCTTCGTCTACGGCGTGTCGCTGCTCGGCGTGACCGGGGAGCGGGCCAAGCTGTCGGACGGGGCCACCGAGATGGGACGGCGGCTCAAGGCCGCCACCGACAAGCCCGTCCTCCTCGGCGTGGGCCTGTCGACCCCGGAGCAGGCGGTCGAGGCCGTGGCCGCCGCCGACGGCGTCATCGTCGGCAGCGCTCTGGTCCGCCGCCTCCTCGAGGGCGGCGGCCCGGAACAAGCCGGGGCCCTGGTGGCCTCCTTCCGCTCCGCCCTCGACGCCGCCTGAGGCGACCCTGTGCTCAGCCGGCGTCGCCGGCCGGGGGCGCCTCGGCCGCGCCGTTGCCGGGCGGCGCCTTCTTGGCCGCGCCGGCCGTCTTGGCGCTGCGCTTGATCGTGCTGCGGCTCTCGGCCACGTAGCTGCGGTAGACGGCCAGCAGCGCCTCCCGCTGCCCGTCGGTCAGGTAGGGGTCGGCGGAGATGGCCGCCTCGGTGGCGCCGTGGACCCGGCCGCCCTCGGTGTCGTTGTCGCCCACCAGGCCGACCTGGGCCAGGAGCGTCTCGGTGGAGAGGTCGAGGGCGTTGGCGATGGCCTTGATGACCCGGATGGACGGCTCGTGGAGACCCCGCTCGATCTGGCTCAGGTAGGGGTTGGAGACGGTCGCCAGCTCGGCCAGCTCCCGCAGCGAGAGCTTGGCCAGCTGCCGCTGGGTGCGCACGAAACTGCCGAACGCCTCGAGCTGGGTTCTCCAGGGATCCGCCGGGTCAGCCATGCCGCATTTCTATCCCTTTTCAGCGCGTGTAGTCGTAGAAGCCGCGGCCGACCTTGCGGCCCAGCAGCCCGGCCTCGACCATGCGGGACAGCAGCGGGGGCGGAGCGTAGAGCGGCTCCTTGAACTCCTCGTAGAGCGACTGCGACACGGCGATGGTGGTGTCGAGCCCGATGAGGTCGGTCAGGGCCAGCGGCCCCATGGGGTGGCGGAGGCCCTCGACCACGCCGGAGTCGATGTCCTCGGCGGTGGCGAAACCCGACTCCAGCATGCGGATGGCCGACAGCAGGTAGGGGATGAGGAGGGCGTTGACGATGAACCCGGCCCGGTCCTTGGAGCGGATGACCCGCTTGGACAGCACCGACTCGGCGAAGTTCTCGGCCGCCTCCACCGTCTCCGGCGCCGTCAGGAGCGAGGGGATCAGCTCGACGAGGTGCATGACGGGGACGGGGTTGAAGAAGTGCAGCCCCAGCACCGAGGCCGGCCGGTTGGTGGCCATGGCCAGCTTCATGACCGGGATCGAGGACGTGTTGGTGGCCAGGATGGCGTCGTCGGCCTCGACGGCCTTGTCGATGCCCCGGAAGACCTCGAGCTTCTCGGCCTCGTTCTCGATGACCGCCTCGACCACCAGCTGGCGGTCGGCGAAGTCGCCGAAGTCGGTGGTGTAGCGCAGCTTCGACAGGGCACCGTCGCGCTCCGCCTCGGGCAGCTTCCCGGACCGCACCGCCCGGTCGAGCGAGCTCTCGATCCGCTTCCGGCCGGCGTCGAGGGCGCCCTGGTTGACCTCGCGGACGATCACGTCGAGCCCGGCCCGGGCACAGACCTCGGCGATACCCGAACCCATCAGGCCGCAGCCGACCACGCCCACACGCTCGATCTGGCTCATCGGAAGCTCCTCATCGCTGTCGATCCGTTACCGGTGAAAACGCGCCGCTGCCCGGCGAGAGATTCTCGCCGGGCAGGGCCGGAAACCGGCGCCGTAGGGGGGAACGGCGGATTTCCGTGATGTCGACCGTGTCGCTCAGGCCGCAGCCGAGGTCTTGGCCGCCGGGGCCGGCTTGGGGGCGCCGTTCTTCACAGCCTTGTCGGAGGCGGCGTAGACGGGCTTGGCGGCGTCGAGGATGGCGGCGGCGAACTCCCGCTGCGAGGCGATGAGCTTGTCGGCGAAGGCGAAGCTGGTCTCGACGAACTCCGACATGTTGGGGAGCTGGTCGGCGAAGGGCAGCGGGGGAAGGTCGGGAATCAGGTTCTTGCTGGCGTCGGCCCAGGTGCGGACGGCCTTCACGATGGCTTCCTGGCCCTGCTTGACGGTCTCCAGGACCTGGTCCTCGAGCGAAACGATCATCTCGGTGGCGTTCGCCATGGGGGTTCTCCTTGCGACTCGTGACGTTCTCGTCTGTGCTGTGCAAAGGATACTACCCACGTGCTTGGTATGTCAAGCACCGGGGCGAGATCTTCAGCCGAAAACGTATTTCCCGGGGGCGTCGTCGACCGGCGGGTGGGCGGCGCTGCCGAGCGGCGGGGCCGCCCGCCTGGCGCCGGCCCGCTCGGCGATCCAGGCCGTCCAGTCCTCCCACCACGAGCCCTTGTGCTCGGTGGCGCCCCCCAGCCAGGCGTCGGCCGACGGGGGGGTCTCGGGGTTGGTCCAGAAGACCGCCTTGGGGCTGGGGGGATTGACGATCCCGGCGATGTGGCCCGACGAGCTCAGCGTGTAGCGGACGTCGCCCCCGAGGAGCTGGGTGCTCTGGTAGGCCGTCCGCCACAGGGCGATGTGGTCCTCCTTGGCCGAGAGCACGTACGTGTCGGCCTTGACCGCGCCGAGGTCGAGCGGCACGCCGGCCAGGGTCATGCGGCCCTGGGCGAGCTGGTTTTCGATGTAGCAGGCCCGCAGGTAGAACGAGTGCATGGCCGCCGGCATGCGCGTGCCGTCCTCGTTCCAGGCCAGGATGTCGAAGGCCGGCGGATCCTCGCCCATGAGCCAGCTGCTGGCGACGTAGTTCCAGATCAGGTCGTTGGCCCGGAGCAGGTCGAAGGTCCGGGACATCTCCGTCGACTCGAGATAGCCCCGCTTGGCCATCTTGGCCTCGAGCCGCGTCACCGCCTCGGCGTCGGTGAAGTTCTTCAGCATTCCGGTGTCGCCGAAGTCGAGCATGGTGTTGAGCAGCGTCGCCGAGTTGATGCGGCCGTCGCCCTTGGCCGCCATGTAGGCCATGAGCGCGCCGGTCAGCGTGCCGCCGAGGCAGAGGCCGACGATGTTGACCCGGTCCGACCCGGTGATTTCGCCGATCACGTCGATCGCCGTCAGCGGGCCGCCGAGCAGGTAGTCGTCGAGCCGGATGTTGCCCATCGTGGAGTCGGGGTTCCGGTAGCTGATCTGGAACACCGTGTGGCCGTGGTTGACCGCCCATTCCACGAAGCTCCGGCCCGGCGCCAGGTCCATGATGTAGTACTTGTTGATCCAGGGCGGGCTGGAGAGCAGCGGCACCTCGTAGGTGGTCTCGGTCGTCGGGGCGTACTGGATCAGCTCCATCAGGTCGTTGCGGAACACGACCTTGCCCGGCGTGGCGGCGATGTTCCTGCCGACCGTGAAGGCCGAGCGGTCCACCTTGCGGGGCAGGCCCCCGTTCGTGGCGACGTCGGTCATGAAGTTGCGGGCCCCCCGCATCAGGCTGACGCCGCCGGTCTCGAAGGCCCGCTTGAGGGCGGCGGGGTTGGTGGCCAGGAAGTTGGTCGGGGCCAGGGCGTCGATGAGGGCCCGGAGGGCGAAGGTGGCCTTGCCGTTCCACGGTTCCTCGAGTTCGGCGACGGCCAGGAGGTCGTCGACGAGACGGGCGACGAGCCGGTACGACTGACCGGCGGCGAAGAACACGGCGTTGTCTTCCCAGGCCCGGTCGGAGAAGCGCTTGTCCTTGCCCGCCGGGGGCACCGGGCCCGGGGTCTTCAGGCCCACGGCGCGGCCGGCGGCCGCCAGGCCCGCCAGGCCGAGGCCCGTGCCGCATCGGGTCATGGCGGCGATGGCGGGGAGCGGCCGGCGGGCGACCTCGCTGCCGAAGCGGCCCAGGGCCTTGCCGAACGAAACCGGGTCGAGCCCGGCGAGGCCGCTCTCGGGGGCCAGGATCTCGGCGGCCTGCGCGCCGGCGTGCTGGGACGCCGAGCCGCGGCGGTCGGTGCCCGGGCCGGCGGGCGCGTCGGCGACGGCGGTCCTGGCGCCGCCCGCCGCCCGCCCGGCGCTGGTCGCCCGGCCGCGGCCGGTGCCGTTCCCGCTTCCGTTGCCGGCGCCGTTCCCTGCGGTCTCTGGGGTCGCCATCGCTTCGCTCACTCCTCGGTCGTCAAGCTCAGGAACTCTCGCTGCCAGTCGGCGTAGTTGAGATCGCCGGGCAGGGCGGCCACCTCGGCGGCCAACTTGGCCGACTCGTCGCCCCGGTGCAGGGCGATCTCGGCGATGTCGGCCGGCGAGCGGTCGTTGCCCACGACCACGGCCCGGACGTCGCTGCCCTCGCATTCGGCCAGGACCGCCCGGGCCAGCACCCGGAGCAGGTCGATCCGGGCGTGGCGGTCGTCGGGAGTGGCGGCGCCGGGCAGGTTCCCGGCCACCAGCACCACACACCCGTCCTTGGCCATGAGGGGCACGACGGCGGCCGCCGCCTCGAAGCGGGCCAGCAGGCCTTCGGCCAGGAACTGCCGCACCCGGCCGATGAGGCTCGGGGCGTCGACCTTCGTCTCCTTCGGCAGCTGCACGTAACAGTTCAGGCTCTTGGGGTCGATGCCGGCGCAGGCGTCGGCCAGGCTGGCCGGCTCGGGGACCTTCGTCACCCGGAACCCGGCCTGCTCGAGGGCCGCCGCCACCTCTTCGACCCGGGCCGGCGAGCCCGTCACCAATGCTGCGTCACCCATAGCCTCTCCCTCCGGCGCCGTCACTCGTAGTAGCGGAACAGGATCTCGGCCACGCAGGCGGGCTTCGGCTGCCCGTCGATCTCGAACGTGGCGTTGAGCGTGACCTGGAGCCCCCCCGAGACCGGTTCGACGGCGCCGATCTCGGCCCCCATCCGCACCCGGGAACCGGCCGGCACCGGCGCCGGGAACCGCACCTTGCCGAGCCCGTAGTTGACCACGAGCTTGGCGCCTTCGACCTTGAGGATCTGGAAGATGAAGATCGGTGCGAGCGACAGCGTGAGGTAGCCGTGGCCGATGGTGGTGCCGAAGGGACCCGACTTGGCCCGCTCCACGTCGACGTGGATCCACTGGTGGTCGCCGGTGGCGTCGGCGAAGCGGTTGATCTGCTCCTGGTCGATCGTGTGCCAGTCGCTGTGCCCGAGGTGCTTGCCGACCATGCCGGGCAGGTCGGAGAGGGCGATGGCCGTGGCCTCGTGGTCGGTCATGGGGGGACCCCTGTCGCTCGCTCGTGACGCGCCGGGAAGACACCGGCGCGAACCCACGAGCATAGGCGGGAGGCCGCCGGGCCCGGCATGCCCGAAGGACCCTTCCCCGGCGCCGGCCGCCTCTAGCGGCGGAAGGGCAGGACGGCGGCCCCGGCCGGCCCGTCGCCGCCGTCGACGGCCAGGGCGGGCCCGGCCAGCCGGGCCCGGAGCGGGCCGATCGCCAGCCGGGCGGAGGGGGGGATCCGGCCCGGGGGACGGGCGCGCCCAGGCCCGCCGCCGGGCGGCGCCAGCGCCAGCCGGCCGATGCCGGCCATCCCACCGGCACCGTCCCCCACGACCACCACGAGCCAGGAGTCGTCGACCCCGACCGGGGGGCGGGAGCCGCCGGCGCCGGGCCCGCCCGGCTCGACGAGGTGGGCCAGCACGAGCAGCTCCGGCCCGTCGCCGTCGGCGGCCGCCCGGGCCGCCGCCTCGACCAGCAGGTCGGGCCCGAGGGGGGCGGCGACCCAGCGGACGGTGAGGCCCGTGCGGAAGGCGGCCGCCGCCGTGGCCGACTCGAGCCGGCCGGCCACGGCGGCGCTCAACGGATCGAACCCCGCCGTCGGCTGGCGGGCGCAGGCGGCCAGGTCGACGACCGGGTGGCCGGCGATCAGCGGGGCGGCCCGCATGGCAGCGTCGAACCCCACCGGGTCGTTGACCCGCCAGGGCCCGGTGAGCAGGGCGGCGACGGTGGCGAACGACGCCGCCGCCCGGCCGGCCCCGGCGGCTGCCGGCGGGGCGGGCGCAGCGGCGCCGAACAGGGGGGTCACCCGGGCCCGGGCGGCCGCCGCCGGGTGGCGGGACATGGCCGCGGCCACGGCCGGGTCGCTTCGAAAGGCGGAGGACTGGGACATGCCCGTACCCTACGGACCGGGTGTGACAGCGACCCGGGGGACAGGGGGGGTGCCCCCCCGACGAGAAGCGGCGTGAGCCGCTCGAAGAGGAGCAATGACAGAACCGACCCGTAACCCGCGCCTGCCCTCCGGGGTCGGACGGGGCGTGAGCTACCTGCCGACGCGCCTCATCGCTGCCACCGAGCGTGGCGGTGCCATCACCTTCCTTTCGGCCGACGGCCCGGATTCCGGGTCGGGCGGCGACCGGGTCGAATGGGCCGTCCTCCACGAGGAGGCCAAGGCCATGGCCGTGGCCCTGGCCACCCGGGGCATCGGCCCCGGCTCGCACGTGGCCCTCCTCGGGCCCACGTCGCGCCCCTTCGTCACCGCCATCCAGGCCGTGTGGCTGGCGGGCGCCACCGTGGTCATCCTGCCGCTGCCGATGCGGATGAACTCCCTGGAGGACTTCGTCGCCTCGACCCGCACCCGGGTGCGGGCGGCCGACACGCAGCTCCTGGTGGCCGACGCCATGCTGGCCGGTTTCATCCAGCCCGAGCCGGGCGACCCGCCGGTCGTCCTGCTCGGCGACCTGACCGGCGACGCCAGCGACCCCTGGGCCTGGGAGGCCCCCAAGGAGGACCCGTCGGCCCTGGCCATCCTCCAGTTCACCAGCGGGTCGACCGCCGACCCCAAGGGCGTGATGCTGCCCCACGCCACCATCTGCGCCAACCTCGACGCCATCGCCGAGGCGGCCGCCCTCGACCCCGCCGACGACGTACTGTGCAGCTGGCTGCCGCTGTACCACGACATGGGCCTCATCGGGCTGCTGACGCTGGCCATGACCACCGGCACCGACCTGGCCCTGGCCTCGCCCCAGGATTTCCTGGCCGCCCCCGCCCGGTGGATGGAGTGGATGTCGCACCACCGGGCCACGGCCACGGCCGGCCCCAACTTCTCCTACGCCCTGGCCGCCCGGGCGCTGCGGCGCTTCGCCCCCGGCACGCTCGACCTGTCCCGCTGGCGGATCGCCCTCAACGGCGCCGAGGCCGTCGACCCCAGGGCGGTGGGCGACTTCGTGGCCGCCGGCGCCCCCCACGGCCTCAACCCCGGGGCGGTGTTCCCGGCCTTCGGGATGGCCGAATCGACGCTGGCCGTCACGTTCCCCGAACCGGGCCGGGGCCTGGCCACCGACCCCATCGACCGCCACCGGCTGGAGCACGACGCCTACGCCGCCCCCGCCGATCCCGACGGCGGGAGCACCCGGCACCTGGTCCGGCTGGGGAAGCCCGTCCCCGGCCTCGAGATCCGCATCATCGACCCCGTCACCGGCGACGTCCGGGGCGAGCGGGAGGTCGGGGAGCTGGAGATCCGGGGCTCGTCGGTCACCACCGGCTACTACCGCCGGCCCGACGCCACCGAGGCGGCCTTCCACGACGGCTGGCTGCGCTCCGGCGACCTCGGCTACCTGGTCGACGGCGAGCTCGTCGTCTGCGGCCGCATCAAGGACCTCATCATCGTCGGGGGCCGCAACGTCTACCCCGAAGACGTCGAGCGGGCCGCCGCCTCGGTGGAGGGAGTGCGGGCCGGCAACGTCATCGCCTTCGCCGTCAACGGCCGCCGGGGCAAGGAGGCCCTCGTCGTCGTGGCCGAGTCGAAGGACCCGGACCTCGAGGCCGTGCGGGCGGCGGTGGCCGGCCGGGTCCGGGAGGTGGTGGGGCTGCCGCCGGAGGACGTCGTGCTCGTCGAGCCCGGGACGCTGCCGAAGACCTCGTCGGGCAAGCTGCAGCGCTCGCTGTGCCGTTCCCGGTACCTGAGCGAGGCGCTCTCCTCCCGCTAGGGGTCCGAACGTGACAGGTGGGTACAGACCTCCACCAGGGCGGCCGAAGGCCGGCCGGCCCCCTTTAGGTTGGTCTCCACCATGGAAAACGCTCCCATGTCGATCGAACTGCAGGGCGACAGCCCCACCGCCCACTGGGCGGCCCAGATGGGGCGCGCCCTCGTCACCGGGCGGCTCCACCTGGCCCGGACGGGCGACCGGGAGCTGTACGACTCCCTGGTCCGCAGCACCGCCGCCGAGATCTTCGCCGGCGTCCTGGCCACCCCGGCCACCAAGGCGGCCGCCGAGCGGGCCATGTCGCTGGTGGCGGCCGTGGTGCACCTGGCCGTCCAGCTGGCCGACGGCTGGGCCGACGCCGACGAGGCCCCCCACGACGAGATCCTCCGCACGCTGTTCACGATGCTGGAGGAGGAGGGCGTCACCTTCTAGCCCCGCCGGGGCGGGCCGCTCCGGGGTGGGACGGCCTCCGAATGCTAGAAACGGCTGGATGCCGTTCCTCGCGTCCTCCCGTTCCCGCCGGTGATCGCCGAAGCGCTGGCCGGCCGGCGCGTCGCCGTCACCGGAGCGACCGGCTTCCTGGGGACGGCGCTGTGCGAACGCCTGCTCCGGGCGGTGCCGGAGTGCGAGGTGCTGCCGCTGGTGCGTCCGGGGCGCCGGGCGGGGGCGGCCGAGCGGGTCCGGCGCGACATCCTCCGCAACGACGCCTTCGACCGCCTCCGGCGGGAGTGGGGCGACCGCTTCGACGCCGAGATCGCCCGGCGGGTCACGCCGCTGGGCGGCGACGTCTCGGTGGAGGGGCTGGGGCTGTCCGACGCCGACCGGGAACGGCTGGCCGGCGTCGACGTCGTCATCCACTCGGCGGCGGCCGTGTCGTTCGACTCGCCCCTCGACGCCGCCGTGGCGGTCAACCTGCTGGGCCCGTCCCACGTGGCGGCGGCACTGCGGGCCGCCGGGTCGGCCGCCCACCTGGTGGCCGTGTCGACCGCCTACGTGGCCGGCCACCGGCGGGGCGAGGCCCCCGAGGCGCTGCTCACCGACACGCTCTTCTCCACCGACGTCGACTGGCGGGCCGAGGTGGCGGGGGCGCAGCGGGCCCGGGCCGACGCCGACGCCGAGAGCCGCCGGCCGGAGCTCCTCAAGCGCTTCGCCCGGGCCGCCCGGGCCGAGCTCGGTGCGGCCGGGACGCCGCTGCTGGCCACCCGGGCCGAGCGGCTGCGGGAGCAGTGGGTCGACGACCGGCTGGTGGAGCTGGGCCGGGCCCGGGCGGCGGCGCTCGGGTGGCCCGACGCCTACGCCTACACCAAGGCCCTGGGGGAGCGGGCGCTGGCCGAGACCCGCGGCGGCGTCCCCGTCAGCATCGTCCGGCCCTCGATCATCGAGTCGGCGCTGGCCGATCCCTACCCGGGCTGGATCCGGGGCTTCCGCATGGCCGAGCCGGTCATCATCTCCTACGCCCGGGGCCTGCTGAAGGAGTTCCCCGGGCTGCCCGAGGGCATCGTCGACGTGATCCCCGTCGACCTCGTGGTGGCGGCCACGCTGGCCGTGGCGGCCGGGGCCCCGCCGGAGGACGGTCCGGTCGTCTACCAGGCGGTGACCGGCGCCCGGAACCCGCTCAAGTACCGCACGCTGGTCGACCTGGTCCAGGACTGGTTCTCGGCCCGGCCCCTCTACGACGACAGCGGCCAGCCGATCGTCGTGCCCGACTGGTCGTTCCCCGGCCGGGGGAAGGTCCGCCGCCAGCTCCACCGGGCGGTGAAGGGCCTCGCCGCCGCCGAGAAGGCCGCCGGCCACCTGCCGGTCCGGGGGGCCAAGGCCGATTTCGCCGCCAAGCTGGAGGAGCGCCGCACCCAGGCGGAGCGGGCGCTGGGCTACGTCGAGCTCTACGGCGCCTACGTCGAGACCGAGGCCCGTTTCGACGACCGGCGGCTGGCGGCGCTGGGGGAGACGCTGCCCCCGGCCGACCGGGCCGCCTTCAACTTCGACCCCACCACCATCGACTGGGTGGCCTACGTCCACGACGTGCACCTGCCGTCGATCGTGCACCACGCCCGGGTCCGCACGAAGCCCGGCCCGAAGGGCGGCCTGTCCCGCCGGGACCGGGGCCGGCGCCAGGTGCTGGCCCCCGAGCGGACGCTGGCCGTCTTCGACCTCGAGAACACGCTGGTGGCGTCCAACGTGGTGGAGTCGTACTCCTGGCTGGCCAGCCGACGGATGGACACCGGGGCGCGGGTCCGCTTCGTGGCCCGCATGCTGTCGGAGGCGCCGTCGCTGCTGGCGCTGGACCGCCGGGACCGGGGCGACTTCCTGCGCCACTTCTACCGCCGCTACGACGGCGCCCCCGCCGACCGGCTGCGGGCCGACGCCTGGGAGCTGTTCAGCGACCTGCTGCTGGAGAAGGCGTTCCCCGAGGGGCTGCGCCGGGTGCGGGAACACCGCCGGCTCGGCCACCGCACCGTGCTGCTGACCGGGGCGCTCGACTTCGTGATCGAGCCGCTGCGGCCCCTGTTCGACGACGTGGTGTCGGCCACCCTCGACGAGCGGGACGGGCGCCTCACCGGCGAGCTCGTCTCGGTGCCGCCCACCGGCGAGGCCCGGGCCCTCGTGCTGGCCGCCTACGCCGAGGCCAACGACCTGTCGCTCAACGACGCCGTGGCCTACGCCGACTCGGCGTCGGACCTGCCGATGCTGGAGTCGGTGGGCTTCCCCGTGGCGGTGAACCCCGAACCGAAGCTGGCCACCATCGCCCGCCGCCGGGGCTGGCACGTGGAGCACTGGTCCAAGGCCCCCGGCGGGCCCCGCCCGCTCCTGCCCATGGGGGCCCGGCCATGACGCCCCCGACAAACCGGCGTTCCTCCGCCGCCATATCCGGGCTGGTGCACGCCGGTTGCCGCCGGGCGGGGGGTCCGGGCCGGTGAAAGCGCTGCGCTTCTCCCGTTCGCTGCCCCGGTTCGCCGCGGCGCGGGTGGCCGGGTCGGTGGCGCCCGGCGGGGGAGCGCGGGTCGGGCCGCTGGCGCTGGTCGAGGCCGCCGACCCGGTCGAGCCGGGCCCGGGTTGGGAGCGGGTGCGGCCGATCCTGGCCGGGATCTGCGGGTCCGACCTCCACACGGTGGCCGGGAAGTCGTCGCGCTACTTCGAACCGATCGTCAGCTTCCCGTTCGTGCCCGGCCACGAGATCGTCGGCACCACCGACGACGGCGCCCGCGTGGTGGTGGAGCCGGTGCTGGGCTGCGCCGCCCGCGACATCGCCCCGCCCTGTGGGGCCTGCGCCGGCGGGTCGCTGGGGCGCTGCGAGCACCTCACGATCGGCCACCTCAAGCCGGGCCTGCAGACGGGCTACTGCGCCGACACCGGCGGCGGCTGGTCGACGGCGCTCGTGGCCCACGCCAGCCAGCTCCACCGGGTGCCGGAGGCGCTGTCCGACGAGGCGGCGGTGATGGTCGAGCCGGCCGCCTGCGCCGTCCACGCCGCCCTGCGGGCCCGGGTGCCGGGCGGCGGCCTCGTGGCCGTGCTCGGGGCCGGCACGCTCGGGCTGTGCACCGTGGCCGCCCTGCGCCGCTTCACGCTGCCGGGCACGATCATCGCCGGCGCCAAGCACCCCGACCAGCGGACGCTGGCCCGGGCCCTCGGCGCCGACGTGGCCGTGGAACCCGGCGAGGTCAAGCGGGCCGTGCGCCGGGCCGCCCGGTGCCTGGCGGTGGGGGAGCGCCTGTCGGGCGGCGCCGACGTCGTCCTCGACTGCGTGGGCAACGCCGCCAGCATCCACGAGGCGCTCAACATCACCCGGCCCGGCGGGCGGATCGTGCTCGTCGGCATGCCCGGCCCCGAGCGGCTCGACCTCGCCCCGCTGTGGCAGCGGGAGATCGAACTCGTCGGCGCCTACGCCTACGGCACCGAGCAGCTGCCCGACGGCCGTACCGCCCGGACCTTCGACCTGGCCTTCGAGCTGGCCGGCGCCGCCGACCTCGGCCGGCTGGTGTCGGCCCGCTATCCGCTGGAGCGTTACCGGGAGGCCATCGAGCACGCCGCCGCGGCCGGCTCCCGGGGAGCGGTGAAGATCGTATTCGAACCGCATCTTCCTCGCACTGCGCAGCGCAAACCGTTGTCACACAAGGAGAAGCCGGCTTGAGCCGCCCGGGTTACGTCCTCGAGGTCGACCGTTCGACCCCGCCCGTCCTCTTCCACCACGGGGAGGGCTTCAGCCTGGAGCGGCTGCCGGTGGGGTCGCGGGTGATCTACCCGCCGGAACCGGTGAAGGCCCTGGCCGACCCCGACGCCGCCGTCCGCCGGGCGCTGCTGGAGCCGCTGGGAACGGACCCGCTGCCCGCCCGGCTCCGGCCGGGCATGCGCCTCACGATCGCCTTCGACGACATCTCGCTCCCCCTGCCCCCGATGAAGGGCCCCGACAACCGCCAGCGCGTCATCGAGGCGGTGCTCGACCTGGCCGCCGCCGCCGGCGTCGACGACGTGGAGCTGATCGCCGCCACCGCCCTGCACCGCCGCATGACCGACCCCGAGCTGAAGCACGCGGTGGGGAAGCGGGTCTTCGACGCCTTCGCCCCCCACGGCCTGCTGTACAACCACGACGCCGAGGACCCCGACGGGATGGAGCTGATCGGCCACACCGACGAGGGCGAGCGGGTCGAGATCAACAAGCGGGCGGCCACCTCCGACCTGCTGGTCTACGTCAACATCAACCTGGTGGCCATGGACGGCGGCCACAAGAGCGTGGCCACCGGGCTGGCCGGCTACCCCAGCCTGAAGCACCACCACAACGTCCGGACGATGCAGCACTCCCGCTCGTTCATGGACCAGCACCGCTCGGCGCTGCACTCGTCGAACTGGCGCATGGGCCGCCTGCTGGCGCAGCAGGGGCCGCCGATCTTCCAGATCGAGACGACGCTCAACAACGACACGTTCCCCAAGCCCTTCGACTTCCTCCAGCGCCGGGAGTGGGAGTGGAGCGCCCGGGACCGGGCCGCCTACCTGGCCGCCGCCTCGGGGCTCGAGCGCATCCCCCGCAAGGCCGCCCGGCAGATCTTCCAGAAGATCCTCTCGCCCCACGCCATGAGCTCGGTGCAGGCCGGCGAGGTGGAAGCGGTGCACGCCGCCACCACCGAGCAGGTCTACCGGTCGCAGCTGGTCCCGGTGGAGGGCCAGACCGACGTCCTGACGATGGGGCTGCCCTACATCTGCCCCTACAACGTGAACTCGATCATGAACCCGATCCTGGTCATGTGCCTCGGGCTCGGGTACTTCTTCAACCTCTACCGGGGCAAACCCCTTGTCCGGCAAGGGGGAGTGCTGATCATGCACCATCCCACGCCCTGGGAGTTCCACCCCGTCCACCACCCGAGCTACCTCGACTTCTTCGAGCAGGTGCTGACCGAGACCACCGACCCGGTCGAGATCGAGGCCAAGTTCGAGGAGGGCTTCGCCACCGACCCCTGGTACATCCACCTCTACCGCAAGAGCTACGCCTACCACGGCGTCCACCCGTTCTACATGTGGTACTGGGGGGCCCACGCCCTCGAGCACCTCGGCGGCGTGATCATCGTCGGCGGCGACCCCAGGGCCGTCCGCCGCCTGGGCTTCAAGCCGGCGTCGACGTTGCGGGACGCCCTGGAGATGGCGTCCGACGTCGTCGGGCGCGATCCCTCCATCACCCACCTCCACGCCCCGCCCCTGCTGATGGCCGACGTGTCGTGAAGCTCGTTCCCCGAAAGGGGTTTCCGCTCCGGGCGCCGACCTGGCCGGGCACCGTGCCCCGGCCACCGGCCCCGAGCCGGACGGGCGTCGACTTCGACACCGCCTGGGCCCGCAGGCCGGCGGCCCGGCTGGCCCGAGCGGCGCTGGTCGACCTGGCCATCCGGCCGGCGGTGCACGCCATCGCCTCTCCGGCGGTCGACGGGCGGGAACGGCTCGCCGCCCTCGAGCCGCCGGTGATCTTCGTCGCCAACCACCACAGCCACGTCGACACCGGGCTGCTGCTGTCACTGCTGCCGGAGCGGTTCCGGCGCAAGACGGTGGTGGCGGCGGCCGCCGACTACTTCTTCGATCGGCGGGCCAAGGGAACGCTGCACGCCCTGGCCTTCGGCGCCGTGCCCGTCGAGCGGACCAAGGTCAACCGGCGTTCGGCCGAGATGACGCTCGGCCTGCTGGCCGACGGGTGGAACCTGGTGATCTTCCCCGAAGGCGGGCGCAGCCCCGACGGCTGGGCCCAGGAGTTCCGGGGCGGGGCCGCCTACCTGGCGGTGCGCTCCGGCCGGCCGGTCGTCCCGGTCTACCTCGACGGCACCCGCCACGTCTGGCCCAAGGGCCAGCGCCTGCCCCGGCCCCACAAGGTCGGGGTGACGTTCGGAACGCCGATCTCCGCCGACCCCGGCGAGGACGCCCGGCGCCTGGCGGCCCGGATCGAGCGGGCGGTGGCCGCCCTGGCCGACGAGCGGGCCTCGGACTGGTGGACCGCCCGCCGGCGGGCCGCCGAGGGGGCGACGCCGTCCATCACCGGCCCGGAGGCCGCCGCCTGGAGGCGGTCCTGGGCGCTCAAGTCCCGGTAGCCGCTTTTCCGGCAGATCCGGCAAATCTCCGTTTCCTGCGAATTGGCGCGAATACGGCACTGAGTGCCACCGTCATTCGGTGTGGTTGCAGCGTCCGGCCACTGGGGGGCGGGCGCGTGAGACACACCACGGTTGACGGGCATCCCGCGGCCCCCTCGGCCCGGCGGGCCTGCCCGACCAGTCAGCTCGCACCAGCGCGCGTTCGCGTCTTCGTAGGAGGCACACACATGCAGCTCCGCTCTCAGTTCCGGACCCGAAAGGTGCTGGCCGTCCTGCCGGCGCTGGCCCTCGCCGTCTCCGGTGCCGCCGCCTGGGCGGCCGGTGACGCACCGAACCCCACCGTCCCGAGCGCCCCGTCGGTGCCGGGCGCCCCGGCCCTGCCGGCCGTCCCCGGCGCTCCGGCCCTGCCCGGTGCTCCGGCCCTGCCCGGCGCTCCGGCCCTGCCCTTCGACGGCCCGGTGCCGGCGCTGCCCGACCTGCCGTCGGCTCCGGCCGTGCCCGGCGTACCCATGCCGGCCCTGCCCGACCTGCCCTCGGCCCCGTCGCTGCCCGGCGCCCCCGGCCTGCCGATCGACGGCCCGGCCCCGGCGCTGCCCGACCTGCCGTCGGCCCCGGCCGTGCCCGGCGCCCCCGGCCTGCCGATCGACGGCCCGGCTCCGGCGCTGCCCGACCTGCCGGCCGCCCCGGCCGTGCCCGGCGTACCCATGCCGGCCCTGCCCGACCTGCCGTCGGCCCCGTCGCTGCCCGGCGCCCCGGCGCTGCCGGCCGTGCCCGGCGCCCCCGGCCTGCCGATCGACGGCCCGGTTCCCGGCCTGCCGCAGCTGCCGAGCGCGCCCGCCCTGCCGGGGGCTCCGGCCCTGCCCGGCCTGCCGGCCATTCCCGGCGCCCCGGCGCTGCCCTCGATCTGAGCCGAGCGCCCGTCCCGATCTCCTTCCAACAACCAACCCGGTTCTGGCCCCGGCGACCGCGACGCCGGGGCCAGACCGCGCCCCGGCGCCGGCTGGCGCCCGTCCGCACCGGCCCCGGCCGGGGCGCCGGCCGAGTCCGCCGCGCCCGGTGCCGGGCTTCACGCCGGTCCCGATCACGACCGGTCGTGCCCCGGGGCCGTGGAGAGCCGCGATCACCACCGGTCGTGCCCGGGGACCGGGGGTCGACCGGCCGGGCCGGACACCGCCGGGTCAGGCCGGCGGTGGTCAGACCTCGGACGGGCTCACGTCGTCGAGAGAGCGGGCGGCGGTCTCGGGGAGCCGCAGCACGAACAGCGAAGCCACCAGTGACGGGATGCCGGTGAGCGCCAGGGCCGAGCCCAGGCCCAGCCGGTCGGACAGGGTGCCGGCGGCCACCAGGCCGACGGCCGAACCGGCCACGCCGGCCACCAGCAGGAAGGCGTTGGCCGTTCCCCGGATCTCGGTCGGGAACATCTCGCCGTTGAAGGCGCCGAGGGCCGGGGCGGCGATGCCGCCGAGCACGATGGCCACCGACGAGGCGAGCCACAACGCCACGCTGCCGTAGAGGAAGAACACCATCTGGGCGGCGGTGCCGAACAGGAGGGCGGCGCTGGCCACCGGGCGCCGCCCCCGGGTCTCGGCCAGGCGCCCGCCGATGGCCACCCCGGCCAGGCCCGGGAAGCCCTGGGTGATGCCCCGGAAGATCGTGATGTCGAGCCCCGAGAAACCCCGGGCGTCGGCCAGGTACCGGTTGGTGAACTGGGCCGACGGCGCCGAGAAGATCGAGAACAGGAAGCTGGTCAGGACGAGCACGCCGAAACGGCCCCCGTAGGACGGGTCGAACACCTCGCCGATCCGGCCCCGTTTGGCGTCGCGGGCGGCCAGGCCGGCGTAGCGCCGGGTCTCGACGAGGTTGCGGGCGAAGCTCGGCAGCAGCAGCGCCGTGGCCGCCGACAGGGCGAAGGAGATGCGCCACGCCTCCCGGGCCAGGTCGGCCAGCGGGAGCAGGACCACGCCGAAGGCGTAGCCGAACCCCCCCGCCAGGCCGAGCAGGGCCAGCGAGTAGGCCCGGGCCCGGTCGGGCGCCTCCTCGATGGCGGCGATGCCCGCAACGATCAGCGTGGTGTTGGCGAAGCCCCGCATCAGCGTCTGGCCGATGGTGAACACGGCCAGGTTGGGGGCGGCGGCGGCCACGCCGTTGGCCACGCAGACCCCGGCGAAGGAGACGAGCATCAGCCGGCGCCGGCCGCGGCGATCGGCCAGGGCGCTGGCCACCAGGGCGATGAGGACTCCGGCCCGGGAGATGGCCAGGGCCGTGCCCAGCGCCCGGTCCGACGCTCCGAAGGCCCGGCCGACGTAGTCGACGTTCTGGCTCAACAACGAGCTGCCGTAGGTCGCCCCGGCGGTGATGGCGCAGACGGTGGCCAGCATCAGCGCCTGCTGGGGGGTGAAGGCCGTCGGCGGCGCCAGCGACGGGCGCTTCGGCGGCGGGGGCAGCGGCCCACCGGCCTCGGCCGCCCGCAGGGCCCGCTCCACCCATGTCCGGGCGCGCCGGCTGGCCGAGCGCAGGATGGGTCCGACGAACCAGGAGAAGTACGGCACCCGCGGCGTCGGCTCGGTCTCCAGCACCACCTGCGCCGCTTCGCCGCCCCGGGGTTCGATGCGCAGCCGTACCGGGGTCGGATCGCCGGTCGGGAACCGCACCGTCGCGATCAGCACGGCCGGGTCGTCGGGATCCGGTTCGGCCCCCAGCACCTCCTCCGCCAGCCGGCGCACCCGCTCGGCGGGCGCGGCGAGATCGACGGCGTGCGGTGGCATCGGCCGAGCCTACCGGCCGCCCCCCGAGCGGCGGCGGCCGCCCCCGCCCGGCACGTTTCTGTCTCACCTCCTCGGTAGGGTCGCGGCGTCCTGGAAAATCTGAACCGAGGAGGACAGGGACATGACGCTCAAAGCTGGGGATCCGGCCCCCGACTTCGCTCTCGAGGACCAGCACGGCAAGACCGTGAAGCTCTCGGATCTGCGGGGACGCAAAGTCCTCGTGTACTTCTACCCCCGCGCCGACACGCCGGGCTGCACCACCCAGGCCTGCGGGCTGCGCGACGTGGCCGGCCGGGTGGGCGACACGGCCATCATCGGGATCAGCCCCGACAAGCCTGCGGCCCAGGAGAAGTTCGACACGAAGTACGGGCTGGGCTTCCCCCTCCTGTCCGACGCGGACCACGCCGTGGCCGAGGCCTACGGCGCCTGGGGCGAGCGCTCGATGTACGGCAAGAAGTACATGGGCATCATCCGGTCGGCGTTCCTCATCGATGAAAACGGCAAGATCGCCGAGCCCTGGCCGCGGATCTCCCCGAAGGACACGCCGACCAACCTCCTCAAGGCCCTGGCCGCTCCATCCTGAAAGGGCCCGACGGCCCGTTCGGGCCCGCCCTTCGCCTCTGGCCGCCCGGGGCGGGCCCAGCGCACGCTGGGCCGGTGCGACGGGGCGAGGCGAGTAGCACGACGGGCGGGCCGCCGGTTGCGCCCCCGGCCCGGGTGCCCGAGAGCTGGCGCACGGTGCTCGAGTCCGTGCCGGCGGCGGTGATCATCGTCGCCCCCGACGGCACGATCTCCTACGCCAACACCGAGATGGAACGGCTGACGGGGTATCGCGCCTCGGAGCTCGGCGGCCGCCCCGTCGAGGACCTCGTCCCCGAGGGGCGGCGCCGGGCCCACGTCGACGCCCGGGCCGCCTACGGGATGGCCCCCCGCCGCCGGCCCATGGGGACGGGGCTCGACATCGTCTGTCGCCGGGCCGACGGGTCGGCGTTTCCCGTCGACATCAGCCTGGCGCCGCTGGAGGCGGCCGGCGAGACGTTCGTGGTGGCCACCATCACCGACGAGACGGAACGCCGCCGCAGCGCCGAGGAGCTGTTCCACCGGGCCGTCCACGACCCGCTGACGGGGCTGGCCAACCGCGTGCTGCTCGGCGACCGCCTCGATCACGCCCTGGCCCGGGCCGACCGCCGGGGGCGGTGGCTCGGCATCCTCTACATCGACCTCGACGGGTTCAAGGCGGTCAACGACACCTGGCACCACGCCGTCGGCGACGAGGTCCTGCGGATCGTCGCCGAACGGCTGACCGGAGCCGTGCGGCCCCAGGACACCGTCGCCCGCTTCGGCGGGGACGAGTTCGTGGTCCTCTGCGAGGAGGTGGCCGACACCGCCGACGCCCTCCGGGTGGCCGAGCGCGTCCTGGAGGAGCTGTCCCGGCCGATCCGCCACCGGGCCGGCACCAGCCGCCTGGCGGCCAGCATCGGCGTGGTCCTGGCCAACGGCGCCACCACCGGCGCCCTGCTCATCGAGGCCGCCGACCGGGCGATGTACCGGGCCAAGCGGCAGGGCGGCGCAGCCGTCGAACTGGCCCCCTACTAGCCGGACCGGGCGGCGGAACCGTCGTGGGAGACCGCCTCCCAGAATTGGCGCAGCTCGGTCGGCAGCACGGCGGCGATGTCGGCCGTCTCCTCCGGCACGAGGGCCTGCAGCTCGGCCAGGATGGCCTCCAGCGCCTTCGGCCCGGCGGCCCGGTCGCCGGCCGGGGTCGACACCATGGTGACGAAGACGAGGTCGGGCAGCGACCGGATCCGCCGGGGCCGGCCGAGCGTCCTCGGCGCATCGAACAGCGACCGCACGTCGTCGGGCAGGTGGAGGAACAGATGGCGCCGCTCGCCGGGCGGGATCCGTTCGGCGAAGCGGCTGAGGACCGCCCGGACGACGGCCGGGGCGTCGGCCTCGGCCACGCCGGCCCGCACCGCCGCCGCCACCAGCCGTTTGCGGGCCTCGGAGACGGGGCGGTCCCGGCGGCCCTCCGAGGGCCGGGTGTCGCTCCGCAGGAGGCCGACATGTAGGTAGGACTCCACCGCCACCACCCCGGAGACGGCCCACACCGCCTGCTCCAGCTGGCGGGCTTCGGCCATGGTCCCGACGTCGCCGTGGAGGAGGGCGACGTGGTCCTCGACCGTGACGTGGATGCGGGGGACGTCGAGGCGCCGCTCGAGGGGGCCGACCGTCGAGCGGATGCGGTCGGCCAGGACGTCGTCGCTCACGGTCGGGTCGGGGCACCGCCCGGCGAGGCGGTAGCGGCAGCCGGCCCACCGGCCGCTCCAGTGCCGGGCCGCCCGGGCCAGGCGGTCGCCGGCCGACCGGACGAGCTTGCGGCCCCGGCGTTCCGGTTGGGCCAGCACCACGATGCCGGCCACCACCAGCCCGGCCCGGATGAGCTTCCTCAGCCTGTGGCTCATGGCCACCTCCTGGACGGTCGGAGCAGTGTCCTATGCGTACCTCCGATCGCCGCCGGCGGCCCAGGGCCGAAGGTCACATGGTGCCTCGGCCGGGCTGCGCCGGGCTCCGGCTCGCCCGCCCGGAACGGGCGACGTACCGCCACACCTTGGCGTTCATCGCAGGGAGGCGGCCGCGGCGTTGCGGAAAGTGACGCCGCCGGCGCGTCTCAGTCGGACGGAGCGCGGGTCTCCGGGATGAGCCGGCTCGTCACGGCGGCGGCCCGTCCGGCCGCGGCCATGAGGGCGTCGAGCGCGGCGCGGCTCTCGGCCGACCCGGGCGGGGCGGCGTCGAGGAGCCGGGCCTCGCCCAGGATCACGGTGACCAGATCGGCCAGCTCGGCGACCAACCAGCTGGGCCGGGGCAGGGGCTCGGCGTCGGTCAGGTCGATCACCGCCGGGGACGGGCCGTCACCCGCGGCGTCGCGCAGCACGGCGGTGATCTCGTCGCCGACGAGCTCCTCCCGCTCCAGCAGCGCTTCCACCAGCGCCTCGACCAGGTGGCGGTGGGCGGCCAGCACCCCTCCGGCCCGTTCCCGGGCCGCCCGGAGCAGCCCCTCGACGGCGGCGCGGGCCTGTTCGTCGGCCAGAGTCTTGGCCACGGTCCCCGGGGCGACCGGCCCCGACTCCACGGCCTCGAACGAGACCAGCGTGCCGCCCATCCCGAAGGTGCCGACCATCCGGGCGGCGAGACCGGTGGCGTAGGCCAGATCCCCGGCCGGGCCGGTGCCCGCCTGCCCGAAGAAGAGCTCCTCGGCGGCCAGGCCGCCCATGGCAATGGCCATCAGGGCCCGCAGTTCGTCGGCCGTCTGGGTGAAGCGCTCCTCGGCGTCGGAGTGGGCCAAGAGCCCGAGGGCGTCGCGGCGCTTGATGATCGAAAGCACCTCGAGCTTCCGCCCGGCGCCGACGAGGTGGGCCACCACCGCGTGCCCGGCCTCGTGGGTGGCGATGGCCCGCTTCTCCTCGGGGGTGTACTCCACCGGCGCCTTGAGCCCGATCTCTTCGGTGAACTTGGCCTGCTGCACGTCCGACCAGGTCATGGCCGACCGCCCCGCCCGCAACGCCCACACCAGCCCCTCGTCGAAGAGATGCTCGATCATGACCGGGCTGTAGCCGGCGGTCATGGCGGCCAGCGCCTCCCGCCGGTCCTCCCGGTCGAGTTCGGGGCCGTGGGCCTTGCGGTCGAGGTAGTAGTCGATGATCTCCCGCCGGCCGGCCCGGCCGGGCAGGTCGAAGTGGATCGACCGGTCGAACCGGCCGGGGCGGAGCAGGGCCGGGTCGAGGTCGGCGGCCCGGTTGGTGGCCCCGATCACCAGCACGTTGGCCGGCTCCGGGCGGCGCCGGTGGAGCTGGCGGGCGTCGGGGAGCCAGACGTTGACCCGGTCGACGAGCGCACCGGTGAACCGCTCCCGGCGGGTGGGGTGGTCGAAGGACTGGAGCTGGACGAGCAGCTCGTTGACGATGCCGGCGATGCCCTCCTGCACGTTGCTGCGTTCGACCCGGCCGGCCGGGAGGAGCCCCCCGCCGGGGGTGGCCCGCATGCTCGACCGGGCGCCGGCGATGGCGTCGATCTCCTCGATGAAGCCGACGGCCCCACCTTCCTGGCGGGCGGCCTTGCGCAGCTCGCGGAAGAACGACCGGATCTTGCGGTTCGTCTGGCCGTAGTACATCGACTGGAACGCCGACGACGACACGAACAGGAAGGGGACGCCCGCCTCCCGGGCCATGGCCTTGGCCATGTACGTCTTGCCCGTGCCCGGGGGGCCCTCGAACAGGAGGGCCCGGCGGGTGTTGCCGCCCATTCCGTCCCGGAACGTCCGGAAGGCCAGGAAGAGGTTGAGGCTGCGCACCACCTCGTCGACGACGACGCCCATCCCCTTCACATCGGCGAAGGACACCTCGATCTCGCCGGGGCGGAACCGCACGTGGGGCGACCGGCCGGCCAGCAGGAGGGGGAGGAGGAGCGCCACGGCCAGCACGGCGACGAGGATCAGCTGGGGGAGCATCATCGCCCACGTCCCGGTGAGCTTCGGCCAGCGCAGTGGCGACCCGGCGCCGTCGAGGGCCCGCCACCACAGCCACAGGGCGAGGGGCCCGAGCAGACCGGCGGTCCGCCACAGCCGGCGCCGGCGGTTGCGCTCCCGCAGCCGGGTCACGTCGGCCGCGTCGCGACGGAGGAGGCCCGGGCCGGACAGGCCGGCGGCGGTGGCGGCGACGGAACGGCTGGCGGTGGGGCGCATCGTCGCCATGGTTCCGGGTCGTACTGGCCGGCATCTGAGGGTTCGCTGTCCCGACGCTGAAGAAGGTATCGGGACCTTTGGCCCTACCACCGTCGGCGGACCTTGATCTAGGGTCCCAAGCGGCCGACCGGAGGCCCGATGATTCGTGTCCTGATCGCCGACGACCACCCCCTCACCCGCCTCGGGATCCGTCACGCCCTCGGCGAGGGGTTCGAGGTCTGCGCCGAGGCCGGCGACGCCGACGGCGCGGTGGAAGCGGCGCAGCGGGAAGATCCCGACATCTGCCTCATCGACGTCGAAATGCCGGGAAACGGCATCTCCGCCGCCGCCCGCATCAGCGCCTGCGCCCCCCGGGCGGCCATCGTCATGATCAGCGCCGACGGCGACGACGAGACCCTCTTCGCCGCCGTGCGGGCCGGGGCCGTCGGCTACCTCCCCAAGGACACGGCCTTCACCCGGCTCCCCGAAGCGCTGCGGGGCGTCCTGGCCGGCGAGGCGGCCGTCCCCCGGGAGGTCACCGCCCGGCTCCTCGGGCAGTTGCGCCGGCCGGGGCGCGGCTCCCGCCTCCGGCTGGGGCTGCGGGCCGGGACCAACCTCACCGGCCGGGAGACCGATGTGCTCGAGCTCCTCCTCGAGGGCCTCGGCACCAGGGAGATCGGCCGGCGGCTGGTCCTCTGCCCGCCGACCGTCCGCTCTCATGTCGCCGCGCTGCTGCGGAAGTTCGGGGTGCGCGACCGCGACGCGCTGCTGGCCCTGTTCCAGGATCCCGACGGCGAGGCGGCGGCCTTCAACCAGGGCTCATAGTTCCTTCAGAACCGCTTCAGCGATCTTGATGAAACTCGGCCCATGACCAGTGGCATGACCGACGCCGGGCTGCGCGTCCTCCTCGTCGAGGACGACGCCCTGACCCGCGAAGTGCTGTCGGCCGCCTTGACCGGCACCGGCTTCGAGGTGCACGCCGAAGCCGACGGGTCGCGGGTGGAACGCGCCGCGCAGTGCTTCCGGCCCGACATCGCCCTCATCGACATGCGGCTGGGCGACGGCGTCAACGGCCTGACGGTGGCCCGGCGACTGAAGAGCACCGACGACTTCCCCCTGCTGTTCCTGACCTCGGCCAGCGGCATCGACGATGTCCTGGCCGCCTTCGACGCCGGGGGGGACGACTACATCGTCAAGCCCTTCGTGATGGCCGAGCTGCTGGCCCGGATGCGGGCGGCGTTGCGGCGCAACGGCCGGGAGGCCCGGTCGGTCCTGGAGCTCGGAGACCTGGTGGTCGACGAGAGCGCCCACAGCGTCGTGCGGGGCGGCAACGTCGTCGACCTGACCCACCGGGAGTTCTCGCTGCTGGTCATGCTGTGCCGCCACTGCGGCATGGTTTTGTCGAAGGTGCAGCTGCTGGCCAATGTCTGGGGATTCGAGCACTACGACCTGAACGTCGTCGAAGTCCACGTCAGCGCCCTCCGTAAGAAGCTCGAGGAGCACGGCCCCCGGATCATCCAGACCGTGCGGGGGGTCGGGTACGTCTTCCGGCCGGTTGGTCCGGGTCAGGAGCTGTGAACGTCCTGGTCGTGGGCGGGGCCGGCTTCCTCGGAAGCGTGGTCGTCCACCAGCTCCAGCAGGCGGGGCACCACGTCACGGTGTGTGACAACCTCTCCACCGGCAACGCCTGGGCCGTCCCGCCCGAGGCCCGGTTCGTGCCCAGCGACATCTCCGATCCCTCGTCGATCGACGTCATCATGCGGGGCGGCTACGACGGCGTCGTCCACCTGGCCGGCCTGTCGCAGGCCAGTGTCTCCGTCCGGGAGCCGCTCCGCTACCTCCGGGTCAACGTCGGCCGGTCGCTCGACCTGCTGGCGGCGATGCGCCAGCACGGCGTCGGCCGCATCGTCTTCACGTCCACCGCCGCCGTGTACGGCGATCCGGGCCCGGCGCCCGTGCCCGAGTCGGCGCCGGTGGCCCCGGCGACGCCCTACGGCTATTCGGCCGCGGCGGTGGAGCAGGCCCTCCTCTACGAGTCGGCGACCTCGACCCTGTCGGCGGTCTCCCTCCGGTTGTTCAACGTGGCCGGCGCCTGCGGCGATCTCGGCGAGTGGCACCATCCCGAGACGCACCTGATCCCCTCCGCGCTGCAGGTGGCGGCCGGAGTGCGTGACTCGCTTCCGGTCTACGGCACCGACTTCGACACTGCCGACGGTACCGCCGTGCGGGACTTCGTCCACGTCGGCGACGCCGCCCGGGCCTGCGTCCTGGCCCTGGAGGCCACGGCCGAACCGGGCTACCGCGTCTTCAACGTCGGTTCGGGGACGGGCCACTCCGTGCGGGCGGTGCTGCGGGCCGCCCGGGCGGTGAGCGGCTCCCCGATCCGGACGTCCGACGCCGGCCGCCGCCCCTGGGAGGCAGCGGCGCTGGTGGCCGCCGTCGACCGGGCCCGCCGCGATCTCGGCTGGGTCCCACATCGCTCCGCCCTCCCGGACATCCTGCAGGACGCGTGGGCCTTCCTCCACGGCCACCTCGGCGCCCGCGCCGACCTCGGCTCGGTGGTGGTCGCCTGATGGGCACGCCGGTGTCGTCGAACCGCCACCGCGACGTCGCCGCCGACCGGCCCGAGATCGTCGTCGAGATCGTGACCCTCCCGCCGATCTTCGTGGTCGGGGACCGGCCCGAGCGCCAGCGCCTGGCCAAGCTCCTCGATGGCCGCCACGGGATCAGCTTCGCTCCTGACAGCGGACTGCTGACCGATCTCGCCGGCCTGAGCCGCCGCCATTGGAGCGATCTCGTCCGCTACGGCTATCCCGAGCAGTACTGGCTCCGGCGGGTCGCCGCCTTCTTCGATGCACTGCAGGCCGAGTACGCCACCAGCCGCCACCTCGTCCGGTGGGTGGCCACGGCCGACGCCGGCGAACTCGGCCTCGTCGACCGGCTCTTCCCCCGGTGCCAGGTGGTGCGGGTGCTGTCCGAGCGGCGCCCGCCCCGGGCGACCCGGGCGGCCGCCGATCTCGGCTCCCGCCGCCTGTCGGCCCGCTACTACCAGCTGACGGCCGCCGACCTGTGGCAGGACGTCGACGCCGCCGTCGCCGGCGTCCTCGGCTTCCTCGACGACGTCGAGGTGGGGCCCCGGCCCTGACGAAGCGTTACGGTCAGAGACGCTCGGCCCGGATTCGGTCCAAACGGCCCTTCAGGCGCGGCTCACCACTGGGCGGTACGGCCGGTTCGCGGTGGCTCTCAAGGTGGTCGGTCACCTCGGTCGAGTGCACCGGCATGGCTCGCAATCGAATTCCCATCGCTGCCGCCACCGTGTTGTCGATGTCGCTGCTGCCGGTGGCCCCTGTACCGTTCCTCAACGCCTCGCCGCTCCAGGTGGCGAGCGCCGCCGGCGACCCGGTGCTGGCCGCCGCCGGCGACATCGCCTGCGCCCCGGGCTCGAAGGTGACGGCTACCGCCTGCGACCAGAAGGCCACGTCCGACCTGCTGGTGACGATGCAGCCGAACGCGGTGGCCGCCCTCGGGGACAATCAGTACGACTCCGGGACCCTCTCGCAGTACAACGGCGCCTTCGACCCGACGTGGGGGCGGGTCAAGACGATGATCCGGCCGGCCATCGGCAACCATGAGATCAAGAGCGACCCGAAGGCGGGTGGGTACTACTCGTACTTCGGCGCCGCCGCCGGCGCCCAGGGCAAGGGCTACTACAGCTACGACCTCGGCACCTGGCACGTCGTGGTCCTCAACGGGAACTGCGGGGCCGGCGCCGGGTGCGCTGCCGGCTCAGCCCAGGAGCAGTGGCTGAAGGCCGATCTGGCCGCCCACCCGGCCTACTGCACGCTGGCCTATTGGCATCAGCCGAGGTTCAGCTCCGGCAACCACGGCAGCGACACGAAGTACGACGCCTTTTGGAAGGACCTCTACGGCGCCGGCGTGGAAGTGGTCCTCAACGGCCACGACCACGACTACGAGCGCTTCGCTCCCCAGACGCCGGCCGCCACCCGCGACGACGGGAAGGGTATCCAGGAGTTCGTCGTCGGGACCGGAGGCGCCCACTTCGAGCCGATGTCGTCCGTCAAGCCGAACTCCATGGTGCGCAACCAAACCTTCGGAGTCCTGAAACTGACCCTCCATGCCGGCAGCTGGGACTGGCAGTTCGTCCCGGTGGCCGGCAAGACATTCACCGACCAGGGCACGGGCTACTGCCACTGAGGTCAGCTCGGACTGATCGAGGCGATCGCAGGGCATCGAGGCGGGCCTGCAACTCCCGGCAGCGTTCCCGGACGGCCGGGTCGATCTCGACGGTGCGCCCCGCCGGGGCGCGACCGGCGTCGATGTGCCCCACCAGTTGCGGATCGTAGGCCGTTCCGAGGAAGGCGCAGAGCTCGCGCATGCGGGCCTCGGGGTCGGTCAGGAGTGCATCATAGGACACGACGGTGACGTCGGGCCGCCGGTCGAATCCCCGCTCGAAGAGGATGACGTTGCGGATGTACCAGAACAGGGCGGCGGCGGTGGCCGGCGTCATCGTGGCGTAGTCGAAGCTGCCGATGAGCTCGAGGCTGGCGCCCGAGAGTCGCTGGGCCTGCCAGCGCTGGCCGCCTCCGCCCGCCGCCAGCTCCCGCAGGATCCGCAGGTTGGTGTCACCGAACTTGGCCAGCGCCGACGCCACCCGCCCGTCCACCGAACGGTAGGCCCAGATGGCCCTTGCAGGGCTGGGCGTCCCCAGTTCGTCGAGCAGTTCGTCGGTCCGGTGCGAGTCGCACAGTGGCTTGAACAGGACGAAGCGGTGGCGGCTGTGTTCGACGAGGGCCCGGACTTCGGGGATCGGCTTCAGCCGGAAGCGGTCGAAGGCCCGCCGATCGTTCTCGTTGTGGATCTCGAACTCCGGCGAGGCCTCGAGCCCCCGGACCACCATGTTGGTGCCGGAGCGCTGCACTCCGACGAGGAACACGGCGGTCGCCGCTCCGGGGGGAGCGCCGTGGTGGCGGCGCCACTGCCACTTGCCGTAGGCCCGGGCCGCCCGGTGGACGGGGTTGAGGTCGTCCTCCTCGACGAGGCGGCCCACCCCCTGGGTATGGGCCCAGCGCAGGTGACGCCCGAAGCGCACGGCGCTGCGGTGCAGTCCGGTGGCGGTGTCGACATCCATGGGTTTCCCTTTCTCGGCCTTCATCGCAGCCCGGCGAGGGCGGCGACGGCCCCCTCCGGGAGGCGGAGCAGGCGGGCGGTTCGGTCGAGCGCGACGGTGGTCCCGGCCGGGCGCGCCCCGCCGTCGCTGTCGAGGACTTCGCTGCCGGGGGGGAGCGGCCCGGCGCTGTGCCCGGAACCGTCGCTCCACACGGCCACGACCGTTCGGGCGGCGCTGGACAGGGAGACGCCCCCGATCCCGTCATTGGCGAGGCCATGGACAGCCGCCCCGGCGGCGCTGATCGCCAGGTCACGGAACAGCCTTGCCGCCGGCCGGGGCACGCCGGTTGGGTCGAAGAGCCCGAAGCGGTACTCCTCGTCGCGCCGGCCGTTGGGATCGTGGGCCGCCGGCAACCAGATGACCCGGCGCACGCCGCCGGCCAGCAGCAGCGACACCAGCTTCACGGTTTCCCCGGGGACGGCCTGATCGTCGCCCTGGGGCCAGAAGATCCCGGTCTCCCACGACTCGATGGGGAAGCCGGACGGGAGCCGCTGGTGAAGGAAGGCCAGCAGCGCCGGCACGTTCCCCCATGGCTCGTAGAAGTGGAGCTGGTAGGCGTCGGTGACCCGGTCGGCGGCCAAGCGGAAGGTCGTCTCCAGGAACGAGAGGTTGCGTGCCGGCTGCTCCGCCTTCAGCGCCGCCCGGAGGCTTCCGGCGTCGTGGGCGGCCGGCAACTGCTCCCCGCGAACGGCGAAGCGGCGCTCGTAGAAGGCATTCCAGGCGGCCACGGCCTCGGCCGTCCGGCCCTGATCCAAAAGCCATTGCGCCACTGCGGCGCCGTAGGCGGTGGCGCTGATCCCGCCGTCGAGCACGATGGCCTTCGGGTCACTGGCCCGGATGGCGGCCGCGGCCGTGCGCACCAGGTGCTCATAGTCGGCGGGGCTCGCCTGCCAGAACCCGTTGCCGTTCACCTCGTTCTCCACCGCGTAGCGGTGGACGCCCCGGGGGGCGTAACGGGTGACCACGGCCCGGACGAAGTCCTCGTAGGCCGCCATGTCCCTCGGCATGAGCGAGGCGGTCTTGTTCTTGCCGCCCCGGGCGTCGAGCCGGCTGTCGGTGGCCCAGCACGAGCCGACGCGGATCTTGAGGTTCATCTCGAAGCCCACCGCCGCCGCCCCGTCGACGACCGAGTCGACGGTCTTCCAGCTGCGCAGGCCGGGGGCCGGCTCGACGTCGCACCACACCAGCTCGTAGAACGTGTCGCCCCCGCCGAAGCCCTGCAGGAAGCTGTCGTAGTTGGCGGCCCGGTCCCAGTCCCACTTGACCCCGAGGATCGGCGCCTCGGTCACCGCCGCCGGCATCCAGGCCGCTGGCGACGTCGACACCGCCCCGGCCTGGGACCGGGGCGGTGGGGCGCCGTTGGTGCTGCCGCTGCCGCCGGAGCATCCGCCGCCGACGGCGAGAGTGACGACGAGTGCGACGGTCCGCAGGCGTCGACGGCGGCGTGATGGGCGGGTCACCGGCCGATGGTCGGCCGCGGCGCTCAAGCCATCCTGGAGCGGACCTGAAGCGAACCTGAAGGCGCCGCCTCCCGACGCGACCTACGTCGGTACGACGCCGATCTCCTGGAGGACGCCAAGCGTGTCCCACACCCTCCAGGTCTCGGCGATCTTCCCGCCCTTGAGACGGTGGACAGAGATGGCGTCCACCGGGATCGACCTGCCGGTGGGGGGGGCTTCCATAGCCCGAACATGTCATCCGGGATATGGCACGCCGCGTCACGGCGCCCGGTTGGCCTCCAGGCGGGAGTCGTAGCCGGCCAGATCGGAGAGGGCCCAGGCGGGGTTGTAGCCGGCCGGGAGCTCGACCATGCCCGTACCCTCCTCGACGGCCCAGTTGAGGGTGGCCTGCCAGTCGCCGATCTTGGCCGCCGTCGCCGTCTGGAAGGAGATCGGACCGCCGAGGGCAGCGATGTGCTGGTACATCGACGTGTAGCTGCCGCCGGGCAACGGCGAGCTGATCGTGTTGTTGCCCAGCACGCAGCGGGCGCCGAGCACACTGCGGCAAGAGTCCATGATGTGCTCGGTGAAGGCCTCGTCCTGGTGGACGCCGCTGGAGTCGAGGGTCTGGAAGGGGCTGAAGGCCACCCCGCTGCGGGTGTGGAGCCACAGCCGGGCGTGGGTGTCGAGCTGGGCCTGGAGGCAGGCCTCGTCGGCGGCGGTGGTGTAGCCGGCAGCCAGGTAGGCCGCCCGGTTGTCGGGGTCGTTGGCCTGGCGGAGGAAGGGCTCGGCGAACTGGGTCGTGCAGCGAGACACCGCCACCTCGAGAAGGGCCGGGGCGCTGTCGTAGCGGGCGGCCAGCTGCTGCATGAGGTTGTCGTAGGCCGCGCCGAACCCGCTCGTCCAGAACCGGGGCACCGTGCCGATCAGGGCGCCGGTCTGCGGATCCTTCAGCGTCACCGGTGCACCGTCGAGCTGCTTGGCCCAATCGGGGGCGGCCACGCCGGCGGAGACCCGCAGCTTGATCCGCAGGTTGAGGCCGGGATTGGCGGCATTCCGCTGGTTGACGGAGGCGATGGCCTGGTCGATGACGTTGTTGGCCGCGATCGGCCCGCCCTGGGTCGGCTGCAACGCCGACCAGTCGGCCTGGACGACGAAACAGTTCACCACGCCGAGGTAGGCGCTGCGGGCCTCGTGCTGGCGGTCGCAGATGCCGCCGATCTGCGGCTTGATCGAGGGCGGGGCCGGCAGGGCGGCGGTCGTCGTCGTCGCTGGCGACGGGCTCGTTGTCGAGGTGGTGGTGGAGGACGGACTCGTGGCCGACGGGGTGGTCGTCGACGGGGTGGCGGTTTTCGTCGTGGTCGACGGCCGGGTTGGGGAAGTGGTCGCGCCCGGGGTTGTGATCGTCGATGCCAGGTTCGTCGTCGGTGTGGTCCCTGCGTTCTCGGATGAGCCGTTGCCGTGGGCCTCCGTGGCCGAGATCGTGGCCGCCTCGCCCGGGGCCCCGGCCCTCCCCGGCCGAGGAAGCCCGAGGCCCATCACGCCCCCCAGGAGCGCCAGGGCGACGAGAACGGCCAACCGCTGAGGCGTGACCAGGGTGGTGAGGAGCCGGGAGATGGCACGAGTCAGCACGTCGCCTGCCTCGGCAGAACCACCGCTGACTGTTGAAAAGACGGACAAAGGCCCCCGGGTCGACCGTCAATCGACCCGGGGGCGGGAGTGGCCGGAATCAGGGACCGGTCGGCCGGCCCCGCCTGATCCGTTGATCAGGGGTGCTCGTAGTGGGCCTGCTGGTTGCCCTGGTCGAGGTAGGAGCCGTCCTTGCCGACGGTCTGGATCACGACGTTGCCGCCCTGGTGGTCCCAGATGGTGATGGCGATGCGGTCCTTGGTGCCGGGTTCGCCCTTGTCAATGATGCGCCAGTCGGCGTAGGCACCGGACCCGCCGTCGAGGCGGCCGAGCCCGTGGCCGTTGTGGACGTCACTCGGCGCCACCGGAGGAGCGGGGTCGACGTTGGGCCGGTCGCTGCACGACGCCCAGGTCATCTGCTCGAGGTGGAAGGAGTGGCCGCCGTCCCAGTTGACCTCGAGGTTGTTCGGTCCATCAGCGACGTTGCAGTGGAGCTCGAAGCCGTGCGTCATCTTCACCCCGGCGTCGCTGTAGAAGCGGCCACCGCCGGTGAAGAAGCCGGGAAGATGGTCGGTGGCCCCGGCCGTTCCGCCCCAGGCAAGGGTGGCGATGCTGGCGGTGGCGATGATCAGAGGCACGGCTCGTTTCGACATGACGATCTCCTTGTGCGGTGTCGAGGACAGGCGAGGTCGGGCGATCGCAGCCCAGGCTCGGGCCAGTGGCTGAAGGCCACCTGAGAAACAGTTGAGCCAACCCTGACGCGAGTCGGGTACGGCCCGGCCTCCCTCCGGGGCGATTTCGATCTCAGCTGGGCGCGGGGTTCCCTTCAGGTCCACCTCAGCGAGACGCCCGACGCTGAAGGCATGAGCGTCCGGTCCCAGCACAAGAGTGTGGTCCGTTCGGTCGTGGTGGCCGCGCTGCTCGTCGCCGTGCAACTGGCCTTGTCCCCGCCGGCCTTCGCCGACATCACGAACTCGCCGGCCCGGACATGGGGAACGAACGGACGCGTCTACGCCATCCTGCCCATTGGCGACCGGATCTTCGTGGCCGGCGCCTTTTCGGCGGTCATCGATCCGAGCGGCGTGTCGTACCCCGCCAAGAACGTCGCCGTGTTCTCGGCTACCACCGGCGCCGCCGACCTCACCTACGGTGTCGGCACGAACAGCACGGTGTTCGCCCTGGCCACCGACGGGGGGTCGACGCTCTACCTCGGTGGTGCCTTCGGCACGGTCATCCACAACGGGACCGTGGCCCGGGCCGGCCTGGCCGCCGTCGACATCACCAGCGGAGTCGTGTCCACGTGGGCGGCGTCGGCGGTCGGCGGCCAGGTCGATGCCTTGGCCTACAGCCCCGCCACCGCCTCCCTGTACGCCTCGGGGAATTTCACGTCGGTGGCCGGGCCGGGCTTCGGCACGACGTCGCCCCACCCGTACATCGCCAAACTGGCCGGCGACAGCGGAGCGGTCGACACCGCCTTCGCCGCCGCCCCCAACGACCGGGTCCGGTCGCTCAACGTCGCCGGCGACGGCAGCGACAAGCTGTTCATGGGCGGCGACTTCCTGTCGGTGTCGGGCGCGGCCAAGACCCGGGCCGTGGCGGCGGTGAGCCTCACCACCGGCGCCGTACTCCCCGGATTCGCCGCCGCCTCCACCAACCAGACGAACCTCGCCCCGGCCTTGGATCTGACCTCCGACTCCAGCCGCCTCTACGTGGCCGCCGCCGGCTCGGGCGGAGCCTGCACCGCTCTGGACATCGGCACCGGGGCCCTGGTCTGGACGGACCACTCCAACGGCAACATGCAGTCGGTGCGCCTGATCGGCCCCACGCTGTACTGCGGCGGCCACTTCAGCGGCAGCGGGTCCTTCCTCGGCGCCAACCGCCAGAAGCTGGCCGCCGTGGCCGCCGCCACCGGGGCATTGCTGCCCTTCAACCCCAAGGTCAACTCAGCGCTGGGCTCCTGGGCCCTCGGCACGCAGGTCGGCGACCCCAACCTCTACCTCGGTGGCGACTTCACCACCGTCTCGGGCGTGGCTCAGCCGCACTTCGCCGAGTTCCTCGACACGACACGCCAGGCGGTGCCGCAGCCGCCGCCGGGCCTCGTGGCCGAACCGGCCAGCGGGCAGGTCCGCTTGTCGTGGAAGGTCCCGTCGAGCGACGGCGGGCTCACCATCAGCCAGTACTTCATCTTCCGGGGGACAGTTCCCGGTGGCGAGAACCTCGTCAACGCCCTGGCCCACGTCTCGAGCGGCACGCTGACCTACACCGACCTTGCCGTGACCAACGGCACCACCTACTACTACGAGGTAGCGGCCCAGAATTCAAAGGGTCGGAGTCCCGTGTCGGCCGAGGCGTCGGCCACGCCGGGCTCGATAACCGTCACCGTGCCGTCGGCGCCGCAGTCGATGGTGGCGACGAATCCGCCGGGATCGATCGTGCTCGACTGGAACCCCCCGGCGACCGATGGCGGCTCCCCGGTGACGGGCTACACCGTGTACCGCGGTCTGGCGCCCGGGGCCGAGGACCCGGCCCCCTATGCCGTCGGGATCACCGGCACGACGTACACCGACCTGTACAACCTGGTGGCCGGAACGACGTACTACTACACGGTCAGCGCCACGAACAGCGCCGGGGAGGGTCCGGCGTCGGCGGAGGTGTCGGCCACCGAGCAGCCCGGCAAGCCCGGCCCGCCCGTTCTCACCGGCGCCCTCATCACCGGGGGTGTCCACCTGAGCTGGACCGCCCCGCCCGACGGCGGCAGCCCCATCCTCAAATACGTCCTCCTACAGGACAACGTGAAGCTGGCCGCCAATCTCCCGCCGACCCTGACGACGTACGACGTGGTGACCACCGCCGTCCATACCTACCAGGTCAAGGCCGTCAACGCCGTCGGTGGCGGGCAGCTGTCCAACAAAGTCACGATCTGACGTATCCGGGCACTTGCCGCGAAGGGCGCCGAGCCGGGCAACTGCGCTGGGAAGTTCTCAACAACGCCTCTTGAACATGCCGAACCCGATTCCCGAGCCCCGGCGACGCGCCGGGGCCACTGGCGGTTCAGGATTCGGAGCTCAGGCCGGTGCGCCGGCGGCCTGGACCAAAGTGACGATCTCGGCCGTCCGTTCCTGGGGCGGCCCGGCGAAGCCACCCTCGACCCCGGCCAGGGCCGGCAGCAACGTCTGGCTGACGAAGCGGTCGAACGAGGCCTGGCTGTCCCACACCGCGGTGATTCAACCAGCCGCCGTCGGTCGGTCCGGCGGCGTGATACAGCTGCCCGGCGGGAAGTTCCCCTCCGGGGTGGGCCGCCCCGAGGACCGCGGCGTATTGTTCGGGTGTTCCGCCCGGATAGAAGTGCGTGATCAGGAACATGCTCCCTCTTTCTGAGGGCTCGGTTTTCAGGACATCGGGAACACGGCGAACTTTGCCAGCGGAGAGCCGGCCACCGTGGTGAAATCACCGCCGACGTAGAGGTTGCCGGCGCCCAGCAGCGCCCATATCTTGCGGGCGCCCTCGGTGGTGCTGTGGACGGGCGCCTTGAACGAGGGGGCGTAGGGGAGGAGCGAGCCCCCGTCGGGGGTCACCGCCCACAGGCCCTCCCGGGTGACGGTGAGGTGGTCCTTCTTGAGGCCCCCGGCCACCGGGCTGACGTGGTGGCCGTGGAAGCCGAAGTAGGCGTCGCCGTTCAGAGTGGTCACGGCCTGGACGCCGCCGTCAGACCACCAGTACCAGAGGCGGGCGCCGGTGGCCGGATCCCACTTGGCGGCCAGGTTCGTGCCGCCGTGGGCGGTGTAGAGCATCGGGACACCACCCTCGTCGACCAGCACCAGGTCGAACAGTGGGAACTTCGAGCTCCGCTTCGTCGTGCTCCACTGGATCGTCGCCGACGTGCTGATGGGGTCGGCCCAGGGCTGGACGGCGCCGCCGGTGCGGTCCACCGCCGCCAGGTACTTCTCCTGCGTCGGGCCGCGGTGGTCGATGCTGGTCCAGAAGCCTCCGACGATGACCCGGTCGAAGCCGGGGACGGGCGCCAGCCCCGACACCCACGCGTGGGCCACGTCGGTCGTGTCGGTGCTGTCGAGGCTCGGCGTCCACTGGCTGTCGAGCACGAACCGGCCGTTCACGAGGCGGAGCTTGGCCAGGTGGGCCCGGGCCCGGGCGCCGGCCGGAGTGGCCACCGAGGTGAAGAAGCCGCCGATGTAGAGGACGTGGTCGGTGCCTTCGAGGTCGGCGGCGACGGCATGGACCGGCCCGTTGAGGCCGACGTCGGCGGTGCTGAGGATGCCGGTATCGAGCGTCGGCGGGGCCGGATCGGCCAGCTGGAAGGCGGCCAGGTAGCCGGCGTTCGTCGTGTTCCCGTCAATCCGGCTGAAATCGCCGCCCACCACCAGCCGGGTGACGCCGTCGCCGGGGTCGAAGGTGGAGATGTCGGTGACCGTGCCCGACCCGTAGGCACCGTCGCCGACGAGGGCCGGTGTCCAGTCGGGGTCGAGCTGGCCGGTGTCCCACCGGGCCCGGACCAGATGCCGCACGCCCTCGTCGTAGACGCCGTCCGGCCGCAGGGCCCGGTGGAAGACCCCGCCGATGTAGACCCAGTCCCCGACGCGGCGCAGGACGTCGACCCGTCCCTGCAGCGGTGGTTGCTGGTCGGGCGCCGCCTTCGTCGGGTCCCAGCCGACGCCCCATGGATCGGCACTGTCGTGGGACGCATCGCTGAAGGGCGGGTTGGCGAACTGGGCGGGGTTCCCGGATCGCAGCGGGGTGGCGCTCGGGAGCATGGGCACGGTGGCGGAACCGGCGGGAGCCATGCCGGCGCCGACCAGTGCGACGACGCCGGCCACGGCCGCCGCGGCGGGGCGGAGCTTCATGGGCCGATGGTGACGCCCGGTACTGCGCCGGGGCTGAAGCATCGCTGTGGCGCCGGTTTGCTCAGGGCACCACCACGGACCAGGTCGTCGGCCGGGGCGCGGTGTTGCCCGCCAGGTCGGCCACCGGCGCCTTCAGCGTGAGGGCGACGGCGTCAGCGCTGTGGACACCGCCGCTGCCGAGCGTCACGTCGATGGTGGCGTCGCTGGTGCCGGTGCAGGTCACCGTCTTCACCGTCCGGGAGGCCCCGTTGACGGTGGCCGAGAAGTCGGCGCGGGCCACCGAGGTGCAGACCAGCGGCTCGGAGAACGAGGCCACCAGGGCACCGCCGGGGGCGGACAGGGACAGGTAGGCCGGGGCCACGGTATCGAGCATCAGGCTGCGGCTGATGGCCGGGCTGGCGAACCCTGCGCCGTCCACGGCCTGGAAGGCCACGGAGTGCGGGCCGTCGGACAGCCCCACCGGAGCCGTCCACGACCAGGTGGCGGAGCCGGTTCCGCAGCCCGTACAGCTGACCCCGGCGGTACCGAAGGCGGCGCCGTCGACGGCCGCCTCCACCCGGGCCACGACGGCCGTGTCACCGGCGGTGCCGCTGTAGGTCGGCGTGGCGTCGTTGCCGGTCCCGCCGTCGGCCAGGCCGCCGGTGACGTCGAGCGTCGGCGGGCTGAGGTCGACCGTGTAGGTGCGGCGCAGCGGGGCGGCGCTGTCGCCGACACCGTCCACGCCCCGGAAGTCGAAGGTGTGCGGTCCCTGGCCGAGCGGCGCCGGCGTGGTGAACGTCCACGTGGCGCCGGAGCCGCCGCAACCGCTGCAGGCGAGGCCACCCGTCCCGAAGGTGCCGCCGTCGATGCTGACCTCGATCCGGGCCACGATGCCGCCGGTGGCGGCGGTGGCCGTGCCCGACCAGGTGGCCGTCGTGACCGTCGACGACGTGCCGTCGGGCGGGCCGGCCGTGATGGCCAGCGCCGGGCCCTGGGCCGGGAAGCGGGCGAAGCCCTGCTGGAGGCGGCCGGCCACCAGCGTGAAGTCGCCACCGATCAGGAGGTTGCCGTTGTCCATGGCCAGGAACCACACCCCGAGGGCGCCGTTCACGTTGGGGGCGAACGGGGTGAGCACCCCGTCGGCGCTGCGCACGGCGGCCATATGCTGGCGGGGAAGGCCGTTCTGGTAGGCGAAGTGGCCCCCGATGTAGAGGACGTCGCCGGCCGCCGAGAGGCCGAGGCCCTGTACGTTGCCGTCGCCCCGCGTCTCCCATACCGGCCGGCCCGACAGCGCGGTGTTGTAGGCGCTGGCCCGGTTGCCGTAGGTGTTGTACCCCGCGCCGCCGGTGTAGAGCCGGGCCCCGTCGGTGGAGACGACCATGGTGAGGACGGGATAGGTGAGTGTCGGCGCCCACGCGCTGGCCGTGCCCGTGGCGGTGCTGATGGCCGCGGCCCGGGCCTGGGTGCGGCCACCGATGGCGGCGAAGTCGCCGCCGGCGTAGAGCAGTGCTCCGCCCGGGGCGGGGACGAGGGCCGCCACCCACGAGTCGGGCGCCGGGCGCCAGCCGGTCACGACCGCGCCGGTGACGGGGTCGACGGCGGCCAGGCGGGGGACGTCGACGCCGGCCACGGTGACGAACTTGCCGCCGAGGTAGAGCCGCCCGCCGGACACGGCCATGGCCATCACCGGCCCGCCCTTGGCGATCGGGTTCCAGGTGCCGTCGAGGGCGCCGGTGGCGGCGTCGACGGCGGCGACGTTGATGCGGCTCTTGCCGTCGACCTTGCTGAAGTCGCCGCCTATGAGGAGGCGGGTCCCGTCGGGGGAGAGGGCCAGGGCCTCCACGTAGTCGTTGGCGTCGGCGGCGAACCCCGCATCGAGGACGCCGGTGGTGGCGTCGAGGGCGGCGACCCGGTTGCGGGTGGGAGCGTTCACGCTGGTGAGGTCGCCGCCCACGAGGACCTGCGTCCCCGACGGCGCCAGCGTCCGCACGAAGGTGTTGGGGGAGGGATCCCAGCCTGTGGCCAGGCCGGTGGCGGTGTTCAGCGCCGCCGCCTGGTTGCGGGCGGCGCCGCCGGCCGAGGTGAACAGCCCGCCGGATGACAGCGTGGTGCCGTCGGACGACATCGACAGGGCGTACACGGCCGGGATGCAGGCCGGTTCCTCCGGGGTGGCGCGGTTGCAGCCGGCCACGTTTCCGTTCCAGGCGGTGGCGACGCCGGTGGTGGCGTCGAGGGCGGCCAGGCCGACCCGGGTCGCGCCGCCGGCCGTGGTGAAGTCGCCACCGGCGAAGACGGTGCTGCCGTCGGGTGTCAGGGCCAGCGCCCGGACGGCGGCGCCGGCGCCGGGGTTCCAGGCGGTGGCCGCGCCGGTGGTGGCGTCGAGGGCGGCCAGCCGGGAACGGCCGGCCCCGCCGGCGGTGGTGAAGTCACCGGCGGCGTAGATGATCGTGGACGACAGGGAGGTGGGCACGGCCAGCGCCCGGACGGTGGCGCTGGCGCCCGGGTTCCAGACCCGGGCGGCACCGGTGACGGGATCGAGGGCGGCGAGCCGGGAACGGGTCGCCCCGGCCACGGTGGTGAAGTCCCCGCCGACGAGGATGTCGCCGCCCCGCTGCGCCATGGCCCGGACGGCGGCCCCCGCCCCCGGGTTCCACCCGGGCACCAGATCGCCGGCGCCGGTGGCGGCGACGGCCGCCAGGCGGTTGCGGGCCACGGTGCCGACGGCGGTGAAGTCGCCGCCGAGGAAGACCTGCCCCGCCGCCGGGGCGTAGACCAGGGCGTACACCGGCCCGCCGTCGACGCGGGGATTCCAGTTCGTCACGGTGCCGGCGGCGGTGATCTGGGCGGCGTTCTTGCGGAAGGCGGAACCCACCATGCTGAAGTCACCGGCCACGTACCAGCCGCCGTTGCCGTCGGACAGTGCGGCGTAGACGGTCCCGTCGATCTTGGGGAAGGCGGCGTTGCGCACGCCGGTGCCGGCGTCGACGGCCACACCGTGGCCCGTGTTGGGGCCGACCTGGGTGAAGTAGCCGCCGAGGTACAGGCGGTTCCCGCCCCGGACCACGGTCTTCACCCGGCCGTTGGTGACCCACGTCTCGCTGGGTACGTCGGCGGGTGAGGCCCCCGCCGGCCGAGCCGGCGAGGCCGCCACCGCCACCACCGACGCGATCACGGCGATCGCCAGCGCCAGCGGGACACGCCGAGCGAACGTCCGGCGGGCGGGAATGGCATGGTTCATTCCGGCGGTCCTCCTCAGCCTGATTCGGCTTCAGATTCCGCTGGTCGGCTGACCCTCGCCTGTGCGAGCCCTGAAGCCATCCTGACGGCCCGAAGGCGCGACAGGCCCCGGCTGACTGATCAGCCGGGGCCCGGTCGCGGCCGTCGCAGGGTTACAGGGTGACGGTGAAGAGGTCCTGCAGGTCGGTGGCCGAGCCGGCGTAGCCCAGCCACGGGCTGGTCACGCCCAGGATCTCCTGGATCGACTTCACCGTCGAGTCGTGGCTGTAGGCGATGCTGTTGGAGTAGCCCTTCTTGGCGTAGGGCGACATCACGATGCAGCCGTTGTGGGGGTCGGAGCTGCCGAAGGCCGTCTCATCCCAGACGATGAGGATGGCGCCGCCGGCCTTGTACTGAGCGGAGGCCATGATCTTGGGAATCTCGGTCGACAGCCACTTGTCCTGCTGGAGGTACTTCTGGCGGATGTCCGAGCCGCTGTAGCTGGGGTCGAACTTCTCGCCCGTGTGGTAGTCGTTTGGAACGATGAAGCTGAACGACGGAGCGGCGCCGGCGTTGAGGTCCGTGGCCAGTTCGGTGTACGGACGCTCGTGGGACTGGCAGTAGGCCGTGTCGTTGGTGAAGTCGGGAAAGTACAGCGGGGCGTTGTGGTCCTCGGAGTAGCCCTTGACGTTGTCCATGTTGACTGGGCAGGTGGTCCCGTTCCCCGGCAGGTTCTCGTGGTAGGTCTTCCAGCTGACGTTGTTCTTCTTCAGCAGCGTCGAGAAGTGGTTCGTCGTATTGCCCGGGCAGGTGCTCGGGAGGCAGGAGCCGCTGGTGATGTTGAGGTTGGTGCCGGCCTCGAGGCGGACGTAGTTGGGCAGGCTGGGGTGGGCGACCTCACCGGAGGTGGGAGGGTTGGAGATGTAGTTCTTGGCGTAGGCGCCGTTGGGCATCAGCTGGCTGTGGACGTAGGCGAAGTTGGAGTCGGTGGCGACCGTGCTCCAGGCGGTGTTCTCCATCATCATCACCCAGACGTTCTTGATCTGCCCGGACGGCGGCGGGGGAGCGACGGTCGTCGTGGTGGTAGTCGACGGGGCCGTCGTCGTGGTGGTGGACAACGACGTCTCGACCACGAGCTTGGGGCCGGTCGACCCCGCTTCCCGGCTGGCGTAGCGGGTGTTGACCGAACTGGCGCTCGTGAGGGCCATGCTGACAGCACCATTGCCGGTGATGAGGCCGGTCACGTCGAGCGAAGACCACTGGCCGGCGGTGACGGCGCCGGATGATGCCACGACCGAGCCCAGGGCGGGCGCGTTGCCGTAGGTGATCGAGGTCTCCCCCCATGTCGTACTGGCCACGCCGGCGACCTTGAACCCGGCGGTGTTGGAATCCTTGGCGTAGACCTGGAGCGTGGCCTTGGTGACGGGGGCGGCAAGGTTGGCGACGTTGAAGCGGAGGTAGCTGCGGACGGTCGGTGAGGCGTCGGTACGCAGCACCGAACGCGTCCCGTAGTTCGTCGACGGGTTACCCGAATTCACGAAGGCGTCGGCGGCGGCGCTGAACGTGGGCGACGAACTCGCCGAGATGGACGGGGTCACGTCCACCACCAGGAACAAGGACCCCGCCACGATGGAGACCGCCAGGGCCACCAGCAGACGAGGGGATGGCGTCCGAAGCCTCCGGCGCTCCCCGTTACGGAAATGTTCTACGGCCTTGGTCAGGTTCCGAAGCATCTGGCGTCTCCCGGTCTCTTCCGCTCAGCGGCGGGTCCCGTCCGGCTCGGCGTGCCGGCTGGTGAACTCGGCTCTTCGCTCGACGGGCCGGGAGATCGCGTTGAGAACCGGAACAACCGGACGGAGCGGGGTGAATCGGAGCCAGCCGGGCGGGGCAATGTGCTCGAAGCACGCATGTTCGACCGGACCGCGTCCGCCGGCTGAAGAATCCTTGAAGAAGGCTTGAAGCTGGCCGGGGTGGGCGGCCCTTCAGCTCGCGGCCAACGTCGGGTCAGGTCGGGCTCAGCCCCGTCCCCCACCATGCAGGGCAGACGAGTCCCGTTGCGAGTGGCGGCGCGAACAGCCGGCCGGAAGGGGTGGTGGCCGCATGGCGGGTCCGCTGGCCATGGTCGTTGGCGTCGGGTTGCTCGTGCTGGCCTCCCGGGCCGGCAGCGCCGCCTTCCGCCGCGCCGGTCTGCCCCGGGTAGTGGGGGAGATCGTCGGGGGCCTCCTGCTCGGGCCGACCGTCCTGGGAGTCGCCTGGCCTGAGGCGCACCGCTGGCTCTTCCACGGCCCCTCCGCCGGGGTCCTCTCCGCCCTATCGTGGCTCGGTCTCGTGCTACTGATGTTCGTGTCCGGCTTCGAAATCCGGGGGGAGTTCAGCCGGGAGGATCACCGGATCGCCGGGATCCTGCTCCTCGGGGCGACCACGGTTCCCTTCCTGGCCGGCGTCGTCGCCCCCCTGGCGTTCAACTTCTCCGGCTACCTCGGTCCCCACGGGAACCGGGTCTCCATGATGATCGTCGTCGGCATCGCGGTGGCGGTGACGTCGATCCCCGTGATCTCGAAGATCTTCCTCGACCTCGGGATCATCGACACCCGCTTCGCCCGCCTGGTCCTGGCCGTCGCCGCCGTCGAGGACATCTGCCTCTGGGTGGCCCTGGCCGTGGCCGTGGGCCTGGCCAGCGCCGCACCGCCGTCGGCAGCCGAGATGGTGACCACTCCCGCGATCACCGTCGCCTTCTCGCTGCTGGCGCTCGTCGGCCTCCCCCGCGTCCTCCAGGCACTGTTCGCGTCCCCCGCCGGCTCGGCTCTCCGCCGGGCCGCGCTGCCGTTCTCGCTGGCTCTGGCGCTCGTCGCCGGCGGCATCGCCCAGGCGCTCGGGATCAACGTGGTGTTCGGGGCCTTCCTGGCGGGCGCGGCGCTGGGGGCGCTTCCGGGCGAGGACCTGGAGCCGGCCAAGGCCCGCATCCGCAGTGCCGGCCTGGGCCTCTTCGCTCCGCTCTACTTCGCCATCGTGGGATTGAAGCTGGACCTCGTCCACCGCTTCGATCCCGCCTTCTTTATCGGTTTCCTGCTGTTCTGTACGGCCATCAAGACCGGCGCCACCTTGGTGGCCGGCAGGGTGGCGGTCCGGGACTGGCGCTCAACCTTCAACCTGGCCGCCGCCCTCAACGCCCGGGGTGGGCCGGGGATTGTCCTGGCTACCGTGGCCTTCGACCGGGGGATCATCGATGAGCGTTTCTTCGTGACCCTCGTGCTCATCGCGATCGTCACGTCGCTCATGGCCGGGTACTGGTTCCGCGCCGTGCTGTCCCGGGGCTGGGAGCTCCTCCGGGTCGGGGAGCGGCCGCAGGGCCGGGACAGGGCGGCTCGCCGCCTCGGTGTCACGGCGACCGCCGCCGACCCGGCCGCCTGAGCAGTGCGCCAGAACCCCGCTGCGGCCGCCAGCGCGGCTGCAGCGGGGTTCGGGGACCGCTTCCCGGCAGGCAGTGCTGCGGTGGGCCTCAGGTGTGGGTCACGTTCAGCGTGTAGCTGCGGGACGGGTTCGATTCATATCGGACTTCCACTGAATATTTGCCGGCACCGGAGGCGGTGAACGTGCCGTTGATCGGTGACGTCCCGTCCAGGACCTCCGAAATGAGTTTGCCTGCCGGGTCGTAGACGAGGACCGAGAAGTGACGAGTCGTCCACTTCAGCTTGTACGACCCTGGCCCGGCTGCCTTGACCGTGATCGTGTACTTCTTCGATCCGTGATTGCCGAGCGTCCCGGTGAAGGTGTCGGTCGTCGTCGCCGGGGCCGGCATCGTCGTCGTGGTCGTGCTAGTCGAGGTGGTCGTGGTGGACGAGGAGGTGCTCGTCGTCGATGACGAGGTCGTCGTCGTGGTCCCGGCATGACCGACGACCACGCCGCCGCCGTCCTGGGCGATGTAGATGTACTGGCCGTCGCTCGACACGCCGATGTCGCGAGGTCGGACGACGGCGGCCCGGAAGTACTCGTCGGTGATGTCCTGTCCGTCCATCGTGATCGTGCGGGGCACCGTGAGGTGCACGGCGTAGGTGTGCCCGCCCTGGGTCAGGGTGAGTGATGCTGATCCGTAGTTGACACTGGTCGAACTCTGCGCCGCCGTGTCGAAGTGGTCGCTGGTCGTGATCCGGGTCCAGTCGGCGTCGTCGACGTCGACCGTTCCGCCGGAGCCCACCACCAGATTGGTATGCATGGTTCCGGCCAGGTGGTTGACCGATGGACGCCAGGTGGCACCGCCGTCCTCGGACTTCCACACCCCCGACCGCCCAGCCGAGTAGACGATGTTGGGATTGAACTGGTCGACCGCGATCGAGGTGGTCTCGTAGGTGCAGCCCCCGTCGTAGCACCCGAATTTCACCCGGGGAAAGGCGGTGGCCAGCCACCACGGGTCGCTGGTCCCCCAGGGAACGATGCTGATCCCACCCTTGTTACCGGGGACCCAGGTCCACGTCCCCCCGCCGTCGGTCGACTTGGCCATCGACTTCCCGGCTTCATTGTTGGCCCCGCCGGCATAGATGGTGTCACCGGCTCCTCCGACCGCCGCCCACTCCATGGTGCTGGTCATCCCCGACACGCTCAGCCGGGTCCAGGTCGAACCGCCGTTGGACAGTTTGTAGACCCCTGAGGTGTACGCCGCGGCGTAGACGTTGCCGCCGATCGCCGCCACCTCCTCGACTCGGGCCGGAGCGGCGGTGAGGTGGGTCGCCGTGGCCGTGGCACGGACGCCGGCCAGCTTGTAGGCGTTGCTGGAGCGGGTTCCCACGTAGAGGACGCTCTTGTCGTTGGGGTCGAGGGCCATCCCGGTGATGGCCGAGTTCACCCCGACCAGCCCGATCTTGGTCCAGGTCCGCCCGCCGTCGGTGCTGCGGGCCACACCGCCGCCGTCACCCGTACCGACGTAGATGTACTCGACACCGGTGGTGGCGTCGTAGTCCACGACCACGCGGTTGCCGGTGCAGCGGGGACGCTCCGTCCGGTCACCACACGTCGTGGCGCTCTCACCGCCGTTGATGTCACGGGTGAGGACGGTGTAGGCGTCCCCTTCGACGTAGCCGAAGTTGCCGGCGCCGGGATTGTCGAGCTTGCCGGTGAGGGCGTAGACGCGACCGGGGTACTTCTTGGAATAGGCGAGCCCCATGAAGAAGAAGTCGCCGGCAACGGGGTCATTCTGTCCGGCGACGCCGAGACCCTTCGTGGCGGGCAGCCAGTCGTTTCCGGCGCTCACGGTGTTGTAGACCCCCCAGCTGTCGCCGCCCACGGTGGCGAAGCCGGGATTGGTGGGGTCGGTGGCGATGACCTGGGCCGTCCCGCCACCGTGGATGTTCCCCATGGACCACGTCCAACTCGTCGCCGCCTGAGCGGACCCCCCTGCGTTCAGAAGCGCCGAAGAGGCGAAGACGAGCAGGGCGAGAGCGACTCCCCAGATTCGGTTGGGGGTGGAAGACAACACAGGTCTCCTCCAGAGTCGTGCCGATCCGGGTGTGGAATCGGACTGTCGACTCAGGGTTCGGAGACTTGTGGACCGCGAATTGAGAACCGGCCGAGATCGCCCGTAAGGGCGCGACCTGCCCTGGAACTACCGTGGCGGCAACGTCAGTGGCAGGACGACGTGCCGGAGTCCGTCCAGGTTCCTGTCTCGGGCAGGAATTCCCAGTCGTAGCTACTGGCGTGGAGGGTCAGCTTGAGGACACCGTAGGTCGTCTTCTGCGCCGCTTCGACCCTTGAGTCCCCCGTGGTGAGGTCAGAATGTGAATCGCCGCCGGTTCCGGCGATGAACTCCCGGACCCCTCGAACGCGATCGATGGTTCCGGCCGGGGTCAGCGGCGCGAAACGCTCGTAGTTGTGGGCGTGGCCGTTCAGGACGAACTCGGCACCGTACTGGTACAGCAGGTCCCACACCGGCTGGAACTTGGCGACGTTCTTCTTGGCCGAGCGGAAGCGGGGCTCGTGCCAGTAGGCGGCCACGCAGGCGTTGGAATGGCTGGCCAGTTCGCTTTCCACCCACTTGTACTGGTCAGATCCTTTGGCCATGCTGACGTTCGAGTTGAGGGCGAGGAGGTGCCAGGTCCCGACATCCCAGGCGTAGTACCCGAGGTTGGGGTCACCGGCGGCGCTGCCGAAGTACGAGTAGTACCCGGCCCCTCCCGGAGTCTGGTACTCGTGGTTCCCGGGCACCGGGCGGCTGTTGGCCTTGTAGGCGCCCCAGGAGAGGTCGTAGGAAGCGTTGAAGTCGGCCAGATCGCCGTCTTCGTACTGCTCGTCGCCGAGGGGGAGGACCCAGTCGGCCCCCGAGAGCAGCCCGGCGGTGTACTTCTGCCGGCACTTGGTGGCGGTACCGTCACCGCCCTTGAAGGCGGCCTTCGACGGGCTGCAGGCGATGTCGCCGGCCGCCATGAGGACGGGGTCCCCGCTTTCGGCGGAGACCGAAACGGGGGTGAGGGCGGGCAGCGCCAAGGCGGCGATGACCAGGCAGGCGATGCGAGTACGGGGTCGCACGGGCGCTCCCTTCAGCAAGCGACGTCGTAGCCCCAGGCCCGCAGGTGGCTGCCTAAGCTCCCCTCGAGCAGGGCGAGGTTCTCCGGGTCGATGTCGCGGCGGAAGGCCTCGACTCGGCCAGTGGTGAAGACACACCGGGAGAAGCTGGCCTCGAACTCGGTGCTCCAATCGAGATCGAGGAACTCGAGGATGGTCTTGGCGTAGCCCCGGGGGTCGGCGACGAGATCTTCGTAGCGGATGTCGAGCCACTGCCCGGGTGGGGCGGCGGCGCGGGCGGTATCAAAGGCGTCCATCAGCAGCTTCCAGCCAAGCCCGGCCAGCAGCACGAAGGAGCGGCCGGACGCCTCCCACTCGGCCTGGTAGGCGTCAGGGAGGGGACCGAGGTACCACTTGGAGGGGCCCTGGTAACCATCCCACCAACCCATGTGGAGCCAGGAGTTCGCCACCGCCCGGCCGTCCCGGATCACGTTGACGACCCGGGCGTCCGGGTAGGCCGCCTGGAGCAGGCCGGTTCGCGGCCAGCCGGTGAGGTGAACGACGAAGTGGGAGGCCCGCTGGGCGGCGATCCGGCGATCGAAGAAGTTCCGGAGGCGCGTCTCCAGCCAGGGCGTCAGGTCACCGGCCACGAGGTCCCGGCAGGGGGTGGACAAGCCCGACATCACCTGGCGATCGAGGACGCTCCAAGCCTCCGAGGGGGCCACCCGGACCCGGCCCCGTTCGATGAGTCGGCCCCGGTCGCGGAACGGTAGGAGCTTGGGGTCCCGGGAAGCGGAGTGCCGGAAGAGGAAGCCGTTCCAGCGGCCCGAGACATTGAGCAGGGGAAATTTGTCGTCCACGTTGGACACGAACCCGGCGGAGGGATGGCGAGCCACGATCTCGGCCACCGGCGTCGATCCGCAGCGGCCGGTGCCGGTGACCAACGACAGCACGTCAGGCCCTCCCGGCGAAGGCCGGGTGGGCGCCCGGATCGGCGACGGGCAGGCGGTTGGCGGCGCGGAAGGCGCTCAACATCCGCTGGATCATCTCGACCGTTCCGACCGGGTCGAAGCCGACGGCGGTCTCGGCGGCCAGGACGAGCCCATGGACGCCGTCGAGCAGGGTGTTGGCGATGTCGTTGGCCTCGGCCACGGTGGGGCGGCGGTTCACGAGCATCGACTCGAGGAGATTGGTGGCGACGTAGACGGGTTTGCTCCAGAGGTTCGCCCGCCTGATCAGCGCCTTCTGGTAGAAGGGCACTTCCTCGAGGCGGACTTCCAGCGAGAGGTCGCCGCGGTCGATGAGGACAGCGTCAGCGGCGGCGATGACCGCGTCCATGTTCTCCACGCCGGCCCGGGACTCGATCTTGGCGATGACGGAGGTCCCCGGCGGCGTGAGCCCTCGCATACGGTTCACGTCCTCGGCGCTCCGAGCGAAGGAGAGGGCGAAATCCCTGATCCCCTTGGCGGCGCCCAGCTCGATGGCCTGCAGGTCCTTGCCCGACAGCGCCGGGAGGATCGGCGAGCCTTCCAGGAGGACAGCCTTGTTCGACCGCACCCGCCCGCTCTCCAGGACCACGGCGGTGGGGTTGCGGCCCGCCGAGCCGACGACTTCGAGGAGGGCCCCGTCGAAGTCGATCGTCATGCGGGTCCCCGGTTGCAGCACGGGGAAGGCATCCGGGGGCCGGAGACCGATGCGCTCGGCGGTGCCCACCACGGCATCCCGGGTGAGCTCGACGATGCGCCCCTTCCGGAGCACAACGCCATCGGCCATCGGACCGCAGCGGACCTGCGGCCCTTCGGTGTCGAGGCACAGGGGGACATCGGTCGAGGACTGGACCAGGGCCACGGCCGCTTCCAGGTCCTCGATCGCGGTGTGCGACAGGTTGATCCGGAACAGATCGACGCCGGCCTCCGCCAATCGGCCGATGGTGGCGGGATCCATCGAGGCGGGACCCAGAGTGCAGAGGATCCGAATCTTCACGAAGCACTCCTCGCGACGGGAGACGGTGACGGGAAGGATCGTGAGCCAGGGGATCCGGCGCGGCGCTGAAGCGATCCTGAAGGGCCGCTGAGAGACGCGGCCCGACCCCCGGACACGACTGTCCGGGACGTCGCCTTCAGGAGCACCCCAGATGCCGGTCAGGCCCGCTTCAACGCCATCGGCTGAGGTTTGCGGTATGCACGAGACTGCTGTCCGCTCCGGCCGGGTCGGCCCGCGCCTCGTCGCCGCTGTCGTCCTCGTGGCTGCGCTGGCGGCCGTCCCCGTCGCCACGACCGTCCCCGTCACCATGGCCACCAGCGCCGCTGGCGGCTATTGGCTGGTGGCGGCGGACGGCGGGGTCTTCGCCTTCGGCGACGCCGCCTACCAGCGTCCCTCCCGGGAACCGGGCCCGGCGGTCGTCGGCTTCGGCGTCACCCCGTCGGGTGCCGGGTACTGGCTGGCCGGCGCCTCCGGTCAGGTGGTGGGTGCGGGGGACGCCAGGGATTTCGGGTCGTCGTCCCGTTCCGACGTCGCTGCCTTCGCCGCTCGTCGCCAGGGCGACGGCTACTGGGTGTCGACCGGCACCGGCACGGTCGACCGCTTCGGTGACGCCCCGAATCTCGGAGGGGTGACGGTCGGGAGGAGCGGCCGCATCGTGGCCATGGCCTCGACCGCCACCGGCCTGGGATACTGGTCGGCCGGCGCCGACGGCGGGGTCTTCGCCTTCGGTGACGCCGGGTTCTTCGGTTCGATGGGCGGGACGCGTCTCAACCAGCCGATCGTGGGGATGGCGGCGGCGCCGTCCGGTGGGGGGTATTGGCTGGTGGCGGCGGACGGCGGGGTCTTCGCCTTCGGTGACGCCGGGTTCTTCGGTTCGATGGGCGGGACGCGTCTCAACCAGCCGATCGTGGCGATGGCTGCCGTTCCGGTCTCCTTCGGACGGCCGGACCCACCGGCCTCCCCGGCTGACGTCACGTCGACGAGCACCGCACCGACCACCATGTCGGCGACCACCACGTCGGCGACCACCACGTCGGGGAGCACTACGACGACAACGGCGCCGGCTCCGCCGACGGGGTCGGTCACCCTGGTTGGCGCCGGCGACATCGCCGGTTGTGCCACCGACGGGCATTTCGCCACCGGAGCGCTCCTCGACACCATTCCCGGGACCGTGTTCACCCTGGGCGACAATGCCTACGATTCCGGCACCGCCAGCGACTACGCCTGCTACGACCAGTCGTGGGGGCGTCAGAAAGCACGCACCCGACCCGCGGTGGGCAACCACGACTATCGGACGCCCGGTGCAGGCGGGTACTTCACATATTTCGGAGCGACCGCCGGCGACTGGGACAAGGGCTACTACAGCTATGACCTCGGGGCCTGGCATGTCATCGTCCTCAATAGCAACTGTGGGAACGTGGCCGGTGGTTGCGGAGTCGGCTCGCCGCAGGAGCGCTGGTTGGAAGCGGATCTGGCGGCCAGCCCGGCGGCCTGCACCGTGGCCTACTTCCATCATCCGCTGTTCAACTCCGGGGAGCACGGCGCGTACACCGCGGTGCGGCCCCTTTGGGACGTGCTGTACGCCGACGGGGTCGAACTCGTGCTCAACGGCCACGCCCACGGCTATGAGCGGTTCGCCCCGCAGCGTCCCGACGGACAGGCCGACCCGAACTTCGGCATCCGGGAGTTCGTGGCCGGTACCGGCGGGCAGAGCCACACCGTCTACACCGCCGCCCTTCCCACCACCGAGGTGCGCAACGGCGACACCTTCGGCGTCCTGATGCTGACCCTGAGCCCCGGTGCCTACGACTGGACGTTCGTCCCCGTGGCCGGTGCCTCCTTCACCGACGCCGGGCATGGCTCCTGCCATGCCCCCCCGTCCTGAGATCCGCCGGAGATCCGGTCCCAGCCGAGCTGCTGCGGACCGGTCCAGGGACCTACCGCCGGGCGGCGGCCTCGAGCACCGGGGTGTCGACGGCGACGATGCGACGGAGTTCATCGGCGTCGGCCGGCAGCGCCACCTCATCCAGGAGGTCATCCTGATTGTCGTGGACGCCGGCGGTGTAGCCGAGTGAGAGGAACTCGAAGTACGCCGCGGGGCTCAGTCCGAGGGCGGTGATCAACGTCCCGGTGTTGTCGGGCGGCTGCCACCCTCGCTCGGTGCGGATGCGATACCACTCCGGCTGCAGCCGGCGGTGACCCGTCAGCCGAAGCAGGGCCAGGCGGTGGCACCCATCGCTGGGGAAGAGCCGCCCCCGGACCGATTTCCCGGTCTCGGTCTCGGCCACCGGACCGGCAGTGCGAAGGACAATGGGGTACCGCGGGTCGAAGCCCCGCTCCGAGAAACCGAGGAACAGCCTCGTCGTCTTGGCCAGCCGCTCCCGGAAGGCATCTTCCAGTTCCGCGCCGCCGGCCGCACCGGGGCGGATCCGGTGGATGGCCACCGTCCGGAACCAGGCGTAGTACGGCTCGCGGTGGGCCAAGGCGGTGAACGCCTCGAGGTCATCGTGGTAGAGGTCCAGGTGGTCGCCGAGGAACCGGAAATACTCCTCGCGGACGAGGACGTCGTAGCGCAGCGGGCTGATCAGCCGGTCGATGTCGAGGGGATGATCGCCGGGCGCCAGTCGCGCCCGGCGACCCGACAGCCGCCGCCATGCGGGAGGCGTCATCGGGTCTCATTTCCGGCGACCATCAGCGCCGATGCGCCGGACCTCCGGCGCCCCATTTCCGAGCCACCCTTCCGGCGCAGTTGCTCGAGCAGGATGCGGTCATCGGCGGGCAGGCCCAGGAGGATGAGGACGCCGCCGTACACGGCCAGCACTACCGGCACGCCCAGCACCAGGACGAAGCGGCCCGGCCCCGCCGCCTCGACGGCCAGGGCGCCGAGTAGGGCTGACAGCGCCGCCACCATTCCCTTGGCCGAGGCGGCATCGAACGGCAGCATGCCCATCGTGGCCCGCACCTGCAACACCCGGGCGACGTTGACCAGCACCAGCGACACCGCCCACGCCAATGCCGAACCGACGAGCCCGTACCGGGGGATGAGGAACAGGTTGAGGACGACATTGAGGACCAGCACTCCTACGTTGTCAACCATGTTGAGGGCGACCCGGCCCGACTGGTTGAGCATCAGGCCGCAGGGCCCCGTGGCGGCGTCGGTCAGTTTCCCGACCACCAACACCACGACGACGCCCGCCCCGACCCCGAAGCCCCGGCCGAACAGCCGCGTGAGCTGGGGAAAGAAGACGGCGACGACCACGAAGGCCGGCAGTGAAATGCGCAGGATCCAGCTGGTGGCCACGGCGTAGGTACGCCGCAGGCTCTCCGTGCGGCCCCGCTGGTAGAGGTCGGCGATACGGGGGGCGAAGGCGGCGTTGATCGGGGTCATCGCCAGGGTGGCCATCAGCACAAGGCGACCGGCGACTTGGTACCTCCCGACCTCGGAGCTGGACAGGAAGAGCCCGAGCAGGATCGTGTCGGCCCACAGCAGGCCGTTGGACGCCAACGACGCCAGCCAGCTCACCATCGAGAAACTGAAGATCTCCCGCAGCTGGTATCGCGGCCGGCTCCGGGCCGGCCCAGCGAGACGCCGCAGTGCCGCCAGGGCCAGGACCGCCCCCAGGGCGTTCGTGGCCAAGAGGACCGCCATGACCGAATGCAGGCCCGAGCCTTGGCTGAGGAGGGCGACCGTGGCCACCAGCCGCACCGCCGGGACGATGAAGAGCCCGACGCCGGCGTAGTACCGCATCGTGAGGAAGCCCTGGGTGGCGGAAAGGGCCGCGCCCATCATCACCTGCGGCGGCAGGGCCACCGCGGCATAGCGCAGGAGGGCCTCCAGGCTCTGGTCGTGGAAGGCGGACCGGGCCAGCCAGGGGGCACTGGCGAAGAGCGCGACGCCCAGCACCACCGAGGACAGGCCGGAAAGCCCGAGGCCGAGGCGGACTGTCCCGCGTAGAGAGGCATCGTCGCCGTCGGCGCGGTGGACTGCGACGTAGCGGGTAAGGCCGGAGCGGAACCCGCTCATCGAGAGCAGCTCCAGCAGGGCCAGAAAGGCGAAGGCCTGGGCATAGAGGCCTACGGCCCGGCTGCCGAGCTTCCAGGCCATCACGAAGAGGATCACGAAGCCCGACGCCTGGTTCACGAGGGTGCCGATGAGGTTGAGGGCGCCGCCGCGGGCCAAGCCGCGCACGGCTCTTTGCCCTTCGAGCTCGACGTCGTCGGCCATCAGTACCCGAGTTCCTTGAGTTGGCGTCCAGCCCGCAACCAGACGAGCGCCCGGAGCGGGAGATCGAGCTCCTTGCGGCCGGCCCCTACCCGGTTCCGGTAGACGGCCTCGGCCTCATTGCCTTCCTTGCGGCGGCTCCCGGCGAAGATGGCGTACTTGTCGGCGACGTCGTGGAGGTAGTCCTCGTGGTGGAGCACCGCGTCGTCCCACGGCTCGTCGAGGAACTCGAGGAGGCCCTTCATCGTGCTCTTCGGGTCGGCGACGAGTTCCTCATAGCGAAGCTCGACGTACCGGTCGGGCCCGAGCCGGGACCCGGCCTTGCGGGCCGTGCGGATGTAGCGGGGCCACTTCTCGGCCGCCTTCACCGCCGCCATGTATCCGAAGCGGTGCCGGTGGGAGGCAACGACATCGCGGCCGTCGCGCACGACATGGACGACCTGGCAGTCGGGAAATAGTTCGTCGATGAATTCGAGCGACTGTGCGTAGCGGGGAGTCTTGTCGGCCCAGCGCGCCTTGCCCCGGGAGGTGGCGTAGTCGCGTTGGATCGTGGCGAAGAAGTCGGCAATCGAGCGATGCCAGTACTCCTTGTCGAACCCGAAGTGCGACAGCCGCTTCCAGTTCGTCGTCGTAATCTGGGCCAGGTCCGCCAGGAAGCGCGTCTCGGGCCCGCAGCTGATATTCCGGTGCGAGTCGAGCATGAGCCGAACCAACGTCGTGCCCGACCGCTGGCAGCCGACGACAAAGATCGGGGGACGGTCGGGGCCGGTCATGAGCGGCTCGCCGCCGGGTCGTGCAGGAGCCCGAACGCTCGGTCGTCGAGGTCGATCGACTCGACCGTCTCGGCCGTCTGGCGGAAGACCGCTTCGAGGGTGAAGATGGCCAGCAGGACCAGGAAGAGAGCAGCGGCGAAAGCGGCGGCGCCCTTCTGCACGGCGTCGTGCAACTTCGAGTTCGCTGTCGCCGCGCTGACCGACACCGCCGTGGCCGGATCGACCGTGCTCGGCTGCGTCAGCTCGGCGGCCTGGGCCTTGCGGGCATCGTCGAGCTGGGCCAGCGCCCGGGTCTTGGCCTCGACCAGTGTGTTGTAGCGGGCCACCTGGCCGCCGAGCACGATGAGCTGCGGCTTCATGGCCACGGCGGCGGCACCGATCCGGGTGGCGGCATCGGCCTCGCCCCGGGCGCCGGCCTCGACCGCCTGCTGCTCCAGGGCCGCGATCTGCTGCGCCTTCACCTGGTAGTCCTGCGTGGGATTGGCCAGCTTCGTTTCGTTCACGAAGGCGTCGATGGCCGCCTGCGCCGCCCCCACTGCCTGGTTGGCCTGGTCGACCCCCTGCTGGGCCTTGGCGGCGGCGGCAATCGACTGGCGGGGGTCGAACATGAAGTTGAGCGACTTGGCCGCCAGGGCGGTGACAACCTTCTCGGCGTCGGCCTTGCGGTCCGTCTTGTATGTCACGGTGACGATGCTGCTATCGCCGATCGGGGCCGTGCTCGTGCCGGACAGGATCGTGTCGGACGGGATCTTCAGCTCCGCCCCCACCGCGTCGGCGATGGCCCGGGAGGTGGCCACGGCGGTGAAGTTGGCCGTGAACGCGCGGTTTCCGGTGGAACCGCTGAACTGCCCGTTCTGCCCTCCGACGACGCCGGGGACGGCGACCGTGGCCGTGGCGTGGTACGTCACCGGTTGACGCATGAGGAGGGCGGCGGTCGCGCCGCCGGCCAGCAGCGGCACCAGCAGGATGATCCACAGCCGTCGGCGGATCAACGCCAGATGATCCTTGATCTCCATCTCAGGCCTCGAGCTTTCTCGTCGGAATGGCTGGTTGGTGGGCAATGGCGGCGGCTACGGCGGCATAGGCGAACAGGTACCAGAGGACGACGACGTTCGAGATGACGTTGGCGACCGCGCTCACCGCCACGAAGGCGACGGCTGTGCCGAGGAAGCCGGCGGCGGCCCCCCGCTCGAGCGTGCCCCTGACCGAGGAGCGGACGGCCCGGATTCCGAGACCGACCATCCCCGCCAGGGCGGCGATGTAGGCGCCGAGCCCGACGAGCCCGCTTTCGACGTAGGCCCGCAGGAAGTCGTTGTGGGGCTGCTTCTCCTGGTCCGTTTCGTACTGGGTCCCGTTGATACCGATCCCGGTCACCGGGTTCTTGTTGGCCAGTGGGAGGATCTCGGTCCAGTAGCCGAACCGCCATTCCAGTGAGTTCCCGGAGTTGGACGAAGCGGTGGCGGAATCGCTCGAAACCAGGTCGGTGAACCGGCCGGCCGCACCGGGCACAACGGCGAGGCCAATGGCCGCCACCACCGCCAGCCCGACGATGACCCGCTTGCTCTGGATGAAGCCGACGACGAGGAGCCCGACGGCGGAGCCGATGAGAGCGGTCCGGGTGTAGGTCAGAAGCAGGAATATCGACGACGCACCGAGCAGCACTGCCAACGGCCGGCGAAAGCGGCGCTCGAGGTGGGGATAGAGGGCCACGCCCATGACCACCAGGACCATGAGGTACCGGCCGAACTCGTTCGACTGGGAGAACGGGCCGGTGGCGCGGTCGAGAGCCCCCTTGGTCTCGGTCCGCCCGTGACCGGCCAGAAACGTGACCGTCGTGAAGGCCAGCGGGAAGACGGCCGAGGCGTAGACGGCCACGAGGATCCGACGGATGCCGCCTTCCCGGCGAGCGAGCTGCTCCAGCACCACGAACATGGCCACCGCGGCCCCGATCCGCATGGTCTGCATGGCGCCCGCCGACTTGTGCGCCGCCCCCACGACGCTGAGGCCGCAGGTGACGACGAAGCAAACCAGCGCTGTCCGGAGCCGGGATCCCGGCAGCCCCGTCCGACGGTACTCACCGGCGAGCCACAGGGCGCTGGCGGCCAGAAACAGGACGGCGAAGAGGCTGGCGGGGTCGAGGGCTCGAGAGGCGGGGGACTCCGTCGTCCCCGCGGCCGGCCCGCTCAGCTTGGCCAGGTCGATGCTGGAGCGCAGCGCCAGCATCAGCAGCACGTAGGTCCCGAAGCGGGAGGCCGCCAGCCCGGCGAGGAGCAGCCCCAGTCCGGCGGCCAGGGGAAGCACGACCGCCGCCTTCGATCCGTTCCCGAGGGCGCTGCCCGACAGGATGGCCAGGCCGGCCAGCCCCCCACAGACCACCAGCGTCACGGCGGTGGAGGAGTCCCCGACGGATCGCCGCGCTGGTCCGGCCGCCGGACCGGGCGGAGTCGACACCAGCCCGGTCACCGACGGTCCCAGCGGAAGTCGATGCCGGGTAGCGCGTAGAGCTCCTCATTGAGGCCGGCGTAGTACGACTCGAGCCGTTCCCGAATCTCGGCCGGCATGGTCCGATCCGGCGCCGCCTTGTAGATGGGGAGAGGGCCGAGGACGGGCCGCTCGTCGATGCCGAGGAATCGGAAGACCCGGCCGAGTTCCTTCTCCGGGGCGGCGAAGAGCGCCTCGCTCTGGAGGACGAGGAGCCGCTCCGGCCCGAACAGCTGGTACAGCCCTTCCAACTGCTCGGCGTAGTGTCCGCGGGCGAGGTAGGTGTGGTGGCGGTGGGCATAGCTCCGGTAGGCAGGATCGGCTTCGATGCGCTCCACCTCGCCGGCGAGGCGCTCTGGTTCCCGGTCGAGGGCCTCCGTGATCGGGAGCGACTCGACGCCCCTGGCCACCGAGTAACGGTAGTGCGACCAGAGCCGCTCGACCGGGTCCCGAAGGGCGGCGATCAGCCGGACATCGGGGAGAGTGGCGGCAATCCGGGCGGGGGCCAGCGGATGGAACATGTAGTAGGGACTGGCTTCCCCGGTGATGCGCCGTTGGCCCCGATTCCGCCCGAACCGGCCTTCGGTGGGGAACTTCGACCGGTACCATCCGATTCCCCGGACGAAGTTGACGTCGAAGTAGTGCGTCCCCTTCTTGGCCCGGCTCGGCACCACCGCCGGATGGCGGATGATGTACTCGTACAGCGACGTCGAGCCGCACCGCTTGCCGCCGACGATGAGGAACTCCGGGATCATCGACGCGCCGCCCGACAAACGGGCGGCGATGTTGCCGGCTCCATGCGACAGACGCGTGGCGGTGGCCTTGGCGGACATGGCAATTCGCTCCTCGCTGGCGGTCGTCTGCATGATCCTGAAGAGCGCTGAAGCGGGTCTTCGCCGTTCCTGAAGCGAGCCTGAAGCGCTTCAGTTGGAGAGATCCGCAGCCCCGGCCAGGTACTGCAGCGGCCCGGTGATCGCCGCCACCACTGCCCGGTCCCGGCGGCGCATCTTCGAGGACCATTCGTTGTCGAGACGCAGGTCGACGTCCCCCGTCCGCAGCCGGTCCGGGTTCCCGGCCACGGTATGGCTGGGTCGGATCCTGACGGTGCGCTCGCCGACGAAGACGGCGTCAAGGTCGGCGGTGTGACCGGCCAGCGCCAGGATCCGCTGCGTCCAGTGGCGCGGCCGGCGCACGAAGTCCTCGTAGCCCACCCGCAGGTAGCGGCCAGAGTCTCGCCACAGAGCGACGGCGGTGGCGTTCCACACGTCCCACAGGGCGGCGCTCTTGGCCGGCGACTGCCGGTGCATGATCGGGGAGCTCGCCCCGTCGGTGAGCGGCTTGCGCCGCTGCCAGGAATAGGCCGCGGCTCGCGGATCCCGCACCAGGTGCACCACCGAGAGCCGCACCGTCGGAAGCTGGTCGAGCAGCCAGCCGTAGGCTGGCAGCTTCGATGAATCGACCACGAGGCGGCAGCCCGTGACGGTGGCGATGGCGGGATAGAGGCTTGCCACCTCGGCCGGATAGCGGTCGAGATGATGAAGCAGGCGCTGCCCGCCGGGACAGAGGAGGCGGGGCACCTGCCGGACGCGCCCTGCTCGCCGCGCCGCGGCGATGATGCGGCCCACATGCTCGGCGTCGAGGGGCACGGCGGCTTCCTCCAGGACGGTCCGCCACACCCCGCACTGGTGAAACGGCACGCCGCAACCGCACAGGCGATCATCGCGCAGCCCCCGCTCCCACAGATAGCGGATCTCGCCGCCGCAGAAGACACCGTCGATGCTGCCAAGGACATTGGCCAGCACGGTGGATCCGCTGCGGCCGGAACCGGCCAGCAACAGGACGTCGGTCGGGAGTGTCGGCCCGGGCATGGCGGCCTCGCTTAGGGAACGTTGAGTTCGGCGTAGTGGGCCTGGTGCACCCCGGCCACGCTCGTGAAGTCGCCACCGATGTCGATGCGATTCGGCGTGCCGAGGATGACGAAGATCCCGAGCGGGCTGTTAACGATCGGGGCGTAGCCGGTGTCGATCTGGGCGGTGGTGGCATCCAGGGCGAAGATCTTCTTCCGGGTGTAATGAACCTGGGTCACCCGGATGCCGTTCACCGCGTAGGGATAGACGTCGCCGAAGTGACCTCCGAAGTAGACGATCCCGCCGAGCACGGCCACACCCTGGAAGTTGCCGTCGCCACGAACTTCCCAGAGCTGGCGGCCGGTGGCGCTGTCGAAGGCCATGCCGGCCCCGCCGCCACCGCCGAGCGCGGCGTACACCGCGCCGGAGTCGGTGGTCAGCGCGAAGACCTCGCGGCTGTTGGGCGGGGTGAAGGCGGTGTCGACTGCACCGGTATCAGGGTCAATGGCGCAGATCGTGCAGGCGTGGGTATCGGCGTGGTCGATCGCTCCGCCAACGTAGAGCGTGGTGTTGTCGCTCGACATCGCCATGGCTTCGGCGAAGGGGCCGACACAGCCGTTGCGGTTGTTGGAGCATCCCGTCAGGCTGGGATGCCAGCCGCTGATGAGGCTGCCGTCGCCGGCAGCGAGGGCGGCGATCACGGGCCGGGCGTGGCTGCCGCCGCTGTCGGTAACCGTGCTGAACTTTCCCCCGACGAACACGGTGCTGCCTCTCGTGATGAGCGAGAGGACCTCCTGATCGGCGCCGGCTCGCCAGCCGGGCTTGGCGCGCCCCGTCGTCGTGCTGAGAGCGGCAATGTTCTTGGCTGGGCTGCCGCCCGCTGCGGTGAAGCGGCCACCGACATAGAGGGTCGTTTCGTCGGGCGACACGGCCAGCGCCCGGATCTCGTCGCCATTCATCTGCGCGTCGAACGCCGTGTCGAGGTTACCGGTGACCGCGTCGAGAGCCATCAACTGGTAGCGGGGAACCGGGGCCCCCGCGATCCCCCACGGGGGCAGTGCCTGAGTGAAGACCCCACCGATGAAAATCTTTCCGTTCCCGCGGGCGATGGCGTAGACACGACCGCCCTGCCACTCCTTGCCCGACGGATTCGACGGCGGCAGGGGGCCGGTCTGCCACGTCCGGATCGGCGTCTGGGAGGCGATGCCGAAGGCGTCGGACGGGGCGAGGACACCCCCCGCCGTCACAGCGCCCACGAGGCTCAGGACCTCGGCCAGCCGTCGCAGTCGGAGCGGGCGCCGCCCCGGAAGGGTTCGGTGCACCAGGGGTGTCATTGAGGGGTCCCTCCTCACGAAGCGGTGGCGGTGGCGGCGGGCGAGTAACCGGCCGAGCTCTGTCCGAACACGTCCCGTGTGCGGTACACGTAGGTGTGGGTGCTACCGGGGCCGAGGCCGTCGTGGACGAAGGCCCCGATGCCCGTCGTCGCGCCCAAGAGGACATAGGGCGACGGCGATCCGGGCTGGTATTCGTAGATATCGAACCCGGCGATATCGATGGCCCCGGCGGGTAGCTGGGGAATGACAGTGATCTCTGCCGCGCCGGCGGCGAGAATGGGGGCCGCGGTCGGGGTCGCCGGAGGCTCGTGGACCGCCACGCCGGTGGACCGGGCGCTGGCCGCGCCGGCGGAGTCGACGGCCCTGACGGTCACCGTCAGCTCGGCCTGGGGGGTTCCGAAGTCGGCTCGGTTCTGGTCGAGGTCGTAGGTGAACGTCGTGGCGGCCATCGGGTAGGTCTTGGTGGTGCCGCCGGTCCCGACGGTCACCTCGTAGCCGCCGGTGAACGGCGAGTTGTCCGACTCGAGGGTGACGGCGTCCCAGCGGGCCGCCAGCGCCGTCCCGCTGAAGTCGAGGGCCAGGCCGGTCGGCGCCCGCGGTGTCGGACGGGGCTTGGCCGGGGCCGTCGTCGGGGAGGTCACGGGCAACGGACGGGTTGTCGTGGTTGCCGGGCCGGGGTTCGCTGCCGAGGTCGGGGTGGTGGGTGCCGGGGCCGGGCCGGCCGTCGTGGGCGGAGCGCTGATGTTCTGCAGGAGCGACAGGAAGTCGTCGCCCCCCGCTCCCGGCGGTGCCGTCAGTGCGTCGTTGTTTTCGAGGGTCGCGCCCAGGACACTGGGCGGTGTGCCGGTGGGAGCGGCGGTCGTGGTGGTGGCGACGGCGTGTTGGCCGGACCCGCTCGGGCCGCTCAACCCGCCGTTGCTGACCCAGGGAATTCCGACCACGGCAGCGGTGATGATCACGCTGGCGGTCAGTTCCCAACGCCGCTCCCTCATCCAGTCCCGGGCTCTCATGGCCGGCTCAGGCCTCGAGGGCGGCGACGGCCGTGACCGGGCGGCCCGGTGGGGTGTCCCCGAGTGAGCCCAGGAACGGCTGGTCGGAGAAGTCGAAGATGCCGCCGTCGGAGGCGACCATCAGGTAGCCATCGCCGAACCGGACCATCCCCACGACCGGCCTGTTCAGCCTGATGCTGCCCATCGATCCCTTGAACGGGGCATCGAAGGCGAAGATGCCGCCGTCGGCGGCGACGAGCCAGTAGCCCTCGCCGTCGGAGTCAGGCACCAGCGACTGGACCGGAGCGTTGAGCGGGATGCCGCCCATCGAGCCGACGAACACGGCATCCCCGAAGGCGAAGATGCCGCCGTCCGACGCCACCATGTAGTAGCCGTTGCCCGAGGGGGTGACGACGGAGTCGAGCACCGGGCCGTTCAGCCTCACGCCGGCCATGTCGCCGAACAGGTGGGCGTTGCCGAACTTGATCGCCCGTCCCCGGGTGGTGAAGACCCAGTACCCCCCGCCGTTCGGTGTCGCCGACAGGCTGGCGGCCTCCTCACCGGCCTCGAGGACGCTCGGGTTGACGTCGCCGAAGTAGTTGGCGGCGGCGTCCCCGAAGGGGAAGATGCGCCCGTCATCGGCCAGGATCCAGTAGCCGGCGCCCGACGGTGTGGCCTCGATGTCGACGGCCTGGGCGGTGCCGAGCCGGTCCTTGGCGTTGCCGAAATCGCGGGCCTGGCCGAAGGTGTGCACGGTGCCGTCCGATTCCACCATCCAGTATCCGGTGGCGGTGCTGGCCCGCTTCACCGGGATGTCGGCGGCCGGGGTCACCGAGACGGGGAAGGACGCCGGGCCGCTCCCCGAGCCGTTGGCGGCCGATACCGTGACGGTGTAGGTGGTCCCGTTGGTCAGCCCGCCGATGGTGGTGGTGAGGGACGAACCGTCGACGGCGACATGCGTCACCTCCGACCCGCTGAGCTTGACCTTGACGGTGTAGGCCGAGATGGCCGAACCGCCCGTATCGCTCGGAGGCGACCAGGAGATCTTGGCCGAGCCGTCCCCCGCCTTGGCCGTCACCGACGTGGGTTGGCTCGGGACGGTCAGCGGAACGACGGCGTTCGACACCGCCGACTCGACGCCCGTGCCGGCGACGTTGGTGGCCGCCACGGTGAAGGTGTACGAGGCACCGTTGGTGAGCCCGCCGACGGCGGCGCCGGTGGCCGGGGCCGCCACGGTGAGCGGGCCCGGGGCGCCCGGGCCGGTGGTCGTGATCCGGTACGACGTGATCGCCGCCCCGCCGTTGTCGGCCGGTACCGACCAGGTCACGACGGCCGAGGAGTTGGCCGCGGCGGCCACGACCCCGGTCGGCGCCCCGGGCACCGTCCGCGGTACGACGGCAGCCGACGCCGGCGAATCGGGCCCGGTCCCGACGGCGTTGGTGGCCGCCACCTTGAAGGTGTAGCTGGCGCCGTTGGTCAGTCCGGCCACGACCCGCGAGGTCGCCGTGCTGTTGGTCACGATCGGCGCAGGGGCGTTCGTTCCGCTCACCGTGATCGTGTAGGACGTGATCGGCGATCCGCCGTCATCGCCCGGCGCCGTCCAGACGACGGCGGCCGAGGCGCTGCCCGGGGTGGCCCCCACACCGGTCGGGGCACCCGGCACTGACGGCAGTATGACCTGGTTCGACGCCGTGCCGGCGCCGCTCCCGGCAACGTTGGTGGCGGCCACCGTGAAGGTGTAGATGCCCCCGTTGACGAGCCCACCGACGATGGCACTGGTGAGCGCGCTTCCGGTGACGATGGGGCCCGGAGGGAAGGGGCCGGACACGGTGATGGTGTAGGAGGTGATCGTTGCGCCGCCGTTGTCGAGCGGGGCCGTCCACGTCAAGTCGGCTGATCCGATGTCGGCCACGGCCACCACCGCCGTCGGGGCGCCGGGGGTGGTGCGCGGGGTGACGGCGGCCGAGGCGTTCGAGTCGGGCCCAATCCCGATGGCGTTGGTCGCCGCCACCTTGAACGTGTAGCTGGTGCCGTTGGTGAGGCCGGTCACGATGAAGCTGGTGGCGGCTGTCGGGGTGTCGAACGGT